>ENA-OVNL01000017-OVNL01000017.1-sediment-metagenome-genome-assembly--contig:-NODE-17-length-15579-cov-2.862792_pt1 | contig 15579 bp, 13 predicted proteins | sample MGYA00250099_ERZ650198 | MGnify/ENA primary metagenome ERZ650198 (study PRJEB26732, sample SAMN07278974) | sediment metagenome | biome: marsh; feature: saltmarsh; material: sediment | place: USA...
CTATATTACTTACTCGTAAGGTAGCTCTTGAACTTGAAGGGTGATTCAGAGAAGGCCTGTAATATGCCCAGTGACACATCCCATCTAGGCAAAAATGGTGCCATAGACTTCCTCAGCGAATACGGGCACACTTCCCTCGTGAACCTGGGCGCTGGCCGTCTGTTGAACCGGATTGATAATCACATCCGTCTGATGACCCAATTGAATCTGACCTACTACGTAGGAATTGACTGTGGGCCATACATTGAACTGACTTCTCCCCATATTTTCTTAGACCCTCGTGGTATGACAGAGTTGCTAACGGGGTATTACCAGGGCAAACCCCAAAAGTTCTGGGATGGGATCAAAGTGTTCTCAAACACGTGGGTGGAAGAATTGGAAGGCATCCATTGTGCCGTGGTGGTTTGTCAGAGAGTATACCCCGATTGCCGCTGGGAGAAGGCAATTGCTTCCATGACTCCGAAGCTAGTGCTCCAAGAGGATCTTCATGGTTGTGAGAGACAGCAGCTTCGGGGACGTGGGTATGTGCGGACGTGGACCAAGATTCACCAATACGGCTTACAGCCTTTTCGGCCCTTGCCCCTTTTTCCGTGGGAACGCAATTTGATCCTCTGGCGGCGGCGAGATTTTGCTGATGATGAGATACAGGCTAGCAGGTGGAGGGTGTTCTGGCGTCTGTGCGAGTGGTTTATAGGATGAGTCTATTGCAGACACTAAGCAGTGAGCGCGAACTCAAGATATAGAGTGCCGAACTTTCATTCCTATTTGGAGCAGGATCCAGCTTGTTTGATATTTTGAATATTGAAACTGGGGACCCACCCGCAGGGTGGGGAGTCCGAAGGACAATGTCGAACAAGGAATATCGAACAGCAGAAGTTTCAGAAAAAATAAGACAATATTTTTCACTTCGATATTCTGCGGTTCAATATTCTGCGGTTCTGCGGTTTATATTCTCAAAGAATTGTTAGCCAATGGTTGAATGCTGAGAGCTCACTGGTACTCTCAGATTTTCTAATTCAGTATTTTCTTAAGATACCGTCCTGTATGCGAATCAGGAATGTGGGCGATCTCCTCAGGTGTTCCGGTACCGACAATCTTGCCTCCTTCTGCACCCCCTTCAGGTCCTAGGTCGATCACAAAGTCTGCGGTTTTGATAACATCGAGGTGATGTTCAATAACCACGACCGTATTGCCGGCTCCCACCAAGCGATTGAGAACATAGAGCAGCTTCTTGATGTCGTCGAAATGAAGCCCAGTGGTGGGTTCATCCAGGAGATACAGGGTCTTGCCAGTGCTGCGCTTGCTCAGTTCCCGAGCCAGTTTGATTCTCTGCGCTTCGCCACCTGATAATGTTGTGGCTGGTTGTCCTAGTCTAAGATAGCCGAGCCCAACTTCATCCAGGGTGGAGAGCTTATCTTTAATGAGAGGTATGTTGCCGAAAAAACGGTGGGCCTCGGTCATGGTCATGTCTAGCATTTGAGCAACATTTTTCCCCTTATAGATTATTTCCAGGGTGTCCCGGTTGAAACGGAGACCTCTGCAATCATCACAGGTAACATACACATCGGGCAAAAAGTGCATTTCGATTTTAAGAATACCTTGACCAGCACATGCTTCGCAGCGGCCGCCCTTGACATTAAAACTGAAACGGCCGGCCCGGTATCCCCGTGTCCGAGCCTCTGGCACCTGCGCCAGCAGGTTACGGATCTGGGTAAAGATCCCGGTGTAAGTGGCCGGGTTAGACCTAGGGGTGCGACCGATAGCGGACTGGTCAACATGAACAACCTTGTCTAGTGCCTCGAGTCCTCGAAGGCGACGGTGAGTCCCAGGAAATTCCCAGGCACGGTGCAGCAGCTTTGCGGCGGCGCGATAGAGGGTGTCCAAAATGAGCGTGCTCTTACCCGAGCCGGACACACCGGTTACACAGGTGAACAGACCAATTGGGATTGAGGCGGTGATATTTTGTAAGTTGTTGGCGCCAGCTCCTTCAATGGTAAGAAATCCGCGTTCAGGAATACGCCTCCCTGCCGGCACTGGGATGCTCAGATTGCCAGAGAGGTATTGTCCTGTTAAGGAGTCGGCATGCTGGAGAAGTAAGGCCGGCTTGCCGCTGAAAACGAGATGCCCACCCTGATCACCCGCACCAGGGCCAACATCAACTACATGATCAGCGGTCATAATGGTTTCGGCGTCGTGCTCAACAACCAGAACGGTGTTTCCCTGATCGCGAAGTGTTTTAAGGGTGTCCAGTAACCGTTGGTTGTCACGCTGATGCAAACCAATGCTCGGTTCGTCCAGGATATAGAGTACTCCCACTAGTCTGGAGCCTATCTGAGTGGCAAGACGGAGACGCTGAGCCTCTCCCCCTGACAGGGTAGTGGAAGCCCGGTCTAGACTAAGGTAGGAAAGCCCTACCTGGCTTAGAAACTCCAACCGCTGGCTTACCTGGCTCAGTAACTGGTCGGCCACAGGTCTCTGTTGCGGTGGAAAGCCGAGGTTATCTATCCACCCATGCAATTGGGCGATATCCAGGCTACACACCTGGTAGATGTTCATGTTGGCAATGGTAGTGGCCAGAGACTCCGGCCTCAGCCTTGCCCCTTGACAGGTGGGGCAAACCCCCTTGACAAGATGGGAAAACAATTGCTCCCGCTCGTCGCTGCCTTGTTGACGCCAACGACGCTGCAAGTAAGGAATGACGCCTTCAAAAGGTTCCCCTTGGGAACGACTGCGACCAGTGGTCTTGGCAGCGGCAGAAAATTTTTTTTCTCCAGAGCCATACAGCACTATCTGACGTGCTTCGTGGGATAGGTTCTTAAATGGGGTGTGGATGTCAAAATAGTATTTTCGGCCGAGTGCTTCCAATTGGTCGAGAAACAAAACCGAGCCCTTTCGGAACCAGGGAGCAATAGCGCCATCTTTCAGGCTGAGACTGGGATCAGGTACCACACGTTAGGGATCAAATCTTTCCATGATTCCCAGCCCTGAACACTCAGGGCAGGCACCGAGAGCATTGTTGAAACTGAAAAGTTGGGGAGAGAGCCCAGGCATTCTGAGGTTACACGAATGGCAAAAAGGCTGATCACTGAAATCTTGCTCCTCGCCGTCAACGATAGCCACTCGTGTTCTGCCCTCCCCGGTTCGGAGGGCAAGTTCCATGGAATCTGTGGCCCGCCTCATGGCGTCAGCCCGCACCACAAGACGGTCTACCACCACCTCAATGCGTGAGGTCACCTCACTGGATATCTGAATCTGCTCGTCGAGATTAAAAACAGTGCCATTGACGCGTACTCTGACAAATCCTTCACGGCGAAGCCGGCGGAAAAGACGCTTTGGCTGTCCAGGTTCGTAGTGCTCCAGTGGGGCCAGGATAAGAATCCTGGTACCTTCGGGAAGGTCGAGGACGGAATCCACCATGTGCTGAACAGTCATGGCCTGGATTTTTGCACCGCAGCCAAGACAGTGCGGCTGGCCCACCCTGGCGAAGAGAACCCTGAGGTAATCGTAGATTTCGGTGATAGTCCCTACGGTGGAGCGGGGGTTTCTACCGGCGGTTTTTTGTTCAATGGCGATAGCCGGACTCAGACCTTCGATTGAATCAACCTCAGGCCGGTCCATCTTTTCCAGAAACTGGCGGGCGTAAGAAGAGAGAGATTCCACATAGCGCCTCTGACCTTCAGCGTAAAGGGTGTCAAAGGCGAGGGAGGATTTGCCCGATCCACTGATTCCGGTGATTACCACCAGTTTATCCCGAGGAATCTGGACATTAATATTTTTGAGATTGTGCTGTCGGGCACCGAGGACTACGATCTGATCCATCTAGTATTTCTCATTTATCATTGGCTCAGGTAGTTTTGCTGTCACCAATGGTCATCTCATCTACTGCCTCACGCATGAGCTTGCCAATGGCCATTTTCTGGGGACATTTTTGCTCCGCTAAAGAATAGTCCAACCGAGCCATTTTCTTCCGAATCGTTACCGGAATTTCGTTAAAGTGCATAGCAGCACGATACCGGTCGCCATAACTGCGACAGTACATCAGATAGCGCATCACATCGCCAATGGGAACATCGCTCTCGAGTGCCGACTCACAAAGCTCAGTACAACCTGCGCAATAACCTGAACCGGTTTCCAGGGCATAATGACGCAACAAACTAAGATCCCGGCTGGAAAGTTTAGTTCGGTTAGACGCTGCGGCCACGTTAGCCTTGAGAATGGTCATATTCGGCATCTCCGAGCAGATGCTGGCAATATTCGGGTTTTCCCAAACTGCCTTGAGTTTGGCTTGTGCGTCGGTAAAACCTTTCTCTAAGAAGCGCCCGGCTAGCTTCATCTCGGTTTCAGTGGTGGTGCTTACCGAACCGCCTCCTTGAGTTTTCATAGCAGTGAGGCCAATGCCCGCCTTGGCGCATGCATCCACCGCCCTCTTCATCTGATCGGTGTGCATGAGCCGGTAATTATACGACATCATGATACCGTCAATCCATCCCAGGGTCGCAGCCGTTCGCATGCATTTTTCCATGTTGCTGTGAGTACTGAAACCGAAAAACCTGATCTTTCCCCCTGCTTTGGTCTTTTGACTCCAACTTTTAATATCCTCATCCAATTCATCGATGTCCCTGACAGAATGTACAAAGAAGAGGTCAACATAATCCGTTTTCATTCTTTCCAGCGATGAAGTGAGATCTCTCGTCATGCCGTTGACAGTCCAGGCGTGCGACTTGGTCACGAGAAAGATCTTGTTGCGGTCTTCAGGGTACTTGCCCAGATATTTGCCAATTTGCCTTTCGCTATTGCCGCCATAGTAGGAATTGGCTGTATCCCAATAGGTCACTCCCCATTTAATGGCCTGACGCAGCACCAGCTGTTGCACGTCCATACTGCCGCCAAAAGCGAGAATGGGCACCTTTACTCCAGTTTTTCCAAAAGTCCGGGTGGGCATCACCAGCGGTTCATCGGAAGATTTAGCAAGACTTTCAATGGGCCTTATAACCGATCCCACGCCGGCAGCTCCCGCAGCTTTGAGGAAATCTCGCCGAGACCAGTTGGTATCTGTTGGGAACATGGTGCTCCTCCACAATTTCTAAATCCCTGAATCCCTAAGTTTCTGCTAGAAGTTAACCCGCCTCACTCACTGGTGTCAATGAGCTTAGCAGGGCACAAAAAAAAGACTTGACAAAACGAACGTTCGTGCTATATTTTCTGTCATGACAAAGGGAAAAGAGACAAAAATGATCATTCTGGAATCCGGACTCGATATGGCAAGCCAGTTGGGTCTTGAAGGCGTTAGCATCGGCGCTCTTGCCAAAAAGACCAACATGTCGAAGAGTGGGTTGTTCGCTCATTTTCAGTCGAAGGAGAATCTGCAGATCGACATATTGGAGTACGCCGCGCGGCTTTTTTCAGAAAGTGTCATTATCCCGGCCCTGGCAACAGAGGGTGGTATCCCCAGAATCAAAGCCTTGGTCAACAACTGGGTAGAGTGGGGCGACAACCTGACCGGCGGCTGTATCTTCGTCACTGCCAGCACGGACTATAGCGACAGGCCAGGAAAAGTAAGGGAATGCCTTATAAGACAACAAGAAGATTGGATTGACTGCCTGTGCCGCATAGCTGAATCAGCGATAAAAGTTGGTGATTTTAGAGAAGGTATTGAATGTGAGCAGTTTGCCTTTGACCTTTATTCACTTTTACTCGGGTTTCACCTGTATGACAAATTGCTCGACGACTCTGAAACGAGGAAACGTCGGGAAGTAGCTTTAGAAAGGCTTCTGGCAAATTATAAGTAAGAGAGTCTGGAGTTTGAATCCAGGTGTCAGGTGTCAGGAGCAAAGAGCATAGAGCAAAGGGCATGGAGTAAAAAGCGCAATTCGAATCTGGAATTTGGAGTCTCGAAATTAGTAATTCGACACATTAATTCGAATCCGAGACCAGAATTATTCTAACTCTATGCTCCATGCTCCACGCTCCATGCCCTATGCTTCTTTTTCTTCCTACCCCAGCCCAGCAATCCTCCCGCCTTGATAGATTAGGAAGGAGACCATCCATGCCAGGACCAGAGAATAGCCAATGCTGAACCCGGTCCACTTCCAGGAATTGGTTTCGCGCCGAATCACCGCCACCGTAGCCAAACACGGAATGTAAATAAGTACAAAAGCCATGAGGGTGTACGCCCCGAGAGCAGTCATGCCTGAGGCCCGCAAGGACCGGCGCAAGGCTTCACTCTCCTCGTTCACATCGGCTCCGGCTGCATACAATACTCCAAGCGTGCTCACCACAATCTCTTTTGCCACAAATCCTGTGAGCACGGCAACACTCGTTCGCCAGTCAAAACCCAAGGGAGCAAAGATTGGTTGAATGAAATGGCCCAACCTCCCGAGAAAGCTATTTTCCAGCCTTGCCATTTCAATGTTTGCTACCGAACTCTTCAGATTCTCGTCCACCATCGAGGCCGATGCTGACTGTTGGGATTCAGCAGCGGTGAGCACCCGTTCCTGGGTGGCACTTGTGGCCCCTGTCTCCCCAGCCTTGCCCCGGAGCAGATCGGGGCTTCGTGGGAAACTGCTGAGGACCCAGACCAGGATGGAACCTACCAGGATCACTCCACTCATTTTACGCAAGAAAATCTGACTGCGATCCCACATGTGAATCAGCAAACTCTTCAATGTTGGCGCCCGATAGGGGGGAAGTTCCATTACAAAGGGAGCGATGTCACCCCGAAAAAGAGTCACACTGAAGAGCTTGCCCATGGCTATGGCCAGAGCAATGCCGAGCCCATATATACTGAAGATGACGTTGCCAGCACTGGCTCCGAAAAATGTGCCGGCCAGCAGTATATACACGGGTAATCGGGCTGAGCAACTGATCAGAGGGTTGATCAGGATGCTCAGCAACCGATCACGCTCGCTTTCGAGGGTGCGAGTAGCCATGATCGCCGGAGCATTGCAACCAAAACCCATGAGCAGGGGAATAAACGACTTGCCGTGCAGCCCAATGACATGCATTACCCTGTCCATGATAAAGGCGGCTCTCGCCAAGTAGCCTGTATCCTCAAACACGGCAATACAGAAAAAAAGAATCAAAATGTTGGGCAAGAAAATAATTACACTACCCACTCCGGCTATGATGCCGTTGACCAGTAGGTCCTGTAGGAGTCCCGCCGGCAGCAGCGCAGTCACAACGGCCCCGAGCCAGGTCACCCCGGCGTCTATCCATTCCATTGGATAGGCCCCCACGGTAAAGGTCAGCTGAAACATGGCCCAGATGAAGAAAATGAAGACGGGAAAACCCAGAATCCTATTGGTAAGAAACAGATCTACCTGCCTGGAGAGATCAAGTTTGCTTTTGGTGGAGACTTTAAGGACCTCCTTGAGAGCCCCCCCAATAAAGCCATAGCGCTGGTCTGTGAGCACCATTTCAGCGTCGTCCTTATAAAACTCAACCAACCGCTCGCGACTCGCCTCAGCTTGAGCCAAAATTTCTTCGCCGATCTCCCCGAACGATCGTACCCTCTCTTGCACGGCTGCATCATTTTCCAACAATTTCACGGCCAACCAGCGGGTTGAAAAGCGCTCGCCAACTGAGGGATCCTTCCAGATAACGTCCTGGATCTTCGTGATCTCTTTCTCCATCTCGCGGCCGTAAGAAATGTGGATGTGCCGGCTCACCGTATCCCTGTCCTCCACCACTTCCAGCACTTTGTCCAGTAGTTCCTTCATCCCCTGATTCTTGGTACCGATAGTGAAAACCACAGGCACACCCAGGAGAGTACCCAGACTGTCAGCGTCAATCTGGTGGCCGCGCGACTGGGCCACATCAGCCATGTTAAGGGCCAGAATAAGCTTTACCCCCATCTCTATAAGCTGGGTGGCGAGGTAGAGATTTCTCTCCAAATTGGAGGCATCCACAATATCCACAACCACATCTGGCTTCGAGTCAACCAGAAAACTGCGGGCCACGATTTCCTCGATGGAATATGCGGTAAGACTGTAAGTCCCCGGCAGGTCAACCACCTGCAACCGGTGGCCGTTATGGAGCACGGTTCCCATCTTCTTCTCTACCGTCACCCCCGGCCAGTTTCCCACATGCTGGCGAGTACCTGTAAGATTATTGAAAATGGTGGTCTTGCCAGAGTTCGGGTTGCCGGTCAGGGCAATAGTAATGGTTTCTTTCTTCACTTTTGTTCTTGCTCCAGCTTTTCCATCATTATCTGGGACGCCTCATCCATCCGTAGCGACACGTGGTAGCCTTTGATCACCAGTTCAATTGGATCTCGCAGAGGAGCATATTTTTCAACGAATACCTCAGATCCCCTGATAAAGCCCATCTCCTGCAGTCTCTTGCGAAAGGTGCCACTGCCGCTCAATCGCCTGATCACACCTCGCTCGCCTTCTTTGAACTCACTCAATGGAATCATCACCATAGCTCCAAATTCGACCTATAAGGTCTCCGACCAAATTCACCCTCGTCTGCAGAGATGATAAGGATTGTAACCGGGAACCAATATGAGAGGAACTCCTCAGCCAATGTCTTTGGCAGGGTTGTTATTGGTAGAGACGAGCACTTTCTGGCTGAGGCCGCGCCCCAGGGCGATTCTGCTGCCTCGGAAGGCAACGATGATAGGGCCGGGTCCGCTTGCTTTTATAACTTCTACAGTTGTTCCGGGGATAAGTCCCATGTCAGCCAATCGCTGTTGAACCTGTTTCCCACCGAGCAATCGCTCGATAACAACTTCCTCTCCAGGAAGTACATAAGATAAAAGAATACCAGGTCGCCGCTGTTTCCGGCACTCTCCACAAATGCCGTAGAGCTCCATTTTATGATGCAGCAAGGTAAAATATCTATCCTGGGCGATTTGTCGCTGCAATGCCTCAATCTCTCTGTTGTGGAACTCCTGAATTCTGCCGCAGTCGGCGCATATGAGATGGTCATGATGCCAACCTATGTGGCGATGTTCATACTGGACCTCCTGGCCCTCAAATTCCGTCTTGTAAGCATAGCCATAGCGGCAGAGAAGATCCAAGGTCTCGCCAATAAAGTCGCTGGCTAATTGCTGGTCTTGGCCTTCGAGCTCCTCCTTGATAGCGGCAACAGTGAGGTGCTTTGTTGTCCCCAAGAATGCCTCGAGCACCAGCAACCTCTTATCGCTATAGTTCAGGCCATGCTCTTTGCAGATGTGGATGAATTCATCTTTCTCGTATTGGTGTAACCGTTCCATCGAGCCTCGACTCCCTTATCTAAGCACCATTTCGTCGCGAATCTGTCGCACACTTTTGCCATCTGCGCTGTTACTCACCTGTGCACCTTACATTTGACACAATGCCCATACACTTCGAGTTTGTGTCCAGTTACAAGAAAATCATAACGCTCCCCGACCTTTTCCTCTACATCTCTGACAATTTCTTCTGTAAATTCAATAATTTGACCACATTCTAGACAACGAAGGTGGCAGTGGTGCTCATGCCCATAGATATGTTCGTAATGCAGATGCCCATCCTCGAAGTAGGCTTCCTGGATGAGGCCGCTCTCAAGCAGCAGGGGAATAGTACGGTAAATCGTAGCTTTGGAGATTTTCTCGTTCTCGCGCCGGAGTAGCACGTAAAGTTCATCCACGTCAAAATGGTCGTGGATGGCAAATACCGCTCTGACAACCTGTTCACGCTCGGGTGTTTTTCTCAAACCCTTATTGCGAATGAATTCTCTGAATACCTCAATTTCACTTTTCATGTTGATCCTTATTGAGAACGAATTGCGATAGTAGCTGGGACGAATGTTTTTGTCAAGGGCAAAATTGATAGCCCTCAGCAGTGGAAGCGAACGGCATCGGGCCCAAGGCATGAAGCATAGAGCATGGCGTTGGAGGTTGGAGGAGCGCTTCGCTTTAGGTTGGAGGCAATATTAAAGTGGCCAGTAGAAAAGAGGTATTCGCTTTTTGATTTTTCATTCTGACTCCTGACTCCTGTCTCCTGTCTCCTGTCTTCTTGCTTTTAAATATGAAAACCCTTGGATTGGCCTGACAAAATAGTGTATTGATCAAGACATGAAAGTGACCACCATCCTTGCTTTTATCCTCCTAGGTTTTGCGGCCACCATTGGTCAAATTCTTGTACTGCGAGAATTGCTCACCGTTTTTTCCGGCACTGAATTGGCAGTGGCCATCGTCCTTGCTGCCTGGCTTTTTTGGACGGCCCTTGGCGGACTGCTAGGCAGCAAACTGTCACAGTATTATGGCGGCAGCCTGCTCTTGTTTGGCTACCTTCAGGGGGGCAGCGGTCTCGTCCTTGTCTCGACTATCTTCCTTATCAGGGCGGCGCGTACTCTTTTTCAGGTCGGCGCCGGAGAGCTAGTCACCTTGGGGCAGATGCTGGCAATTTCTTTTCTCACTCTTGCACCTTTCTGTCTGATCTCCGGGTTGTTGTTCAGTCTGGCTTGTTCTCTCTTGGCTGCTCAAATACCAGCCTGGACGAGGTCTCCCGGTCTGGTTTACTTTCTGGAGGGCTTGGGGGCTGGTATCGGAGGACTCCTTTTTACCCTCATATTGATTCACCATTTCAGTGCACTACAGATCGCTAGCTCCATCGGGCTCCTTCTCTGCTCTGCAGGGTTGTTAATCGCCCTACGGGCCGTCCGAAACCGCCAGGTTGATATTTTGATTTTTGTATGTCTTTTCCTTGGCCTTGCCACCGTGCAATACCGAAGTACAGATATGGACAGGGCCAGTCGCCAATGGCAATGGTCCGGATTCCGCCTTTTCGACTCCCAAGAAACCATCTACGGTCACATCGTTGTAGTAGCCAGAGAGAACCAGATCACCTTCTTTGAAAACGGTCTCTGGAACTTTACAGTCCCAGATGAATTGAGCGCTGAAGAGGCGGTTCACTATGGACTTTTACAACACCCACAGCCTGAGAGTGTACTTCTCATCGGAGGTGGGGTCTCCGGATCTCTGGCGCAGTTGCTCTTACATCCGAGTGTTCTCAAGGTAGAGTACGTGGAACTGGATCCCGCACTCATCCAGTTGGGGGAAAAATATCTGCCGGGGGATGTGACTGCTGCCCTGCAAGACGGCCGGGCCAGAGTCCTCTATGAAGATGGGCGAAGCTATCTTTCTCGTACATCTAACAAGTTCGACGTTATTTTGCTAAATCTTCCCGAACCTTTTACCGCACAGATAAACCGCTTTTACACCCAAGAATTTTTCCGCCTGGCCGCTAGTAAGATGCGTGCTGGTGGCGTTTTCTTTTTTACTGCCAGTGCAGCTGAGACTGCACTCGGTCCTATTCAGGCTAGGTACTTGAAACTCCTCTATCGAACTGCATCCAGCGTCTTTCCTGAAGTGGTGGTATTCCCTGGCCAAACTGCCCGTTTCTTTTGCTCAAATTCTCCAGGCATCCTAACCAAACAACCGGAGACCTTGGTGGCAAGAATGCGCCAGCGCCAGCTGGAGCTCCTCTACGTACAAGATCACTATATACTCTGGGATCTTTCGCCTTTGCGACAAGAAAGTTTCATGGCCATGATCGAGGAAGCAGACGAAAACCAAGAAAACAGTGATCTTAACCCCAGAGCCTATTCCTATAATCTCCTCCTTTGGGGCTCGCACTACTCGCCCATAATAGCAAAAGCCTTCTCAGCGTTGAGCAAGCGTACCATCTGGATAGGCATGCTTCTCTTCTGCCTCGTTGTTGCAGTTGCTAGCTGTGCCAAAGGCTTTCGATCCGGTGCTTCCCAGATTCCAAAAAGCAGAATACTCTACACTGTTACTGTCTTTGGCCTTACTGGAATATCCCTGGAAATTCTTATCGTTTTTGCCTTCCAAGTATTCTTCGGCTATGTCTACTATCAGATCGGGATTCTGTTAGCTCTCTTCATGGTAGGGTTGGCTATGGGGAGTTTCACCTTTAGTTACTACCCCAGAAATAGACCCCTACAGATTAGAACCCTCGTCACCTTCCAGTTCGTCCTGGCCTGCTTCTGTCTCGGTTTGGCTTTCATTTTTGTTCATTATTCCCATTGGCTGAGCTTTGGCCATCACGAATTCATGTACCGGGAAGCACTCTCTGTTGTAAGTTTGGTAGCGGGTTTTCTCGGCGGGGTTCACTTTCCACTGGCCAACCGGATATTGCTGGAGGAGCTACCGCAAGTCGGCCCAATCGCGGGTTTACTATATGGTGTTGATCTTCTGGGATCCTGCCTGGGCTGTCTCTTGGTGGGACTCGTTTTTATACCATTTTTAGGAATTCTTCAAAGCCTCCTCATCCTGGCCTTGCTAAACATTACCGCGGTTCTGCCTCTGGCAGTCTCGCAAATGAGGCCCAGGAGGGCAAGCAGCGAGAAGCAGGCAGGAGACACATGAGGGCGACGCGGGGAGCCGCCCGCCTCGCCTGAAGGCGAAGCCGATGGCGGGCAGGCGCGGAGAAACGGCGAGACGGGGCTTCAGCTAGCAGCGGGCAACTGGCAGCAGGCAGGAAGCAGATATCCTGTAAACAGAATCATTGCTGCATGCTGCGAGCTGTCAGCTGCCTCCTGAGCGAATGTGAAATACTTCTTTCACTTTTGCCCCGCCTTCGGTCTGCTCATAGCCAGAATCTTGACCTCGTGCTCGAAAACCACCTCGATCTTCGATTTGTCAATCACCTTGCGCACGAAGCCAAGTCCGAAGATTCGATGGGACACGATCTGTTTTTCACGGTAAGAAGCGGTCGGGTCGTATGGCAGAGGCTCCTTGTCGCCGGCTATCTCCTTGAGTGCTTGCCACTCGTTCAAGGACACCTGGGGACGAGAGGTTCTGACTGACCCAACCTTCTTCAACACCTTTGCTTGGCGTTCGGATGGAAGAGGAACTTTCTTGGTTATGGTAGCCAGTGAGGGTCGGTACCGGTGTTGGCTGTTGCAACGGCGGCAAATCACCAGGTGAATCTTTTTATCTTTCATGGCCACCACCCGGTGAATGGTCTCATCATCACAACGGGGACAGATGGAGTCGGTCTCGTCCCCCACCGACGCGGTTTTCCAGGGATGTCCTTTTAGTCTGTCAACCAATGAAACTCCAGAGAACACCGGCGGCTATGGCAGAACCGATAACCCCCGCAACATTTGGCGCCATGGCGTGCATGAGCAGATAGTTACTCGGATCCTCTGCGTTGCCTACCATTTGCACTACTCGGGCCGAGTCCGGCACCGCCGACACTCCGGCTGCACCGAGCAGAGGGTTAATTTTGTCGCGGCTAAAAAAGTTCATTAGTTTCGCAAAAAGCACCCCACCTGCCGTGGCCACCATGAAGGAGCAGGCGCCAAGAATAAAGATACCTACGGACTTGGCAGTAAGAAATACATCAGCCTGGGTGCTGGCACCTACGGTGAGCCCGAGAACAATTGTTACTGTATCAACCACAGCAGTTCTGGCAGTTCTCGCCAACCGCTCGGTAACCAGACATTCCTTTAAAAGATTGCCAAAAAAGAGCATGCCAAGCAATGGCAGGGCGGCAGGCGCCAAGAAGCAGCAAAACAAGAATCCCACGATGGGGAAGAGGATCTTCTCTTGCGAACTCACCTCTCTGGGATCACTCATTTTGATGAGACGTTCTTCTCGGCTGGTGAGCAGTCTCATAATGGGTGGCTGGATAACCGGCACCAAGGCCATATATGAATAGGCTGCGATGGCAATGGGTCCTACCAGGTGCGGTGCCAACTTGGCCGACAAAAAGATGGCGGTAGGGCCGTCTGCACCTCCAATGATGCCTATAGACGCTGCCTCTCTTTGAACAAAACCCAGAAATAGAGCCCCTAAAAATGTCATAAAAACACCTAGTTGCGCAGCTGCACCCAGCAAAATGAGTTTTGGCCTGGCCAGAAGTGTGGAGAAATCTGTCATGGCACCAATACCCAAAAAGATCAACGGAGGATAAATACCCTGGCTCACTCCAAAGTAGAGGTAGTTGAGCACCGAACCTTTCTCATAGATGCCCAGGCCCAGACCTTTGAAAACCGGGACGTTACCAACCAGAATACCGAAGCCAATGGGGACCAAAAGCAGCGGTTCGTAATGTTTGGCAATACCGAGATAAATGAAGATTAGCCCCACACCGATCATGACAAAGTGGCGATAGTCAGCCATACCAAAACCGGTATTTTGAAAAAAGTCTATTAGGAGATCCATAACAATCCTTGTTGGCTTTCTTCGTTCATTAAAGAGCCGGTTAAATCCGAAATTCGAATATCGAAACTGGGAACCCACCCGAAGGGTGGGACTCCGAAGGAGAAATCCGAAACAAACTCGAATTTTCAAAATCCAAATGACCGAAACACCAGATAAGTCTGAACGAGTAGTCACGTTTTGGACATTTGAGCATTAGGATTTTGTATTTGTTTCGGGCTTCGGATTTAGGATTTCGAATTTCAGTGTAACTGCTCTTCTGTGTCCCGGTGGTTCCACCTTATCTATCCTTTTGAGCCTGCACCGGACTCTCGTTCGCTATGAGGCTTTTCCTCCTTCTCGCTTCCCTTTGCCCAGTGGAACAGGCCATCTGTCTCACCGACCATCGTGCCCTTCACAAGTAAACGATTAATGGTTGAGTGAACCCTGGCCAGTCCTCGCTGCTCGGCCACCTCAATAAGCCGGGGAAGCTTAAATGGCTCCTTCATATGAGTAGTGAGCAAGCGCAGAGCTTCCTCTACGTCATCGAGTCCGCCAGGTCCATGGCCCTCCCCAGTATCTGCGCTTATATGTGTCCCGGTCTCGCGCTTGCTGAAAACACTCCTCAGCAGTTCAATGGTATATTTGGGTTTTTCAGCATGGTCATTCCACCAGCGGATTGCACGAGGGAAATAGGTAATGATAAATGCGAGGGATGCCAGCCCGAAAAAAACCACAGAGATTCCCAGGGCAGCGATCAGCCAGCCATTGCCAACGCTAATTGCAGAAAATCCACCCATGGGTTTACCTCTTCTCTCTCAGTCTTTGCCTGTCTTCTTCCTGCAAAAAAGGGAGCCGCCGGCCGAGCACCTTGGAAATATTCCGCATGATTTTGGTTCCCATCACCACGTTTCTTTGGACCAGACGTAAGAGCTCGCTGCCTGGAAAGGTAATGAGCGTACAGTCCGTCAGGCAGGTAACCGATGCCGTGTAACGTGTTGGACTGACCAGTGCCGACCAACCCACCACCCCACCGGGTTTGTGCAATGTAATAGCGCGACCATCAGGAAAGGCCACCATGAGATTTCCTTCTTGGAGGATATAGAGCGTGCGAGCCGGAAGTCCAGCCTGTATCAGCACCTCACCCTCCTGGGCATGGGTGACCTCGGCCATCCCGGACAGGAATTTCAATTCAGCCGGATCCAGTTCAGCCAAGATTTCGTACTTCTTGAGTTCGTCAATCGGGATCACAACTTCTCCTCATACATCCCTTGGTGCCCTGCAAAATGGTCGCCTCAGCCTTTGAAAATGCTCTAGCGAGCGTATTCCCCGTAGCGACTCGACTTGAGCTCGTCGACAAGTCTTGCTGCGGGGTTAGCGAGCGAACTACAACAAAATGGAACCACTTCCTTACATTTCGAAGATTCCCTGCAGCTTGCTGCAGG
>ENA-OVNL01000018-OVNL01000018.1-sediment-metagenome-genome-assembly--contig:-NODE-18-length-14849-cov-2.218115_pt1 | contig 14849 bp, 14 predicted proteins | sample MGYA00250099_ERZ650198 | MGnify/ENA primary metagenome ERZ650198 (study PRJEB26732, sample SAMN07278974) | sediment metagenome | biome: marsh; feature: saltmarsh; material: sediment | place: USA...
CGTTTGTATAAAATCGCATTAGGTAATCATCTCAAAATATTTCGAAAGTAACTCTGCCGTTGGATCTACAATGGTGAGAATACTATCCGAATGAATCATAAAATCTTTCTGGGAAGAAAAATCAATCCATGGTTCTAAAGTATAACCATCAGGGTTTTTCACCAGAAGAAATGTGTTAGTAAGTTTACAATCGGGTTCGCCGATATCAGCACCAACTTCTACAATTTCACTGATAAGAACACTATCATTCTTCAGTAAAAGACACTTCACTATCTGTTCCATTTACTTTCTCCTCATACAAGTTTCTAATTTCTTTAAAGCAAAGATACAAAGTCAAAAACTAAGAAAGGAAGATAAAAAAGCGTCTCTTTTTGAAGAAATGGAACCTGTTATTTCAAAGGAAACTGATCCCGGAAAAGACATAGCTAAAGCCTATAGACTCCTGCGAAAAAGAGAATGGCGAATGGCGGTGATCTACCTGGACCACATGGAAAAGAAATACTCAAATTGGGGTAATATTTACATGGCTAAAGCCATTGCATTGTATGCTCTTAATGCACCATCGGAAATGAAAAAGGCACTGGAGATAGCCTGTCGCCTGGAAAAGAGTAGGGCTTGTGATGACCTAAGATGTTTAAAAAAGGTTCACAATTTAGATCTTGTCCCATAAGGATATAATATCGGAAATTTCATGACCTGCGAGATGTAGTGATGGGTGATGAGCTAAAGCCTTTCAGGAGTTCGGCCCCTCTTCGCATCCCAGGACAATCGCTCATTTTCTGAAGACTCTCTTTACAGGCGAGGAATGAAACATCCTTACTCTTCTCGACCCTAGACTCTGCGCTGAAATCTTTGGCCACCTGTACCCTCACTCACCTGAGCTATCTCAGATCTACTATCGCGAAAATCTTTCCAAATTGTAATTTTCCTGAAAGGTACATGAAAGCTTTGAGTACTATGGTAAACATAAAGCGAATTCGGACTATAGATACAAAAAGATGATCAAAAAAAAGAAAGGAGTGAAATTAATGGATATAGTGATTCGACAGGACATCCAACAATTGGTGCATGACGCTCAAGAAGTCCAGGGAGGACTGGATATACTGGAGCAGGATCATAATGACTGGGCAAGAGAGCGCAACCAATATGCTCGTCTGCATCTTTACTCAGAACGCTTCACAGTGCATCAGTTTTCAAGCTCTTGACAGTGAAAGGCAACATCTGTTCTCCAATAGTCGGACCATAGCTATAGTATTTCAAAGCTGAAAGATAGTAAATTTTGTAAATAGTTAGGATAATTTTTGGGTCAGTACGGGGATTTTTTAAGGGTTTAAAGCACATACCGAAATACGGAGGTATTTTACATGGAACTGCATAAAAGAAATTTAGCTGTGCTCATTGTTACTATCCTTTGTGTGGGGTTGTCTTTGACAGCATGGGCTAGGGACAGACCTAACGACGCGACGATCACCCTCTGGGTCAAGGAAGCACTCCATGAGGATCCAAGGATAGATGCATCGGAGGTAAATGTAGAGATTGATTCAGGCGTTGTCACTCTTACCGGAATCGTAAAAAATCTAGCTGCAAAAAAATATGCGGGTTTGGAATCAAAAAAAATTCAGGGCGTACGAAGTGTTATCAACGAAATTGTCGTATGGGCTAAGCCCCGTCCAGACAGTGACATTACTAAAGATATCTTGAGGAAGTTTGTCAACATCGCCGACGTGAATTACCAGGGCATTTCGGTAGAAGTGTTCGACGGACAGGTTACACTGAAGGGCCAGGTAACATCATGGTCAGAACAAAAGGAGGCTGAGCTTTTGGCCACAGAGGTGCGCGGTGTTAAATCTGTAGCCAACAATTTGCATGTCCTGCACCAGGCAAAGCGAACTGACGATGAGATCCAAAAAGATGTAATTGCCACAATTGATCGTGATGTCTATCTCAGCGGTTTGCCCATAGGAGTATCGGTACAAAAAGGTATCGTCACCCTTAAAGGTTCTGTGGCAAATGCATACCAAAAAGAGCGGGCTTGGAGTCATTGTCTGCTGGTAGAAAATGTGAAAAATGTTAAGAATCTGTTTTTTTACAGTTATTTAGACTGTAATGTAATGGCATACTTTATGCAAACAAAAAGTTAAAAGAGAGAAACATAATGGTTCGATATTTTTTAGCAAATTTTCTGCTCCTGTTATTCAAAACAAACCAGAAATCTTTCGTCTACTTATGAAAGGAGGACAACCATGACAGAATTTCATAGAAGGCAAAACAGCGACAGGTGGCATTGGAGTAAAGCATGTTCCGATTATCCGACAGAAAAGGACATCATCATTAGTCACACCATACCTGATTATGGGTTTTTGTGTGAGGAGTGCAAGGAAAAGGAGCCCTTAGAAAAAGACGAGTAAAGAGAGGTAAATTCTACGAAGAGATTGGACATGATCTTCGAACCTTTTTCCCAATCAAGATGTCCAACGATTGATGAACAAGATTTTGTATCAGAACACCATCCGAAAAGAAGAAAGACGGCACAACGACAAACAGATATGGGAACGATGTTATGAAGGAGGCCATGTTTTATGAGTCCATGACTGAAAACAGGGTGCGCTGCAATCTTTGCAACCATCGGTGCAAAATCAAAGAGAGGAAAAGGGGTATTTGCGGTGTCAGGGAAAACCGAGGCGGAAAGCTTTACAGTCTCGTATACGGTAAGATCATTGCTGAACATATCGATCCTATAGAGAAAAAACCTTTATTTAATTTCCTGCCCGGGTCAATGGCGTTTTCCATTGGAACCGTGGGTTGCAACTTCCGCTGTAAGCACTGTCAAAATTCTGATATTTCCCAGTATCCCCATGAACACGGAGGCGAAATTATAGGCCGGGATCGTACACCCGATCAGATTGTCACCGCTGCAAAAGCTGCCGGTTGTGAAACGATCGCATACACATACACTGAGCCGACTATATTTTACGAATTTGCTTATGACACCGCCGTGATGGCTCGAAAGGAAGAAATAAAAAATGTATTTGTGAGTAACGGTCATATAAGCGCCGAAGCTGCACGGCAGATTGCACCGTATTTAGATGCTATTAATGTCGACTTAAAGGCATTTACTGACAAATTTTACAAGGAAGTCTGTGGAGCAAGTCTCAACCCTATATTAGAAACGATCCGCCTGATGAAAGCGTTTGATGTATGGGTGGAAGTGACAACACTCATTATTCCAGGCTTAAATGATGGTGAGCAGGAACTGCGTGCCATCGCCCGTTTTGTGAAAAGTGTTGGCCAGGAAATACCATGGCATGTCAGCCGTTTTTATCCGGCGTATCAGCTTCTGGATCGACCACTGACGCCGGCGGCTACTCTCCGCCGCGCTCGTGAAATCGGCTTGGAAGAGGGCTTGCGGTATGTATACGAGGGCAACGTGCCGGGTGAAGGAAGCGGGAATACTAATTGCTATGCCTGTGGTACCCTGCTCATTGAGCGCTATGGTCCAACATTAATACGAAATCGTTTGCGGAATGGAAAGTGCCCTGGGTGTGGGACGAGAATTGATGGTTTACTATCCCTGAGACATTCTTGATAGAATCTATCTCAAAAAAAATCTAAGTGCCCATGGCTGTGTTGCGAAACGGTTCAAAATGCATTGCTCATCCCGCTTTCAGCGGGACTCCGCTTTTTCACCGTTTCGCGCCCCCGATTCTCGGGATTTCGCAAAGCTCAACTTGCTATTCCTGAACCCTAATCTTATTTTTGAGATAGGTTCTAGTTTAAATTTTTTTAAATTTAGATGCCTGGATCTCTGTTTGACTTGCCAGCCATACCTATTCAACACCTTATCGGATGATAGAAATTTTTGAGATCTTAAAAGATTACGATTGGACGACATAATTTTGAACGTTTAACGAATGTTTGTTTACGAAGCTTCCAATTTCTGCAAAACAAATTTGTACTTTTCGTGGATCATCTTCCTGTCGAATTCATAGAACTCTTTCAACATCAACTGATCCTCTTCATCAGAAAGATAGTGCATATAGGCAGGAAAAAATACTTTATCCTCTTTCTCGATATGCTTCGGGTAAAAATCCACCAATCTTTTGAGTCTTGAGACGATGACTGTCAAGGCTGTTTTTTCACCGGATCGATATTGGGCATTCGCTTCGACCAGTTCTTTCGTTGTCTTCCGACCCAGCACATGTTCGTCGAGCAACTCATCCATAATTCGCCTGTTCTGATCAGACATTTGTTTGTTTGATAGTTTCTTAAAGAGGATGTCTTCCTCTTTTCCATGGTGCGTTCGATCCGCATAAATCCTGATGAAGTCAACGACGGTGTCAATAAAAAACGGATCGACCTGATTTGTTGATTCGATTTGATTTAGCTTTTGTCGAACCAGGGTTATCATTCGTTCTATTAGACGATGTTCGATCATAAGCGGTCCTCTTGATTGCATGTTTCACCTTCCTTTTTTATTTGGTAGTTGATAACAAACCGTATTGAGTCGTTTACTTGCCGAACGGACAATCCGGAAAGCGGCATTCAGGACAGTTCAAACAGAGACCGCCGTGTCCCATCTCTATTATCTGCTGCCTTTTAATCTTCTCTCCGGCTAGAATTCTTGGCAGGATGAGATCCAAAATGGTCGTTTTATGATAAAGACCGCAGGCCGGCACACCCAGGATCGGCACACCATCAATATAAGCAATCAAAAACATGGCTCCGGGTAGAATCGGGGCTCCGTAACAGTCTGTTTCCCCTCCGACCATTTGAATCCCCTTCCGGGTTACATCATCCGGATCAACGGACATTCCGCCGGTTGTCAGGATCAAATCTGCCCCAGTTGACAAGAATTTTTTAATTTTTTCGGCGATGGTCAACGGATCATCCGGTGAAAATGTTACGCCCATTACTTCAGAACCGATCCGATTTATTTTTTCGCGTAAAATTGGTTCAAATTGATCTTCGATCAGACGGGTAAAGACCTCATTTCCGGTAATGACAATTCCTGTTTTTGCTTTTCTCAGCGGCTTAACCACAGCTATTCCATGGTGGCTTTCGGCAATATCTACCGCCTTTTGAACAAGATCCTTTTTCAAAAACAGAGGAATAGCCCTTGTCCCTGCCACGATGTCGCCCCGTTTAATTAGTGTATTTGTGTGTCTCGTGGCGCACATGACGTCTTCGAGCATATTGATGCGGGTTAACGCACCCACATTGATCTTGAGTAAGCCGTCTCTTTTGGCATATAGATTTAACTTGCCCTCTTTTGGTTCTCCAAGATGGATGACCCCCGGTCCACAAAAAGCATCGGCCATTATCAAAGCAGCATCATCTTCATGCATATAGTCGTCCGGTAAATCCAAAACATAGATATGTCTTTTCCCAAGACGCTGAAGATGACAAATATCCGACATGGCAATCTTATGTGCCTTTTTAAAGGCTCGGCCCTTGAATTCGTTCTTTCTGATTTCGGTTACATCGTGAGCCAGAATCAAACCCACTGCTTCTTCTAATTTGACTGTCTTGTACATGTTGTCATCTCACATATTTTATAATAAATGTTCAGAGGATTGGTTTATACTTCCTTCGAAAGTGGTGTAATATCCTCTTCCTTGACAGGATATACAAATCTTTCCAAGTTTTTCTGCATAGGCTTCTTTGCAAATCGGACAAACTGTAATTTTATTTTTTTTAACTCTTTCATGCAATCGAACGATATAAATAGGTTCATATGAGAGGATGGTTTTCTGTGCAGAAAGAATGGTGTTGATCAGGATTTCCAGCGGTAGCGATTTTTTAGGGACCCACCGCATATACCAGTTGTATAGATTTGGGAATTGTCTGGTTTTTTCCAGGTCAAGCCATACCCGGTAACCGTGTCGTTTTTTTCGGTCATAAAGGCTTAGAGCGAACTTGTCCCAATCCAATATTTTCATCCAGCCGTTTCCTATCGTACAGGGAGTGAAAAGTTGAATGGCATCCGGCAGGCAGTGGCGGGTTTCGACAATTGCGTCTGCTTCCACATGCTCACCGACAAGTTCTCTGGCCAGGTCAATCATAAACATCCCAATTAAAAGCCCCGGTGCTTTCCATCCGTGAAAATTTTCAATGATGCGAAGGCAATCAATGAGGGGACGACCGCATATCTGTTTTTCAGGTAATTCAGGATGCATAATTTCACCTATATATTGCTTAGATCTATGTAAACTTCCTCTGGAATCAATTTCGGTTTTTTTCAATTTCAACCGGGGTATATCGGTTTAACACCGCAAAGAGAATTAAGGCCATCACTGCCATTAAAACAAAAACCGAAAACCCCTGAGCGTATCCGGAATGACCGTTTAACTTAATAAAAAGTCCCATCAAAAGCGGTATGACAAAACCACCAAATGCACCCAATCCACCTACGATTCCGGCTGCACCGCCAACTGCTGCCGGAGTATATTTCGGGACCAGTTTAAATACCGCTGCATTTGCGAACCCCATTCCCAGTGCAAGAATCATCTCTCCGGCCAATGCCAGGTTTTCGGATTGTAATGCCAGAAACATTAAAGATGCACCAATACCGACTGTCAAAAAGGATATAAATGTAACTTTCTCACCCCCTATTCGATCGGAAACGTATCCGCCCAGAACCCTGAGCAAACTTGAGGAAAGGGAATAGAGAGCGGTGAGTAGACCGGCACGAACGAGACTCATATTAAACGACTCGGCCCAGTAAGTGGGAAGCCATACCGTTAAAGCAATAAATCCACCGAATGTGACAAAGTAAAAATAGGTCAACACCCATGTGCGCCAGTTTGAGCCCGCCTTTCTGATCGATTCCATAGCGGTCCCGGACGGGATTAGCTCTTCACCGCAGGCCAGCAATAAAGCGTCCGGATCGATCTCGATGCCCATTTCACGGTATTGAAAATAAGGGGCGTCTTTCATGTATATATAGATAAGAACGATGAGAACCAGAAGCATACTGAACCAGAACACATAGGAAATGGTAAATCCCAGCGAGACAACCAAATACGGCATGAGGAAAGCGAATAATCCGGGTGCCAGATTCCCTAACCCGGCATAAAGAGCCAATGCCGTCCCTTGTGTCTTTTGCGGATACCAGTAGGACACGGCGGGTATGCCAACGGAAAACACTGCGATGCCGCACCCACATAGGATACCAAACAGCAGAAAAAACGGATACTGGACAGGGCTTGGCATCGGGAAAAACCAAAATATCAGAGTAATACCCGCCACACCCAGGGCTGCCAATCCCAGCAGAATCAGAATCGGTTTCTTTCCCCCCATTCGATCAACCATTGCGCCGAAAGGAATTCTTAAGAGCGAGCCGGTGAGCGCCGGGCTGGCCGCCATTAAACCCATGAGAAACGGACTTAATGCCATGGTACCCTTTAATTTATGTACAATGGGACCAAAGGCAGAGACGCCTGCGAAGCCTCCGAAAAACGCCAGAGTTGTCCAGAACAGGGCTACTCCGCGACTGGATTGTGCGTAACAAACAGAATCTTCAGTCATGTCAACCTCCTTTTTGCGGAATGGTTGATTGTTTAAACTATTCAATCAACATTTGGGACTGATGCATCCGCCACTCTTCTTCGGAAGACAATGTGCCGTCTTAACGGGTATGTAAACGGTGCGCTCCAAATGTGGACCAGTCGGCTGAAGGGTGAAAAGCCCAGCAACGCAAACGCGCTCAGAATATGAATCTTGTAACTTAGAGGCACCTCAAACATCAGCTCCGGATTCGGTCGAAAAATAACAATGCTTTTAATCCAAGGTGCAACGGTATGCAAAACATAAAAATGGCCGAACACGACGTTATAAAGCCCCAAACCCGTGACGAACACAAGACCAGCCAGGGTCACGTAGTCGTTTAGGGTCGTGGTCACCTGAATGCGTTTAAGGGTTACCCTGCGCCATAACAGCCATACCGAACCGGCAAAAGCCGCACCACCGGCCACGAGGCCGGTCCAATAAGCAATCTGCGTATGCATATATCCATTGATACCCGACATATCAAAAAGCCTTTGAGGGATTAAAAGACCTCCGGTATGTCCGAGCAGCGTTAGCAAAATCCCCCAATGAAATAGAGTGATACCAGGATAAAGATGTTTCTTTTCAAGAAATTCGCTCGATCTTGCGTTCCAGAAGAACAAATCCGTGACATACCGATAGGCATGTCCGACAACGAACACCGTCAGCGCCAGATAAGGAAAAACCAGAAATGCCAGCATGTTTGTTAAATTCATATTTCTTTACCCCGTTGTTTTTATATAATTTCAAGCTATGATGATAAAAGCTTGGTTAAAACATCATCTTATGATTCACTCAGTGTAATGCTTCCATCTGAGAATCAGCAGCAGTTTTTGATAACCCCAAAATGTCTACCAATTGTTCAAACAAAAGCGCATAAGGATTATCTTTCCGCTCAAGCCTTTCGACCAATGTTTCCACAACTGTTCCATAAAGCGGGATGATTTCCGAATTTGCGACATCCGGCCGTTCAGATATAAACTCGAGTATCAGCGGCAGAAAATCAGGCAGTTCACTGTTGATACGCTCAAAACCTGACTTCAGGTAGATTTCTTCCAGATACGCCAATGCCGGTCCTCTCTTTTCGGTATCTCCCCAGCGATGATAGGTCAGGTTCATACAATTTGAAGGATTGAGATCAAATGTTTCAGTGTATTTTTGTTGAAGTTGAATCAATGAAGTCTGTTCGAAATAGGCTAAAATTCGGTCGTACCTATTTTGGGTGGAAACACTTTCTATCTCATTAAGAACTTCTCTGAATGCCGGCAGCCATCCAAGCAAGGATTCATCCGGGTACTGGAGTAAATGGGAGATCAGTTTAATCTGAACATTCATTTTTTCACCTTTCTTAGGTTGTATATTAAATTTAATCTGAATAGGGTTTACTCAAAACCACAACACCCTTGATCTTTATAAAGTTCTTTTCCGTCGGTTCGGCTAACAGTCGGAACAACAAAGCGTTCATCGTATTTTGCTATGGCCAGCAAACGGTAAATGGCCTGAGCCGCCTCAAGGGTTAATCCGACACTGTCCAGAACTTCAGCGTCTATGGATTCTTCCACACGAACAGACCGCATATACTGACGGACAGCTGCCAGGCGTTTTAGCGCCAGTCTTACCGGTTTTTCATCCCCGGCGCTCAATAAATTCGCCAAATAGGTGATCGGTATTCGCAGCGAATCAATTATTTTATCCAAATCCGTTGACGTTGTATGATCAGAAACCGGACTCAGCGGCGGAATATACCATACCATCGGCAGGGTTCTGTATTCCGGATGCAGAGGTAGCGCCAGTCTCCATAATTTGGTCAGCTTATAGATGGGTGAGTGTTTCGCGGCTTTAATAAAATTGTTTGAAATTCCCTGCTTTTTCGCGGTGTCGATAACTTCAGGATTTTCCGGGTCAAGCAGTGTTTCCAAATGGGCTGGATATACTTCCTGAGCATTTTGGGTTGATGCTGCCAATCGTATCTTTTCAACATCGTATAGCACCACACCAACGTAACGAATCCTTCCAACACAGGTATGGGCACAGAGTGTGGGCATCCCCGCCTCGATGCGCGGGTAACAAAAAATGCACTTTTCTGATCGGCCGGTATCCCAGTTAAAATAAACTTTCTTATAGGGACAGCCGGAAACACAGTACCGCCATCCTCGGCATCTTTCCTGATCCACAAGAACAATACCGTCTTCGTCACGTTTATAAAGGGCCCCGGAAGGACAGGAGGCAACGCAGGCAGGATTCAGGCAATGTTCGCAAAGACGGGGAAGATAAAATAAGAAAACCTTTTTGAATGCCAGATAGATCGAATAATCCAGGTTATTAAAATTGACATCTTCACGTCCGGTTTCATAAACACCGGCCAAGTCATCTTCCCAGTTGGGCCCCCACTTGATTCGGGTATTTTCTCCTGTGATCTGTGACTTCGGTCGGATGGAAGGTTGATGCTTTTTATTCGGACTTGATATCAGCTTGTCGTAATCGTACGTCCAGGGTTCATAATATTCATCAATGGTCGGTAAATCAGGATTGTGGAAAAGGTTGAACAATTTGTGCCCCCGGCTACCGGCTTTGAGCGACAGCCTGTTATTTCTCAGTTCCCACCCGCCTTTATGAATTTTCTGATTCTCCCATTTACGGGGATAACCAATTCCGGGCTTACTTTCCACATTATTAAACCACATGTATTCGGCACCTTTACGGTTAGTCCACACATTTTTGCACGGAATACTGCATGTGTGACAGCCGAGGCATTTATCCAGATTTAAAACCATTGCATATTGGGCTTTAATCTTCATACCATTCCACCTCCTCTGCCTTTCGAACAACAATTATCTCGTCCCGTTGAGACCCGACCGGTCCGTAGTAATTAAAACCATAACTTAGCTGGGCATAACCGCCGATCATATGGGTGGGTTTGACCATAATACGCGTGACGCTGTTATGGGTCCCCCCCCGTTGCCCTGACAATCCGGCCCCCGGTGTATTGATCAGCCTTTCCTGTGCATGGTACATGAATGCTTTACCGGGTGGAATGCGGTGACTGACCACCGCTTTGGCCATGACCACGCCGTTTACATTGAAACATTCCAGCCAGTCGTTGTCCTTTACCCCCAGGTTCGCCGCATCGTCATTATTGATCCAGATTGCCTCGCCGCCGCGAAACAGGGTCAGCATGGTCAGCGTATCTGAATAGGTGCTGTGAATGGACCATTTGGAATGGGGGGTCAGGTAATTGAGCACCAACTCTTTCCGGTCATCACGCTTTACTCCGGTGGAACCGAGGGCATGCATATCCAGAGGCGGGCGAAAAAGGGGCAGGTTTTCTCCGAAATCCCTCATCCATTGGTGGTCCAAATAGAACTGCGCTCTACCGGTTAAGGTACGAAACGGAACTTTTTCTTCGATGTTGATCACAAACGGTGAATACCGTCTATTTTCAGATTCTATGCCGCTCCAGGTGGGAGATGTGATGATCTTTTTCGGTTGAGCGCTGATATCGCTAAAGGAAAATTTTTCGCCTTCTCTCTCTCGGCTCAAATGGGTAAGCTTCAGACCGGTTTTTTCTTCGAGTCCCTTCCACGATTTAACGGCGGTGGCACCATTCGTCTCCGGGGCAAGGGCCAATATCGTTTCCGCCACTTGTTTTCCGGTCTCAAGAGACGGCATCCCATAACTTATACCCGTTTCCGAAACCGTTCCAAGTTTTTCTTTAAGCCGTGTATATTCTTCCTCGGCAGACCAGGCCACTCCCTTGGAGCCAATACCGACCTTGTCCGCCAAGGGGCCCAACGCAGTCATCATCTTGTAGATGTTAGGGTAATCTCGATCGACCACAGCCAGATTGGGGAGCGTTTTTCCGGGTATGGGATCGGTTTCTCCTTTTTTCCAATCCATGACTTCAGGTTGAGCAATTTCACCCGGTGAGTCGTGCATCAATGGAGTCGCTACCAAATCTTTCATTCCACCCAGATGGATAGCCGCCAGTTCTGAAAACTTCTTTGCAATAGCCTTAAACTGTTCCCAATTGGTACGTGACTCCCAGGGCGGATCGATGGCTGGATTGAATGGATGAATGAAAGGGTGCATATCCGTGGTACTCAAATCATGCATTTCATACCATCCGGCAGCCGGCAACGCCACGTCGGCATACATAGCGCTGGTGGACATTCTAAGTTCCAGGGTGACGAGAAGATCGAGTTTGCCTTCAGGTGCCGGATGATGCCACTTGATTTCTTCTGGTCGATTACCTGCGTCTGTATTAAAAACCGCATTCTCAACACCGAGCAGATGTTTAAGAAAATATTCGTGTCCTTTACCGCTTGCACCCAACAGGTTGGCCCGCCACAGGAAAAGCATCCGGGGGAAATTGATCGGATCATCGGGATCCTCTATGGAAAATTTAATTTCGCCTTTTTTGAGTTTATCAACCGTGTACGCGATGATTTCTTCGTCAGATGAAAGGCCTTTCTCGAAAGCCTCTCGGCACATATTTATGGGATTCATATCGAACTGCGGATAGGAAGGAAGCCATCCCAACCTGGCGGCTTTTACATTATAATCCGCCATGTGCTTGCCTCCGCTTGAATCTGCAACCGGTGAATAAAGGTGTTGCGGATTCATGGTATCATAGCGCCACTGACCGGTTGCGAAGTAGTAAAACGAGGTTCCGTTTTGGAGGCGGGGCGGGCGGCGCCAGTCCAGACCAAATGCAACCTGTGACCAGGCAGCCTGGGGACGAACTTTCTCCTGACCGACATAATGGGCCCAGCCACCACCATTAACTCCCTGACATCCGCAAAGCGTCGCTAGACTGATGATGGTTCTATAAATCATATCACTGTGGTACCAGTGGTTGGTTCCGGCGCCGAGAAAAATCAATGATTTGCCGCGTGTTTTTTCGGCATTCTCGGCAAATTCTCTTGCCACGCGAACCACATCTTCTTTCGGTACACCGGTTATTGCCTCTTGCCAGGCCGGAGTGTAGGGGCGAGGATCATTGTAATTCTCAGGATAGTCGGCTTGATGAGAACTCTGTGGATACCGTACCCCCAAATGTGCGGCCATAAGATCGAAAACTGTGGCCACCAGACGTTCTCCTTCGGCGGTGAAGACTTTTTTTACCGGCACGATACCGGATTTTAAGGTTGATCCCTTGAAATCAAACAAAGGGAAATTAACCGGTATCCAAGCGTCGTTGTCTTTTGCAAAGCTGAGCGCAGGATCAACTTTTGTATCGTTAACAGCATCCCTGAGACGAAGATTCCATTTGCCGGATTTGTCCCAGCGGAATCCAATACTGCCGTTGGGGATACAGAAATCCCGTTGAGTGGTATCATATAAAACCGTCTTCCACTCTGCATGGTTCAATTCTTTTTCCAAGTCCGATGCCCGCAAAAAGCGTCCGGGATTATAGGCATCCTCTTTTTTATCGATCATCACAAGAAACGGCAGGTCTGTGTAGTTTTTGGCGTATTCGAAAAAATAACTTGTTTGTCGATCAATATAAAATTCTTTGAAAATTACATGAGTCATGGCAATGGCCAATGCCGCATCGGTTCCTGCCTTTGCGGGGAGCCATGTGTCTGCAAACTTGACATATTCAGCATAATCAGGTGCTACGGCGGCAACTTGTGCACCGCGATATCGGGCTTCGGTGAAAAAATGAGCATCCGGTGTCCGGGTCATGGGAAGATTGGTACCCCAGACGATCATGTAGGTTGATTCGTACCAGTCGGCGCTTTCCGGAACGTCGGTCTGTTCTCCCCAGATCTGCGGTGAGGAGGGAGGTAGATCACAATACCAGTCATAAAAACTTATCATGGAACCTCCAATTAGAGAGAGGAATCTGGCTCCTGAAGCATAACAAACCATGGACATCGCCGGAATGGGTGTAAATCCGAAAATTCTGTCCGGGCCATATTTTTGTATAGTATGAATCAATCCAGCAGAGATTAATGTTGTCGCTTCATCCCAGGAAACACGCACAAAACCACCTTTGCCGCGATCTTTCTGATATATTTTTTTCTTTTCCGGATCTTCGACGATGCTCTTCCAGGCAGACACCGGATCATTGTGGGTTTTCAAAGAAGTTCGAAACATTTCTAGAAGAGAGGATCGCATTAACGGATATTTAAGCCTTACCGGACTATACGTATACCAGGAATAAGTGGCGCCACGGGGACATCCCCTGGGTTCATGATTCGGGAATCCCTTTCCACAGTCCGGGTAATCCGTTCGTTGAGTTTCCCAAACCAGGATACCATTTTTGACATACACATCCCAGGAACAAGACCCCGTGCAATTTACACCGTGGGTGGAACGAACCTTTTTATCGTATTGCCACCGTTTACGGTAAAAGTCTTCCCAGGCTCTTTGCCCGCAACGGATTTCTCCCCAGTTTTCGGCAACTTTTTCTTCTTTACAGCCATACTTTTCACCTTTGGGGCGGAAAAAACGCAGGGTGGTTAGAAAGGATCGATGGAGCATAAGTACCTCCGGAGTTGAGAGTTATAGGTTGTTATATCGAATACAGATTTTACCTGTTTTGGCACTCTTGGAAGATGAAATGGAAAATGAAGTCGATAGCAATACTAAACCGAAACAAGGGCAAAAAGAATGAGTTATAGATCCGTTCAACAATATAAAGTTACGTGATCGTATACAATAAATTATGCCATGTTACGTTAAATATCATAATTCTTGATGAGAAAAATTGATTTAAGTCAAAATTATTGAAAATAATTTGATCTTAAATGAAGATTATTAGAGGAATGGTTATCAAGTCAACCAAATCGTTATCGTGTGGTGGGACAACTTGCTGGTCACTTAACGCTCTATCAAACGGGATTCAAGAAACCTTTGAAAATTTCTCATTTCTACTCGTAGCCGATCCAGGTTGTTATATTTTCAACCGGTTCCCGATTACTGACCACCTTGTTGGCCGGAAAGTCCCAGTTGGGATACCCGATGGCAATGGAGATGACGATCCGTTTGGATTCGGGTATTCCGGCAATTTCGTGCAACACTTCAGGATATGAGATCCCCTGGTTGGCAATGCAGGTGCCCAGTCCATAATGGAGAGCCACCAGGCAAATATTCTGGGTAATTGACCCGATGTCGAAAATCGGTCTGGGATAGTGCAATGATCGATCTATCGAAATAATGATGGTCGCGGGTGCATTGAAATACCGGAAGCCCAGCTCCATCCACCTGTCCCTTTTCTTTAAATCCTCCCTTGAGATATCCATGAGTCCAAAAAGTTGTTTGGCAATTTCGATCTGACGTTTCCGATACACGCTGTC
>ENA-OVNL01000019-OVNL01000019.1-sediment-metagenome-genome-assembly--contig:-NODE-19-length-14531-cov-2.923827_pt1 | contig 14531 bp, 16 predicted proteins | sample MGYA00250099_ERZ650198 | MGnify/ENA primary metagenome ERZ650198 (study PRJEB26732, sample SAMN07278974) | sediment metagenome | biome: marsh; feature: saltmarsh; material: sediment | place: USA...
TTGCTGACAATATAATTTGCCAGGGAGTGCGGGCAATAAATGAATTTGTGAACCTCGCGGGATTAATTAATCTGGACTTTGCAAATCTAAAGACTATTATGGCAAAGAAAGGTGCCACCTTGATAACAGTCGGTCATGCTCGAGGAATTGATAGAGCCAAAATTGCGGCGGAACGTGCTTTGGTGTGCCCAATACTGGGATTAAGTATCCATGGCGCTCGGGGAATGCTTATTAATTTAACAGCCTATTTATTCAGGCTTTTTCTCATCTTCTCCATCGAGCGGCATCTCGAAGAACTGGGGCTGCCCCCGGATGTCTTAGAGGCCTATCCACACCAACTCTCTGGGGGGATGCGGCAGCGAGCCATGATCGCCATGGCCCTGTCCTGCAACCCGGCGCTTCTCATCGCCGACGAGCCGACTACGGCCCTGGACGTGACCATTCAGGCCCAGATCCTCCGCCTTTTTGGAGAACTCCAGGAAAAAAGAAAAACGGCCATCTTGCAGATAACCCACGATCTCAGTGTGGTTGCCAGCGTGGCCGACCGGATCTACGTTATGTATGCTGGGACCGTGGTGGAGATGGGCTCGGTTGGGCAGATTTTCCATGAACCTTGTCATCCTTATACCATGGGGTTACTGGAATCATTACCTGGTCGCAGGGAAAGGGGGCAAGAATTGGCCACCATCCCCGGGGCAGTTCCTGATCCTACCAGGAAACCTCCAGGATGCCCGTTCCATCCTCGTTGTCCCTATGTCCAAGATAGTTGTCGCAGTCAGTTTCCAGAAATGTGCACCTTTGCTAGCAGCCACCTGGCAAGGTGTCCAATAATATACGCAAAGCGCAAAGCGTATAGCGCTTAGCGCAATGGGATATGAGATGTGGGATTGACTGTTGCCTGGAGTTACATCACACATCTCACATCATTTGGGCCTTGAGTAGATGCAAGAACGAAGCGGCACAAATAATAACGAGATCCTCAGAGTCGAGGGGCTGAAGAAGTACTTCCCGGTTTACCGGGGCTTTCTCCAGCGAGTGGTGGGATGGATAAAAGCGGTGGATGGGGTGGATTTGGGTTTGTCAGCCGGCAAAACACTTGGATTGGTGGGCGAGAGCGGCTGTGGCAAATCAACCTTGGCACGTCTTATCCTCAAGCTGATAGAGCCGGATGCAGGCAAGATTTTATTCCAGGGAGAGGATCTCACTGAACTTTCTCGGGCTGAAATGCAATCCTACCGTCGGAGGATGCAGATTATCTTTCAGGATCCATTCGGCTCTCTCAACCCCAGGATGACCGTAGGGCAGTCCATTGAGGAGGGGGTGCGCACCATCCGAATGGCAGGCCGGAAGCAGAGGCAAAACCGTGTGGCCGAGCTGTTGGAAATGGTGGGAATTCCGGCCTGGGCCGCCCAGCGCTATCCTCATGAATTCAGCGGGGGTCAGCGACAGCGAGTGGGCATTGCCCGGGCACTCAGCGTGGAGCCAGAGTTGATCATCTGTGACGAACCGATTTCGGCCCTCGATGTCTCCATCCAGGCCCAGATCCTCAATCTTCTTCAAGATTTACAAAAAAGGCTAGGCCTGAGTTATCTCTTTATAGCCCACGACTTGAATGTGGTCGAGTACGTGAGCGACAACGTGGCCATCATGTATCTTGGACACGTTATGGAGTGCGGCCCATCAGAGGTAGTATACGACCAACACCTGCATCCATACTCCACAGCTCTGCTGGAGGCGGCCCCGGTGCCCGAGCCTTCGGCCAAGCGTTCTTGGACACCGCTTGCCGGCGATGTACCGAGCCCTTTCAATCCTCCCCCTGGCTGCAAGTTTCAGAACCGCTGTCCTCTGGTTGAGGACCGCTGCCGGAAAGGAGAGATTGAGCTTTATGAGGTAAATGGCAGCGGCAACCATTTCGTCCGCTGTTGGAAGGTGTTAGGCCGCTAAGAGCAAAGCGCAGAGCGCATTGCGTAAGGACATAAAGCAAGGAGCTAGGAGAAAGAGGTTAGCAGTAAGCAGTGAGCAGTAAGCGGTATTCCACATCTCATATCTGCAATCTTCCCTGTGCCTAGTGCCTAGTTCTTAGTGTTTAGTTGACACGGCTGCTGGCTGCACGCTGGCTTTATTTGATCTTGACCCCAAATTATGCTACTAGGAGGCACTTTAGCTCATTTTAGGCATTCAACCCATGGATCTCAACGACTCGACCCCATTTCCATTAGAGGAGCCAGGCCAACGCCGTATCTTTTCGGTTAGCGAACTCACCAGGGAAATACGCGGGCTGCTGGAGGATCACTTTCCCTTCATTTGGGTGGAGGGCGAGATCTCTAATTTCAGGGTGCCTGCATCCGGCCACTACTACTTCGTGCTCAAAGACGTCGAAAGTCAGGTGCGCTGTGTTATGTTCCGCTCCCAGCAGCGGTGGATGCGCTTTCAGCCGGAAGATGGCCTGCACGTGCTATGTCAGGCCAGGGTCAGCGTTTACGAGCCTCGCGGTGAATACCAGCTCCTGGTGGAGGTGATGGAACCCCGGGGTGTGGGGGCGCTCCAGCTTGCCTATGAGCAGATGAAGCGACGCTTTGAAGCAGAGGGACTCTTCGATCCCGAACACAAAAAATCCATCCCATTCCTTACCCAGCGCCTCGGCGTCGTTACTTCTTCTACAGGTGCTGCCATCAGGGACATCATTAGGGTGGTCAGGGAGCGGTACAGCAACCTGGAGATCTACCTCTACCCGGTCAGGGTTCAAGGGAAAGGGGCTGCAGAGGAAATAGCTGCAGCGATTGATACCTTTAACGCTGAGTTTCCTGTCGATGCTCTGATCGTCGGCCGAGGAGGAGGGTCTTGGGAGGATCTGTGGGCTTTCAACGAAGAAGCCGTGGTTCGGGCTATTTTCAAGTCAGAAATCCCGATTATTTCTGCGGTGGGCCATGAAATAGACACCACCTTGGCCGATCTGGTCGCAGACGTCCGCGCACCTACCCCCTCGGCTGCTGCTGAACTGGTGGCCCAGCACAAAGAGACCCTCGAAGCATACGTGGCCGATCTGCTTCAGCGGCTGCAGGGCCGCGTCCGTCAAATACTGAGCCTTGCCGGAGAGCGTTTGAGCAGTCGCAAACAGCGGTTGCGGCACCCTGCCGCACGGCTGGCTGATCTTCGGCTGCGTCTCGATGAACATATGCAACGACTGAATTTCGGTCAGGGTCAAAGGCTGCATTCCGAGGCTCAAAGGTTTCTTCGGCTCAGAGATCATTTACTCCATCTCAGTCCAGGCCGCAGAATTTCCGAGTCACAAAGTCTTCTGGACCAGTGTTGGCGAGATCTTGGACTCTTCGCCAAGCAGAGTTTACAGAGAAAACGCCAGACCCTGGAGCGCAGCCTGACACAGCTGGATGGCTTGAGCCCCCTCGGGGTACTGGCACGTGGTTACAGCATTACAAGCACCTGGCCGAAGGGGAAGGTGGTGCGCTCGGTGAGGCAGGTGAAAAAAGGTGACACGTTGCGAGTACGCCTTCACGAGGGAGCGATGCAATGTAATGTGACTGACATAGAGGAAACTAACTGATAACTTTGACGCTCGCTAAATCTCGGAGAGATTTTATGCATACCTGGCCAGGAGTGGCGATTTTGAGAAGAGTGTTTCTGATCGTAATTACACTTGTAATTTTTTCTCTAACAGCGAAAGTAATGGCAGATACCTTAGAACTGATAGGAGCGGAACAACCCGTTGCCCAGGGAGAAGTTGTACAAATCGTACTCAAAGGGGCGACGGACGGCTCAGAAGTGTTAGGCTTCTGGCGAGGGCAACCCCTTGAGTTCTTCAGGACCGATGAGAACAATTACGGCTCTCTGGTGGGTATTGATCTGAGACTGGCTCCTGGGACGTACCCTTTGAAGGTGGAAGTTAGCTCTCCAGGAAACAGTCCTCTCACCAAACGGATAACCGTGAAGGTGGTGGAAAAAGACTATGGGGTACAGCGTCTGACCTTGCCAAAAAAGATGGTTACCTTGGACCCTGCCACGCTCGAGCGGGTGAAAAAAGAAGGCGCGCAATTCAGCAGACTATGGTACAAACAAAACCCCAGACGTTACTGGAGGGGTAATTTTGTTCGTCCAGTTCCAGGCAAACTCAACACACCATTCGGGCTCAAGCGCATTCTGAATGGTGAACCGAGAAGTCCGCACTCGGGAGTTGATCTGCGTGCAGCTGAGGGCGAGCCAATAAGAGCGGTCAATCATGGCAAGGTCGTTCTGGTGGGTGACTTCTATTTTCACGGCAAGGCCGTGGTTATTGATCACGGTTGGGGATTATACTCCATGTATTTTCATCTATCCCAACTGAATGTTTCCAAGGGAGATTTTGTCGGGAAAAACGCAGTCATTGGGCTTGCTGGTTCCACGGGACGAGCCACCGGGCCGCACCTTCACTGGGGTGTACGGCTTGGAGGCGCCCGGGTGGATCCCTTCGCCCTTTTGAGGGCGACAAGCGGATGAGGGAAAGAAGTGGCTAAAAAGAAAGAAAAGTTCGAAGAGGCCTTGCAGAAACTGGAGGCCATCGTCACTCAGATGGAAGAGGGAGATCTCCCCCTGGAAGAGACGCTGAAAGCATTTGAGGAGGGGGTGAGGCTTGCCAGGTACTGCGCCAGTAAACTAGACGAGGCTGAGCGTAAAGTGGAGAAGTTGATGCGGGATCAAGCCGGCAAACTGCAAGCCACTTCATTCAGTGAGGAGGAAGATGACTCCTGAGTTCGACCTAAGGCACTATTTGGAGGCTCGCCGCCTGGTGGTTGAAGAGGCTCTGGAGGTTGCCTTACCAGAACAAGATGGGCCTGAATCCAGAGTTGTTGAAGCCATGCGCTACAGCCTTTTTGCCGGAGGCAAGAGACTGCGTCCGATCCTCTGTCTGGCTGCGTCCGAAGCTGTGGGTGGCGAGACTCGCTCTGCCATGCCAGCTGGTTGCGCTCTGGAAATGATACACACGTATTCTCTCATCCACGACGATCTCCCTGCCATGGATGACGACGACTTGCGGCGTGGGAAGCCAACCAACCATAAGGTTTTTGGAGAAGCCATCGCCATTCTCGCGGGTGACGCTTTACTCACCGAAGCCTTTGTGCTACTTAGCGACTATAGTTCTCTGCTGCCAGAAAGAATGGTACAGGTTATAAAGGTCATTGCCGAGGCGGCAAGCTACCGTGGCATGGTGGGTGGCCAGGTGGTGGATATGCTCTCACAAAACAAGCCAGCCGATCTGGAAACTGTACAGCAGATGCACAGGCGCAAGACTGCAGCGCTTATTGCCGCGGCGACCGAATCAGGAGCGCTGGCAGGAAGAGGCTCTGAAGCCCAGGTTGCTGCTTTGGCCCGATATGGCAGGGCCATAGGTCTTGCCTTTCAGATAGCAGACGATATTCTGGATATCGAGGGGGATACCGAGCTGCTTGGCAAGACCACAGGTGCAGACGAGGCCAGGGGTAAGGTGACCTATCCTGCGGCCGTTGGCCTGGAACGCTCGCGGCAAGCAGCGAACGAGATGATAAATGATGCCTTGGCAGCGTTAGAGGGATTTGATGATAGAGCTTACCCCTTGCGTTCGTTGGCACATTATATAATAACGAGGAAGAAGTAGCATGGCGCAGTAAGCAGGGACATCTCTGCTTGCGGACGTAGAAAGTAACATAGTTATCGATTGTGGCATTTTCAACGACTTGAACACAAGGTCTAGAGACGCTTTGCGCTCGGCGTCTTTAGAAAGGAGTACTAGGTTGAGTAGGGATACAACTCAAGAAAGTTCCCAGTCTGAACAGGAACGACAGCCGCTTCTGCCTCGGATCGACAGTCCGCCGGATCTCAAGTCTTTGTCAATCGAAGAACTTTACCAGTTGGCTGAAGAGATCCGAGATGAAATTATCTGTACTGTTTCCAGCAATGGCGGTCATCTGGCGCCCAATCTGGGAGCAGTGGAACTGACCCTGGCTCTGCACTATGTATTTGATGCCCCTGAAGACTTGATTGTCTGGGATGTTGGCCATCAGGCGTATGCTCACAAACTGATAACGGGGAGAAGGGAACGGTTTCACACGATCAGAACGCATGGGGGCATCAGCGGCTTCCCCAAACGGAGCGAAAGCCCATACGATGCCTTTGGTGTTGGCCACGCCAGTACTTCCATCTCTGCGGGTCTGGGCCTGGCCACCGGTAAATTCATGAAGGGCGATACCGACAGGGTAATCGCTGTCATCGGCGACGGTTCCATGACCGGAGGGATGGCCTTCGAAGGACTCAACCAGGCCGGGCATCTGGAGCGCGACCTCATAGTTGTGCTCAACGACAATGAGATGTCCATTGCTCCCAATGTGGGCGCGTTGTCATCTTTTTTGAGCCGTAAGATGACTACCAAGCTAGCCGTCCGCATTAAGAGGGATGTGGCTAATGTTCTCACCAGTATTCCGGGGATAGGTGATGACATCCTGCAATTGGCGAGACGAGGTGAAGACTCGCTCAAGAGTTTCTTTACTCCCGGCATGCTCTTTGAAGCCTTGAAATTCGAGTACGTTGGTCCCATTAATGGACATCGGCTGGACCGTCTCATTGAGGCCTTCACCAATGCCAAGAACCTTAAGGGGCCGGTGCTAGTACACGCCCTGACCATCAAGGGCAAGGGCTACAAGCCTGCAGAATGTGATCCCTCCAAGTTTCACGGCCTGGGCAAGTTCGTGGTGAGTACCGGCGAGCCCGTAACCAAGCCGGGGGCGCCTTCATACACGAAAATCTTTGGACAGACCATGGTGAGACTGGCGGAGAAAGACAACAAGATAGTAGCTATCACAGCAGCGATGCCCGAGGGCACCGGTTTGAGCCAATTCGCCGCTTTGTATCCGGAGCGCTTTTTTGACGTGGGAATCTGTGAACAGCATGCAGTGACCTTTGCGGCCGGTCTGGCATCGGAGGGCTTCAAGCCGGTAGCGGCCATCTATAGCACCTTCTTGCAGCGAGCCTACGACCAGGTGGTTCATGATGTATGTCTGCAGAATTTGCCAGTTACCTTTGTCATGGATAGGGGTGGGCTGGTGGGTGAAGACGGCCCTACGCATCATGGTGTTTTCGATCTTTCTTACCTGCGGCACGTTCCAAACCTGGTGCTCATGGCCCCGGCCGATGAAAATGAATTGCAGCGAATGCTGAAAACCGCCTTGGAACATGATGGCCCCATAGCCTTACGCTACCCCCGGGGCACTGCGGAAGGAGTGTCCATGGACAGTGAGATCCAGACGATTCCCATTGGCAAAGGGGAGTTGTTGTGTGAGGGCAAGGACCTGGCCATTCTCGCCATAGGAAACAGGGTGTGGCCAGCGCTTGAGGCGGCTAAGAAACTGGAAAAAGAAGGTGTCAAGGCAGCTGTTGTTAATTGCCGTTTCGTAAAGCCGCTGGACCGAGATCTGATTATTCAATTGGCTAACCAGAGCAATCGATTGATCACAGTAGAAGAAAATGCCTTGCAAGGTGGGTTTGGCACTGCTGTGCTTGAATTGCTATCTGAAGAGGGCCATGCCGGGGTTCAGATTGTTCGCCTCGGTATCAGTGATCAATTCGTGGAGCACGGCTCTCAACAAGTGCAACGCTCCGCCTGCGGCATTGATACTCCGGGAATTGTAGAGGCTGCCCGTGCCATGGTTACAGGCGATGGCGTCAAACAAGCTGCATCTCAGAGATAGCTTCCAGCCGTCAGTATTCAACGGTCTTCCCAGCGATCTAAAAAGTAAACCAGAAAGAGTCGCCATTCAGGGACTGCTTTGACAAATGCGGTGGATGTGCTTTACGATTTGTTTACACTGAAGGCTGAAAGCCAATGGCTGAACGCTTGCGCCTTGATGTACTGCTCGTAGAGAGAGGATTGGTTGAGAGCCGCCAACGTGCCGCCGCCTTGATTCTCGCCGGAAAAGTTCGGGTCGAAGGGCGCAAAGCCCTGAAAGCAGGCCAGCGGGTAGCCCCGCACGTTGAGGTGGAGGTGCTCGATCCGGGAGAAGGTTATGTAAGCCGTGGTGGCTTCAAGTTGGCCTCCGCTCTGGATACTTTTTCATTGCAGGTGGTTGGGCTAGTGGCCATGGATGTGGGCGCCTCCACGGGTGGTTTCACCGATTGTCTTCTTCGGAGGGGGGCACAAAAAATATACGCCATTGATGTGGGCTATGGCCAACTGGCGTGGCAGCTTCGCCAAGATTCTCGGGTAGTGGTACTGGAACGGTGTAATGTTCGTTACCTGACCCGTGAACACGTTCCAGAGTTCGTTGATCTGGCAGTTATCGATGTCTCCTTCATCTCCCTCAAAAAAATTATTCCCAAGGTCCTCGAGTTTTTCAAAAGTGGTGGTCAGCTACTGGCACTCATCAAACCCCAGTTTGAGGTTGGGCGAAACCAGGTGGGCAAGGGAGGAGTCGTGCGTGATCCCATGCTGCATCGGCAGGTGGTGGGAGAATTGGAAGATTTCTGCCGCAGACAGGGACTGGAAGTTGAGGGGGTCGCTGAGTCAAGCCTGCTGGGCCCCAAAGGAAACCGTGAGTTCTTCATCTACGCTGTGAAATCTCAACAATGAAGATCCATCTTGTATTTGTTGGTAAAACCCGCGAGGCTTATTTACGAGAGGGTATAGAGGACTTTCTGGGGCGATTGCGCCGCTATGTGCAGGTGGAGGTGAAAACCGTCCGTGCCGAACGTTTGGCTCGAGAGAGCCAGGCAACCAGGGTGGTGACCGCTGAAAGCCAGAAGGTGGCAGCCGCAGTCCCCAGGAACGCTCACTTTGTAGTTCTGGATCGGCAGGGAAAACAGATGAGCTCGGAAGGGCTGGCCCATTGGTGGCTAAGATTGGAGCAGGCTGGCTGCAGGGAACTGTGCTTTGCTGTGGGAGGGGTCCTGGGATTTTCCAACGAATTGCGGAATCAGGCCCAAACCGTGCTGGCCCTTTCCAGAATGACCTACACCCATGAGATGAGCAGGCTCATTCTCCTGGAACAGCTCTACAGGGCCTGCACGATCATGCGAGGGGAAAAGTACCACAAATAGCCTGGTTATACGGCCTCCACTGTTTTTACTTCAGGTACCAATTGCTTGACGATGCGCTCTACACCCTGCTTAAGGGTCATTTGTGACATGGGACAACCGCTGCAGGCACCAGTAAGTCGCACTTTCACCACGCCGTTTTCTTCCACATCAACGAGCTCGATGTCGCCGCCGTCGCGTTGAAGAGCAGGCCGGATTTTGTCCAAAGCTTGTTCGATTTGTTCCTTCATCCTATCCTCCTGTAGGGGCAGAACCTGTCAGGATCTACGCCATGGAAAACCGCTCGGCTCAAGCCCTCCATCTGGTCCAAGGGTCACTTTAGCAGGTACCAACGGTCTGCCGCGCTAGAGTATGCAAACGCAAGAGGAAATATAACCACTGGTGGTAAAGAATGCAACCGCTTTCGATTGCGGATTGCGGATTGCGGAATAAGGAATTAAGGGATTGCGGAATTGAGAAATTGAAAAATTTAGGTATTTGAGCTATTGGATGTTTGATACCGATTTACCATTTGCTCCTGACACCTGACACCTGACACCTGAAACCTAATTCCTGACTACTGGCTACTGGATTCTTTGTTTGTTCATTGCGGCACGCACTTTGCTTCATTAAGACTATAAACTACTGGATTGATTACGAGGGATAGTATGAAAGAAGGGATCATCCGAAAGATCAAGGAATATCAGGCCGTAGTAGGGATTGTGGGGTTGGGATATGTGGGTCTCCCCCTGATGTTACGCTTTACAGAGGTGGGGTTTCCTGTTCTGGGTTTTGACATTGATGAAACTAAAGTGGACAAGCTCAACAATGGAGAGAGCTATATCGGCCATATCCCATCGGCAGCCATCGCTGAGAAGCGGAGGCAGGAGGTGCAGCTAGTAGGAGGGAAAACCGTGCCTCTTCTTGATGCCACCAATGACTACAGTAAGGCCTCTGATGCAGACGTGCTCATTCTCTGTGTGCCAACCCCTCTCAACAGGCATCGTGAACCTGATCTATCTTTTGTGCGCTGTACCATTGAGTCATTGCAGCCGTACCTGCGGCGGGGACAGATGATCAGCTTGGAGAGCACTACCTATCCGGGCACCACGGAAGAGGAACTTCGGTCCAGAATCGAGAAGTCTGGTTTTGAAGTCGGCAAGGACGTTTTCTTGGTCTATTCACCAGAGCGGGAGGATCCTGGCAATCCCACCTACAATACCGAGAACATCCCGAAAGTTTGCGGTGGTTCAACCAAAGAGTGTTTGGAGGTAGGTCAGGTCCTTTACAGTATGGTGGTGGGTCAGGTTGTGCCGTTGTCTTCTACCCGGGCAGCTGAATTGACCAAACTATTGGAAAACATCTACAGGGCAGTGAATATCGGGCTGGTAAACGAGCTCAAAATCGTGGCGGATCGGATGGGAATCGACATTCGGGAGGTCATTGATGCTGCTGCCACCAAGCCGTTCGGATTCACGCCATTCTATCCAGGTCCGGGTTTGGGAGGCCACTGCATTCCCATTGACCCTTTTTACCTGACCTGGAAGGCCCGAGAATACGGGATTAACACTCGTTTCATAGAACTTGCCGGTGAGGTGAATACGGCTATGCCCCACTGGGTGGTGGGGAAGGTGATAGATGCCCTGAATGAAAAGGGTCAGTCGCTCAAGGGAGCAAAGATACTGGTGTTGGGTTTGGCCTACAAGAAGAATGTTGATGATCCTCGAGAGTCGCCGGCCATGGAGATTATGGAAATCCTCAGGAGCAAGGGAGCCGACCTATGTTACAGTGATCCCCACGTTCCGGTATTTCCCCCTATGCGTCGGCACCGATTTGCACTGCAGTCGGTGGAGCTGACTCCGGAAGCGCTTCAAGAGATTGATTGTGTGCTGCTGATTACCGATCACGACGGTTTTCCGTACGATCTCATTACCGCCCACGCATCGCTCATAGTGGACACCCGTGGTGTCTACCGCGGCGATGAACCCAATGTGGTCAAGGCGTGAAAATGCTTCAGCTCGCCCTGTAGAATTCCGCTACGCGGACCCGCCGAAGGCGGGATTCAACAGGGCGAGCGCATTCCCCGTAGTCCGCCGGAGGCGGACGGGGTTGGCGAGCGAACTACAATAAAATACAATCACTTCCTTACATTTCGAATCCGCCGAAGGCGGACTGTAGGGAGCTTCAATTATCAGTGTTAGGCCTTCGGTGCTGTCGAAGCTGAGTACCGGGGGGCTTTCTTTTTTGTCTTGGCTTATGGTATGGTTACTCTTTAAATACAAAGCTGTTTCGAGCCTACCGAAGACGGTAGCGTCTGGGTGCTGGTAAACAAGAAGTGGGAGGTTCAACGTGGCCAAAGGCAAAGAAATCCATGTTCGCTGCATGCGTTGCCAAGAATTGGTTCCTTCGTCTATTAGCTTCAAGGATAAGAAGAGCTTTGATATGGAGACCCTCATTAAGAACCGGCCTGAATGCCCCAGATGCGGAGATATGACGAGTTACGATAAAAAAAATATATGTATCCGCGACGAAAGTGGGGAATTCGTTTGTATCGACATCAATTGAGAACAAACCATATCACAGCCCTATCGGTAACCCCAACGGTTCCGGTGGGGAGCAAGACTGAAGTATAGACTAGAGAGAGGAAGAGGCGGCGAAGTGGTCCCGCTGTAAAAAGTATGGGTATCGAAAGACGACTCTATCCCAGAATCCTGGTGAAGTGGTCCGTTGTTGTGGAAACTGCGCAAGGTTCAGTGGAAGGAGAGACAAAGGACATTAGCGTCGACGGTGTATTCATCTTCTGTACACAGGAGCCTGAGATTGGAGAAAACTTCTCTATTCTTCTGAAGCCTTCCGAACAGCGAACCATTTCCGTAGTTGGCGAAAAGATTTGGTCAGGTGGTTTTACTATTGACAATAAAAAAGTATTCGGCATGGGTGTGCAGTTCATCCACATATCAACTGAAGACCGAAACTACCTTGCCGCCTTGGTTGAAAAGAGCAGTAATGATGAGCCATCTGGATCCTGACGAAATCGGACGAGTCGAAGTCCCCCGGCAAATGGCCGAAGTGAAAACTCACTGCAATGGTATCGCCGACCGACAAGATGTGCCCCGCCTGTGGAGCTAGCCAAAGCAATCCTCAAACCGTGCTTTTCCTTGACATGGACGGACTCGTTAACCTAGTATGCAATCCGTTTGGTCTTCTGTTTCCGCTCATCTACGAGAGCATCGCCCTGATGTGTCGTATTGTTGACTAATGACCTATGATACTGCCTTGCGCGCCGTTTTCGCCGTTTAAGCGATAGGGCGTCTGTTGGGAGTATGTCTTGCCGCCCTCCAAATTGCAGCGATTCAAGGAGTTCTCTGAGTATCTTAACGTGGCAGAGGTTGAATACCGCCGCGATTCACAGTTGCAGGAAGCGGAATTCGATTCGCTCGAGAAGTGGTACGCGCAGGTCGATGATGGCCGGCGGCACTATATCCCGTTCCTTCGCGACCAATGTGGCGTGAAATTTTCAGGCCGTGTGCTGGAGTTAGCCGCCGGTAGTGGCTGGATGTCGGCAGAAATGAGCCGCATGCCAGAGGTTACGGAGGTGTTCACACTCGATGCGTCAGAGACACTGTTGCAGGAGATCGCGCCGAACATTTTTCTCTATCTTCAGGCGCAGGAGGACAAGATCACACGCGTGGTCGGGGACTTTCATCGTCTCGAGTTCGAAGACGAGAGCTTTGACTTGGTAACGGTCGACGGGGGTTTGCATCATGCGGTCTGCCTTTCTGCGGTCCTTGCCGAGGTTTTCCGTGTACTGAAGCCGGGCGGGCAGCACGTTGCCATACGTGAGATGATCACACCGCCGCTGTGGTTCAAGCGGACGAGTTCGACGCGGAGGCGGCTGATTGCGGCGGGTGTTACGGAGAATATGTATCCGATTAAGGAATGGCGTACCGCATTCGAGAAAGCGGGGTTCAGCTTCAGGGCGCGCCGCGTGAACCTGAAGACCAACTGGCTTGCCCGCTTGAATGAGTGGCTGTTCAACGGCCTCTTCCACTGCCGCTATGTACTACTTGGTGCCAAGCAGAAAGGCGGGTCAATCTCGTAGCGCCGCCCCGGCGCCGCGAGGTGGGCCCGCTCTTGTCACAAGAGACGTGCCTCTATTTACTGCACTTTTTCAGTCTCTTGAGAATTTTTCTATCACAATGTAGGCTAAGCTTTCCCTCTTGAGCACCGACCACAATAATGAGGCTGGGCAATACTTCTTCCTCTCCATGCTGCCTGCCTGAGTAAAATGGTGGTTTTACGGATTGACATAGTCAGCACCTTTACATTACTCTAAAAAATGTAGTATTCCTCGCGCTAGCGAATACCCACGTAAGTCAAATGGCTTCCCGCTGGACTGCCTGCATTCACTCCGCTGAGAACAAGGAACACGGAAAATGAAAACGAACTCTCAGACGAAGTGTGCCAATTGTGGAGCCACCTATTCCTACGTGGTGCAAGGTAAAAGAGATTATTTCATTCCTTGGGGATCTTACTTTCTCTGTGACAAGTGCCACAGATTTGCTATCATGGATGCGTTGAAGGCTGAGCGCAAGACTCCTTTTGAATCTTCCAAGTGATGCGGTGGGTTGCGCCAAATCGCTTTCTATGTCCTTAGAGTCCATCATCTTGAGACCAGACAAAGTTGTTAGACAAGATCATAATTTCCTGACCGTCCCGCCTTGCCTCATATCCACTTTCTCATGTCCTGGGTGATTAGTTTCTTCTATCTTGCGAGCGGTTTGCATTCCTGCTATTGCTCGTTTGCGTGGTAGTCCTCGGCCTATGGTGAGATTAAGAACCCAGTGGCATATTTCCTGCAATCTTCATTACTGCGAGGAGAAGAGACTGTACGCTTTACTTTTTCGTACACCAAGCTCTCTTTTCAAAAACCCTCGCGCCAACATTTGCGGGTGGGGGAAATCAACAAGAGAGGCGGACAAAATGGCATTTGAAGACCAGCGCGCACATCCCAGGGCAAACCTCAGATGGTCTGTTTCCGTTCAACTTGGTGGTTCAGTCGCTGAAGGGGTGACGAAAGACATCAGCGAAGGGGGTGCCTACGTGTGCTGTGCGAACCCATTGGGGCCAGAGGAAGTTCTTGATATGGTCATAAATGCTCCAGATAAACCACTGAATGTTAAAGCTGAGGTGGTGTGGTCGAGTATGTCTGGCCTTGATGACGAGATTACTCCACGGGGAATGGGTGTTCGTTTTCTGAATATCGATAGTGAAGACAGAAGAATCATTGCTAAAGCGGTAGTTGAACACCTCAGTGAAGTTACGGAGTCTGAAGACCTGCAAGCTTCGATGTTTGATACCTTGGAAATCGACTAGCACCTCTCAACAACCCCCTCTCCCTGATCCGCATGGTTAACCTGGGCCTTACCAAGGAACTTCTGCGTTCGCCATCCATTTGGCTTTGTATCGGTTGCCGTGGCTGCAGTAAAGCCTGTACC
>ENA-OVNL01000020-OVNL01000020.1-sediment-metagenome-genome-assembly--contig:-NODE-20-length-14418-cov-2.839690_pt1 | contig 14418 bp, 14 predicted proteins | sample MGYA00250099_ERZ650198 | MGnify/ENA primary metagenome ERZ650198 (study PRJEB26732, sample SAMN07278974) | sediment metagenome | biome: marsh; feature: saltmarsh; material: sediment | place: USA...
ACAAGGTCGATTCTATTTTTTTAACGAAGTGAGATGCTGTTTTTATCCATCGGGCCAGGATGGCGTAAACCTGATCCGGATCGATGGGTTTGGTAACATGATCGACCATGCCGGCATCAATGCTTTTCTCATAGTCTCCCGCCATTGCATGCGCCGTCATGGCGATGATGGGCAAATCATTGAACCGGGTATCTTCACGGATTATCCGGGTTGCGGTGTATCCATCCATTACCGGCATCTGCAAATCCATTAAAACGGCATCGAATTTGTTGGCTTTTACCATATCCACGGCTTGCTGCCCGTTGTCGGCAAGGGAGACGATCATACCGGCTCCAGCAAAAATTTCCTTTGCCACCTGCTGGTTGATCTCATTGTCTTCGACGACCAGAAGACGAGCGCCCTTAAGATGCCTTAACACGTCTGAATCCCGTTTTTTCTTGTCCGTCGGCGACAAATCCTTTGAAGCATCTTTCGCCAACACACTCATAATGGTATCGAACATAACCGACGGACTTATGGGCTTGATCAAAAAGCCCTCCAGTCCGGATGCCTCGGCCTGTCGGATGATTTCTTCCCGACCATAGGCGCTAACCAGGACAATGGGCGGCACATGGGGCAATCTCGAATGATGCTTGATTCGCTTTGCGGCCTCAATGCCGTTCATACCCGGCAGTTTCCAATCCATGACCACGATGCCGTATGGTGTTTTTCCGATGGATTTTTCTATTTCCTGAAGCCCTTGTTCGCCGGTTGCTGCCAGGGTGACTTTAAAGGTGAAAGATTCCAGCATCCGCTGAAAAATTTCCTGAGACGTCGGGTTGTCATCAACCACCAGCACTCTTATGCCTCTCAGGTCAGGAGGGGGGAGATGACGGCTTGTTGCTTTTTCTAAACTGGTACCGAAAACGGCGGTAAAATAGAAAGTACTGCCCACACCGGGAGTACTATCAACCCATATCTTGCCGCCCATCATCTGCACAAGCCGATGACAGATGGTAAGGCCCAAACCGCTTCCCCCATACTTACGGGTAATGGACGTGTCTGCCTGACTGAAGGAAGCGAAGAGACGCGATTTTTGTTTCGACGTCAGTCCGATACCCGTATCCTGTATAGCGAATTGGATTACCGCTGTATTGTTGACCATACGGACCAGTTCCGTGGAGACTACGATTTCACCGTGATCGGTAAATTTGATGGCATTGTTGGTCAGGTTTACCAAAACCTGGCCCAATCGCAAAGGGTCTCCCACCAGCAGACGGGGCACATTGGGTTCGATACGGAATAAAACTTCGAGTCCTTCTTTTTCCTGGGCCTTGATCGTAATCTGGGTGGACAGGTTCTCCAGGACTTCAGCCAGATTAAAATCAACGGATTCCATTCTCAATTTCCCGGCTTCGATCTTGGAAAAATCCAGAATATCGTTGATGATGCCCAGAAGAGAATTGGCGGAAATCCGGATTTTGGTCAGGTAGTCTTTTTGTTTCGAGGTCAGATTCGTATTGAGCGCCAGATGGGTCATTCCTAAGACGGCATTCATGGGGGTGCGGATTTCATGACTCATGTTTGCCAGAAAATCACTTTTTGCCCGATTGGCCGCCTCTGCTTTATTTCGGGCAATGATCAACTCCTCCTCCATCTTTTTGTTTTGGGTGATATCGGATATCAAGGCAAAGGCGCCAGTCTTCTTCCCGTTTTTGTCATAGAGGGGGGTGGCGTGTAACAGGCACAGCACTTTGGTACCGTCCGGCCGATTGAAGGCGATTTCATAAACGCCGGTTTCTCCGGCATCCCTGCGTTTAAGCTGTTCTTTCATGATGGCCGTGTTTTTGGCATCGAGAAAATCCAATGGTCTTTTGCCAAGAATTTCTTCCTGGGGCCTGTCTAGAAATTTGCACAAGGTGTTATTAACAGCCACGGTGCGTGCGTCATTGTCAATCCACCAGAAGCCTTCATTGGTAGTCGACAGAATGGTTTTAAGACGATACTCGCTCTCCTTTATGGCATCTTCCGCTTTCTTTCGCCGAGTAATGTCGCGGAACACCACCACTGAACCAATGATGGTACTGCCTTTTTTTTGCGGCACACTGGTGTAGGAAACATCAAAAATCGAACCGTCCTTTCGCCAAAACACCTCGTCCCTGCGAAAACTGGTTGTTCCTTGGGTATAAGAAAGATAAATCGGGCAGCCCTTTTTCGGATGCTTCGAGCCGTCGGCATTTGAATGGTGAAATAAATCGTGTATGGAGTGGCCGAGGAGTTCGTCCATGGTGTAGCCAAGCATCTGCTGGGCGGCTTCGTTGGCAAAAGTGCATTGACCTGCTAAATCCGTCCCGAAAATTCCCTCGGCCACGGATTTCAGGATAAGGCGGCTGTATGCCTCGGAATCCTTGAGTTGCTCGGTCCGATCCGCCACTAGTTGTTCAAGATGCGCCTTATAATCCATCAATTCCGTTTGGGCCTGTTCCGAGGCTTCACTACTTAACATACAGAGTTTTTGTGCTTCGAGGGCCTTGATCCTCTCAAGGCCCAAAAATCCCAACAGATGGACGAAGCCCGTCAGAAACCCGAGAATGGCGGGTAGTTTCTCGCGTGAAACAATGGGAACTTCATCAAGGGCTTTGAGGTAATCTTCCCTGTCGAAGCCGAATTCCAGGGCCTGTTTTTTGAAATTGTCTCTGTTGGGTTGGCCTAAAAGAAATTGCCCCACAAACACATTGGCTACATGCCTGCCGTCTATGATGAGGGGTGAAGCAGCGTCGGTCAGGCCGTTTTTGCATTGATAAATCGAAAATTCCTTGCCTTCTTTCAGATTGGAAGCCAGCTCGGTATCACTTTCAATGCACCGAGCGCGGGTTCGCCCGTCGACCCGATGGAAATCGGTACAAATGCGTTGCCAGTGCGCATGAGTCAGGATATTGCCCTCGAGATCGATAATGGCCGAGGCAATCCCCACGGTGTCGCAGAAGTTTTCCAGGATTAGGGTCAGCTGTTCAAAATCAAGCAGGTCCGTCAGGGGAATATCCCCAATTTCAAGAAGGGGCGATTCCTCCTCGGCATTACTTGGGTTATTTATCTTGGTTCGGCTCAAAGTCGGCTCCTCCACATTCTTTCCCCCATCATGCCCCCGTCATCCTGTTTCCGGGGACCGTACGGGGATGTTTTTCATCCTATAGAACAGCCATCATCAGCATCGCCTGATCGTCATCGGCCGGCCGGCTCCCGGCAAACCGTGAGAGGTCATCCCTAATTTCCTTTAAAATGCCTTCGGGATCATTTAAGGAGGTGGTTCCAAATTGTTCAAGCAGACGGTTTTTTCCATAAAGCTCCTGTCGTTCATTAACGCGATCAGTGACACCATCCGTGTAGAACAACAACCGATCACCGGGTTCCAAGACAACTTCGGTCACCGGAACCTCGGGATAAGGTTGAAATCCCATCAAAGGAACGCCTTCACATTGTATTTCTTCGGCTATTTTTTCTACCGGCCTGTAGAGGATGGGAAACGGATGGCCTGCCCGGGTAATTTTCAATTTCCTGTCACGGGTGTCATAGACGGCGTAGATCGCCGTGACAAAGCTTTCCAGATTCACTTTGCAAAGGTTTTCGTTGATATAGGAAATGATCCGATCCGGTTCATCCTGGCAGTTCGGACATGAACGGAAAAGGGTGCAAGTAATGGCCATCATGACGGCTGCCGGCGAGCTGTGGCCCTCTGCATCGGCAACCAGGATGGCCAGCAGGCCGTTGGGCAGTTCCACGATATCGTAGTAATCACCACCCGCATAACGGCTGGTTTCATAATGGACGGCCAGCTTCAATCCATCTATTTGCGGCAGGGATTCGGGAAGAAGGTTTTTCTGGAGCTGGGCAACGACTTTCAGTTCGTGTTCCAGTTTATCTCTTTGCATTTGGACTTTTATGTTTAGCCGGTGAATCGTCAGGTGGGTGTCCACCCGGGCGATGACTTCCTCAGGCTGAAAAGGTTTTGCGATATAGTCCACCGCACCCAATTGAAGACCGCGCACCTTGTCTTTTGTCTCATCAAGTGCGGAAAGAAAGATGACGGGGATGTTTTGCGTGCCCAGATCCGCTTTTAATTGTCGGCAGACCTCAAATCCGTCAATTCCCGGCATCATGATGTCCAGTAAAATAAGATCCGGATGCACTTTTCGGGCAATTGCCAAAGCAGCCTCGCCGTTTTTGGCCACCAGTAATTTGCATTCAAATCGCTTCAGTGTATGTATCAGCAACTGGAGGTTGGCCGGTTGATCGTCAACCAGGAGAATGGCTTCGGTGATCTTGTGGTTTGCTTCCATAAAACCTTTCCCTTTTGTATCAGGCACAACCGCTCCGCACCGCCCATTCGTTCATGCGGAGGGGGCCCTGGTCTTTATGGACTTGCTCATGGTTAAAACATTTCGACCCTTAACAATTTCGTAACCGACTTCATCCATGAGGCTTTTAAGGATAAAGGTGCCCATTCCCCGCTCCGGAAGTGTCTTCACATTTGACGGATCAAACTGCAAGGATGAAATTTTTGATATATCCATACTATCCCCAGAGTCGTTTACCTTGAAGGTCAACCGGTCCGTCTGGATCAAAATTTCCAACTCCACCGAATGTCCTGCTTCAAGGTGGTAGGCATGCTTTATTACATTGGTTACCGCTTCCACGACGCAAAGCTCAAGATGGTAACTGCCCATGGAATCAATGGACAGGTTTTCGGCAATGCCCCTCACGGCACCGCCGATGAGAGAAACGTTTTCCAATCGGCTTTCAATCACCATCCGAATCACGCCAATGACCTCCAATATCTTTTACACCTTTTCACCAAAGGCCTTGAGGGCCTCTTCTTCTGATGAAAAAATATCAAATACCCGGTCCATCCGAGTCAAATGAAAAAGGCTCATAACCGTTTCTTTTATACAACAGATCACGATTTTTCCCTTGTTGCCAATTTTTTTAAGCGCAGAAATAACAGCACCGAGACCGCTGCTGTCCATGAAATCCACTTTTGCAAGGTTGAGCACAATCCGCCGGTTTCCGGTATTGATCCACTCATTCATTTTTTGTTTGAAGTCGGTTGCCGTGGCAGCGTCTATTCTTGCTCCCAGGGGTTCCACAACCAAAACGCCTGATATTTTTTTTTCATTCACTTGCATAATATCCCTTCTATATTTTCCCCACCGCTTTTTTAATATCCATTGCCACCGATGTTTCTGGTTTTTCCCTGTGATATCGGCGCTCTGTCTGCAGGATTTTTCCCATCATTCTGTCCCGCAAAGACAAAGCCTTTGAGTGAAACAAATCGTGGCCTTCTTTTGTAGAAGATTCCTTGCACAGGGAACAGCGAAGATGGTAATCCATGGACGCTTTAAAATCGGATTTCGAATTCCCTAAAAAGCATGATTTCATTTTTTGTGCCTTAGCGTAAAGCTTTCAATGATGTTTTTTCCTACCCTTATCCTTGGGGTTGAATTCTTTTTGATTCCAGGTTTTCATAATAGGATACCTTTGATTCTCCTGTCTATCAGGCGCCATAGATATTTAACAGCAGGGTTTCGAGTTTTTCTTCCAGCATTTCATAGGATAAATATCTCCAGCCAAGCATATAGTTTGTCTCCGCCATTTCTGCCAGTCGTTTGGGATCATCCATTAAATCTTTGACTTTCTGAACGGTTTCGTCGGTAATATATCCATCGTAACTGATCACTTCAAACCCCTTGGGTTCAATATCCGCCTCAAAAATCTGATACCGATTTACCAGAATAGGTTTTCGAAAGTAAATCGCCTCCACAAATGCATTGCCATAACCTTCATAGATGGATGGATAAGAAACCATATCCGCATGTGGATAAACGTCCCAAAGGGTATATTGTTTGCGCCCGTCCTTTTTAATCTGACGCTCCTTTCCCACTCGGTCAGAGATCAATTTGAGATCCACCCCAAAAAAATTCGCATAATCTTCAACCCGCTTGCGATAGGAAATCCCTTCATCACCCGCTTCATGGGGAATAACCAAAGCACAATTTTTTCGTTTAAGCCGACTGATGAGTTCAATGGATGCTTCAATGCCTTTGCGTGATACCAGACGGGTTGGTTGAAGAACAAAAAAGCTCTCGTCATCCAAACCGATGTCAGATCGCAATTCCCGGTTATAGTTATCGATTTCCTGGGGCAGGATTTTAAAATCCATTATATTTGGCACTAATGTCCAGCTGACCCCTGTTCGCCGGGCAAGCTCAATTCCGGCCAGGGAATTAATCACCACATGCTGTATTTCCGGCTGGTTGGGCGGAAATGCGGCTTGAAGATAATCCCTTGCTGCATTGCTGTGATATCGCTGCCGCTCCCAGTAAAAATCATGATGATGGGCAATAACGGGAATTCCGGATTCGATGATAAATTCGGTCAAAGCCAACCCCAAAGGTAGGTTGGCTGGAATTGCCAGTGCATTTTGAACCACAAGGATATCGAACTGGAATTTTTTATAAAATCGATCGATCTCATCCCGAAGTTCTTCCTTGATCGCATGAATTTTTTTTGTACATTCCCTGTTGCGATGCTTTTTTATAAAGAGTGCGTGCTGTATCTCAAGGATTTCTTCATGTTTGAAAAAAGCCTTGGGAACAAGATGGGATATGTCAGGATCCGTATCAAGCTCTCCTGCCATATAGTAAACACGACACCCCTTTGCTTCCAACACATCAACCCATTTCTGGGCCTCCAGTGAAACGCCATCTGTTCCGGCAAATCTGGTGGAAATAAATCCAAATGATAGCTTCTTACGATTCCAAACTAACATGTGTCCCCAGCGTATAATAGAAATGAATAAGGAATTTCCCAGCAGGCCAATGCCCACTGAGTTTCTAAAAACTGTTCAGGGCCACCTCACGTTCTTCGAATAATTCAAAAACCCGGTCGAGGCGGGTGGTTTCGAATAAAAATTTAGGATTTTTTTGTACGGAGGAAATTTTAAACGCGCCTCCGAATCTATTAACCGATTGCATGCACGTGACAAGGGTTCCCAGTCCTGAACTATCGACGAAATCCACAGACGCCATATCAATTAAAATCTTCAGCTTCTTAGCCTCGATCAATTCCTGAACTGCATTCTTTAGCTGCGATACACAGGATGCATCGAGTCGGCCTATAAGCTTTAATACAAATACGCCATTCACATTTTCCTGTATCAATTCCATACAAATCAAACTCCCTGTCTCAGGCTATTTTTTTTATTAAGATAAGGTGCTTTTCATTTCCTTTTAGAAGGTACCGGACATCATCCATATACCCGAGTATAATAGGCAACCCCCTTCCGGATTTAGGGATTTTTTCAATAACCTCAGGCTCGAATTGAATGGCAAACGGTTTTTTCTCTTTTAGTAATTTTGGATCCATGGGTTTTCCGGTATCCAAGATTGAAATAGCAATGTGATCTGGTTCCTGATGAAAAATAACATCTACAAAATGATCAGGTTTTCCACCATATCCATGTTTAATACTGTTGACCACGGCTTCAACAACACAGAGCTCGATGGCATGGGCATCCTCACCTGAAAACTGGTTAGCGGAACACAATTTGTTTACCGCTGCACCCAGCAGAGAAACGTTTTCGAGTCTGCTCGTTATGGTGAATTTAATTTCTTTTGTTTTCACTCTTTTGTTACCTAATTTTAGGTATAGTCAAAAAATAAATGAGAGAAATAATGTAAGAAGATGTGAGCCTGGTTCAATATTATTAGAATATTGTTAGAACAATTGGGTAACGAAAGCCCGACCAAGCCCGTCGTTCATTTTTCAGTTTATGGGGCGGTTTTCATCTTGATCGGCTTTTCATTTGTCTGGATAGCTACCGAGATGAACTGACAATATCCCGAAGGGAAGCTCTCATCCTCCGGCATCCTGCACCCTCGTGGCGCACCAACATATTGTGGCAAGTCTTCCAGATTCATTAGTTATAATATCATACCATTCATAAGCAGTCCTGTGCTATAGCGTCTCTGCTGACAGTATTTAAAATGTATGAAATGACCCATTGAAACAAAATCTCCATTCCGGTATTAAAGCAAACATTAAGCCGGGCTTTCCTGATTTTCTTTAACCGGGAATGTTACAGGCCCGAATGGTTTCGGCAATTTTTCTGTACACATCAGAAAAGCGAATTAATCCCACAATCTCTTTGCCTTCCATGACAAACAGAGAATCGTTTCTGCCTACCACAAAAAGGTGAAAAGCCTTGTCCATGCTGTTGCTGACGTCAAGAATATGATTGGGGGGAGGCTTTCTGATGCAGTTTTTGATCTTGATCGCAACAGCCTTGGTGCAAAGTTTAGAAAAGGGTTTCTGCCACAACCGGAACTTCTCTTTTACATTTTCAAAAATGCTCTCGGGGATGTGATAATAAGAGAGGTCTTTGAGATTATCGATTTTGTCATAATTGGGTTCCAAACCATAGACCAAATCTAAGGGAGAAAGCTTTCCAATGATTTTTTGGGTATCATCATAAACCAGGAGAATCCTTTGGGGCGCTTTTCCGGAAGCATAATCCTGCTGGGCTCTTTCAAGGGCATCCACGGCTTGAGCAAAAGTTGCCTCACAGGAAATTTTGGGAAACTCAGAAACCGGCCGCATCAATTCACTGACTTTCATTTTTTCCATACTTCCCTCCTTTTTTAAAGAACTATAGATCTTTGCTAAACACACAACTAATTGAATTTATTGTTAATATATCGATTTGTACTTGATATTTCCTCCATTTGTGTATAGGGTTTATTTGCAATCAATCCAGTCGTTTCTCTATTTCGTATTGATTAATAAATTACTCTTAACGACTTAACCGGTTATGTCCATAGGCGAAGCATTTCATTCCTAATCATAGATACATCCTAAGACCAGGTGATCAATCGGGGGAGAAATTTAAAATAATCGTCACCTGCGGGCCTTGCCCTGACAGTAAATCCATACCGACCGGACAGTTGACAGGGGACTTGGCAGCTGTAACGATAATTTCCATTACCGAAATGTTCAACGACGGTCATAGGAATCGTATTTATACCCTTTAGCGTATCCACCGAATTCATGTGCCCATTGTAAAGTTCCACACTGACTTCTTCGGGGTTGAGTTCTCCTAAACTGATTTCAACCGCAACTTCGAAGCTGTCGCCGACGCGAAACGGTCCTTTTCGGGTCTGAATCGGTGGGTCGATGCGAATGCTTTTCCAAAGTTCGTTCAGCCGCTTTTCCTGAAGCGCCAGCTCGCGGGCTTCTAGTCCGTTTTTTTTCAGCAGCGTTTTCAGCCGGTGGACGCTGGGGATATAATAACGTTGTTCATATTCTCCAACCATTCGCAAACTGCAAAAATCTTTCATGGCCATTTTCATAGAAGCTTTCATCATTCGAATCCAGCGCACGGGGAGTTCGCCTTCTCGCTCTCCATAGAAACATGGAATTACTGCATTTTCCAATACATTGTACAGAGCCTGACTCTCAGTGGAATCCTGGTAAGCGGGATCGACGTATTCTTCACCGCTTCCGATCCGCCATCCCCGTTCTTCGGAATAGCCTTCACACCACCATCCATCCAAAATACTGACATTGAGCACACCATTGATAGCGGCTTTCATGCCTGATGTGCCGCAAGCTTCCAGAGTTCTGCGGGGAGTGTTTAGCCAGACATCAGCGCCCTGAACCAGAGATCGGGCCAACGCCATGTCGTAACCCTCTATAAATACTGCATGCTGACGAATTTCCGGTCGGTGGACAAATTCGATCAGACGTTTGATGATCAGCTTTCCTTCCTTATCCTGTGGATGGGCTTTTCCGGCGAAAATAATTTGCACCGGACGGCTTTCGTTGTTGAGAATCGCGGCCAGCCGATCGGGATCCTGGAGTAAAAGATGCGCCCGTTTGTAAGCCGCAAATCTCCGGGCAAAGGCGATGGTTAACACCTCAGGATTCAGGACGGCTTCGATCTTATCGATGACGCTTTTGGGGGCATTGCGTCTTTCGTACTGTTTTCTTAACAAACCCCGACAGGTGCGGATCAACCGGGAACGGCTCATCTCATGGGCCCGCCAGAGCTCATCGTCGTAAATCTCGTCAATGCGATCAATGTTTTCCGGCCGCCGTGAACTCATGTACCACTCCGGTCCCAAATAACGCTCAAACAACGGCCAGATTTCCTGGGAGATAAATGTCGAAACATGAATGCCGTTGGTCACGTACGAAATCGGAATTTCATCTTCAGGCCAGCCCGGCCAAAGATAAGCCCACATCTTTCTGGTGATGCGGCCATGGAGGTGGCTGACGCCGTTACGATACTGAGACATTCGCAGACCCAGAATACACATGTAAAAAGGCGCGTCTTTACCTAAATCCGCGGGTTGCCCCCAAGATAAAATCTCTTCTTCACCAGCCCCCAGACGTTCTTGCAAAGGCAGAATCCAGGGTTTGACCAAATCAACGGGGAAAGAATCATGTCCGGCAGCCACCGGGGTGTGGGTGGTAAATACCGTACAGCGGGGAACAACTTGTAAAGCCGTCTTCAAATCAATTTTATAACGCTCCATAAACAGTGCCAGGCGTTCCATAACAGAGAAAGCCGAATGTCCTTCATTCATATGACAAACGGAAGGAAAGAGGTTCATGGCCGCCAAGGCCCGCATACCGCCAATACCAAGCAACATTTCCTGGGCCAGCCTGATTTTGGGATCAGCTACGTAAAGCCTTGCTGTAATTTCCCGAGCTTCCAAGGTATTTTCAGGTAGATTCGTATCAAGCAAAAACAGCGGTGTGCGGCCCACCCTGATTTTCCAGACAAACGCGTGAATCTCACCTTCGGGCCCGGTAATTGAAATTGTGATTTCATTGCCCTGTGGATCCCTGGCGCGCTCCAACGGAAGATAATAAAATTCTATTTCCGGATATTCTTCTTGTTGCAATCCCTCTTGATCAAGATATTGATGGAAATAGCCTTTGCGATACAACAACCCAACACCGACAATAGGCAATGCCATGTTGGAGGAAGCCTTCAAATAGTCACCTGCAAGCACACCCAACCCTCCGGCAAAAATGGGAATATTTTCATTAACACCGAATTCCATTGAGAAATAGGCCACCGGTCCCAATTTATCATCAAAAGAATTAGACGGTACCGCATCATCTACAACACGTTTTGTATAACGATCCTTGACCCGTTGCAGATGGGCCAAAAAACTATCATCTTTGGCAAGTTCCTCCAAACGTCCCTGATTCACATGAGACAAAAGATAGATCGGATTTCCTTTGGATTCTTTCCAAAGTTGCGGTTCAACACGCCGAAACAGCGTTATGGCATCCTGTTTCCAACACCACCAAAGATTTCGAGACAGCACTTCCAGAAAGGAAAGCGGTTTGGGAATAGAAGGATAGATCTGGTATGTGAGAATGCGTTTCATGGAAGTCTCCTATTTTAGCCAAATTGCTGAAATGGAAGAGTCGGTCTATAACGAAACATTATGTTTATCTAACTATCACTTCTTGACCGAATAATCAGCAACGGCCGATCAATCAGATTCAATACACCAGCAGTTACACTTCCATAAAAAGCCCGGGCCAAGCCAGTTCTTCCATGACTGGACATTGCAACGAGATCGGCATTTTCCCTTAAAGCGCACTCAATAATCTGCTCAACAATCCCACCTCCGACAACGCAGATTTCGGCCTCAATGCCCTTTTCCCGAAATTCTCCTTTCAAAGAATTTAAGTAGGATTTCGTCTCCTTCGCCAGTTGTTCAAGGTGATGATTGTAAAGCAAAATTCCACTCTCGTCATATCCCACAAGATTGGGAGCGGTGACAACCTGCAGAAAAACGATCTTGGCATTGAAGCAAAGGGCCAACGCCTCGACATGTTTTAATATCCGTTCTGCCCTTTTTGAGCCATCCAACGGGACTAGAATCGTTTGATACATTTTCTCCCCTTTTTGTAAAAAGTAGCTGTTTAGATTTTTAAAACAAATCGACATTAAAGAATCTTCAGATAGGGCTAAATCTCAGAAATTCAAAGACTTACGATAATACAAATTTTATCTGCTCATATTCTCACGCAAACTTAACAATGGTACCGGGCAGTGACGGAACATTTTTTCTGCCGTGGTGCCGAAAAGGATGCCTGCAAGATTGCTACGGCCCTTTCGTCCCATAACAACAAGATCAACGCCACTATCCTTAACCGCCTGTATGAGCTCACGGAACGGAACACCTATTTTGATCTTTACCTCGACAGTAAGGTGTTTGGCAGATAGTTTCTCGACGACTTCATTTATAGTTTCCATTCGATATTTTTTATTATCCTTTATAAATTGATCCACTGAAACTCCAGAGCCTTCCATTTCAGCCCTCTTTAGAGCATCGACTTCTCTTTGGTTGATAACATTGACGATCATCAGATTGCTTTTTAATTCATCGGCTAATTGAACGGCAAATTCCAGAGCCTCTTTCGAATAGTCGGAAAAGTCATACGCCACCATAATTTTTTGAATTGTTTTCATTTTTCACTCCATGTTTCCCATGTTTCTTCAACCCTGATGGCCCCTTCTTTTGATACAAGGGCCATAGCACCTTTATCCTAGAAATGAACCCTTTCTTTAAGCTCCGGGTAAACTGACAATACTGTTGTAAGAACCAAAGTAGTTTGGACTTCTTCGGTTGTTCCGGGGGTCTTCTTTCCACTGTCCATCGACCACAAACTTGTATTCATGGTCCCCGGTAGAAAGCATCACCTGTTTATTCCAAGCCCCATTTTTATCTTTTCGCATGGGGTGTTTCTCCAAACTCCAGTTGTTGAAATCTCCTACCAAAAAGACTTCCTTGGCGTCGTTCGCTTCCAAAGAAAATGTCCATCTTTTCTGTCTAATTTTTTCTTTTGAGTTCACCCTATTCATATTAGACCTCCATATACATATTCTCTTTTTTATCTGATTTAGCCGCCTTAGCGGTAAGAATATGATCCACGATTAAAGAAACCCAATGTTCTTCACCCGGCTTTATTTCTTCATTCACTGTTTCGACCAGCTCATACAAAGTCGTTATAATGAAAGTTGATTTTGAAGATAACGGTCCTAATAAGCGATGGCTTTTTGTTGAGCGTTCCATATTCTTTACCCCTACTCCATAAAATATGTTGAAGAAGAAAAACGCAAAAGATATGCCAACTATTAATTATTTGACGATCCTATATAACAGGCTGATAAATTTATGTATTTTATAGTTCTGCATATATCCTCTATTATGAGTAAAGAAGAACTTATGTCAGAATTTTTTACAAAATGTAAAATGGATTAATATTAACGTGGCAATGAATGGAAGGGTTTTGGATAGCGTTTAATAGGGTTCGAAAACTTGAAATAACCAATCATAAGCAGGCGCCAGGTACGTTTCAATGGGTTCTTGTTGAAGTCCCATAAAAATAAATCCCTTTCGTTGATCAGGGACAATGGCAATGTGTCTGATTGGTCCGGGGGTTGGTTGGGACTCGATAAGCTTTTTGAAATGGTCAATCATCCGATCCTGTTCGTAATAAACGAAGAAATCCAAATCGCCCCACTTAAACTCCATCTGATGAAGCCGTGAAATGTTGGTGATCTCAGGTCCTCGAAATCCGGTATAACCCTTTTCAATGATATGACCTTCGCCTGGGGGAGGATATCTCATGTAAACGGAAATAAACAGCCGATCGTTTTTCATAAGGAATTTTGAGATAGGCATATACAGGGGGGCCTGTCGTGGAAGAAGCGTCAGCGTAACATCGATTCGAGAGACAGGACCTCGTTCTTTGAAAGAGAAAGTACCGTGATGCCCGACAGCGCCTCCAATATTGGTAAAGGTCTGGTCGTCGGGTTTAAAGACCTTTACGAGTTGTTTAAAGATATCAGAACAAATCTCTTTGTTTTTTCGTTTACCGGAGTGAAAAGAAAATGCGATAAAAGCACTGACAGCGATAATGACGATCAATACGGAAACCGTTACGTTGCCTCCAAACGTCTCCATTGATTTTCCTTTTCCAAAGTTTACTCTAACGTTGCAATTGTTTATGCAACGATAAGGCATATTTTTTACGCTCATTTAGCGAAAGTCGAGTATGCTCCAGATCCAAGGCGACCGAGAGTGAAGCTGTAGTCGTCTACCGCGAACCCTCGGCAACGAAGGAGATGGGGTATCCTCGGCTTTCCCGCAGGGTAAACAAAATCGATATAAAATTGCAGAATTCATATCTAACTATTGGTAGAGATATTAAAATTTGTTCAAATCATCGGATGACTCATTAAAATTAAGGCATTATAATCCTTATCGGTTTTGTTTACGCTCATTTAGGGTTTTAAGACCGACGGCAACCAGTGATATATCGGTGAGAAATAGCGTGCGACCTGATCAGGCT
>ENA-OVNL01000021-OVNL01000021.1-sediment-metagenome-genome-assembly--contig:-NODE-21-length-14392-cov-2.902200_pt1 | contig 14392 bp, 16 predicted proteins | sample MGYA00250099_ERZ650198 | MGnify/ENA primary metagenome ERZ650198 (study PRJEB26732, sample SAMN07278974) | sediment metagenome | biome: marsh; feature: saltmarsh; material: sediment | place: USA...
TAGGCGGGACACCAGACACCTGAAACCCCGAGATCGAATCCTTTGATGCCGAATTCTTCATTGTAAGGCTTTTGTCATTCATCGATGCTACTAACCTAGCAAAAGGAGGAAACCATGGTGAAGACAGCCATCCAGAAAGTAGTCGATGGCATGGATCTGAGCGAAGAGGAGATGGAAGGTGCAATGGACGTAATTATGAGCGGCCAGGCGACTCCAGCCCAGATCGGAGCCTTCATCACCGCACTCAGGTTAAAAGGTGAAACCATTGAAGAGATCACTGGAGCGGCACGAGTCATGCGGCGAAAAGCCACCAAGATCGGTTTCGATAGCTCTGTGGTGGCCATAGACCGGGACGATATCAACCTAGATCTCGAGACCGTTGTCGATACGTGCGGCACTGGTGGTGATGGCACCAACACCTTTAACGTGTCCACCACGACCGCCTTTGTGGTGGCAGGATGCGGTCTCCGGGTCGCCAAGCATGGAAATCGTTCGGTTTCAAGTCTCTGCGGCAGCGCCGATGTCATCGAGCAGTTGGGAGTAAAGATGGATGTGCCTCCAGAGGTGGTGGAAGAGTGCCTCAGTCAGGTGGGAATCGGTTTCCTCTTTGCACCCGCCTTGCATGGGGCCATGAAGTATGCCATTGGACCCCGGCAAGAGATAGGCATTCGCAGCATCTTTAACATACTGGGTCCCCTGACCAACCCGGCGGGAGCCAACGTCCAGGTGCTGGGCGTCTACGACAAAGGGCTTACTCCGGTTCTTGCCGAGGTATTGAACAGGTTAGGTTCCAGGAGTGCCTTTGTGGTCCACGGTGAGGATAGCCTCGATGAGGTCAGTATCACTGGTCGCACCTTTGTGAGTGAATTGAAAGATGGGGAGGTGTCCACCTACACCATTGAACCAGAAGATTTCGGTCTACCTCGCGCATCTATCAGTGAGATCAAAGGCGGGGATGCTGAGACAAACGGGCAGATAGTGCTCGATGTGCTGCAAGGTGAACCGGGTGCCCGGAGAAACATTGTGCTACTCAATGCTGCGGCGGCACTGGTTGCGGCAGGGATGGCTGGCGATTTTCGCGAGGGTATAAAACAGGCGGCTGAGGCGATTGATTCCGGCCAGGCCATGAAAAAGCTGGACGCACTTAGAGAGATCACCAACCGATAATAATGGAGTTAGTCATCAACTTGATAGTTCATGCATCGAGTTGGCCACCGAGGGAATCTTACCACGAAGGACACAAAGATCACAAAGGCATTAATGGTTAAACAGTTTTGGTTGATGGAGGTCTAGCATTTATCTTTCTTTGTGGCCTTTGTGCACTCTGTGGTTGGATCCATCTGATTACCAGACGAGTTGGTTTATCATGATTCTCGACGACATCGTAGCACGCAAAAAGGAGCGCTTGCTCGAGCTTAAGAGCAGGTCGATTCAGGCCGAGCTGGAGAAAGCCGCTGCTTTGGCTGCAAAACCACGCGACTTCATTGCTGCACTCGAGTACGGTGGGACGCCGGCAGTCATAGCTGAGATCAAAAAAGCATCGCCCTCGGCAGGGCAGATCCGGGCCAATCTTGACGCAAAAAAAATTGCGGAAAGCTATGAGAAGGCAGGGGCCGCAGCCATCTCGGTGATTACCGAAGAGGATTTTTTTCAAGGCACGTTAGGATATCTGACGGAGGTGAAGACGGCGGTGTCTTTGCCGATTCTCTGTAAAGACTTTATCATAGATCCCATACAGGTTGTCGCCGCACGTGCCGCAGGCGCCGACGCCCTGCTGTTAATTGCAGCAATCCTGGAGCAAAGCTCCTTGTTGGAGCTGTTGGCCCTAGCTCGGGGTCTGAGTATGGCCTGTTTGGTTGAGGTTCATAATAAAGAAGAAATGGAGCGGGTGCTGACGACGGATGCCCGCATTATCGGCATCAACAACCGCAACCTGCGGACCTTTCAGGTGAGCCTCGATACTACCTTCAGATTACGTCCCAGCATCCCGCCAGATCGGTTGGTTGTTAGTGAAAGCGGTATTCACCAGCAGAGCGATTTGCAGTCTCTGGCGTCGGCAGCCATTGATGCGGTATTGGTGGGAACAAGTCTCATGCGGGCCGGAGATCCAGGAGCGAAGCTGAGGGAATTATTGGGTAGAGTTTGAAACTGGGATTGGACCTCACATCTTCTAAAATCAGAAAGATGCGGTAACCTCCATGACCGTGCGTATAAAAATCTGCGGCATTACCAATAAGGAAGATGCTTTAGCTGCGGCGCATCTTGGTGCTGACGCCCTCGGTTTTGTTTTTGCCCCCAGCCCCAGGAAAATCTCGACCGAGAGGGCACGAGAAATAATAAAGGCGCTTCCACCCTTTGTTAAGACAGTGGGAGTTTTTGTTGATGAAGATTCTGAGAGGGTGTCGTCCATAGCAGCTAGGTGCGGGCTAGATATTCTCCAGCTTCATGGCAGTGAATCAGTTGAATACTGTAGCAGTTTCGACCGCCGGGTGATAAAGGCGGTGCGGTTGCAAAAGCAGGATGAGCTCAAGAATCTGTCGAAATATGTCAATGTTGTTGACGCCCTGTTACTTGACACGTACGTACCCAACAAGCTCGGCGGCACAGGTATTACCTTTGATTGGAAGTTGGCTGTAGAGGCCAAAAGATACGGCAGGATAGTTCTTGCAGGGGGTCTAAATCCCCAAAATGTGGCTGCTGCCATCAGTATGGTCAAGCCTTACGCTGTTGATGCCAGCAGTGGTTTGGAGCGAAGTCCGGGGGTCAAGGATCACGAGAAATTGGCAGAGTTCATGAGAGAAGCTATGCAAGCAGCGAGCATGTAGCCCGGATGTTTCATGAATCCCTTGCTGCGAACACTGATATGGCTGTCCTTCGGGGCGTCCTCGGGTGTTCCTTCGACAGGCTCAGGACAGGCTCTCATTGCGACGTACCGTTCAGGCACGCCTCGGAACCAACACCCTGTGGTTGCGCGGTGGCACGCCCATCTTCGTGGCTTCGCGACAGCTATTGAAGCTCCCTGCAGTCCGCCTGCGGCGGACAGGGAATCTTCGAAATGTGAGGAATTGATTCCATTTTATTGAAGTTCGCTCGCTCCCCCCCGTCCGCCTCAGGCGGACTACGGGGGATGCGTTCGCTGGAGCATTTTCATGAAACATCCGGGCTAGAGGAGCGACTATGGATAAGACTGGCTACTATGGAGCGTTTGGTGGTGCTTTTATTCCAGAGATTCTTAGTACCACCCTCGAAGAATTACAGCGTGGTTTTCAAAAGGCCAAAGAAGATCCAGTTTTCTGGTCAACCTACCAAGATCTGATGTCCACCTATTCCTGCCGACCTACACCTCTGACGTACGCAGAAAATGTGAGCCGCCATTTTGACGGACCTCGTATCTATCTAAAACGTGAAGACCTTAATCACACCGGTGCTCACAAGCTCAATAATGTTATCGGGCAAGGTTTACTGGTGCAAAGAATGGGAAAAACCCGCGTCATTGCCGAGACGGGGGCCGGGCAACATGGAGTAGCCACGGCAACGATGGCTGCCAAGTTCGGTTACTCCTGCACCATCTACATGGGAGAGGTGGACGTAGCACGGCAACGGCCAAACGTTTTTTGGATGGAGCAATTGGGTGCCACAGTAGTTCCAGTCAGAGATGGGGCCCGCATATTGAAAGATGCCATAAATGAGGCTCTACGCGATTGGTCCACGAATATGGACACGACCCACTATGTGCTGGGAACTGCCTGCGGACCTCACCCTTACCCGGAGATGGTATCCTATTTTCAGTCTATCGTTGGTACGGAAGTGAGAGAGCAGATACTCCGACAAAGCGGCCGCGCACCCTCTCGGGTTTACGCCTGTGTTGGTGGTGGATCCAATGCTTTGGGGGTATTCAGCGGTTTCCTTGATGATGCAGAAGTAGAGTTGGTAGGTGTTGAGGCTGGGGGCGAAGGTCTGGAGACCCACAAACACGCGGCCCGGCTGGCTTCAGAACATGGCAGCGTTGGTGTGGCCCAAGGCTATAAGACCTACTTTTTGCAGGACGATGACGGCCAAATGCTGGAGACGCACAGTGTGGCGGCCGGACTCGATTATATCGGGGTATCACCCATTCTTTCCGCCTATCATGAAGAGGGTAGGATCCGGTTCGAGGCAGCAACAGACGAAGAGGTGCTGGAGGCGACCCGGCTGGTTATGAGAAAAGAGGGTATTATTCCTGCCTTGGAATCAGCTCATGCTCTGGCCGGCGCATTTCGTGAGGCACCTGAGATGAACGATGAGGGTGTGGTGATAATTAATCTGTCAGGGCGTGGAGACAAAGATATTTTCACCATTGCCGACGCTCTCGGAGATACAGCCTGGAAGTCATTCATTACGACGAAGGCGGAGGAATACCGTGCTTGAAGACTATATTCGTGACAAGCAGAAGGAAAAAGACATCCTGCTTATGGCCCATGTAGTAATGGGTTATCCTAGCATTGAGGAGACGTTTGAGCTGGTGCGGACAATTGTTGAGGCAGGCGTGGACTTAATGGAGTTACAGATTCCGTTTTCTGAGCCCATTGCGGACGGCCCGGTGATCCTCCAAGCAAGTCAGGCTGCCCTCGCAGATGGGGTCAGGGTTGATGACTGCTTTAGATTGGCGCGGAAGATCACGGAGGCATTTGATATCCCGTTTCTTTTCATGACGTATTACAATGTTATCTTTAAAAGAGGAGAGGAACGTTTTTTTGCGGAGACGAGGGAGGCGGGCATTTGTGGTGCTATCGTTCCCGACATACCACCGGAGGAGGGAGAGTCTTTCATGGCCGCTGCAACAGCCAATAACATTGATCCTATTTTCATTCTTGCACCCACATCCTCGTCCGAAAGGATCAACTACCTGGCGCGTTTTGGCCGCGGCTTCTTCTACTGCGTGGCCCGTAAAGGGGTGACTGGCGCCACGACCGATTTTTCGTCTGAACTGGATGAATTCCTTGATCGATGTAGGGGGGCGACACAACTGCCGCTGGCTTTGGGCTTTGGGGTTAGCTCCAAAAAAGATGTGCAATTCCTTCGAGGTAAAGTAGAAATAGCAGTGGTGGGTAGCCAGGCCCTCAGATTGTTGAATACCAATGGCACCAAAGCGGTGGGAGATTTCTTTCGTAAACTCCGGTGAGTGGTTGTACGATGGCAACCTGGGGCATACGTCCTCTCTCGCCTGGATGTTTGAGGAATTGCTTGCTGCAACCGCTGATATTATCGTCCTTCCGGGCGAGTGGTCTTAACCACGAGATAACCTTGCATCGCCTTGGAGACGATTTCCATTATAGCTTCCTGCTCTCGGGCATGCCATTTACCTCGGCCCAGAGTGGGTTCAAGATGTTCTAAAATGGCCGCTGTGAGCTCATCAGCAATATTCTCTTGGTAGGTGTGTTCATGGATTTTCATGGTTACGGCCATTTCCAATTCTTTGTCGATCTGGTCCAAGGTCTCCAGTAAGGTTGCTTCCCTCTCTTTGAGCCCACCCATCTTGGCGTATTCAGTGCGCTTCTGCAATCCCTTCTTGTACTCGTCCAAGGCTAAAGCGGCCGCGGCCAGGCCAAGAACCTGCTCTTTGCGGCTCCGTTCTTGTAGAAGATTTTCAATGGTAATAGCAAACTCTTGTAATTCTTTGTCCTTGAACTCCTTACCTGATGCAGACATCTTCTCAACCTTTGCTATTACCTTACTGATGATCTTATCGCTCATTGTCAATCTCCTCTGGAGCAATGGTGACCTGAAGCAAAAGAGCTGGCTCACAACCGGGCTAGATATGCTAACTTGGCATAATTATGCGCAAATTGTCAAGGACCACGGACTGAGAAAAGTAACTTGACTTTTCCTGCGGTATAGTCTAACGTGGCAGACTCATTTGAGATATGCTCTGAGGGTAACAATGAAGCGACAGTCCTATTCATATTACGGTTATTATTATTTCGTCACCATGGCGAACGAGGGGGCTGTACGCAGGTTTTGATCCCATAACAATTCTGAATGTGTTTTGAAAGCCGCGGCAGTCCTTGGGCCGCGGCTTTTTTGTTGGAAATAGAAAACTTGGCCCCGAGGTCAGGTCCAGTTGCACGGGCTTAGCCGGTTGAGGCGGTTTAAGGCACAAGGTGTAAGGTGCAAGGTATAAGGAGGGAATAGCTTTTCTTTTATTGTTTTTTGTATCTTAGGCCTTGAGCCGTTTCCTTTGGGGTGGCACAAAGCCAGGTTCTCTAGGCCTGGATACCTTAATTTTTCTCAGTGCTTTTTGTGGTTCAGAAGAAGAGGGAGACATGGTCTACTTGCATGGAAGTCGAAAGTGTGGAGGGTTGCCTCTCTATTGTCATTCAGCCGTGAGCATATAGACCAGTAAGTTCTCATTTTTAGATGATCATGGGTTTCTATATCATCGGAAAAGGAGTTGCACATGCTAGGTAAACAAATTAGGATGGAACGGATAATTGACCGGAATACCAGCAGAACTGTCATTGTTCCAATGGACCATGGAGTCAGCTCGGGTCCCATCTTCGGCATTACCGATCTCAGAGATGCCATTGAGCAAGTAGTCCGGGGTGGAGCGAACGCCATTGTAGAACACAAAGGTATGGTGGGTGCCGGCCACCGCCGGAGCGGCAAAGACGTCGGCTTGATCATTCATCTCTCTGCCAGTACTTCACTGTCCCCCTATCCCAACACCAAGACCCTGGTTTGCACAGTTGAGGAAGCGTTGCAATTGGGTGCCGACGCTGTGTCCATACATGTGAACATTGGTGATGACATGGAACGGCAGATGCTGAGTGACTTTGGCATGGTCTCCAGCAGAGCCCGAGAGTGGGGTATACCGCTCCTGGCGATGATTTATCCGCGAGGGGAGAAGATAGCAAACGAGTACGACCCCGGTGTACTTAAGCATGCCGCTCGCCTGGGTGCTGAGCTGGGCGCTGATATTGTCAAGATATCCTATAGCGGTTCGGTGGAATCATTTCGGGAAGTGATAGCCGGTTGTCGGGTGCCAGTGGTCATTGCCGGTGGTGAAAAGATGGACTCGGACAGGGAGATACTCGAGATGGTGCGCGGGTCCATTGACGCCGGTGGTTCTGGAGTCTCCATCGGGCGTAACATATTTCAGCACCAAGACCCCACCAGAATGGTCGGGGCGATCAGTATGATCGTTCATGAAGAAGCCACGGTGGAACAGGCTGCGGCCTTCCTGAACAGCAAGTCATTGGACACTGAAAGGAAAAGGGTAACAGTATGAAAACTGCCTGGGTAAGCGTGGATCCCTGGGATAAGAAGCTGGTTACAACCGCTCTTGAGGGCGGGGCTGCGGCAGTAATGGTGCCGGAGGGCTACCATCAGAAGGTCAAGGAACTGGGACGCATCACTACCATTGCCCCTGATGGAGATCTCAACCCCGAGCGGGAAGTGGTTTTTTATGAGGTCAAAAGCCAGGAAGACGAAAAAGAAATACTCAGACTGGCTCAAAGTGCTACGGTAGTGGTACGTACGACGGATTGGACGATAATACCCCTTGAGAATTTAGTCGCTCAGGCGGACAACATCTTCACCGAGGTGTCCAACAGTGAGCAAGCAAGAAACGCTCTAACTGTCCTAGAGCGAGGAGTCGCTGGGATATTGATCAAGACCGACGATCCGGCGGAACTCAAAAAAACCCTGGCCATTGTGCGCGAACAGGGTGAACAGGTTCGACTCAGTACTGCGCTGATAGTGGCTGTGCGTCAGGCAGGTTTGGGAGATCGAGCCTGTGTGGATACCTGCAGCCAAATGGAACAGGGGCAGGGCATGCTGGTGGGTAACAGTAGTGGTGGACTCTTTTTGGTTCATGCTGAGAGTGTAGAGAATCCCTACGTGGCACCGCGTCCCTTCCGGGTGAACGCTGGCCCAGTGCATGCCTACATTAGAGTGCCGGGTGGCAAGACCCGCTACCTTTCAGAACTTGTGGCTGGCGATTCGGTCTTGTGCGTAGATCACGAAGGGCGGGCCCAGCAGGCCATAGTAGGTCGGATGAAAATAGAACGGAGGCCTTTATTGCTGGTGACCGCGGAAACTGACGCGGGGCAGGTTACCACTTTGGTTCAAAATGCTGAGACCATTCGGCTGACTGCACCCAACGGTGAACCGCGTTCCGTGGTAGCCCTGGAGAAGGGGAGCGAGGTCCTGGTGGCTATTGAGTCCGCAGGACGCCACTTTGGACATAAGGTGGAGGAGACCATTTGGGAAAAATAACTGACAGCAAACAGGATAGGTCGGATCTGGAACAGCTGCGACAGAAGATCGATGATCTGGACGATGAAATCCTCCGGTTGCTCAACCAACGGATGCTCTTCGTTCAGGAGATAGCTGCGCTGAAAAACAAGGCAGGCAAGGATCCCCTGGACCTGAACCGCGAGCAAGCTATTTTCCGGCGGCTGGCACATGAGAACAGAGGGCCGCTGGCCTGGGGCGCCTTGAAGAAGATTTTCGGTGAGATCCTGGCCGCTTCGCGAGACATTCAGGCCTACCTAGCGACGAACGACCAGCGGCCTCATAGCCCGGACATTTCATGAATTGCTGTCGCGAGACCGCGAAGATGGGCGTGCCACCTGGCAACCGCAGAGTGTGGGTTCCGAGGCGTACCTGAACGGTACGTCGCAGGGGCCGACACCCGAGGACGCCAGGAAGGACGGCCATATCCGCGGTCGCAGCAAGTGATTCATGAAATATCCGGGCTAGAGGGAGGGCAAGTTGAAGAAGATCTGTGTGTCCGTGATGGTTGAACGGCCCGATCAAGTGCTCGAGACCATGACGAGGGCAAGGGATGTGGGGGCCAACCTGCTGGAGTGGCGGCTGGATGTCACCCGGGAGCCAGAGGTAGAACGCGTGTTGCACCAGGCTCCTTTGCCGGTAATCGCCACAGTGCGCCCCTCAGAGCATGGTGGTCATTTCGAAGGTACCAAAGAGGAGCAACTTCGACTTCTCCTCCGGGCAGCGGCAGGAGGAAGCTCCTATGTGGACTGGGAGTTTCGGAGGGAAGAGGATTTGCCGGATGAATTGGCCGCCATGAGAGAACGGGTGATTGTGAGTTACCATAATTTTCAGGAAACACCTTCGGAAAACATACTGAAATCTTTGTTCAACGAGATGGCTGCCATCAAGGCTGGGGTGGTAAAGGTGGTTACTCTGGCCCAGAAGATGGAAGACAACCTTTCCTTGTTGAACCTTATCGGTCAGGGGAAAAAACAAGGGGTAAAGGTCGTGGCTTTCTGTCTCGGCTCCCTGGGTCGAATCAGCAGGGTAGTCTGTTTGTTGGTAGGCGGTGCCTTTACCTATGCGGCTTTGGAACGTGGCGCTGAGGCTGCCCCTGGACAGTTCACCCTGCAGGAGATGAAACAACTTCTGGAAATGTTACAATGATCGACGCTCAGACCACATATGTTGCTATCTTCGGGAATCCAATAGCGCATAGCCTCAGTCCTCAGATGCACAACGCCGCTTTCAACCACCTTGGCTTGAACCTGGCTTTCTTGGCCTTTAAAGCGAACAAGGCGGCGGAAGCGGCGGTGGCCATCAGGACACTATGTCTTCGCGGGGCCAGCATCACCATACCCCATAAAGAGACAATTATGGAACATCTGGACGAGGTGGATGATGTAGGTCGGGCCATTGGCGCCGTGAATACCGTGGTCGTTCAAGAGGGTAGGTTGTTGGGGAGCAATACGGACTGGTTGGGGGTGGTCAGGGCTTTGGAGCAGGTAACTGAGCTCGGGGGGAAACGTTGTCTGGTCCTAGGGGCCGGGGGTGCGGCCCGGGCTGCCATATTTGGATTGCAGAACAGGGGTGCAGAGGTTTGCCTCATGAATCGAAACCAAGAACGGGGCCAAAACCTTGCGGCAGAGATGAACTGCATCTTCGCAGAGTGGCAATCGTGGGATCGCCTACAGATAGAAATTTTAGTAAATGCCACCCCGGTGGGCATGTCCGCAACTCGGGACCAGAGTCTGATTTCTGTCCAGCAGCTGAAGGGGAGCATGGTGGTATTGGACATGGTTTACAGACCCTTGGAAACAAGACTGCTCAAAGACGCAGCTACCGCTGGCAGTGTCTGCGTTTCCGGGCTCGAAATGCTTCTCCACCAAGGTGTGGCCCAATTTGAGATATGGACCGGCCACGAAGCACCCGTTGAAGTTATGCGCCAGGCCCTAGTTGAGTCCCTCGCAGATGAAACAGATTAGAACCATTGAGCATCTAGATACAATTGTTCATATTCCCGGCTCCAAGAGCATTACCCACCGGTATCTCATTATGGCCGCGCTGGCCGGGGGGAGGAGTCAGCTGCGCAATACTCTCTGGTGTGACGACACCCGTTATACAGCAAAAGCTCTTGAGAGCTTGGGGGCAGAGATCATACATTCGCCCGAAGCAGCAGAAGTGAGTGGTACCGGTGGCAAACTTGACCACCCTGCGAGACCTATTTTTCTGGACAACGCGGGCACCTCCATGAGGTTATTGACTGCAGTGGCCTGTTTGGCTCAAGGCGACTGTGTCCTGACCGGGAGTGAACGCATGCACAAGCGACCCATTGGTGAACTTTTAGCGGGCCTACGACCACTGGGTGGGGTTGTTGAGAGCTTAGACAAAAATGGCTGTCCTCCTGTTCACATTCATGGCAAGGGCCTCAAAGGTGGGCGCACTCTTGTAGACGCGAGCCGCTCAAGTCAGTTCGTCTCCGCCATTCTCCTGGCAGCACCTTATGCCGCCAATCCTGTTGAGATTGAAGTCCAGGGGCTGGTTTCCAGACCGTACGTCGATGTCACTTTGGATGGAATGGCCAGGTTTGGTGCAGTGGCCGGGTGGTTGGATGAGGAAACCCTCAGGGTGGAGGCACCTGCACACTATCGACCTGGCAACTACGATGTGGAAGGAGACTGCTCGTCGGCTTCCTATTTCTGGGCGGCCGCAGCCATCACTGGGGGGAAAATTACAACACTCAATATCGTTCGCGATAGCAATCAGGGAGACCTGGCCTTTCTGGAACTTCTCTCCCAGATGGGATGCAGGGTTGAGTGGCATGACCATGGAGTTACCGTACGAGGCGGGCGGCTTACAGGAATTGAAGTGGATATGAGGGACATGCCCGACATGGTACCCACCTTGGCAGTAGCGGCTGCTTTTGCTGAAGGCACCACGGTAATAGGAAACGTGGGCCACCTCCGCATCAAAGAAAGTGATCGTCTTCAAGCCGTTGCTGAAGGCTTGCAGAGGTTAGATGTACAGGTTGATGAGGGGCAAGACAGCCTTACTATCAAAGGCGGAAGTCCTGTTGGAGCCCTGATTGATCCCCATAATGATCACCGAATCGCCATGAGTTTCGCAGTAGTTGGTCTGGTTACGAGAGGGGTGCGTATTGCAGATGAGACCTGCGTGGACAAGTCCTTTCCGGAATTCTGGGACAGATTTGAAGAGCTGTATGAGAGTGGGAAGTAAGCAAGCAATAGTGAGTCAGAGATTAGTACACTGAATCCTGCGCCTTGTGCCCAAGGAGACCATGATTTTGGCACCGCCCACCAGGGAAAGCTAATGATCGAAGACAAGAATATACACGTGGGAATAATCGGCGGTCTGGGGAAAATGGGCCGTTGGTTTCAACGATTTTTCGGTGAATTTGGCTATGAGGTATCAGTGGCTGACCTTAATACCAAAACCACAGCGGAGGATCTGGCGAAAACCTGTAATCTGGTCCTGATTGCGGTACCCTTGCAGCATACGGTAGAGGTGGTCCGCGCTATCGGCCCTCTGGTTCAACATGATGCATTAATCATGGACATTGCTTCACTCAAGACTGAGGTGGTGAGCACTATGCTCGAGGTCACAGCCGCTAACGTCATAGGGACTCATCCACTTTTTGGGCCTGGGGAGCCCAACGTTACCGGACAGACCGTAGTAATGTGCCCCGGTCGAGGGCAATGGTGGCAAGAATGGCTTCAGGGTGTTTTGGAAGATGGCGGCGCTCGAGTGGAGGTGGTTACGCCTGAGGTTCATGACTATTATATGGCCGTAGTCCAAGGCTTGACTCACTTTAGTACTTTAGCCTTAGGACTCACCATCGACTCATTAGGTGTTGATCTTAAGAACCTGAAGCGTTTCGCTACCCCTGCGTTCCATCGAAGGCTCATGGAAATCACCCATCTCCTTTCCCAAGATGCAGACCTGTACGCAGCCATGCCAATGCTAAATTCCACCTACGGGGTATTTTATCGAGAATTCGAAAGGATTATCCTCGACCTGAAAGGAGTAATTGCGCAAAAGGACATCGATGAGTTTATTCGGCTTTTCGACCGTGCCAGAAACCACTTTGGTCCACCCGAACCATGATCGAATTCAAGTGGTTTTCCTTGCTCCTGGCAAGCAATCGTGCTATAAAAAGTAATCTAGCTTTGTGTACTCTACATTTGTATGTAAACTCAGGCGCATCCCTTACATTTTTCATCGGTACCATCGGATATTGCCCTAACTTGGTTCAGACGCTGGAAGTGTGGCGAAGACTTTGGCAATGGTTTAGTCTAAGATGGCAGAAGACTCAAGCATGAACGAAATATTCGGGCTAATGGAATCACGGTCCGTCTGCTTACTTTATTAGAGGTCTACTTTTTTTTAGGAAACGCTCCTCGACAATGGCCGAAGTTATCCAACTGGAGTCATTCAAACGTAAACAGGCTGCAACCAGGGGGTTTAAGTCCTGGTCGAAACGGTTTGACGACAAACTAGATGAGCACACCAGGTTGTCCGATCTTTCGGACAACACACTGCTATTTCTTATCTCGCCTGGCGACCAAAACATCTTTGCCCTTTATGAACTGGTCATGGGAGTAAAGGACCTTGGTACCGCTTCCGACTTTTTCCACTTGGACAAAGCGGTAAAGATGGAAGTAATAGATATTTCCATTTATGTATTAGATCAACTCCGTTTCGAATGTATGCGGCGACTCGACTGGCTGGAGAGCGGAGCAGGGCAACCGTTGCCGATTGTGGAACTAGTCGAACGGTACCCACTCTTAAAAGGGCTGGGACCGGCATCAATTCCAACGCTCAACGAATCTCATCCCAAGTCCCAGATATATAGGGGGCTTCCCGAGCTTGAAAAGGAGACTTTTCTACGCAAACAGATTCCTGAGGCCATTAATGAGTTTGGCAAAAGGCTTCAGGATTAGGTGTGTGGTTTCTCTCTGATGGCAGTGATGGAGCCACGCAGCTTATTAGGTTGACAGGTGGCATTGCCATACGCCAACAATTTTCGCTGGGATTTGGACTGAGAATCTGGTACAAAAAAAGGCTGTTTCTCATAACGTAGGAATCCTGATGCATTTGGAGAATAACAGGAATCGGAAGCTGCGTTTCATGGAGTTAATGCAGAGGTGTCTCCCTTTTAGATGGCAGCAGTACTGGAGCTGCGGCACCAAAGAATTTGACCTCCTGATGATTCTCCAAGATATTGATAATCTAGACTTAGACGTCCAAGATCGATTGCTGCTCACCTTGCTGGCCCGGATATGGACAGGCAAAGAAGATTCCCTTGGGGAGATCAAGGAAGCCATCCAAGTCCTGGAAGATGAGCAACGAATGATTTTGGCTGACTGGATGGAGGAGGAGCACCACTGCGAGTTGAACTTCTCCAACCCCCCTGCCTGCGCTTGCTGTTCTAAACAGTTTTAACCCACCGTTTGTTCCCGCCAAGAAAGAATCCAGTCCTCAATCGAACAACCTAGTGGAACGATTTTCTCCATATCTTTTCCCAAGAAGGGCTTGAGGGAATCCTCCGTCAGGCGGTTAAAGCGCTGGCTTAGCTTATCTTTTAAGTCTTTATCATCCTTGGTATCCATAATAAACGTGAGGGTAATATATCCGCCCCCGTACGGACGCTGAGAAGAAGATATTTTTATGACCCCCTCCTGATCCGGATCATCGCCTTCATCCTGAATCCTGAAACCGACATAGGCGATCATTTTCTCATGGGCTTTAACCGACAGGTAACTCTTTTTAGGGTCAAATTCCTGGGTCATTTCGGTTTTCCTTAACGGGCAGTTGCGGGATTTCTAATTTTTAAAGAACGTTATACTGCTACTTAGCAGACAAAAGATATGGTTTCAACCGGTCATACAAAAAATATCGATTTCTTCATACGGTTGCATGTCCGCTTAAATAGCGGTCAACTTCAATTAGGGGAGCGTGCATGCGCCAAATATCACAAATCCCACTTCGTCGCCGGATGCGGTCAGCACCGTTTTGCCGGTCTCTTCGGCGATGGCCAAACTCCAACCCACGCCATCTCTTACGCCTTCAATGCCGTCTTCCGCCCCCTGGATGATAACCTTGCCGTCAATCTTTT
>ENA-OVNL01000022-OVNL01000022.1-sediment-metagenome-genome-assembly--contig:-NODE-22-length-14381-cov-3.145973_pt1 | contig 14381 bp, 12 predicted proteins | sample MGYA00250099_ERZ650198 | MGnify/ENA primary metagenome ERZ650198 (study PRJEB26732, sample SAMN07278974) | sediment metagenome | biome: marsh; feature: saltmarsh; material: sediment | place: USA...
CCCTGCAGCAAGCTGCAGGGAATCTTCGACTGTAAGGAATTAGTCTATTTTATAAAGTTCGCTCGCTAACCCCGCAGTCCGCCTTCGGCGGACGGGGAATGCGCTCGCTGGTTCAGTTCAACGTTTTTTAAACCGAAGGATTGAGCAATGGCACATGACAATACGAATAATGGAGTAATACAGGACAGTCCTTCGTGGACCCAGCTCATATTAGATAGTATCGCAGACGGTGTTTTTACGGTTGATCACGAGGGCCGGATTACCTCCTTCAACAAGGCTGCCGAGAGAATCACCGGTTTCTCAAAAAAGGAAGCTGTCGGTCAATACTGCCATGAAATCTTCAGGTCCAATCTCTGCTTTGAAGCGTGCGCCTTAAAACACACCGCCGAAACCACTGAACCTATTGTCAATCTAGAAGTCAACGTCCTCAATCGAGACAATAGGGAGATCCCAATAAGTATCTCCACGGCGGTCGTCAGGGATGAAAAAGGCAATGTGGTTGGAGCTGTGGAGACCTTTCGAGACCTCTCCCTGATCAAAGAGTTGCGCAAGGAGATCTCCAGTAGTTACTCATTCCATGACATTCTGGGACGCTCCAAGTCCATGTTAGACCTCTTCCACATCCTGCCCGACATAGCCCAGAGTGACGCCACTGTACTCATAGAGGGAGAGAGCGGCACCGGTAAAGAGCTTTTTGCCGCGGCGATCCATAACCTGAGCACCCGCAAAAATAGGCCACTAATAAAAGTGAACTGTGCCGCCCTCCCGGAAACTCTGTTGGAATCGGAGCTTTTCGGCTACAAGAAAGGGGCTTTTACGGATGCAAGAAGGGATAAGCCCGGACGCTTCCGTCAAGCCAACGGGGGCACAATGTTATTGGATGAGATAGGTGACATGAGCAAGGGAACCCAGGTGAAACTGCTTCGGGTTCTCGAGCAAAAAGAGTTCGAGCCCCTCGGCAGCACCAAGACCGAGAAAGTTGACGTGCGTATCATCGCAGCCACCAACAGAGATCTGATGGAGATGATGCACCGCCGCGAATTTCGCGAGGATCTTTTCTTCCGGATCAATGTGATCCGGCTCAGTATCGCCCCATTGCGTGAACGGCGTGAAGACATCCCCTTGCTTATTGATCATTTCATGGAGCGCATTAATCTTAAGCAGTCCAAGCAGATAAAGAAGGTCTCGCCCTCAGCCCTGAGGCTCCTTTTGAATTACGACTTTCCGGGAAATGTTCGTGAGTTGGAGAACATCATCGAGCACGCAATTATCCTGACGAAAGGAATTGAGATTCAACCCCGCAACCTTCCTTCCTATTTAACGAACAAGCAAAGAGAGCCTCTACCTCGTGCCGAGATCTCGGAAGAAAAGGATCTCGCCGTTCTCGAAAAAGTTGAGCGTGATCTCGTCGCTAGTGCTCTAGAACGAAACGGAGGCAACACCGGGGCGGCCGCGAAAGAACTGGGTATCCACCGGACTACCCTTTGGAGAAAGATGAAGCGCTACCACTTGCCCACCTCATAACTGTTTGGTTGCCTGCCGCTGCAATGGTTGCAAAAATGCAACGTCTTTAGTTTGCTGATATTATTACCTAATATCACTCTTATCCCTACATCCCTTACCAATATCCCCCCCTCTTTCGGGCTGGCACATTTTCCAGATTTATAATTATTCTTGTTAAATCAATATGTTGCGATAAAAGAAGTCCAATGGCACGATTGTTGCCTTTTTAGACATGCAATTGAAACGCGGGGGCATGTATGGCCTGGAACTGGATACAGGAGGTGAAAATGTTGAAAGCAAATTCGCCCCAACCACTTAACAGCGACGGCGGCAAAGCCATTGACTGCCCTTTTTATAGTGATTGTCTGATGCAAGCTGCCAAGCACAATTGGCGTGTTTGGACCTGTGAGAAATGCCCAAACCTCAGATTAGACTTGGTCTGTAAGAAGTTCAAGTTCATCGCGCCATATTATGAGCTACTTTCAGAAATCTATCCAGAATTCAGAAGAAAGTTCGAACCAGCCATTCGTCTTTTTGATCTGGTACACTGAATGAAAGTGGTGGACGCCCAACCTGCGACAAAGGTCAGTCAGAATGATTCTGTCACTGCCATTCTTCGGATCTTTGAGCCCAGGTCGAGTCGCTACCGGGAATGCGCTCGCCCTGTTGAATTTCCCGCAAGGAACCCTATGCAACTGAGCGAGCTACAGCATTATCATAGAATATCCGGGCGAGGTGGAACAAAACGTATGGCAAAGCGTCGGGTCTTAATCATCGACTCCCAAGAACAAGACGTCCGAAATTTGAAAGACATTCTGGAAGATGACGGCTACCAGGTAGCTGTGGCTTTCAACGGCCAAAATGGCCTAGAATTATCCCAAACCTTTTTCCCTGGATTAGTGCTCTTGGCGATTCAGAGCCAAGGTCTCAGAGGATTGAAGATTCTCCAAAGTCTGAAAAAACGAATGATCACGAAAGATGTGCCGGTTCTTATCCTTCTCGAGAAATTTGATGAGGAGTATGCAGCCCAGGGGTTGCACATGGGAGCGGCAGACTATCTGCTGAAGACTGCCAGCAAGGACTTGTTGCTACGCAGGGTCGGCGTGTTAGCCCGAATTCGCCAGCTGGATCGACAGAGGCGGGAAATCATTTCCAGGTATCGGGAATTTTTTGATGGTGAACAGTACGGTTTGTTTCTGTGCAGCCGAGAAGGGCGATTTCTGGATGCAAATCAGAATCTGGTCAGGATGCTGGGTTACGACAGTAGAGAGGAACTGCTTGACTCAGACATCACCAAAGGTCTCTACTGGGAACCGAAAGATCGTGAGCACCTTCAAAAGGTTATCGAGATACAGGGCTCTATCAAGAACCATAAAGTGAACTTTAGACGCAAAGATGGCCAGAAGGTTACCATCTTGCTCAATGGCCAGGTTGTACGCGATCAAAGTGGCGCCGTAATAGGCTATGAGGGCTACAACATAGATGTAACCGGGCAAACAAATGCTGCAGAACCTTCGGAGGACCATCCCGACGAACACCGATTCCTCGGCAGATTCCTAAAGCAGTTAATTCCTAAGGTGCTACCTTTCACCGGTGATTTTTTCTCATTGATGAAGATGACTGAGTTGATCGCCGAACGTTATGAAAAAATTGAGCTTCTTGGACGAGGTAGTTACGGTGAGGTCTGGAAGGTGCGAGATACAGAAAGGGAAGGGCGTGCCCTGTATTACGTGGCCAAGATCCCTAGGAATAAGAACTTCAATGATAAATTTCGCAAAGAGGCAGATATTTGCCAACAGTTGGAAGGCCACCCTAACGCCATCAAGATAGTCGATGTGGTGGAACATCGTGGCCGGGTTGTATTAATCCAAGAATTTGTGGAAGGGCGCTCGCTGCTAGAACTAATGTTCGGGTCTATGGAGGAGTCGGAGAAAGAAAGAATAATCCTTCAGTTGGTGGACGTTGTCGCCCACGCCCACAAGAACCGGATTGTACACAGGGATATCAAACCGGAAAATGTACTCATAGGCAGTGATGGACTTCTCAAACTCTTGGATTACGGCGTCGCCAAAGAATTGAAAGATAAAAAAAGTAGTAGCACCATGGTCGGGTCCAGGCCCTACATGGCTCCAGAGCAAATTATGGGTGAGAGTCAGATCGCGAGTGATGTCTGGGCTCTGGGCGTCGTCATCTATATGTTTTATACTGGTTTGCTACCTTTTGTTGAAGCGAATCAAAAGGCCTTGATGGACCTTATTCTCACCCGGGAACCGGATCCTCCCAGACAGATCAAGCCTGATATCCCAGCGGAACTAGAGACAATTATCCTCAAGTGCCTCAAAAAGGATCCGAAAGAACGGTTTGCTGATGCAGAGGTTCTTAAAAAAGCCATACTGGATACTTTTCCTCAGTTCGGCAATAATAGTTAAGCCGCATATTTTATGAATTCACGCCTTGGCGTGACTGCGACCACGGATAGTGCTGTTCGTCTCTTTTATCGTAGTTCGCTCGCTATCCCCGCAGCCCCGGCGACGGGATTTCCACCCCGCTCCAACAAGCTACGGGGAATGCGCTCGCTGGAGCATTTTCACCAGGGCGAGCTCGAACATTTTCTACCTACTAGGAAACCGCACATGCGCTTATCGGAAACAGGACTGGTCTATAGCGAGGTATATCTGAAGCACGAAACCGGCCGCCACCACCCCGAAAAGCCTCAAAGACTCACAGCTATCATTGAGACTCTTGAAGCCGTGGGGCTTCTGGATAAACTTCTCCGGATAGAGCCTGAGCCTTCGGAAAGAAACGTCCTCGAACTCTGCCACACCTCCAGGTACATAGATGAATTCAAGACTGCGGTGGAGCACTCCGATCCGTTTCTGAACACCCCAGAATGCATCTTGAGTCCTGCAACTTTTGAAGTTGCCCTTTGCGCTGTTGGGGGAGTGTTGAAAGGGATAGACAACGTCATGGAAGGCACGGTGCGAAACTGTTTTTGTGCGGTACGGCCTCCTGGCCACCACGCAGAAAGCTATAAGGCCATGGGATTTTGTTTTTTTAACAATGTGGCCATAGCAGCACGATACCTTCAGCAACAATACGGTACAGAGAGAATTCTGATAATAGACTGGGATGTCCATCACGGCAACGGCACTCAATACATGTTTGATAAAGATCCAAGCATATACTTCGTGAGCTTCCACCAAGACCCTTCCTCCTGTTACCCCGGCACGGGAAGGGGATCAGAAACGGGATATGGTCAAGGGAAAGGATTTACCCAAAACTTCCCCATGCCTGCGGGCGCAGGAGAAGAAGAATATCTAAAAGCCCTGGGAAAGGTTGAGCAAAAGATGGAGAAGTTTAGGCCCCAGTTTGTCCTGATCTCTGCCGGCTTTGACGCCCACGAATCAGATCCTTTGGCGCATGTAAGCCTCACCACAAACGGGTATGAAGAGCTGACCCGAGGGATTAAGCGCATCGCCGAGGATTACGCTCAGGGTAGGCTTGTCTCCGTGCTCGAGGGTGGCTACAACCTCGAGGCACTGGGAGAGTCAGTTGAGAGACATATACGAGTCCTCATGGAGGAGGGCGGCTAAAGAAGCCGGGGCCAACGAACGCAGCACTGGTCTACTCATAGTATTATTTGTCAGCGGCGTCAGAATCAGCATAGGGCATGGGGCATGGAGCATGGAGAAAATCAAAAACCGGCTAATGAGATTTAGATCTTTTCCTCTCTATGCTCTTTGCCCTATGCTCTATGCCAAATAGGAGCATTCTATGGCCGAACACAAAACAAGAATATTATTGGCAGTGGATGGTTCGGATCAGGCTTTGGAGGCGGCGCATTATGTGAGCCAGTTGTTTGCACCAAACCGAATCGACGTGATTCTTTTCCATGTGGCTACCAAGATTCCAGAAAGTTTCTGGGACGTCGAAGAAGACCCCAAATTGATGCTCAAGGAGGCCTCCCCAAGTGCTTCGGAGCACCAGCAAGAGGAAAAGATTCAGGAACGAATGAAACGAGCACGTCAGCTATTTCTGGACCGTGGCGTGCCAGAGGACGCGGTAGAAGTCAAAATTCAGGAACGGAAGGTGGGCATAGCAAGAGACATCTTTCATGAGTCACAACATGATTACAACGCAGTAGTTGTGGGACGCTGGGGAATGAGTTTGCTGAAAGATTTTTTGTGGGGAAGCATTGCCGATAAGCTTCTTGGACGTCTTACCCATGTTCCCCTCTGCGTGGTGGGTGGAACTCCTCAGGTTGGTAAAGTACTTGTGGGCTTAGATGCTTCCGAAGGAGCAATGAGAGCCGTAGATTACGTTGGCACCATGGTAAGCGCATACTTAGAGGTCACCCTCTATCACGCGGTCAGAGCACTTGATGAGGAGATGTTCCATAAGGCTGAAGAATCCATGAAGTCTGTTTTCGAGAAAGCCACCAGTCGTCTGGAAACTGCTGGCTTTGGTCGCAACCAAATCACCACGAGGACGGCGACGGGAGTACTCAGTCGGGCTGGAGCTCTTATCCACTACGCTCTGAAGGGTGAATATGGGACCATTGTTGTGGGGCGAAGAGGTCTTTCCGAGGTGGAAGAGTTCTCTATGGGCCGGGTAAGCAACAAAGTCATTCATATGGCGAAGGAACTGGCGGTTTGGGTGGTGAGCTAAAAAACCGCACAATCAAGCTGAACCACCCCGGGTCTGACCTCAATAACTGTTTTACTTACGACCCATTCTAGCAATTCCCACCTCGCTCTCAGCCGCAAATGAAGCGAATATTTTATTCTTGACAGATAATTAAGCATCGTGCCACTATGATTTAAATACGACCCTAAGATAGAACATAATTAATACACACCTCTATGAGAGTTTTATTTTTCCTGGCTTCCTTCTCTAGCTGCACAGCGAATGTTCAGCTCAGTAGTTAGTCAACGCCAGCGCTTTTTATTTCTAGTCCTCACTAACTCTCGAACGGTGTGGCGACGACTTGCCAGATTCAGAGTCCTTGGAAAAGGAAGGCAGAGATGACTACTTACGATGAAAGATTCCTGACCAGAGTTCTTGACAGCGTCACCGACCCTTTTGCCATTTATGACCGGGAATTCAAAATTCTCAAGTGCAATCAGGCGGTGATGGGCCTCTTTCACTTGCCCGAAGAACAACTGCTTGGCAGATTTTGCTATGAGGTTTTTTTCCACCGTGCGGCCGTATGCGAGGAATGTCATGTGCAGGAAGTTTTTCGCACTGGTGAATCGAGCATGCTCGAAAAGAGCGTCGCCTTGCCAGATGGAAGCCAGCGTATCTTCGAAGTGCATTCTTACCCGATCAAGGACCACACAGGCCGAACAATACAGGCCGTGGAGCATGCGCGAGATATCACCGAGCGAAAAAGCCTCGAAAACCAACTACACTCGACCCAAGCATTCAGCGAAAAGATCATCAACAGCATCACCGATAATCTGATCGTCATTGAGCCTAAGACCCACACAATTGTCCAGGCGAACGATGCCTTTCACTCTCGGATTGGCCTGCAACCCCCTGCCGCAGTGGGAATGAGGTGCCACGAGGTTATGCTCGACAGGCCCACACCTTGTCCCGAATCTGGCATCGCGTGTCTAATGGAAGAGACTATGCGCACCAAACGTCCCGCCATGTCGGACAGACTTTATCCGAATGCCGCGGGAGAGGAGCGGTTGCTCGAAGTCGCAACCTATCCACTTCTCGATTCTCAAGGTGAGATAAGCTCAATCATTCGACTGGAGCGGGACGTTACCGAAAAGCGTGAGATGGAAGAAGCCCTGGCCTTTCGTTCCAAAGAACTACAAAAGACCCAGCATCAACTGGAGACACTCTTTGACATTTCCCGGCAGGTGAGCGCTATGGACTCCCTCTCAGAAATTGTTCATTTTGTCCAGCAAATCGGTCAGGAAATTTTCCAGGAATCAGAGATGCTTTTTTTTCTTTCGGATGGTGAAAAACAGCGGTTTCTCGAGCTGGAGGAATGCAACTTCAGTGTGGTTGAACCCCTGGGGAGAGGTATGCAGGAACTCGAACAGTCTGGATTGATTTCGGATTTTGTCCAGTACGTACGAAACGTAAATGAACCGCACATAGTGAGCTCTGAATACAGCAATGACATCCCCGCTTTTCTGAGATTAATCTCAAAAAGCTATCCGAGTTGGTTCAGCCTTCCAATCGCCACGCCCAATCAATGTATTGGTTACTTCCTGCTGGGCTCAACAGTCTCACAGGAATACTCTCGCGAGGATCTGCACTTCTTTCACAATTTATTTAACCAGATAGCAGGAGACATTGATCACCTGGTGCGCCATGACAATGAGATAAATCTGCTCCGCCAGGAAGTGACTGAACGGACATCTCATGGAGAAATCATCGGTAAAAGTGACGAGATGCAGAAAATCTATGAACTTATCGATCTGGTATCCGGCTCCGACGCTACCGTTCTGATCGCCGGAGAAAACGGCACCGGCAAAGAACTGGTGGCACAGGCCATTCATCGAGAGAGCCATCGTGGAAGCGGCCCCTTTATAGTGGCCAATTGTTCAGCCTACTCGCCGGCTTTACTAGAAAGCGAGCTTTTCGGCCATGAAAAAGGCGCTTTTACTGGGGCGATCAAGAGGAAAAAAGGTCGCATAGAAAGGGCCAAGGGTGGCACCTTGTTTCTGGATGAAATAGGCGACATTGCTCCTGCCACTCAAGTTCTGCTGCTCAGATTTCTCCAGGATCACTGTTTTGAACGGGTAGGTGGCGAGCAAACCCTGGAGGCTGATGTGCGGGTCTTGGCGGCCTCTAACCTCGATCTATACAAGGAGGTCGAAGCCGGTCGATTCAGGGACGACCTTTACTACCGCTTGAACGTCATTACCATAGGCATGCCTCCCCTCCGCGATCGTAAAGAAGACATTCCCATGCTCTGCAAGCGTTTCCTGGAGAAATACAGCCTCAAGGAGGGAAAGCAAATCCAATCGTTTTCCTCCTCTGCCATGCAAGCATTGCTGGATCACGATTGGCCCGGCAATGTCCGTCAATTGGAAAATGCGATTAGTCATGCAGTAATCCTTGCGCAGGGCTCAGTGGTCGAGGGAAGACACCTGCCACAATTCCTCAAACAGGTAACCGAAGAGCCGCCCTCAACCTCCCTGGCAGAGAATGAACGCAGGTTGATTCTTGCAATACTGCAGGAATGTAGCTGGAACAAGCATGAAGCAGCGAGACAATTGCAGATCAGTCGCAGCACCCTGTACAGCAAAATTCGGAGGTATAACTTGATGAAGACCACCTCCTCTGTCTGAGATACGAACAGAAAGGGGTCCTTTTTTCGACAGCCCAGAAAACCCTACCTTGACTGAGTATGCAGGATGCTTCTGCTCAAATAGGGTCCAATTTGATACAGCGGTGCTCATCTTCCCGAAGTTTCGACCCTAGCACATCCCCGAAATTCTAGTCACTTCCAGCCAATAACTATCTAAAATTACATCTAATTACGACATATGATAAAAAGTTCCTTTGCTGCCCTATTCCTGGCAGGAAACTTGTAATAAGTCCACCAGTAAGACGCAAGCCGTTTTACTTTTCACTCGCTCACACGCATCCGCTTCAGAATATTAAATCAAGAGTAATTGAATCCTAAACTCTGATGAACGTGGGATCGACTTCTTCAGGGGTGACAGAAAGGCTGGGTCATATCTGCTTTTCCCACTTGATTGACCCAATTCAATATACAACCATTCGCACTACCAGAAAGGAGGTGACAACGAAAACAAAAGACCGCCTCCTCCCACAAAGGTTGCTATCTAGTCGAAAAACCTTGTCGATCTTAGCGGTTGATCTGATTACTGACTACGGGAGGACTGTGGCATTGGTTTCAAAAAAACCAACAGATGGGAGGTCAAAACATGGCAGAAAAGAAAGATGTAGAAATAAACAGCAGGGCCGACACCATCGATCTGATGCATCCGGACATTAGGCCCTGGCCGGTGACGCCGCCTCCTTCGCCGGAAGAAGTGGCAAAGGTGTACGCCAAAAGGAAGGCGGAAGACTTCGGCAAATGGTGCGAGGACAACCTCAGGTATGAGTACTGCTTCGGCAAACCTGAGGCCCTGCAAGGAATGAGAATTGTCTGTGTAGGTCTCTGGAGACTGGGCAACAAGTTTGCCTGTGGTCTTCTCTGCGAGGCCGGGGCCGAGGTAATCAACGTCGAGCCGCCCGAGGGGGACCCCCTGCGGCAACTCACTCCCTTTGGCAGGAAAGAGTATATGCTCGAGAGCAGGGTTACCGGCGAGAAGTGTGGCCTGGATTTCATCCACGAAATGAGGGGGCAGAAGTCCGTAACCCTGAACCTCGAGAGCGAGGAGGGGAAAGAGATTTACAAGAAGCTGGTGGGCATGTCCGACGCGGTGATCGACGAGATGCCTGCGGGCTACATGGACGGTCTTGGTCTGGGCTACAGGCACCTTTCCAAGGAATTTCCCAGGCTGGTTTACTGTAATGTGGCTGTGCGCGGTACCTGGGGCCCCTACAAGGACAAGACGTCCAAGTTCGGGCAGTGGACCCTGGAGCCCTTCGGCGGCTGCGCCAACGCCTTTGTTCACAACACCGGTTTCCCCCAGGACCAGCTCCCCAGGGAAAGCGGCGGCTCCCCCACCAGGTCCGGCGTCTGGTTCGCTGATTTTGTCGCCGGCGAGCAGACGGCCAACACTGTCCTCGCGGCCCTTTACTGGAGGGACGAGTTGGGCGGCGAGGGCCAGTTCTGCGAGGTGACCGGCGCCGAGAGCCAGATGGATATCCTCGACTTTGACATCAGCTGGTATATGTTCAACGCCTCCATCAAGGCGAGGACGGGCGGCTGGGACCCCAACCTGAACCAGTACGAGTGGAACCCCTGCCGGGACGGCTACATGATGATCGGCGGGCAGACTGACCGGCTGTGGTACCGTATCGGCATGTGCATTGAGCGGGACTTCCCCCAGTTTGGCCGGCTGATCCACGAAGACCCCATCTTGAAGGAGATGGGCGGCAGGAACGCCCTGGAGATGCTGATCAAGACCTACACCCTCACTACCAGGTGGCTGAGGGACATCAACAGGATCGAGGCGGAAGAGAAGCTTTTGGAATTCGAGATCGCTGCCGGTCCGGTTCTGTTCATCGACGAGGTCGCCGAGTTCCACCACTTCAAGTACCGCCCCTGGGTCTGCACCATTGATACCGATCATTACGGGACCCTGCTTTTCTCGGTGCCCCCGAACAACTTCCAGATGAGGACACCGCACCGGGTCAAACAGTTGGGCAGGCCGCTCGGCTACGATAACTACGAGATCTACATGAAGTTGGCCGGTATAGGCCAAACCGAAGTCAACGAACTCAAGGAGAAGGGGGTTATATAAGATGCATAAACTCAAGTATAACAAAGATCCACGTGAAACAAGACTTGAGGATCTGCCGGGCCCCAAGAGCAAGGAAGAGCTCGATGAGATGAAGATGCCCTACGAGGACTACTGTAAGGCCAAGTTCGATCCGGGCAACGAGTTCGGCAAGCCCCAGTCTCTCAAGGGCATCAGGTGGATGAGCACCACCATGTACATCTTCACGCCTCATTCCGTCAGCAACCTGGCTGAGCTCGGGGCCGAGGTGATCAAGGTGGAGATGCCGCGGATGGGCGATCCCATGCGGCACTGTGCTCCGTTCAACGAGACCTATCTCTATCCCTTGCACGACACCAGGCCCATGACCGGTACGGGTATGGGGTATTTGAACGCCAATCCCAACGAGTATCACATCTCCATGGACTACCACCTGGACGAGATGAAGGAGGCCTTCTACTCCCTGGTGAAGATGTCCGACGGGCTCACCGAGTGCTACCGCCCCGGCACCTTCGACCGGTGGAAGCAGTCCTACCGCTACCTGATCGAGATGAACCCCCGGTTCATCTATGTGTGGGGCGGTGGTTTCGGCTACGGGCCCAAGGTATTCGGCGGCTCCTATGACATCCTGGGCCAGGCTCACGCCGGGCTCGCCTCGGTAACCGGTTTTCACGAGAGCTTTGGCGGCCACGCTGCCAAGCACTCCAACTGGTGCATCGACTGGTACTCCGGCACCCAGATCACCTTTGGGATTTTGGCGGCTCTCCACTGGCGGCGGAAGACCGGGCTCGGCACCATGATCGAGTTCTCCCAGGTGCAGGCTGCTACCAGGTGCCTGGGCTTTGCGGCGCCGCTCTATGGCAGGTTCGGCATTGTCCGCCAGAGGTGGGGCAACTGGGACACCCAGCTGTGCGCCCACGGCATCATTCTCTGCGGTAAGTCCGACTTTCCGGATGCCAAGAACCCGCAGGAAAAGTTCTGCGCCAGGTACGCCATGATCAGTGCCTTCCAGGATGAGGACTTCGCGGAGCTCTGCGCCATAACGGGCAACAAGGATCTTCTCGACAAATACAAGGCTCACGATGACAGGGTCAAGGCCGAAGCCCAGGTGGAGATCTATGCCAAGCTGGAAGAGTGGGCTGCGGACAAGACCAGGTCAGAAGTGGTGAAGGTCTGCCAGGATGCGGGTCTTTTGGCCGAGCCGGTGATGAACGACAAGGAGGTCTACGAGTCCGAGCACTGGAGGCACAGAGGGACCGTCAGGTGGCAGGACGATCCCATCTTCGGAGATGTAGGTGTGATGGGTAGCTACGGAGCCGGCCTGATGGAGAAGACTCCCAGGAGACTGTACTGGATCTGGCGGCCGGTTGGTGCTGACAATGTCAAGATCTATCACGAGATGCTCGGCTATCCAACCAAGACCATCGAAGAGTGGTATGAGAAGACCTGGATATAAAAGGAGGGATGAACTGTGTGTGACATAATCTGGTGCAAGAAGGATGTGGATGGAAAACCCTGTAACACCGTAAATTACCTGGATCCCTACTGCTTCTGGAACTGGGAAGGCACGATCAACTGTGCCGAATGCGGTGCGGTCTACTACATTCACATGATCCAGGGCCACATGTACAAGGGCCCCGAGGACAGGCCCGGCGAGAAGCCTGACACCAGCCCGCTCTATGCTGATAAGCCCCTGGACGGTTACTCCAACTACAGTCCGGGTGTAGAGGGCAGAACCAGGCCTTTTGAGTGTCTGCCCAGGGACATTTACCTGGGTGTGCCTGATATGGTGAAGTTCAGCATCCGAGGAAGGCCGGTTAGGGGCTGGCGGCCGCAGCCGCCTGACGGCGGCATAGCCTGCAGCTACGGCTTCAACTGGGATATCCAGAGGCTCTCTCCTGAGATATGGGAAGAGTATCAGGAGAAGAAGAAAAAGGGCGAAGTCACAGACTGGTAATAGAGAAAGGAGTAGCGCATGGCAGAGTTAACGCCGCAAGAATTCCTTGACAAGGTATTGAAGCCGGAGAAGGAGTCTGATCATGTATGCTGGGACTGCAAGCACCTCAAGCCTGTGATCGAGGGCTCCAAGTTCCCTCCGGCGGACCTTATTGGCTATTGCATGAAGATTCACTGGCCGTTCTACTGGGGCGTGGCGGACTTCAACGTGGTCAAGAAGTGCTACGCTTTCGAATCGAAGAAGGTGACAAAGTAGCATGGAAGAGAACGTTGTAAAGGAACTCGAATCCCTCAAGACCTTGGTGCTCAGATGGAAGAGGAGTTACCTCGGCTGGGTGCCCGGCGACGGGGAGGGTGAATATCTGCTTGAGGAGTTCAGAGAAGAGATCTCCACGCACGTCTCCCCGTTCGTCCAGAGGTTGTTGCAGAACGATCATCTCACCTCGTCTGAGGCGCAAGAGTTCCTAAACTCTTGCTACAGCCAGGTTGAGGAAGTTCGCGAAGCAGTGGAACAAGCGAAAAGTAAACATCTTGAAAAAGGATCCGGGCATAAGCTGGTGGAGTACGCCAGCTACGGTTGGCGGAAATAGAGTGCTGAGACAGTACTGAGGGGATAGATGAATGGCGGCTGCCCTTCGACAAGCTCAGGATAGGAAAGCCTCTCCCACAGTGTTGTTTTGGCTGCAACGAGCTTATACCGTGAATACATTTAAAAGGAGGTAGAGCATGCCTGAGAAATGCCGCGTGGGTGTTTGTGGGTTCGACCCCATGCTCGTCAAAGGGTATGTGAAGACAGGCTTTCGAGCTCTGTGGTGGCACATATCAGACGAGATCTATGAGGAATACAGCGTCAAGCCTAATGACAAGATCACTGGTAAACTGCACAAGGTTTACAGTGGTGCAGGAAAGCTGGCAGATGTTAAAGTGACCCACGAGCCCAATGAGCCCTTCGAGTGGCAACTGTCCATGGAATCCGGACTTGCCGTCTTGCTTCCGCCAGAGGTCATAGTCAAGTACGAGCTCACGGAATTCCACTTCATTGAGGTGACGATCGATAAAATCCGAGATGAAGAAGTCTGGCCCGGCGAAGATAAGACGAGCGTTAAGATGTGGCCCGAGGAGAAGATGGAGTTGCCCTTCCTTGTGCCTTACATACCTCAGTAACCTATAACAACAAAACCCTCTTCCCGCGAACCTCTGCAAATAGGGGTGAGGAGATAGAGTACAAAATTGTCTCTACTCCTCACCTAATTCCGACTTTCGTACCAGGGAGCTTAAAGTACAATCAAACCGGAGTCATGCCCAGACTCCGCATACGCAAGCGGCGGGGTCTCCATTGTTCTGCCATATCCCCGCCGCTTGTTCAAATTGATCGTTAGGAGTTTTCTTTATATTACACAAACTCCGATATCAAGAGATGTTATTATAAAAAATGGATCTTTTTGACAAGCATTTTATTTCTAAACCGGACAAAACAGCCCTTTCTTCCCACCGCGAGGAGTGAGGAGTGGGGTCGGGCCACAGGAATATGCTGATATAATA
>ENA-OVNL01000023-OVNL01000023.1-sediment-metagenome-genome-assembly--contig:-NODE-23-length-14360-cov-2.993699_pt1 | contig 14360 bp, 13 predicted proteins | sample MGYA00250099_ERZ650198 | MGnify/ENA primary metagenome ERZ650198 (study PRJEB26732, sample SAMN07278974) | sediment metagenome | biome: marsh; feature: saltmarsh; material: sediment | place: USA...
TGATGAAATAAAGGAGCCCGGAGGGGATCTGAGCTACCACCTCAGGGGGCTTTAGGAGTCTTTTCTTCGCAAAGAAGTCAGCTGGAGTAATGGAGTGGTGGAGTAATGGAGTAATGAAAAAACCAATTCAAGTTGAAATTAGGGTTTTCGCTTTTGCCAACACTCCAATACTCCAGTGCTCCAGTGCTCCCAAAAAGCTCGCAATCTCTCCCGGCAAAGCCATTCAACGCTGACTTGGCCCTAAGATCCAGGTTTTCGATGTTGCATAAAAAAGGCGCCCAGATCCCTCTGGGCGCCCTATTTGCTTGGTGCCGGAGGCGAGAGTCGAACTCGCACGGGCACAAGGCCCACTGGATTTTGAGTCCAGCGCGTCTACCAGTTTCACCACTCCGGCATTTAAACGAGACGATTATAGCGACGCATGGTTTGCGGTGTCAATGTTATTTAGCATAGAGCAAAAAGCATAGAGCATGGGGTTAAAAACTGAAGCTAACAGTATTTTTCTCTATGCCCTATGCCTTCCCAATCCGCAATCCGAAATGTGGTTTGCCTCTTACAGTTCTCCTTTTTCAATCATTTCCATGATCAAGTTGGTCCGGTCGAAATCCGTTTGGTGAGAATCCGTCTCGTTCCAGAGGAAATTGAGTTCAAGGACCCAATAGCGGCTACCGTCGAAAACCATATCTACCGCCACGTCGGATAGGTTAGCACCCCTGGCAATGAGCCTCGCCAATTCAACCCCTTCAGGATCCACATCATCCGTTTTCCACGTCCGCTTGCGGCTCAAACTGTCTATAGAATCGCCCCTGAGAACATTGCGCTGATATCCGAACAATGCGTGGCAGTTGAGAACAATCACCCTCAACTCCTTTTCTGGGGCTACATACTCCTGGATAAGAGCTGGATTGAAATGCTGGTTGTACCAGTCTAATTGCTTCCGGTTGTTAATCAGAAAAGTCTGCTTCCCATCGGCTGCTTCTCGGGCCTTTTTCGCCACCAATGGAAAAGCAAATTCTTTGAGAATTTCTCTTTTCTGCTTGTGTCCATAATAGACACGCGTGCGGGGATGAGGAACATTCAGCAAGCGCAGCAAGGCGGTGTGTTTCAGTCTGTTCCCGCGCAATCTATAACAATTGACACTGGGGAAGGTCTCCTTGCCCAGGGTGGCAAAGAAATCCACATATCTGTCTGTTGGGTAGAAAATCATGTGGGCAGTTCGCAACAACCTGCGCTCCTGTTCCGTGTAGTCGGCCATTTGTGGCCTCAGACCCAGGGTAATTATCCGGGAACATGTTTTTAGCTGTTCACCTATGGCAACTCGTTGCCGCTTCACAGCTGCTCCTAGCTCTTGGCCACAAGTATCATTTCACATCTGGCATCTCACGTTTCTCATTGCATAGCAATGGATAACACTAATTGAGATATCTGGAAATAATAAATGTGAAATGCGGAATGTCGAGACCTACTTCGGGGGAGTGAGCTTTGGTAACCGCAGTCCATAAGCATAGCTGCGCATGCGGAAGAAATTATCAAGGATGCTAATCTTGCTGTCTACGTAATCGTAAACTTTCATCGGCGGCTGGCCATCATCACGCCTCAACACATTTTGGAACCATCGAATTATCTTGCCGCGGAAATTGAGTGGAGTGGTGAGAAATATGGCTTCAAACCTGACTTCAGGGACTAGTTTTTGATAAAATTGGCGGTTAACCAAAACAACCTGAATTTTCTTGCTTTTCAGCTGCTTCGAAAAAGCCTTCTCTCCCTTCGCCACAAGATCAGGGTCAAGCGAAATGCTTGAAATCTTCTTATTGTCCAACATATCCCTCAAAGCGTTGTCTTGCTCTTCATCTTCGGTCAGCACCAGCACCGGACCACCATTGGACTGACTGAGCTCACTGGCGACGTCATCCACAATGAGTTGATTACGCGCTGGATCCTTGCCTAAGGCCGCCATCATTGAGGAATAATCATCATCGCTCTCATAAGGATAGTGAAAGTCCGTCTCCCGAACCACTACGTCGACCCGGAAAATAGCCCTAATTTCCGTGGCTTTACGAGAGTCAATTTGATGAAGTATATCACCCACATAGTAGTAGATCAGCCGAGAAAGCCGGTCTCGCCGTTGGTTGGTGGACGATAGACCCAAAAGATAACGACAGTCAAAGTTGCTAACCACCTGGGTAAAGGTACGAGAGGGTGTCCGGTGGCATTCATCTACCACCAGAAGGCCGATCCTGTCACGCACCTCTCGCACCCGGCGGTACAGGGCGCTTACATGGGCCACCGTAACCCGGGGACCCACATTAAATTTTCCCTCTCCAACAATTCCGACTTCTTCTGCTGGCACCTCGAGGAAGCGAACAAGCTTCTCCTTCCAATGGCCAAGCAGCGCCACATTCGGCACGATAATCATGGTGGGCTGTCTACGTTGGGCTATCAAATAGAGGGCGATGACTGTTTTTCCGCTCTTGGCGTCACCGACCAGAGTCCCATGGTCTCTGGCAATCACATCATCATATGCCAGTTCCTGATAATCTTTTAGTACGCCATGAAATTGGAACTCAACAGGTTCGAGGTTCCGCTGGCGGTCAACCACCCGGTATTTCACCTTGAATTGCTGGCAGAGAACCAACAATTGGGAGAGAAATCCGCGTGGAATAAAGTAATGATGTCTTTGTTCGTAGAGGCAGTGTATCTGAGGGGGAACGTTACCAAGCCACTCCCCGCGACTCTGACGAAACTCATATTCGGGATTCGTAAAGATGAGGCGATCAGATAGCTTTTTTTTAAGCATCGGTGGCAGGGGCGCAGTGGGTACTTTGATGCGCTCTGAGACCACTATGTTCACTGTTCTTTGCATACCCTTCATGGTACCCATATTATGATGGCTCAATCCAGGACGCAAACTCCCCTCCCTCCTCCGAGTCAGGCCAAGAAATTGTCTACGGCACCCCTATAGTCCGAGGAACTAAAGCCGTACATTAGCCCACGCATCGCTCTCGGCGCAGCAACTCCATCCAAGAGTGGGCGTCGACATTTCTATTATCGGCAATGTGCCAGCAAACCGCAAAAAGAATAGGAGAAAACCTGGTATCCGCCCGATGACTACGGCTAGGGGCATACATCCCCGGAAAGAAATGATGGTTTCACGTACAAAACTGTGTGTATTATGGCACCGCAACATAATAAATTCAAGGGCAAAAAACTACTTGGCCAAAAGCCAGAGTCCATTTACAATCGGACCATCACTACAGCCTAGCCACCGTAATAAGAAAGGAGTTCTCCGTTTATGAATGAGGTTCCGACTCTTGTTGAGCATTTGAAAAATCTTGCCCAAGGCTATCTAGACGCTCACCTGGCTTTACAGGCGCAGTACCGTGAAATGGAATCACCCCAAGAGTTTTTTGTCGAACTCAGGCATCGAGAGGAGGCCTTACTAAGTCGTTTCCGACGAGTGCAAAAGCACTTACTAGCCTCCCTAGAGGATGATGAATTGGAAAAGGCAATTGAACTTTCAAAGATATTCGACGAGATTAGGGTTATCAATGAGTTCGTCATCCAGACGCTGGTTGGAGAGGAGAGCGAAACAAAAACAGATTGAAGATTGCGGATTGTGGATTGGGAAGGCATGGGTCATAGAGCATAGGGCATAGAGAAAGAAAGTTTTGACTTTCGTTTTTGACCCTATGCTCCATGCTCTTTGCTCTATGCTTTGTTTTCCTGACCCCTGAAACCTGAAACCTAACTCTTCACTACTGGCTATTGGATTCTTTGATGAGCAAGAAATACAGGGCCCCCGGATGTTTAAGATGTCCCGCGGCAATGCGGCTGAAAGGACCACTGCCCCAGAATAGATCCACCCGTCCGGGACCACGTATGGCACCGCCGGTGTCCTGATTCAGAGAATAGCGAGCAAAGGGAGTCCAGCCCAGAATCACACCATCTTTGGCAAAGATCGGTTTCTGACACTGGATGAATGCAAGCGCTCCCTTGGGAAAAAGTGATGAATCGGTGGCGATGGAGCGGCCCGGGGTGAGGGGAACTGCAATATTTCCGAAAGGACCGCCCTCAACTTTGCTAAAAAATACGTAGCTCTGATCGTAGGAAAAAATCTCTGCCATCTCTTCAGGATGTTGTTCTAGGTAGCGGCGGATAGCCTGCATTGACATTGCTTCTTTGGGTATCAGGCCTTTTTCTATCAGCAACCGCCCAATAGGTCCCCACGGCCTGCCGTTCTTGGCCGCATATCCCAGTCGAATGTATTCGCCGTCCAACAAGCGAATACGCCCGGAACCCTGGATGCGCAAGAAAAAACGTTCCACCGGATCCGCCACCCAGACCAACTCATAACCCTTCCCGGCTAACTTGCCATCAAACTCGATATCCTCCCTGCTGTAGTAGGGAACCACCCGGTTTCCCTCAGTGCGCCCCACCAACCTGGTCCCCTCGTATTGTTTCCCAAAGAGCCCCAGATCGATCTTGAGCAAATCATCCGGAACACCATAGATGGGAAAACGGTAGTGGTCGTCCGGGGTCAGGCTACCCTGGATGGTGGGCTCGTAGTATCCGGTGAACAAAACCTCTTGCTCAACATTCCGACCCACGGAACGGTAAATTATGAATTTCTCTCGGACTGTGTCCGCAAGTTCCTTCCAGGAACGAGTTTCAGTCAGCAGTTCCAGAAAGGTCTCCAGGGTTCGCTTCATTCGGCTGACGGGAACTTCCTCGGGACCGAATTTGACAAGTCTGTCCTCAGGCAACCGTTCGTAATAGAGCAGGCTGTTTTGAACCGCCTGCACCAACAACTCTCGGCTCAAGTCGTCTCTTTCCAGCTCCACCGATTGGGGATTTACCTCCTGGAGGGGTTGCTCCAGCCTGCTAACGGGAGTTGCCAGCCGCGACGGTCCGCAGGCTGAGGCGAGCAATATCGTCAGAGACAAAAAAAACACCAATACCGATTTGGCACTAGTGTTCAGGTCATCATTTCGGGCGAGTCGCAAAACGCCACCTCGCTGATCAGCTGAAAGCTCTATGAGTTTCGCGTCATATGGCTACGCCGTCATTAGGTCAGTACGCTTGCGCTGTCATTAGGCTGTGCCGTCATTTGCCTTCGGCGTCATTTGTTGTAAAGTGAAATCCGCAATAAAAAAATCAAGTAGTCAGAAGTCAGCAGACAGGAGTTGATGGAAATTACATATCACAATGATTAAGATTTTAAGCTGTGTGTTTTTTCCCTGACACCTGAAACCTGAAACCTTTCATTCCTCAATCTACAATCTAGAATCTAAAATCTTCTCTCTTCCCTATATGCTCTATGCCCTCTGCTCTATGCTTTACGTCCCCATATCCCAGGACGTCAGGTACTTCTCCTGCTCCGGAAGCAGTTGGTCTATTTCAACCTCCATGGCGGCGAGTTTAAGTCTGCCAATCTCCCGATCAATTTCCTCGGGCACACCGTAGACTTTCTTTTCCAGGGTCGCGCCATTTTCCGTCACATACGAGGCTGCCAGGGCCTGGTTGGCGAAGCTCATGTCCATGACACTGGGAGGGTGACCCTCGGCAGCTGCCAGATTGACCAGACGTCCTTCCCCTAATACATTGACACGTTTACCGTTCGACAAACGATATTCTTCGACGCTCTCTCGAATCTGCCGCTTTTCCTCGCTCATCTCTTCCAATGCTTCCAGGTCTATTTCCACATTGAAGTGGCCTGAGTTGCAAATTACTGCCCCGTCTTTCATCGCCGTGAAGTGTTCCCGCCTGAGGACCTTGATATCTCCAGTCACGGTGCAGAAAAAATCTCCCCGCGTGGCCGCCTTTTGCATGGTCATCACCTGATAGCCATCCATTACTGCTTCCAGGGCGCGTAGTGGGTCCACTTCTGTGACAATTACCTTGGCCCCCATTCCATTGGCGCGCATTGCTACCCCACGACCACACCAGCCGTAGCCCGCCACCACGAAAGTGGAGCCGGCCAGCAAGCGGTTCGTGGCCCGGATTATCCCATCTACCGTGCTCTGACCGGTTCCGTACCGATTGTCGAAGAGGTGTTTGGTGTTGGCATCGTTTACGGCGATAATCGGATAGGCCAACACGCCTTGGGTTGCCATACTTTTGAGGCGTATTACTCCGGTGGTGGTTTCCTCGGTTCCCGCAATAATGTCCTCGAGAAGCTCTCTCTGCTCAGCATGGATCGTGCTCACCAGATCAGCCCCGTCATCCATGGTAATGTGGGGTTTTACCTCCAAAGCCTGGTATATGTGGCGATAATAGGTATCCCTGTCTTCACCTTTAATCGAAAAGACAGGGATGTTTTCCCTTGCAACTAGGAAGGCCGCCACATCATCCTGAGTGCTCAACGGGTTGGAAGCACACAGGTGCACTATCGCCCCGCCTGCCTTGAGCGCCTGCATCAGCACAGCGGTCTCTGTGGTTACGTGCAGGCAGGCAGCGATCCGTACATCCTGCAAGGGTTTCTCACTGGAAAAACGATCTTTGATAGCATTGAGTACCGGCATGCCCTGAGCTGCCCATTCCACCCGGTTTCCGCCCATTTCCGCCAACGAAAGGTCCTTTACATCATATCCCATCCGAACAAAGTCCTCCTTCTGAAACCAACCACGAGGCACTTCACATCTCGCATCTGGCATCTCACATTTTTCATCTAGATTAGAAGTTTGTTTCAGTTTTTATGTTTCAATGGGCAATGATACATGCACATTGAGAAATGACAAATGGCGCGTAGCGCTACAGTCCCGCTTTTTCCTTCAGTTCGTCGGCTTTGTCAGTATGTTCCCAGGTGAAATCGGGATCATTGCGGCCAAAGTGCCCGTAGCAGGCGGTCTTCTTGAAAATCGGTCGCAGCAGCTTCAGGTGGCTGATCATATTAGCCGGTTTGAAACTGAAGGTATCACGCACGATTTCCACCAGCCTCTCAGGTGGGATTTTGCCGGTGCCGAATGTATCTATCATCAAGCTCACCGGCTCTGCCACCCCGATGCAATAGGCAATCTGCACCTCGCACTTGTCTGCCAGCCCTGCGGCAACAATGTTTTTGGCCGCGTAGCGGGCCATGTAGGAGCCGCTCCGGTCCACCTTGGAAGGATCCTTACCTGAAAAACAACCGCCGCCGTGGCTGCCCTGGCCACCATAGGTATCCACGATGATTTTGCGTCCGGTGAGACCACAATCCCCCATGGGTCCACCGATGACAAATCGACCCGTGGCATTGATGTAGTATTTGGTCTGATCGTCCAGCATATTTTCAGGGATCGCCTTGCCAATCACCTCTTCAATGATTCCCTCCCGTAGGGTATCGTACTTCACCTGGGGTACATGCTGGGCTGCCACCACCACGGTGTGAACCCTTCGGGGAGCACCGTTGTCGTATTCCACCGTAACCTGCGACTTGCCGTCGGGGCGGAGAAAATCCAACACCCCACTCTTGCGGGCTTCTGCCAAACGCTTGGTGATCCGGTGGGCGTAGTAGATGGGCATGGGCATGAGAACCGGGGTTTCGTTGCAGGCATAGCCAAACATCAGCCCCTGGTCTCCGGCGCCCTGCTCTTCGAAAAGACCTTCACCTGCGGTGACTCCCTGGGAGATATCCGGTGACTGCTTGTCGATGGAGGTCAATACCGCACAGGTCTCCCAGTCGAACCCCATCCCCGAGTTATGGTAGCCGTTCTCCTTGATGGTTTCTCTTACGATCTGGGGCATATCAACCCAGGTATTGGTGGTGATCTCCCCGGCAATAAGGGCCGTACCGGTAGTAACCATGGTCTCGCAGGCAACTCGACATTGTTTGTCCTCGGCCATGATGGCGTCCAGGATAGAATCAGAAATCTTATCGGCTATCTTGTCCGGGTGCCCTTCCGTGACCGATTCAGAAGTAAATAGATAGTTGGTTGTAGACATGGAAAACGCCTCCTTATTTCAACTTACAGCTATGAGCTTGTCAGCTTCAGAAGTGCTTTTGCTCAACCGCAAACTGTATATAGTGCAGCAAGTTTAACCTATTATTAAAAATTATCTAGCCCGGATACTCACGAATTGCCTGTTTCGACGGCAATGGATGAAAGATCCGGGCTAACCTTCATCTGTGCTTTTCCCCGACTCACCACTTTGTCCTGACTGTCCCGCCTCTGATGGCGGGGGGTCTACCTGCCCTGAACTTTCCTGCCCTGATCCTGTCGAAGGGGTCGCATGGGTCGAAGTGGGGGCCTTGGCTTCCAGCTCTGAAATTTGCCTAGCAAGTTCTGCATTTCTCGCATTGCGCTGTCTCCGGCCAAAGGGGAACTGGGGCACGTTTTTTTCCGGTTCAACAACACCACCCGAGATCAGGAGCTTGAACGCCTCTTCCACGCTCATGGCCAAAGGGATCGTCTCTTTCTCTGGCAACACCAGAAAAAATCCTGAGGTGGGATTAGGTGTCGTTGGAAGAAAAATGCTGAGCATCTCGGTGCCCACTTGCTCCTTGATCTCCCCCGATGTCCGTGCGGTCACGAACGCCAAGGAGTAGACCCCCTTTCTGGGATATTCCACCAGAACAACCCGCTTGAATGCATCATGAGCGTCACCAAAGATCGCCAGAATAAGCTGCTTTACTGCTACATAAAGGGGTCGCACCAAAGGGATCTTGGAGACCACGTACTCGCCGAAGTCAACTACCCGTCGTCCAACGTAGTTCTTCACCAGAACCCCGGTTACCAGCACTACCGCAACAAATAATACCAGCCCGAGACCCGGAATCTTGAAGGGAAGATAAATTTCAGGATGAAATCTTTGGGGGATAAAGCCTAGAGCTCGGTCCATCAGCTTCAGAATGGCTGAGATCACAAAAATAACCGCGCCCAATGGGAGGATGACGAGGAGGCCGGCAAGAAAGTAGCCGCGAATTATGGATCTAATCCAATGAATGAATCTCATGTTCTGGTCATCTGCTGGTCATCGCTATCACCTGCCGAGATCGATTGTTCTCGTCTACCAGTATGACCTTCGGCTGGTGGTCTGCCAACTCCTCTTCATCCAGCAAAGCGTAAGTGGTTATGATGATCAAATCACCTGGTTGGCCTTTGCGAGCAGCAGCGCCGTTGAGGCAGATTTCCCCGGATCCTTCGGGCCCAACTATGGCATAAGTGTCAAAGCGTTCCCCGTTGGAGAGATTATAAACCCCCACCTGCTCGTACTCATCGATATCTGCCTGAATCATGAGGCTTTGATCGATGCTCAGGCTACCCTCATAATCCAAGCACGCAGCCGTAATCCGAGCCCGATGTATTTTGGCTTTCAGAAAAATACGCTGCATAGCCTGATCTCCTCCGTGTCTACAAAATTTTTCCTTCCATTCCAGTGAACTCGGACACGGTAACCAGGCATGTAAAAAGCCTCCAAGACGGCTGTCCAGAAGGCTTAACCACTTTCCGGATCTGGTTGAGACATTGACCGCGTTTGCGTCTGCTTAATCGACTGGCTCACCACCGTCTCAGTCCACTAGATGGATCCAAGCGGATTATGCTGTCATTGTAACCTATTACGTATACCACGAACACCATCTAACGTCAACCGCTTTTGCTACTAATCAGTCGAGCATTGCCTCCCCTTTTCATTTACCTTTTCCCACTTGCTTTAGCCAGGGTATGAGTCAGCCTGAGAAAATCTTGAAGCTCAAGATTCTCGGGCCTTAATCTCGGTTCGATGGCCGCCTCGGCCAGAACCGCACGAACAGTGTCAGATGTCAAATTAGGAAAATTACTGGCCAGAAGGCTGTTTCTCAGAGTTTTACGCCGATGAGAGAAAGCCGCCTTCACCACTTCCAGAAGGTAGTGGGGTTCTACCTTGGGAGTCAACGGACAGGCTCGAAATTGCAGAGATATAACCTGAGAATCCACTTTTGGGGTGGGGTGGAACTGCGATGGCTTGACCCGCATGAAACGTTTGCATTCGGTATAATAGCCAACCATTACTGACAGGATACCGTTGTTCCTGCTGCCTGGACCGGCCAGGACTCTTTCTGCCACCTCATCTTGCAGCATGAGAACCGCTTCCTGAATGAGGTGGGCCACCCCCATGAGCTTGAACATGACGGGGCTGCTGATGTTGTAGGGAAGATTGCGGATGATCTTCAGTTTTGTTTGAAACCGATTATGCAGGCCACGAAGATCAAGCTGCAATATGTCAATACACTCAACGCGTAAGGTTTCCTCTCTGATTTTTGTCTGAAACTCCCTCCATAGAAATGCCGCCAGTGCTGGATCGATCTCGACCGCAATCACTCGGGCCCCACTCCGGCTCAACGGTACGGTCAAGGCCCCAAGTCCCGCCCCGATTTCCACCACCACATCGCCAGGTTCCGGATTAATTGCGGCCGCAATTTTTTCCGCGGTTGCCTGGTGAATGAGGAAGTGCTGGCCCAGGCTTTTGCTCGGCCTCCTGCCGAGTGTTTTCAGCGCTTGTTGAGGCGAGATCATGTTCCCCGCTCCCAAGCCCAACACGGGGCTTTACGGTCTATCTATTCGCCCGGGTCAACAGTATCTTCGGCGGTGGAACTGGATTCTCTCTGAAAACGAGGCGAACTAGTGAACTTGTAAGTCAAAGAATAGGCAAGCACAGCAGGCAGAATTCCCAAAAGCACACCGCCATGCAACATCGCCACCGTCACATTCCCACCCAGCTTCATGAGAGAAAACACCGAGTATGTCGTGGGCAAGGTCAGCTCGGGCATTCCCAGGACGAAACTCCCCAGGCGATAGCTGCCATAGTAAAAAATAGGAATGGTCAATGGATTGGCCACCCAAACCCCCAGCGCCGCCGCGAGCTTGCTACCCCGCAGGGCCGCGGCCAAGGCCACGGCCAGCACGGTGTGTAGAGGAATGGTTGGTGTGATGCCAACGAAAACCCCTATGGCGATCCCCAGAGATAGATCACGGGGTCTACCGCGCAACTCCTGGAGCTTGCGCACAAACTCCCTCCACCAGTAGAGTGGACTCAGCATTTCCTTTGTCAGTCTTGGTATTGACATGAGAGAAACAGCAAGTGTGGTGTACTCTATCTAACTGAACACATAACAATGCACATTTTGCATTTCTTATCTGGCACTGCGCATCTGGTATTGCACCTTGGGAGATAAAAGCAATAATGGCATTTTATTATACTGAGAAATGCGAAAGGCACAATGCGAATTGTTACATGAGAAATGGCGCTCGGCGCTACGCGCTTTGAGCTATGGGCCCAAACACTGTGTGTTCAACAGTTGCGGCAATATCTTCAAGCTCGAAGACTACGGCGTACAGCTCTTCTGTGGACTGTCCCGGATTAAGGCAAATGGTCTTTCCGATCCTATCCCAGTAGGTCCCGCTGATCTCTGACGATTCGTGAATATGGCCGTGTAGGGTCAGATAGGGCTGATATTTCTCAACGAATGCCCGTATGGCCCTGCTCCCAATCCAGCGGCCATCAAAAAGTCTATCCAAATTGGTGCGAAACGGCGGAGAATGCATAACGTATACGGTCTTACGATAATCTCGAACCGTTGGCAGCCGCTCCAGTTCTTCCTCCATTGAATCCATACTGGCAAAGTATCGACGCGGGTCAACTACAATGATCTTCGGCCCCTGGCTTACGCACGCAGTGCAGCGTTGTCCATCAACAACATCGTCCAGGAGATCTCTACGTTCGCCGTCTTTGATGGTAAAAGGTGTAGGTGGAACATGAGCATAGCCGACTAATTCATAACCAGACCCCAGCTCATGCTTTTCACCGTGAAGCAGCCGCAGTATGCCCCTTTTTCCCAATTTCTTGAGGTGGGCGTTGCTCGCCTGCCAATCATCATTGCCGAGCATAGCATAGATGATGGTTTGTGGAACCCTGGAACGAAAATCCTGCATCATGGGCTCTAAATAAGAAAAGATGAAATTTTGTTGCTCTTGCAGGGAGTGTCTAAAGGGGCTGTGGATCGGCAGCATGTCGCCACCAATGATGATCGTTTGAGCTTTTTTTTGTTCAGCCAGCTCAAATAGTTCTTGATAGTGCTCCTTGTTTCCATGGAGATCGGAGGTGTAGATAACAACCATGTCCGCTTTCCAATGGCGAATTGTGGTGACTGAAGGTCTTTTCGGTATCTCTGGGTTTCAGGTGTCAGGTGTCAGGAAAAAGAAATATAGAAGTTGAAATCTGAGCACTGAAACCTGAAACCTTCTTCCCAGTGCCCAGTCCCTGGTGCCCAGTTGTTTTCTGCCGGCTGCTTGCTGTGCTTTACAGCTCGAGCATCCTTTCTACCGCTGCCAAAGCCCGTTGTCTCACCTCTTCCGGAATTTCAATAGCGGGCTCCATCTCCTCCATGGACCAGAGCACCTTCTCCAGAGTGATGCACTTCATATTGGGACACACCCCGCGTTTCGTTACAGGCACGTATTCCACCGCGGGATTTTCTTTCCGCAGTCGATGCAAAATACCGGTCTCCGTCCCCACAATCAGAGTACTGCCCTGGTAGGCTTTCGCATAACGAATTATACCACCAGTGCTGAGCGCCTCATCTGCCGCATCGATTACATCGGGCCGGCACTCGGGGTGAACCAGCACCTTGGCCCCAGGGTATCGTGCTCTTTGTCTGCTCACATCATCAACCCCGATCTTCATGTGAGTCGGGCAATATCCGGGCCAGAGATGCATTTCTCTACCGGTCTTGCGCATGGCGTAATGCCCCAGATACTGGTCGGGGATGAAAAGAACGGGCCGCTCCCTGTCCATGGCCTGCACCACTTGCACCGCATTGGCGGAAGTGCAGCAGATGTCGGATCCTGCCTTTACCGCAGCGCTGGAGTTAACATAGCAGACCACTTGAACCCCGGGATACTTGGCCTTCTCCTGCTCCAATTGGTCGGCAGTGATCATATCAGCCATGGGGCAGCCGGCCGCTTCATCGGGAAGCAGCACAGTCTTCTGAGGTGACAAGATCTTGGCGGTCTCGGCCATAAAATGGACCCCGCAAAAGACGATCACCTCGGCGTCGGTTCCGGCTGCCTTGCGACTTAATTCAAGGGAATCTCCGGTATAATCAGCAATATCCTGAACTTCGGAACGTTGATAATTATGGGCAAGAATAACTGCGTTGAGTTTCTCTCTTAGCTTTGCGATCTGTTCCTGTAAACTTTTGCTCATTCCTACTCCCTGCAATCACAAACTCAGATTCGATGCGATTCTAATAGCAAAAGAGTCAAATAGTCAAATCGTTCATTGAGCATCCCAATGATTGCCATCATTACCGTTATTCTCTGCTGTGCGCTAAGAAATGAGAAGGAGCAAAAAAAGGCCCCATCGGCCCAACCACACCAAAGCCGATGGGGTCAAGAGAAAAGGGAGGGAACATTATGGGAGCGATATGCTCATTTTTGTATTCATGCAAACAAAGTGCCAACATAACAGAGAAACAGGAATACGTTCCTGCACATCTGTAGAAAAGAAGCCCCCGCTGACCCGGCACATAAAAGACAATGGGTCCTGAGGAGACTGCCAGGTACTTTATAAACCCATCCAGGAGTTTATCTAGGTTTGCACCCAATCAAGTTTTCAAAACGATGCCAAGAATGGGGAGAACAGTCGAACTCACTGTGGGGTTTTGTGTTCGCAGGTATTCTACCTGGAGAGCAAGGCCCTGCTAGAGTTTATCTCAAAGTTGCACTATGTTTGGAATGAATCAGTGGATTTTTTCTTTGATTTGTAGTGTTTTCTGGTCATTTTCCTCCATTCCCTTGGCTAGGTGAATGTTGGCTCTACCCTTGGTGATATTCTTTCATAATTTCGTAAAGGTACTGCAGGTCACCTTCTGAGATTTCTGTGAATTCTATCCCAACCCCCAAACGTGTTCCACTCTCACTGGCGTCAAGAATAGTGGACCACATAACCTTGCCAGCAGCATTCATAGTTGGACGACCAGGAATTTTGATGACCATTCGAAAACTACCCTCTATTTGTGGAAACTGGTCACAAGAAATAAACAACCCCTTAGGAGTGAAATTCTCTACTACCCCTTCGATTTGAGTTTCGGCGATCAGCAAAGTCACAGTCCATTTTGCTTGAGCCCTGGGATACTCTCTTCTTTCTGTTGGGTGAGACATATGTGAGATTCCCTTTCAATTCGAGTAGCAAGGATTTCGGGAAGGCGGCAGGGCCACACTGACCCTGCCGCTACAATCATACTATTTGTTTATGAGCTTCGTTCTTGAATTCCCACTTGCACTCTAGCCCGGATATTTCGTGAATTGCTGTCGCGAGACCACGCAAATGGGCGTGCCACCTGGCAACCGCAGGGTGTTGGTTCCGAGGCGTACCTGAACGGTACGTCGCAGGGTCCGACACCC
>ENA-OVNL01000024-OVNL01000024.1-sediment-metagenome-genome-assembly--contig:-NODE-24-length-14129-cov-2.970680_pt1 | contig 14129 bp, 14 predicted proteins | sample MGYA00250099_ERZ650198 | MGnify/ENA primary metagenome ERZ650198 (study PRJEB26732, sample SAMN07278974) | sediment metagenome | biome: marsh; feature: saltmarsh; material: sediment | place: USA...
TAAGAAAGATTTCTGCCAAATCTTCAAATATATCTCCGCGTCTCCGTGCCACCGTGTCCAGAAATGCCTACACAACAACGTTGACCAACCTCCCTGGGACCACCACGACCTTGCGGATGGGTTTGGCCCCAATGAACGCCTTAATCCGCTCGTCAGCCAAAGCAACTTGCTCAACCTCCTCTTTGCTGGCGCTCGGCGACACATAGACGCGATTGCGCAATTTACCATTGACTTGAACCACAATGAGCTGTTGCTCTTCTGCCACTGCCTCCTGGTCCCATGCTGGCCAGGGTTCTTGCACCACGCTTCTCTCGTTCCCCAGAGTCTGCCACATCTCATCTGCAATGTGGGGCACCATGGGTGAGATCAGGATTATCGCTGTTTCCACTGCCAGACGAAGAACAGGAAAAGCCTCGGGACCATAACGAACCTCGGAACGAAACTGATAGACGGCATTGACCAGTTCCATAACCGCACTGATGGCAGTATTAAAATGAAACCGTTGTTCGATATCTTCAGTGACCTTTCTAATAGTCTGATGGGTTTTGCGATGCAAAGCCCTCACATCACCATCTATCGGCTCAGTGCCATCGTATGGAGCAATGGACTGAAGTGTATCAAGCTCGTCATGGACCAATCGCCAGAGCCGGTTGAGAAAGCGGGCGCTACCCTCCACGCCGCGGTCGCTCCATTCCAGATCCTTTTCCGGCGGCGAGGCAAAAAGGCAGAAGAGGCGAACCGTATCTGCACCATAACGCTCAACCAGTTCTCCCGGGTCAACCACGTTTCCTTTGGACTTGGACATCTTTTCCTTACGGCCAATCTCTGCCAGAGTGCCACAATGACGACAGCGATAGACCTCTGGCTTCTCCTCTTGAGCATCTTCCGGGGCCAGCCATCCGTGCTCTGAACAGCGGAGCGTCTCTTTACAAACCATTCCCTGCGTTAACAAGTTGGTGAAGGGCTCGTCCTGCCCCACCATGCCCATATCTCTGAGCACTTTGGTAAAAAACCTCGAGTAAAGCAAATGGAGAACGGCGTGCTCAATGCCGCCGATATATTGATCCACCGGCATCCAGTAATCGTTTCTGTCTCGATCCAGTGGTCCCCCCTGGTAATCTGGACAAGTGTAACGCATGAAATACCAGGAAGATTCCACAAAGGTGTCCATAGTGTCCACCTCCCGCCTGGCATCCCCCTTACACGCGGGGCAGGTGGTCTCGACGAATTCTTCGAGGGTTGGCAGGGGTGTGCCACCAGCAGGTGTGAGACTGGCATCCAGGGGTAAAACCACAGGCAGATCTTCATCGGGCACGGGCACGATGCCACATTCGTCGCAGTAAATAATAGGTATGGGAGCCCCCCAGTAACGTTGCCTGGAAATGAGCCAGTCGCGCAACCTGTAGTTGATAGAAGCCTTACCCAACCCGTTCGATTCCAGATACTGGTTGATGGCCTCTCTGGCAGCTGCACTCTCCAAGCCGCTGAATTCGCCTGAATTGAGGAGGATCCCGTCTGCTTCGTATGCCGCTTCCATGGTGTCGCCGTTCAGTTCGCCACCAGGCGGATTTACTACCACCTTCAGTGGTAGATCATAAGCCCTGGCGAACTCAAAATCCCGCTGGTCATGTGTGGGCACCGCCATCACAGCACCAGTGCCGTATTCTATTAGGACAAAATTGGCAACGTAAATGGGCATCCGCTCGTCCGTCATGGGATTGCGACAGTAGGCTCCAGTAAATACACCTTCTTTTTCAAGGAGTTCAGAGGTCCGCTCACTCCGTCGTGTCCGTTTGGTCTTTTCAATGAATTCTTTGACAGCCGGTTCCTCAGGCCTCCCCTTGCAGAGTTCCAAGGAAAGGGGGTGCTCTACGGCCAGACTCATAAAAGTTGCCCCGAATACCGTGTCCTGCCGTGTGGTGTAAACTTTGATGGGTTCATCAGAATTTTCCAAGGGGAAGTGGATCATGGCCCCGTGACTCTTTCCTATCCAATTTCGCTGCATGGTGAGCACCCGCTCTGGCCAGCCTGGCAAGCGCTCACAATATTCCAAGAGCTCATCCGCATAATCAGTGATTTTAAGAAACCACTGCGCCATCTCCTTTTGTTCCACCTCCTCACTGCAGCGCCAACACAGCCCGCCCTCGACCTGCTCGTTGGCCAGCACCGTCTGACAGGTAGAACACCAGTTCACATAAGATTTTTCGCGGTATGCCAGACCTTGTTCATACATCTTGAGAAACATCAACTGTTCCCAGCGATAATAAGAGACGTCACAGGTTGCCAGTTCCCTGCTCCAATCGTAGCTGAAACCCATTTGCTTCAGCTGTTTTTTCATTTGGTCAATATTATTGTAAGTCCAGGTAGCGGGATGGCTTTCAGCCTTGATGGCAGCGTTTTCCGCCGGCATACCGAAAGCATCCCAGCCCATGGGATGAATAACGTTGAAGCCACGCATCGTCTTGTAGCGGGCCACCACATCACCGATGGTGTAGTTGCGCACGTGTCCCATGTGGATTCGGCCCGAGGGGTAGGGAAACATTTCCAGGAGATAATATTTGGGCTTGCTGGCATCTTCAGTTACATAGAAAATTCGCTGATCTTCCCAGATTCGCTGCCATTTGGATTCGATTTCGCTGGGATTATATCTGGCCTCCATCTTGCCTCCCGCATTTTCAACACCAAGCACTAGGAACGAGTGAAGTGGTTATTCCTTACTGTCTGCTCAAGACCCCCGTGTCATCGCGTCTCTGGTCGGGTCGCCTAGCCTCTGTTCCGGCGCGGTGGCAACCTTGAGTGTCCCTTCTTCCAAATCTACCCTTATTCTGTCCAGAATGCCGTTTATAAAGGAGCCTGAATCCTCTGAACCATACTTCTTCCCAAGATCCACCGCTTCATTGATGGAGACCTTGGCCGGGATGTCCGCACGATAAAGGAGTTCAAATATGGCCAACCGGAGAATGTTGCGATCGACCGCAGACATGCGCTCCAACCTCCAGTGCTCTGAGAATCTCCTGATCAGAGTATCGATTTCCTCTCGATATTGATCTACGCCATTGGCAAGCTCAACCGCAAAATCTCTTATGCTATCTGGAGCCTTGAAATGCTCGCAGAATAGCCTCAGGGCTTCATTGATGTCACTTCGGGCCATATCAACCTGATAAAGTACCTGGATGGCCATTTCTCGAGAACGGCGTCGACTACTCATCTTTGTCCTGCTCAAGTATGGTGGTGGGTTTTGCCACCCTACACTGAAGAATGCCAAAAATGTCTAAAATGACTAAAGTACTAAAGATGTGAGATTCACTGCGATTTAGCAAAGTCTAATATCCCACATCCCAGATCTCATATCTCACATCGCTGAGTCGGTGCGGCATCAGGCGAATGGATGGGTTAACCCAACTGGCCCATCAGGTTCGCCATTTCAATGGCTGCCTGTGCTGCCTCAAAGCCCTTGTTACCCGCCTTGGTTCCGGCGCGTTCGATGGCTTGCTCCACGCTGTCGGTGGTGAGAACTCCAAACGTGATGGGGATGCTGTGCTCCAGCCCCACAGCCGCAACTCCTTTTGAAACTTCGGCGCTAACGTATTCAAAATGAGGTGTGGAACCGCGAATAACAGCACCCAGACAGATGATGGCGTCATATTTCTTTTGTTCAGCCAGCTTCTTGGAGGTGAGAGGAATCTCCCAGGCTCCCGGTACCTTAACTACTTGCACGTCAGCTTCCGCTGCACCGCTTCTGAGTAAGGCGTCCATAGCGCCACCCAACAGCCGGTCGCAAATGAAATCATTGAAACGACTCACTACTACGGCAAACTTTAGGCCCTTCGCCTCCAGCTTCCCCTCAACAGGTTTTGGCATTCTAGACCCCCTTTTCACAATTGTAGATTTTAGATCTCAGATTGATATGTATTGCAGATACAAGACTCCACAATCTACAATCTGCAATCTCAAATCTTCAATCTTCAATCTTAATAGTTTTCCGTTTCTTTCTCCCGGGTCAACTCCATCAGATGACCCATTTTCGAACACTTAGTTTTCAAATAATCGAGATTACAGGGATTGGGCGAAATCTCTATGGGCACCCTCTCGGTGATGGTAATGCCATACCCCTCTAGACCCACAATCTTTTGGGGATTGTTGGTCATCAGCCTCATCTTTCTCACCCCAAGGTCCACCAGGATTTGAGCACCAATACCATATTCTCTGAGATCAGCTTTAAACCCCAGAGCTTCATTGGCTTCCACCGTATCCTTCCCTTGATCCTGGAGTGCATAGGACCTGAGTTTGTTGGCTAGCCCGATACCACGGCCCTCATGATTGGTTATGTAGAGAATGACACCGTTGCCCTCATCATTGACCATTTCCATGGCTCGATGCAACTGGTCACCGCAATCACATCGCAGTGAACCCAAACTATCACCGGTGAGACATTCTGAATGGACACGCACCAGGACCTCTTCCTCCTGGTCAATCTCGCCCTTTACCAAGGCAATGTGCTGGACCGTATCGATATCGTTCGTGTAAGCAACGGCCGTGAATTCCCCACCATGGATGGTGGGAAGCATGGTGGTGGCTGCTCGGTGCACGAAGCTTTCGTGGCGCATGCGATACTCAATAATATCTGCAATGGTGACTATCTTGAGCCCGTGCTCCTCGGCAAATATCTCCAAGTCGGGCATTCTCGCCATGGTGCCATCTTCTTTCATGACCTCACAAATGACCCCAGCAGGATTCAGACCCGCCAACCTGGCCAAATCAACCGATCCCTCGGTCTGGCCGGTACGTACCAATACTCCGCCCTTGCGTGCCCGCAGCGGGAAGACATGTCCTGGGCTCACGAGGTCTTCAGGTTTAGCGTCAGGGTCCGCCGCTGCCAAGACAGTGGTAGCACGGTCCGCTGCCGAGATTCCAGTGGTCACCCCCTGCCGGGCCTCAATAGAGACCGTAAAAGCAGTCCCGAATTTGGATTGGTTGTTGGACACCATCATGGGCAACTGCAAGTGCTCGATCTTTTCCTCGGTCATGGAAAGACAGATCAAGCCTCTACCATACTTGGCCATGAAATTTATGGCTTCCGGGGTCACCTTCTCGGCAGCCATACAGAGATCACCCTCATTTTCCCGGTCCTCATCATCCACCAGGATGACCATCCTTCCTTCTCTGATCTCTTCCAGTGCTTCAGCAATTTTCGCTGTTGGCATTTCCTTAACTCCATTTCATCATTTCATCATCTGGCATTTAGTCGCGCTCGCTACGCGCCGACCAGTCCCCACCCCTGTGGGGTGGGGCCCCAGTTTCCCATCTATCATTATTTCAACTATCGTTCGCCAAACCTCTTCGGTCAAAGAGCGCAGTAGATATTGAACTTCCTGTCTGGCGCAAGATCTTGAACTCAACAAGTTCAATTAATCGCTGACAAATGAGAAATGAATACTATTAAATGAATCCGTGCTTCGCCAGAAAGCCCTTATCAACTTTGCTGCTTGAGGAAGAATCGCTCTCTTGCATATGACGCACGAACTTCTCCACATATTTCCCAATTATATCAACCTCTATATTTACTTCATCACCTACCTGCAATCCCTCCAGCGTAGTAACCTGAAAGGTGTGTGGCACGATGTTGACTTCGAAACTGTTTTCATCACAGCTATTCACCGTGAGACTCACACCATTGACTGCCACCGAACCTTTCTCAATGATGTAACGACCCAGTTCCACGGCAACTTTGAATTGAAAAACCCAGGAGTCACCCCTTCGCTTTCGTCCAATAACTCCACCCTTGCCATCAACATGACCGTTGACCAGGTGCCCACCAAGACGATCCCCTAACCTGAGTGCCCGCTCCAGATTAACTTCATCGCCCCTGTGCCGTTGGCCTAGAGTTGACCGGCTCAAGGTCTCCTGGGAAACGTCTACCGTGAAGGTTCTCGCCTCCCAAGAGACCACGGTGAGACAGACACCGTCCACCGAAACACTCTCACCGAGTTGAAACCCTTCCAGATCAAAGGAAGCCTCGATACTGAGACGCATGTCTTTCCCACGCGGCTCTATGATTTTCAGTGTGCCGGTTCCCTCAATGAGGCCAGTGAACATAGGCTATCTCCCTCTGCTTCAATCCTCTTGCTGAAGCGAACCCTTTCGGAGTAGTGGAGTAATGAAATAAAACTCTTCTGCAACAATCTTCCCAACACTCCAGCACTCCACTATTCCAGCATTCCGACGAAGCGCCAACTGGCTCTGGGCGAAATATCTCATCGTGAAGTACCCGCCAAACCAGGACTAGCTTACCTTGATCTAAACAGCGCTGAGTCTTTCAGATATCCTTCAATCATTATATCACCGTCGAAGCGGCGAATCTTCAAATCCCTCAAAGGCAAAGCGTCAGCCACGCTCGCAGCCCCAATGCCTCCTACCACAGGCACAGCGTTACTGCCACCAATGATTTTTGGCGCAAAGAAAAGATACACTTTATCCACGAGGTTGTCATAAAAAAAGGCACCGTGAACTTCAGCCCCACCTTCCACCAAGAGACTGGTAATGTCACGATTGCCTAGACGGTCCACAAGGGCAGACAGAGAGACACGTCCGCGCGTCAGCGGTAGCGTTAAAATCTCCACCCCTCGAGCTTCGAGAGCAGACCTTCTTTTCTGGTAAGGTTCCGGTCCGCATGCTATCAGTGTCGGAACCTCGTTGGTCTGACTTACAACCTGACTTTTAAGAGGAATTCTCAGGTGGGTGTCTAAAATAATTCGGAGTGGATTGTTCCCTTTCTTTTTAGGAAGACGCGTGGTGAGGCTGGGGTCGTCCGCAATAACCGTTCCAACCCCCACCACTATAGCATCCATTGCATGGCGCAGCCTGTGGACAAATCGCCGTGAGCTCTCATTGGAAATCCAGCGGGAGTCACCAAGATGACTAGCGATCTTGCCGTCCAAGCTGGCAGCCGCTTTGGCAACTACCAGAGGCGAGCCAGTGGTGACGTGCTTGATGAACGGTTCATTGAGTCGAAAACACTTATCCTCGAGAACCCCCTCTTCGACGAGGACCCCCTGTGATCGGAGATAATCCACTCCGCCGCCGCTCACTCGAGGATTGGGATCATTGCAGCCTACCACCACTCGAGCCACATCGCTTCGCACAATAGCCTCGGAGCACGGTGGAGTTCGTCCCTGATGATTACATGGCTCCAAGGTCACATATAAAGTAGCGCCCTGCGCCTGGCTGCCAGCTTCCTGCAGCGCATGGATTTCGGCATGAGGGGTGCCCGCCTTGCGGTGATACCCCTGCCCCACAACCTGGCCGTTCTTGACTATCACCGCACCCACCATGGGATTGGGAGAAGTATACCCTACGCCACGACCAGCTAAACGCAGGGCCAATCGCATGAACTGCTCATCTTCTTTTGTCAAAGATCCTTGCTTGGTCACTGTTTCCGCTTCTTGGCCGCGATTTATTGCAAACCAGTCCTGTCCAGTTTCGCGACAACCTAAAAAACCTCGAAGAACACAAAAAACTCAAAGGATCATATTATTGAGAAAACTTCCTTTGTGATCTCTGTGTGCTTTGTGGTGAAATATTCTGGCTAGGGCAACTCCTCATCCAAAAGTTTTTGCAGGTCCTGGAGATCCTGAATCTGCCGGTGCACCATGCTGTAGCGAATATAGGCTGTCGGATGGGTCTCTTGCAACGCAGCCGCTACCCAGTCTCCCAAGACCTGACTGCGGAGTTTGCGCCGCCGGCTTTCCTGAATCCGGTTTTCAATGAGCCCTGCTATTCTGGTGAGACGCTCTTCTGCTATCGGCAGCTTGGTGCACGATCGTCTAAGGCCTGCCAGAATTTTGTTTCGATCGAAGGGTTCCATCCGACCGTCCCTCTTGACCACCAGGGCAAGGTTTTCCTCGAGCCGTTCGAAGGTGGTGAACCGCCTGTCGCACTCAGGACATTGTCGCCGTCTCCGGATGTGGTTGTTGTCCTTTCCGGGACGGGAGTCAAGCACCCGAGTCTTGAGGTGACCACAAAACTGGCATTTCATTCCCCACCTCCGTCAGGTGATCTCCAGTTCCTTAACTCGATTCCGGCCTCCTGGAACATCTGGTCGGAAAGCTCGTCCGCATACCCTTCTTCAAAGTAGACAGCGCTAATATTAGCATTAATGACCATCTTGGCGCAAATGACACAGGGGTGCGTGGTGCAATAGAGGGTGGCACCTTGAATCGGTATGCCGTGGCGAGCCGCCTGAATAATAACATTTTGCTCGGCGTGCAGACCGCGGCAGAGCTCGTGCCTTTGACCTGACGGAATGTCGTTCTTCTCCCGTAGACAACCGACATCGAGACAGTGAGGCAAGCCTGACGGCGCCCCGTTATATCCGGTTGCCAGGATTCTCTTGTCTTTCACCAGCACCGCTCCTACCCGACGCCTGATGCAGGTGGAACGCTGAGCCACAAGCCTGGTAATCTCCATGAAATAAGCATCCCAACTCGGTCGCGTCATAACTCAGCTCGCCTCCCTCTCGTATACAGGTTTGTGAAGAGGGAACTGCGAGCAAAAATCGGCAACTTGGTTGCGAACCTGCTCTATGATACCAGGGTCACCACCAGCCGCCAACGCCTGGTGAATAAACTGGGCTATTACTACCATATCCTCTTCTTTCATTCCTCGCGTGGTCACTGCCGGGGTGCCGACTCGGATACCACTCGTTACCGCCGGCCTTTCCGGATCATAGGGAATGCTGTTCTTGTTAACCGTGATCCAGGCCTGGTCCAAAGCGAGCTCAGCTTGGGCCCCGGTCAAGCCAATTCTTCTCAAGTCCAGCAGCATCAGATGGTTGTCAGTGCCGCCAGAGACAAGACGAAAACCTCTCTCAGACAACTCTGCCGCCAACCGCTTGGCATTGTTCACCACTTGTCTCTGGTAAGCGCGAAACTCGACACTCAGAGCCTCTTTGAACGCCACTGCTTTTGCAGCTATCACATGCATGAGGGGCCCGCCCTGTATGCCTGGAAAGATCTCTTTGTTGAGCTTTTCGGCGTGGTCCTTCCTGGAGAGAATCAATCCCCCTCTCGGTCCCCTGAGGGTCTTGTGGGTGGTAGAAGTCACAAAGTCACTATGTGGAATAGGACTGGGATGAACTCCGGCAGCCACCAGGCCGGCTACGTGGGCCATATCCACCATCAAATAGGCGCTGATCTCCTCACAAACTCTCTGAAAAAAACCAAAGTCGATACTCCGCGGATAGGCGCTTGCTCCGACAATAACCAGTTTGGGTCGGTGTTCCCTGGCCAGTCGTTCAAACTCGTCCAGATCAATGGTCTCGGTCTCTCGGTTTACCCCATAGGAAATTACCCGGAAGAGCTTGCCAGAATAATTGGCGGGACTGCCGTGGGTCAGATGACCTCCATGGCGCAAGTCCATACCCATGATGGTGTCTCCGGGCTGCAAAATCGAGAAGTACACCGCCATGTTAGCCTGTGAGCCGGAGTGGGGCTGCACATTGGCATATTCGGCCGCAAACAACTCTTTTGCCCGTTCGATCGCCAAGCTTTCAGCTGTATCCACGAATTCGCAGCCGCCGTAATAGCGATGACCGGGATAACCTTCAGCATACTTGTTGGTCAAAACACTCGCCTGGGCTTGTCTGACTGCAGGACTGGCGAAATTTTCCGAAGCAATGAGTTCCAGCCGCTGAAGCTGCCTTTCCTCTTCTAGCCTGATTGATTCTGCAATTTGTGGGTCTATTTTTTCCAGTTCTGACATGCTGGCCCTCTTTGCAAACGGTGGAGTCACCCACCTTCGCCATTTTCCATTTCGCATTTTTCATTGGTGAGATAGCAAATAACGAAGGATCTCGCAATGTATAATGATAAATACGAAATGGGAAGTGTTAAATCAGAGATACGAAACGAGAAATGACAGATGGAAAATGGCTGGCCCGGATGTTTTATGAATTCACGCCTCGGCGTGACTGCGACAGCAATTCATAAAACATCCGGGCTACACTTCGTCCAGTTGCGCTATTCTACCCTGATGACGTCCGCCATCAAATTCAGTCAGCAGCCACGTTCTAACAATCTCAGCCGCCAGGTCGGCACCGATGAGCCTCCCCCCCATCACCAATAGATTAGCGTCATTGTGTTGTCGACTTAAAACAGCGCTGTAAAGATCGTTGCACAGTGCTGCACGCACACCAACAAAGCGGTTGGCAATCATGGACATACCCAGTCCGGATCCACAGACAAGAATGCCTCTGCTAAATTCACCTCTGGCGACCCCGGCCGCCACAGCCTTGCCGTAGACTGGATAATCAACGGAGTCTTCACTGTGGCAGCCCACATCTTCCACAGAATGTCCCATAGCTTCCAGCACTGTCTTGACCTGGCTTTTCATTGAAAAACCTGCGTGATCGCTGCCGATAATAACTTTCATGTTCATTCTCCTAGGTCAGGACTCATAGCGACGAAACACCAAGGCGGCATTGGTGCCACCAAAACCAAACGAATTGGAGAGCACCGTTCTTACCTCCGCTTTCCGGCTAACATTGGGGACATAGTCTAGATCACAGTCCGGGTCCGGATTCTCGTAGTTTATTGTCGGTGGAATGATGCCGTTCTTGATGGTAAGCACGGCTATGGCGCTCTCCACCCCACCCGCACCTCCAAGCATATGTCCGGTCATGGATTTGGTAGAGCTAACAGCCAGCTTGTAACTGTGTTCTCCAAAAACGGTCTTTATCGCTTGGGTTTCAAACTTGTCATTCAAGTCGGTGGAAGTGCCGTGTGCATTGATGTAGTCAACTTCCTCGGGCCTGATTCCCGCATCATCGACGGCCATCTGTATACAACGGGCCATCCCCTCACCTTCCGGTGCCGGAGCTGCAATATGGTAGGCGTCTCCGGTCAGGCCGTAGCCAATTACCTCTGCGTAGATAGTGGCTCCACGTTCAAGGGCGTGATCCAGTTCCTCCAGAATAATAATGCCGCTGCCCTCGGCCAGAACAAAACCGTCTCGGTCTCGATCAAAAGGACGAGACGCCTTGAGCGGCTCATCATTGCGGGTTGAGAGAGCCCGCATAGCGTTAAAACCTCCTATGGCCAGCGGGGTGACAGTTGACTCCACACCTCCGGTAATCATCGCATCGGCAGCACCACGTTGGATATGTTTGAAGGCGTCACCCACTGCGTGTGTGCCAGCGGCACAGGCTGTTTCAATGGCGACGTTCGGCCCCTTGGCTCCAAAAAATATGGAAATCTGACCAGGAGCCATGTTGGCGATAAGCATGGGAATAAAGAAAGGGCTTATTTTCCTGGGTCCTTGCTCCAGCAAAAGCCGATGATATTTTTCAATGGTGCTAAGGCCACCGAGGCCGCAGCCGATAACAACCCCAACCCGATCGGCGTTGTTGCCATTAATGTTCAGGTTGGCATCGTCAACAGCCATTCGTGTCGCCGCCAGAGCATAGATGGTAAATATGTCCATCCTCTTGAGATCCTTGCGGGAGACATAGTCTTCTGCATTGAACTCTTTAACCTCCCCGGCAATTTTGGTGGTCATGTCAGTGGCGTCAAATCTGGTAATCCGGGCGATTCCCGATTCGCCAGCCACCAGGGCAGACCATGTTTTCTCTACACCGATTCCCAAGGGTGTCACCAAACCCAAACCAGTAACCACGACCCGTCTTTGCATTGCCTAATCCTCAACTAGTGTTGATACATTTTATGCGGCAGGCAGTTTGATGCCTAGCCAGCATTTTCTTCAGCACCGAGTACTTGAACGCGATTTATGTCCCACTTCCATGCCCCATGCTCTATGCTCCATGCGAGCGCCTCGCATTTTAGGCGCTCACATATACATCCCACCATTCAAATGAATTACCTGCCCGGTAATGTATGAGGCCTCTTCTGAAATCAAAAATTTCACCACCTGGGCAACATCCTCAGGTTGACCCGCACGCCCCAGGGGAATTTGGGCTAAAAAGGCTTCCTTGGCCTTCTCGGGAAGCTGCGCTGTCATTTCAGTTTCGATAAAACCAGGCGCCACTGCATTTACGGTTACATTCCGGCTTGCCAGTTCCCGAGCCACCGATTTGGTGAAGCCCATGATGCCAGCCTTGGATGCGGCATAGTTTGCCTGGCCAGCGTTGCCCATGGCCCCCACTACTGAGGCTATGTTCACCACCCGACCGTAGCGCTGCTTGGTCATCTGGCGTGCAACCGCCTGGGTACAGTTAAAAACGGACTTGAGGTTCACCGCCAACACCGCATCCCAATCCACCTCTTTCATCCGCATCAGCAGGGTGTCCCTGGTAATACCGGCGTTGTTGACCAGGATGTCAACACGGCCATGACGATCCACCACACCGGCAAAGAACTCTTGAACCGCTTCATAATCTGCGACATCCAGTCGCATTCCCTCAATATCACAACCTTTGTCCCGTGCCATGGCAATGGTTTCGTCAGCGGCCGTGTCCTCAGGGGGATCGAAGTGATTAAAAACCACTGTCAAGCCCGGCTCAGCGAGAGCCATGATAATCGCCCGGCCGATTCCCCGCGACCCTCCGGTAACCACCGCAACTTTTTTGCTGTCATCAGCCATCTTCCCTCCCCCGCAATGACTAAGGTTTCAGTGTTCAAATTTCAGGTTTCAGCGTCTATGTTTCTTTTTTCTGACACCTGACACCTTAAACACTTGGATTTCGGATTTTATTACTCTCCTCGCTTCTCTTTTATTTTCTTCACGAAGGCAGGCAGAAATTCAAAGAGATCCGCCACCACCCCGTAATTTACGATGTCGAAAATGGGTGCCTCGGGATCTTTGTTAACAGCCACAATGATCTCAGAGCCTTGCATACCTACCACATGTTGGATCGCTCCTGATACGCCACAGGCCAGGTAGAGTTTGGGAGAGACCGTTTTGCCTGTCTGGCCCACCTGGTGGCTGTATGCCTTCCAGCCTTCATCCACCACACTTCTGGTAGCGCCAACGGCACCGTCCAGCAGCAGGGCCAAATCTTCGATGACATCAAAATTCTCAGCCTTTTGTAAGCCTCGGCCACCAGTGACCACTACGTCAGCCTCGGCCAGACGTGCTGTTTCTTGTTCCTGGATTACAGTATCAACCACTGTTACCCTGGAGGTAACAGCCTCTTGACTGGGAGTGAATGGTTCCACCTCTCCCTGGCGCTGCTCGTCGAAAACCGGCTTTTTCATCACCATGGGCCGTACCGTAGACATTTGCGGTCGCCTGTTTGGACAGAGAATGGTAGCCATAACATTACCGCCAAAAGCCGGTCTGGTCTGATACAGCAGTCCATCTTCGCCAATATCGAGTCCGGTACAATCAGCAGTCAAACCGGTTTCTACAGCTACCGCCACCCGAGGAATAAACGAACGCCCCATGGCAGTGGCTCCCCCCAAGAGAATCTCCGGTTTTTTCTGTCGAATAAGTTCTGTCAGTACCTTGGAGTGGGACTCGTCGTTAAAAGGAGTAAGGGCTGGATGCTCCACCAGGTGAACACGGTCTGCACCGTAGCCAATGAGTTGCTGAGCAGCATCTTGTAGCTGATCTCCAATCAGTATCGCTGCCAGTTCCACACCGAGTTTGTCAGCCAGGGTCCTGCCGACTCCCAAAAGTTCATAGGAAACTGAGTGCACCTCACCATTGAGGTGCTCAGCAACAATCCAGACACCCCTGTAAGACTCCAGGTCCTCGGTCTCAGGTGCATCAACCTCGGGCATAGTGATGGCTTCATATTCACAGGATTCTACGCAGAGGCCGCAGAGAGTACAGGTATCATCCACCTGCGCCACCTCATCCACTATATCGATGGCCTCTACTGGACAAACTTCCACACATTCGCCACAAGCTATGCACTTTTCTTTATCAATTCTGGCCTTCATAGACCCGGTACCTTCCCATCCTTTAACAGGTTAAATAGTCTTTCTGCCTGCTCCTCCACTTCGCCGGTGAGCATCTCTCGGTCGCTACGCGGCGGAGGACTGAATACCTTGACTACTTGGGTGAAAGAGCCCTGTAAACCAACTTCTTCGGGCTTCAGGTCCAAGTCAGCCGCACCCCAGGTGGGGATCTCCAATTTTTTCGCTCTCATCTTGTGCTTGAGCCCAGGCATT
>ENA-OVNL01000025-OVNL01000025.1-sediment-metagenome-genome-assembly--contig:-NODE-25-length-14093-cov-2.400685_pt1 | contig 14093 bp, 12 predicted proteins | sample MGYA00250099_ERZ650198 | MGnify/ENA primary metagenome ERZ650198 (study PRJEB26732, sample SAMN07278974) | sediment metagenome | biome: marsh; feature: saltmarsh; material: sediment | place: USA...
GAGGCTTCAGTTTTTTTGTTTTTTCCTGACACCTGACACCCGACACCTGAAACCCTGAGACTTGGTGCTTGGAAACCGGGAACCCGCCCGCAGGGTGGGGTGTCCGAAGGACCAATTTGATTTGCTTCCTCTCCCATTGTGTGTGTAACTGAACTCTTGATGTGCAGGACTCGTATTGTTGGAGATTAGCCCTATGCTTACAGAAAAGCAAAAACTAGAGGTTCTGACCGATCTAGGTACTGAACTCAACCAGGTCAAAGACCTCGACATTCTCATGGAGCACATACTTACCGAGGCCCGGCGGGTTGTGAATGCTGATGCCGGTTCCATATACATCCGTGACAGAAACGAATTACGTTTCACCTACACTCAGAATGCCACGCTGCAAAAGAGACTGCCTTCAGGAGAGAAGCTTATCTACAATATTTTTACGATTCCCGCAGACAAGAGTAGCATCGCAGGCTATTCGGCCATTACCGGTCAGGAGCTGAATATTCCGGATGTCTACATGCTCGAAAGCACTGTCCCCTATCGCTTCGACAAGAGATTCGATGAGACTGCTGGCTATGAAACCCACTCGGTCCTGGCAGTGCCGTTGAAGACAGTACGGGAAGACGTCATCGGTGTTCTTCAGGTTATAAATGCCCAGAACGAAGAGGGCAAGATCGTGCCGTTCTCGGAGGAAGACGCCAAGATGATGGTTCATTTTGCTAGTATGGCCACCATGGCTTTGGAAAGAGCACAGATGACCCGAACCCTTATCCTGAGGATGATCCGGATGGCAGAACTGCGCGACCCGAAAGAAACAGGAGCTCATGTCAACCGGGTTGGATCGTATGCCGTAGAAATATATGAAAGGTGGGCCAGGGAAAATGACATTCCCGCGAAAGAGATCCAGAACAAGCGCGATGTGCTGCGGATGGCCGCCATGCTTCATGATGTGGGCAAGGTTGCCATTTCGGATCAGATTCTCAAGAAGCCAGCTCGTCTCACCGACGAAGAATTTGACATTATGAAACAACACACATTTTTCGGGGCGAGACTTTTCATTGACAAGAAATCAGATTTCGATGAGGCAGCAGCAGAAGTTGCCCTGAGTCACCATGAATGGTGGAATGGCGAAGGTTATCCTGGACATGTGGATCTGGCGGCAACTGGGCCGGGACTGAGTTTCTCTGTGCAACAACTAGAACCGCGAGGGAGAAAAGGTGACGAGATTCCCCTTTTCGGCAGAATTGTAGCCATAGCTGACGTCTATGATGCTTTGGCCTCCAAGAGAGCGTACAAGGAGGCCTGGGACGAGGCGGATATCATTAAAACCATGGAACAAAATGCTGGGCAACAGTTTGATCCCGCGCTCATCGAAGTCTTCTTTGCCTCCCTGGATGTGATGCGATCTATTCAACAACGCTATCCAGACAAAAAAGAGTAAGACATTTTTTCCATTCTCACCCTTCTCATCGAGTCAACCCAGTGGGCACCTACGTGTCTGCTTGTCGAGACGGTAAGGTTATACGTTAATCGTTATACGGATTTCTGCGAAGAATTCCTTGTCCGTATTAACATCCACAGTTATAGATTACGATTACCACGTATAACCTATAACGTATAACCGATAACTGATTACCTTCCTGTACTTAGTACCCAACAGTTCCTGCCCACTGTCTCGTTGTCGAGGCGCTATGCGCTCGGTTCCCGCGATCATTGCCTGCGGCAGTCCTCGCAGATGCCATCAAAGCGGACTTCGACTCTTTCGATCAGCCCTGGGAAGGAGGAGCGTTCAAGTGGCTCCGTGTCCAAGCTGATATGTTCAGGGCGAAGGCATTCCATTTCTCCACATTCTACGCAGTAGAAATGGGAGTGCGGCTGGTGGTTGGCATTTGGGGCCAACCCGTAGCGAAAGGAGCGGTCGCCAGCACTAATGCGCTCAATCAATTTGTTTCCTACCAGTAGGTCAAGAATTCGGTAGACAGTGACCCGGTTAACATCCTGGTCTTGGTTCAAGGCTGCTATAATCTCCTGCGCACTAATGGGATGGGGGCTGTTTCCGATAATTTCCAAGACACGCAAGCGATTGGGAGTTTGTCCCAAACCACTATGTTCAATGAGGTTCACATAATCACATTGATTGCACATGATCTTTGGCCTTTCTCAGGTCGGTTGTTCCGATATCTGTGAAAAATGGGTCTCCATGTAATTGCTGTGGGCCTGGGGTTTCATGACCTGTCAAGCGGAAAAAAGCCTTTTCGCTTTCAGGACCTCAACCAGGAGGGAAATGAAAAAACAAACCCCCGCCACGAGGATAATGGTGGCGCCTGAAGTGAGATTAAAAGTGTAGGAAAGCCAGAGCCCAACCATAGTAAAAAAACAGCTCAGCAGGAAGGAGAGGAACATCATCTTTTTGAGAGATCCGGCGTATTTTTCGGCGATATATGGTGGAATGGTCAGCAGGGCGATGACCAGGATCAACCCCACAATCCTGATAATCATGACCACAGAAAGCGCTACCATTGCCAGGAGAAGAAAATAGAGGAACTTTACGCGGACGCCCCTGACTTGCGCGAAATCCTCGTCGTAGGAAAGTGCCAGAAAATCATTGTAATAACAAGCCACAGCCAGAAGAATCATTCCGTTCAGAACCAACATAAGCCAGAGATCGGTTGTTGGAACGGTAAGTATACTACCAAAGAGGAAGCTCATGAGGTCCACGTTATAGCCCGGGGTGAGATCAAGAAGAATCACGCCGAGGGCCATCCCCACTGCCCAGAGCACACCAATGATGGTGTCGGCCCGATGTCGTGCTTTCAGGGTCACTGCCGCCATCACCATGGCAACGAGAAGGGCGAATCCCAAAGTCCCCGCAACGTATGGCAACCCAAAGAAAAAGGCCAGACCAATGCCGCCATACGCTGCGTGGGCAATGCCACCGGAAAGAAAAACCAGTCGGTTTACCACAATGAAGGTACCAATCACTCCGCAAGCGATGCTGGTGAGGAGGCCGGCCAAAAGTGCATTTCTCATAAACTCAAACTGGAGAGCTTCAAACATGTTGTCTTGTCCTATCCGTTTCTTCTGCCGAGGCTGTAACCGGATTGTCAGTTTTGTCTAGAAAACGTCTGTCTGGAGTAATGAAGTCTATGAAATTCCAAACTCCAAGCACCAAATTACAAACAAATCTCAAATTCCAATATCAAATGACCAAAACAGGTTTTGAATTTTGAATTTTGGTCATTGTTATTTGTTTGAGATTTGAGATTTGGAACTTTTTTTGCTCCAATACTCCACAGACCTCACTATCTCTTAACCAGCTACTTATTGCTCATCCTCGTCGTGCGTCTGCAAAACTCTGTGAGGTAAGCCGTGGGCAACGATATCTACCGGACAGCATTGGTAGGCGAGTTCGATCATCTCTTCCTTGATTTCTGCATGATCATGGTGGTAAATCTGCCGGTTTACGCAGGCAACAGATTTGACATGAGTGGAAATAATACCGATATCATGGCTGACGACAATGATCGTTACCGTCTCGTTGAGTTCCTTGAGAATATCAAAAAGATCGGTCTGATGTTTTGTGTCCACACTCGTTGTGGGTTCGTCCAAGAAGAGTAGCTCAGGTTCGTCTACCAGCGCTCTGGCAATGAAGACCCTCTGTTGCTGCCCTCCAGAGAGCTCCCCAACGCGACGATTTGCAAATTTTCCCATTTCCACTCTTTCCAGAGCCTGTTGGGCTGCTATCTTGTCTTTTTGGGAGTATCGAGACCAGCCTAGGCCCGGCCGTAGTTTTCCCATGAGCACCACATCGAGCACCGATATTGGGAAACTCTGGTTGAAATGGAGGTGTTGAGGCATATAGCCGATGCGGTGGGAACTCTCCCGCGGAGATTCGCCAAAAACGAGTATAGCACCGCGCTCGGGCTTCAAAAGGCCGAGCATCAGTTTGAGGAGCGTAGTCTTGCCGCCACCGTTGGGACCCAGAAGGGCGACGAAATCTCCCCTGTGAACAGTAAGATTTATCTCCTGAAGGACTGGAATTCCATTGTAGAAAAACCAGACATCTTTAACCTCTATAATTGGCTCATTCATGAATCACCTCACCTCAGAGTGGTACTGAGCTTGACTGCTACCTGGCGCAAGTTCTCGGCCCAATCGGGGGCAAGTGGATCCACCACAACGATCTGCGCTGTTGTTGCCTGCGCGACTGTTTGAGCTGCTTGCCAGGAGAATTGAGGTTGGACAAAAATTACCTCGATACCAATTTTTTTGCTGTGTTGAATAAGATACTTCAGTTCCGCAGGTTTGGGTTCCTTGTCTTCAATTTCAATGGGCACCTGCTCCAGCCCGTAAGCGTGAGCGAAGTAACCCCAGGAGGGATGGAACACCATGAATTCAGAATGATCTGCTGTGGCCTGAAACAACCTTTTCAGTTCGAGATCAAGGTCTACAAGTTCCACGATGAAACTTTTATAGTTAGCTTGGTAAAGAGCCCGATGACTTGGGTCAATAGTTTCCAGTCCATTGAGAATATTCCTGGCCTGCTGCATGACCAGCGGCGGCGAAAGCCACACATGAGGGTCCTTTCCAGTCTGGTGGTCAGACCCATCTTCGCTCTCACCATAAAGGTATCTGGATTCTCCTTGATGTGCGTGGTGCGCTTTCATGGACCTCTTTTCGATACCAGCTTGGGTATGGACAATGTGCATCTTGGCGTTAATGGCCGCAATTTTTGGGAGCCACGTTTTTTCAAATGGCACGCCAATGGCGAAATAAATGTCGCACTTGGCAAGGGCGACCATTTGCTTGGGCTTTGGTTCGTAGGTGGCGGGACTAGCTCCTGGTTGGACCATAACCGCAACCTCAACGAAATCTCCGCCGATTTTCTCTACAAAGTACTTCTGGGGCAAAATGCTCACGAACACCGTAAGGGGGCGGGCGAGAGTAATTTGGGCTATAGACAAGAAGAGAACCAACAGTCCAAAAATGACCACCTTTTTCACAGTGCTGTCACCTTGCTTCTGTTCTTGTGGTGGGCGCCACACGTTTAGAGCAACAAGTCCCCGAGGCATTATAACCAGATTATGCAACTTAATTGCATCAGAGTCAAATTCTGGATTTTAGATTGTAGACTTTCGATTGTAGATTGGAGATCTTGGATTGCGGGTTTTGGAATGTTTAAACTCTATGCTCCATGCCCCATGCTCTATGCCTTTAGGGTTCACGCTTCCAGTACTCATTGGCTGAGACAGGATCGTAAATACGATATACTCCGTAAACCTTCACGGTGGGGGAGAACCGATATTCGTCGGCTTCATGAAAGAGTCGGTCCACAGTCATCAGTGTACCGACAAAGGCCCCATGTTTCTGATACGCTTCTTTACTATAGGCAGCGCACGTGGGGTAGCTTGGGCAGCGATCCCCGTCCACCGGGGAAATTACTTCTGAAAAAAAGGTGAGAAGAGAAGAGAAAAAACCGGAAGTTATAGACGCATTGTCATGATCATTGTGTTTGTGGGCAGAAGACCGGTGAACCGGCCTATCCCAGGGTCCATTCATTGGATCCTCCGCCGCCACAACTGGCGGTGCTTTGGTAAGCACAGCCACCAGCATAAGCAGCATCAGCCAGGAACAAAACAAACTCAATCGTTGCATCAAATTCTCCCAACCAGAGGTAGAGAGTAAGCACGTAACAGCAATGCTAACTTAGTTTTTTATTGTGAGCAACTTCCTTTCGTAACCGGAGTTTCACCAAAAATGTTATGAGCCACATAGGCCAAAGGGGAAGGCTCCCCCACAACGAGCAATGCGCGCCATTTTATGGCAGTGTCCGTTTGGCGCAAACACCAAATCTTCATGCTGGCTCATGCCAAGCTGAGCTGCGGGAAGAAAGGAGGCTTAAGTGCTCGTTGTTTTCCAGCCTCCCCCTTTGGCCTTCTTGGTATTTCTTCTCAGTGACTGTGGGAGGCCTGTGCCACTTCCGCAGCAGCTCAGCTGGTTTCCAGCGCAACCCCTGCTTTCCGGAGCAGCAGGTTCCAGTCTTCGTCAACCATCTCCTGAATAGAGTTAAGATCTTCCTCAGTCAGGTGTTTGAATCGCCCTTGAAGCCGGAAGTACTCGTTCACCAGGTAACCTTTTGGGGTGTAATTGATGGTATAGCGGAGACCGTCTTCGACTTCGTAGAGGGGAAAGATTGTCGTCTGCACAGCCATCCGGGCAATCTTGACGGACATCTCAGAAGGCATACCCCAACCAGTAGGACAGCTTGAAAAAATGTGAATAAATCTGGATCCGGCCATGTCTTTGGCCTTCTTTGCCTTACGCATCAGGTCTTCCGGAAAGGCGATACTGGCGGTGGCCGCATAAGGAATACGGTGTGCAACCAGGGCTTCGACAATGTTCTTCTTGCGCAATCTTTTCCAGTGCTGGCCAGGGGTGGTGGTAGTCCAGGCACCGTACGGAGTGGAGGAACTCCGTTGCACCCCGGTATTCATGTAGGCCTCATTGTCGTAGCAGACATAAATGAAGTTTTCGTTGCGTTCAACGGCTCCACTTAAGGCTTGGAAACCAATGTCGAAGGTGCCGCCATCTCCGGCCCAGGTTACCACCGTGGTCTCCGTATCTCCTTTGATGTCATGAGCAGCCCGGACGCCACTGGCCACAGCACCCCCTGTTTCAAAAGCAGAGTGAAGCACCGGAATCTTCAAAGTCGACTGGGGATAGGGGCCGGCAATAATGGACCAGCAACAGGCTGGAATGATCATAATCGTTTTGTTTCCGAGGGCTTTGAGAAGAAACCGCATAGCAAGAGCAGCGCCGCAGCCGGGGCACCCGACATGTCCTGAACACATGTGTTCGCGATTAAGATTGTCCAACTGCATGATCCACCTCACGAAGTCCCACCCACGAGCTCTCATTTTCGGGAGCCGTACTGTTCTTGGTGAGCCAATAGATGTCCTCGATAACCTCCGTGGTGATATCCCGGCCACCCAGCCCGGCAACATACCCATAGACTGGGGGGTGTCCGGGGAAATTGCACAAGGCTGCCTTCACTTCCTGGGCAAAGATGCCGCTAGCCCCGAATGAGAAATTACGGTCAATGACGGCAATTTTGCTGGCGGGTTTGGTGAGTTCCCGGAGCAGATTCACCGGAAAGGGACGAAAGAGCTTGATCTTGAGAAGTCCAACTTTTTCACCTTTCTCCCGAAGATTTGCCACAACCTGGCGGCTTGTACTGGTCACTGTCCCGGAAGTAATCAAAATGACCTCTGCATCATCGCATCGAATTGCTTCCACCGAACCGTGGCGTCGACCCAAAATAGTGTCGAACTCCTCTTCCATCTGCTCAAAGAAGGTGAAGGCCTCATCCATGGCCATTTGAATGTTATGGCGCATTTCCATATAAATGTTGGGAGGGGCCAATTGGTTAAAGGCACAGGGATTTGCCAGATCCAATTGAAACCTGGGTTTGTAGGGCGGCAAGAAACTGTCCACGGATTTCTGGTCCGGGACATCCACAGGTTCATAGGTGTGGGAAAGAAAAAATGCGTCCAGGTTCACCATGACCGGTAAATTTACCCATTCCGCCAACCTGAAAGCCTGGATGGTGGTGTCCAATACCTCCTGACCGTTTTCGCAGTAAAACTGGACCCAACCTGTGTCGCGCTGGGCCAGACTGTCAGTCTGGTCGGCCCAGATGTTCCAGCCGGGGGCCATAGCCCGATTCACTTGCGCCATGACAATAGGAAGTCTTGCTCCCGAGGCCCAGTGAAGGAGCTCGTGCATCAAGGCGAGTCCTTGGGAAGAGGTGGCGGTAAATGTTCTCACCCCGCTGCTGGCGGCACCAATCAGGGCAGCCAAGGCTGAATGTTCACTCTCGACCCGAAGAAATCGGGCATCCAGGGTGCCGTTGGCACAGTACTCTGACAATTGCTCGACTATGTGAGTCTGAGGGGTTATAGGGTAAGCGGAGATCACCTGAGTTCTGGCCAAGCGTACCGCTTCCGAAACAGCATGGCTTCCCTCTAAGACGTGTCGCATAGGAGTTCCTCCTCCAAAATCATGGCATTGCGGGGGCATTCCACCACGCAGAGACCGCAGCCCTTACAGTAGTCATAATTGATATGGCGGCCACGGGGGTTGTTATCTCGAGTAACCGCGATCTCTGGACAGAAAAGGTGACAGTTGTCACACTGGTTGCACAGACCACAGTTGAAGCAGCGCTCGGCTTCTCGGATGGCCAGACTGGCACCAATTTTAAGATTGATTTCTGCAAAAGACTGGAACCGTTCCTCAGGCAGTAGGCGGGGCTGGATCATCATGGGCGCGAACTGGAAATAGTCAGTATTGAGATCACTGTAGCGGACTACCCTTTGGTTGCGTAGAGATCGCGGGCCACCTATATATGTCTCCCATGATATAGATGGGCCCTCAGCCACCAGACAACTCTGGAGTCTGGGCCGGACAGCATCCAGCCCTTCATGAAAGAGAATATCTAGGGCAATGGCAGCTTGTTTCCCAGAGGCGACAGCATGTGCCACACTCTTGATGTCAGCCACCAGGTCGCCCCCGTAGACTAGGGTGGGTTCCCGGCTTTTGTGCAGGAGGACACAGTTGCTCAACCCCAGCATACCTCTTGTTTTCTTGGGCGGGTCGTGCCACGTCTCACCAGCCTCAGCACCTATGGCTTTGAACAGATGTTGGACACGAATCTCCTTCTTTTTGTTCGAGTCTGGTTTGACGCGGGCTTTTCTCTGGCCATCTTTTCCAATTACGTGCGTATGTTGCAGGGTCACGACAAAGTCCCCGTCCTGCGCTGCTATGTTCACAGGGGTTTGCAGTTCCCACAGTTCCACTCCTTCTTCCAGCGCCATCTCCACCTCCTCAGCGAAGGCTGGCATGTCCTGGCGACGGCGGCGATAAATAAGAATAACTTTGGCACCGAACCGGGCCGCAGAGCGGGCTGTATCCACGGCGGTATTACCACCACCAATAACTGCGGCGGTGCCGTCCAGGGCTGAAACTTCACCCCGGCGGATGTCAGCCAAGAATTGAAGACCATCTTTCACCCCAGCCAGATCCTCGCCAGAAATTTTAAGGGGAAGGCTGCGGGAATGCCCACAGCCGAGGAAAATGGCGTCATACTCGGACTTTCCACCTCGCCAGAACTCCTGCAAGATGGATTTGCCACAGTGAATCTGAACTCCCAACTCACGGATTTGAGCAATTTCTCGATTCAGGATGGAGAGTGGTAGTCGATATAAAGGGATGCCCCACCGGAGCACACCACCGGGTTCGGGTAGCGCTTCGAAGATATCCGCCTGATACCCCAGGAGGGTGAGAAAATAGCCAGCGGCAAGACCACTTGGGCCTGAACCTACTACTGCGATTTTCTGTTTCTTTGACTCCAGCTTTTGCAGCGAAAGTTGTAGTTCATAGCGACTGGCGGTATCTGCAAGGAAGCGCTCCAAGGAGTGAATCGCAACCGGCTCATCAAATTCCCGTCGATTACACTGCTGTTCACAGGGGTGGTAACAGACACGCCCACACACGCCGGGGAAAGGGTTTTCCATCATTACAGTCTCCCAGGCCTCCTTGAAGGATCCCTGTGCCGTCAGCATTTCAACGCGTCCGATGTCCTCACCAGCAGGGCAGGCCGCACTACAGGGAGAGGTCTTTTCCTCGTACCGAGGTCGAAGAAACCGCCACGATCCCGTCTTGTTCCCTTCAGTGGTGAGATAAGAACAAGGGATGAGAAGAGGAGTACGGTTTGTCGGAGTCTGTTGTGCAGCCATTCTTCTAAATCCTCATTTTCTATCTAATTGAGGGATTAAGAAATTGAGGTATTGAGGAATTAGTGCTCACAATTCTCTGATACCAAATTCCTAAATTCCTAAATTCCTAAATCTGCATGTTCTTTTCAATCTCTCCCACCAACTTTACCTTCTTGTACGCTGTTTCAGCTGCCTTTATATTAGCCTTTGGCTGACGAGGAATCTCCTCTCGTATGGCCTCCGAGATGGCGGCCATGCTGGGTATGCCCAAGACGCGAGCGAGACTTCCCATCACTGCCGTGTTGACAATGGGTTGGGTGCGGGTCCCCAGGCTATTTTTCAAGGCGATATGAGTAGCGTCAACAACGGCGAGGCTGTAATCAGAGAATGAGTCCAGGTTGGCCGGAAGAGATGGTCTATTGAGTAGAATCCAGCCGCCCTTTTTCAGACCTACGGTGACATCGATGGATTCCAACAGGGTTTGATCTAAGACAACCACATGATCGGGGGTGTATACGTTGGTTCTTATAAGGATCTCGCTCTGGTCGAGTCTAAGGTAGGCCTCAACAGGAGCTCCGCGACGCTCAACCCCAAAGAGGGGAAAACTCTGCACCTGGTAGCCGTCCCGGAAGAAGGCCTTTGCCAGCAGAATGGTGGCCATGACCGTGCCTTGGCCACCGCGCCCATGGAAGCGTATTTCTACCATGCTTGCCTCGTCCTCCTGACCGGACTTCATAAGGTCTAGCCCGGATATTTCATGAATTCCGCCTACGGCGGACTGCGACCACGGATATGGATGGCCTTCCGGGGGTCCTCGGGTGTCGGCCCCTGCGACGTACCGCTCAGGTACGCCTCGGAACCAATCCCGCGGTACCGCGGGACGAGTTGCCCGGTGGCACACCCATCTGCGTGGTCTCGCGACAGCAATTCATGAAACATCCGGGCTAGAGGAGCGCAGCCCTAAGGGCAACAAGATAACGAATGCTAGTGTTTGTTTACCTCCTCACGTGTGAGTTGCAAAACCCATACCCCAATGACGAATATATGGGATATAGAAAATGTAATCCTCAAAGCAAGGTCAGAGTTGAGTGGCTTTGATGTAGGTTTCAGTGTTCAGGTTTTAGCCTCAGTGCTTCTTTCCCCAACACCTGAAACCTGACACCTGAATCCTCACCCATTCCAGACCACCACGATAGCTCTCGCTGCTTTTTCTCCCAAGCAACGAAAGCTGTGACTGAGGTCTGATTCAAAATAAATGCTGTCTCCGGACTCAAGCACCTCTACCCGGTCGACGCTGCGAAACTCGAGCTTGCCTTCAAGAACATGCAGGAATTCCTCTCCGTCATGGTTCATGAAGACCATCTCGCTGGTATCCTGCACAGGAAATTCCACTAAGAATGGTTCCATTTGCTTGTCGGTCTTCTTGGTCTCTAGGGCCTCATACACATAATTGACCTCACCCTTGCGGTGGTGGGGCCGTTTTTCTACTCGAATCCGTTCCTTGTGCCGTGTGATGGCAATTTTGTCGCTCCCCACCTCGTCCTGAAAGAAATGGGCTAAGCTAACATTGAAAGCCCTGGCCAACTTGAGCAGGGTAGCCACCGGTGGAACCACATGGTCATTTTCAATTTGCGAGAGAAATGGCTTAGACAAGCCAGTTTTGGCAGCCACATCCTGTAGAGTGTAATTCTTGTTCAGTCTCAGTTCACGGATCTTACTGCCAAGCTTGAGTGCCTTCACATCCAGATGGACGTCTTCTCGAGACCTCCTCATCTTCTTTCCTCACAATTCAAAAGGTTATAATCCAGGGGATTTCCCAACACCGGGTACCTCGGTGTGTATCCCAACAATCGCTTCAATCACTTTCATTTTACACCAACTCTTATTTGTCTAAAACAAAAAAGGTTTGCTTTCATAAAACAACAAGGTCGGGCAGGTAATGGGATTGGTAAGTGGGTGTTCTAAGTCCTGAACTGAAAATTTTTCTCTTGAAGAAGTTTCATACAAGCATCTACCACGTCTGCATCGTACAGTACTCCCCTGTTCTGAGAGATTTCCTTTAAGGCCATGTCACGCCCCAGAGTCGGCCGGTACGGTCGATGAGAGGCCATTGCCTCTACTACGTCTGCCACAGCCAGAGTTTTAGCCTCGATTATGATGTCATCGCCGGATAGACCTACGGGATAGCCAGAGCCATCAATCCTCTCATGATGTTGAAGCACAATTTGGGCAACCGGCCACGGGAATTCAATTTCTTTCAAGATCTCATATCCCACCTGGGGGTGATCCTTAATCAATGTATGCTCTATTTCGGTCAACTGCCCCGGCTTACTAAGAATCTCAACAGGGACGCAGATTTTTCCCAAGTCGTGAATCAACCCTGCCATGCGGATCCCGTCTATCTGGTGGGTCGGTAAAGCCATCTCTGCCGCAACCCCGCGGGCTAGATCGGACACACGTCGCTGGTGACCGGCAGTGTAAGGATCCCTTCTTTCAACGGTCAAGGCCATGGCCTGGACCACCCCACTCATGGCGCTGCGCAATTTGTCTAGGGTCGACTGGACCTCTGCCTCGGCGTTTTCGCGCCTGGCTATATCTTGTTTCAACTGCTCATTGAGTTTGATGAGTTCCATGGTCCGCTGTTCGATTCGACCTTCCAAATCGTTACGGATCTTCCTTAGTTCTATCTCGCCAAGCCATTTTGTACTCAAGGACGCAGCAAAGTGTTGAATCTCGAGGTTGTGAAAGGGTTTCTGCAAATACAAGAGCTTATCGGCTGGCGGTACGCGAGAGGCTATTTTATCTGGCGTGGTACTGGTGTCTGAATACCCGGTCACCATTACTATCTCTGTATAAGGGTCCAGAGACCGGATTCTCTCTGCCAGCCAAATCCCATCAGGCCCTGGAGGCATTCTCAAATCGAGGAAAGCTACTGCAAAGGGCTTTCCTTCCCCCACTGCTGTTTGAAAGGCATCAAGAGCTTCTGCAGCTTGTCTGCAGAGGGTTAAATCAAAATGGTTGGGTTTAGACTGGGGTTGGAGTGTTGCTTGGTATAGGGAGAGAATTGCTGGCTCATCGTCCACCACGAGAATGCGAACCGAGTTGGGTTTGGTTTTAGCCATTGATGCACTGTCCTATTCGGTAGAAAAATCCAAGACGGGCAATCCAAATCAAGTGCAAGAAGTAGACCATGGTCGGAGCAGCCAATTCATGAATTATCCGCGCTAGGGAAAATGGAGAAAAATACTATGAGAAGGCAGTTGAGGAAGGGCCTGAAAATTCTTGTTTTGAGAAAATCATATTATTCAATCATTCTTAATTGATCTCGTCGGCTCTATGTCCAGCAAAGTAACACCGGCTATATCGATAGTCTTGTATTCCTTAATGTTTCTCAAATCTGCCATGTACTTGTTTATTAAGTCTAGTTGCCCTTTTATTATCGACAATTTTTCTTTGGTGTTTGCCTCATGAGTGCTCTCAGACAGCAGGTCGACGTATCCGGTTATTACGGTCAAGGGTTGGCCGAGCAGGTGGGAAAGAGTGGAAGTTGTCTTGAGAGCTGCTTGAAAGCTATGCTCTTGGATTGGTCCCCAATCGGATCTTCTGTCTTTGCCGCTCCTCCTATCGGCACCACTCCTCCTGTCCGAACCTGATCTCCTATCTTCAGCTGAGCGTCTATCGCCCTTTTTTCTTCGATCTAGGGAATTCGCCGTCATAGACGAAAAGACCTTTCCGATAACCTCATAACCCCTTCCTCTCCAAGGCGTCGGCTCTACGAGCCAGAGGCCGTCAGGGGAGGGGGAAACAGTGGTTGGGCAGCCTCATCGGGCAATTAATGGGTAACGCAAAGGGCATTTATTCAACATCGAAAAACTGGTCCATACGGCCAGGTCGGCGTTGAATGGCTTTGTCGGTGAAGATTGCGAGCTTTTTTTGGAGTACTGGATATTGGAGTGTTGGAGAAAGCGAAAGCCCTAATTTCACTAAGAATTAGTTCTTTCATTACTCCACTACTCCACCACTCCATTGCGGTTCAGCTCTATCTGTGATTTGATTAAGCCCACCTTTAGCAGTGTCTAGCATTTCCACCAATGTATGAATGGATATCTTATGTACGGCTTCCTTGCCGATTTGGTGATGGTGCTTCACTTCGGTTTCATACTCCTGGTTATTTTTGGCGGGCTTCTAGCGCTACGCTGGCAGGGATTCGCTCTTTTGCATCTACCGGCGGTGTTGTGGGCTCTTTTCTTGGAGCTCAAGCCGGGAACCATGTGCCCATTAACTCCACTGGAGCAATCACTGAGAATGCGGGCCGGTGAATCTGCCTAT
>ENA-OVNL01000026-OVNL01000026.1-sediment-metagenome-genome-assembly--contig:-NODE-26-length-14042-cov-3.098890_pt1 | contig 14042 bp, 13 predicted proteins | sample MGYA00250099_ERZ650198 | MGnify/ENA primary metagenome ERZ650198 (study PRJEB26732, sample SAMN07278974) | sediment metagenome | biome: marsh; feature: saltmarsh; material: sediment | place: USA...
TTGAGAGTGGGAAAAACGGTTCATCTCATCCTGAGACGTCGGGGTTCTGATCGTTGGCAGGAAACGTAATGCCAACTTATGTTTTCACATCGACTAGTTTGGAGTATTGGAGTGCTGGAGTTGTTGAGTAATGGGGAAAAAGGAAGATATTTCTAATTCAGTCTTGTACTTCATCTTTGCAGTACTCCAGTACTCCAGTAGGGTACCGCGTCTCTCTAGCGTTGTTTTTGTTATTTTTTCTTGTCGTTCTCGTCCTTGAACATCTTGTAGTTGATGCTGTCTACCAGAGCCAGCCAGCTGGCCTCGAGAATGTTTTCCGAGACTCCCACCGTACCCCATACGTTTTCACGATCAACCGACTCGATGAGCACCCGGACTTTGGCAGCGGTTCCTTCTTTACCGGGTAAGACCCTCACCTTGTAATCGTTGAGTTTCATATCTGCGAGTTCCGGATAAAATTTCTCCAGGGCCTTGCGCAGCGCAGTGTCAAGTGCATTTACCGGCCCCACTCCCGTGGCAGCAGTATGCTCCACTTTGCCACCGACTTTTACCATGACGGTGGCCTCAGACTCCGGCGGTTGGCCTTCATCCGTTTTGGACACCAGAACTCTAAAGCCAACGAGCTCGAAGTATCGTTTCACCTTCCCCACTGCCTTGTTCAGCAGCAACTCGAAAGAGCCTTCCGCCGCCTCGTACTGAAAACCCTCGTGTTCCAGCTGTTTGAGCTCTTCTAAAACCTGCATGGCCACGGGATCCTTGCTGGAAATCTTCAGGCCGTACTGCTCAGCTTTCTGTCTGATTGTGCTCCTACCGGAAAGGTCTGACACCAAAACTCGCCGGCGGTTGCCGATCAGCTCCGGCTGCAGATGCTCGTATGTTTCGGGGTTGCGCTCAACTGCGGCCACATGTATCCCCCCCTTGTGGGCAAAAGCGCTCCTCCCCACATAGGGTTGATATCTGTGTGGCCGAATGTTGGCCAGTTCAAGGATGTACCGAGAACTCTCACGCAACTTGGCGAGCTGCTCGTCGGAAATGCAATCCAGCTTCAGCTTGAGTCTGATGGCTGGGATAATGCTACAAAGATTGGCGTTGCCGCAGCGCTCCCCTACCCCGTTCATGGTGCCCTGAACATGGTTTGCACCCAGTTCCACAGCCGCCAGCGAGTTGGCCACAGCCAACTCCGAGTCGTTGTGAGTGTGTATGCCCAATTCCGCCTTGGGCAACTCCTTTTTGACCCGCCGGATGATCTTCTGCAGTTCTGTGGTGAGGGTTCCGCCATTGGTATCACAGAGAACAAGGCAGTCGGCCCCTGCTTTCAGCGCTGATTTGAGGGTGGCAAGTGCGTATTCAGGGTCGGCCTTAAAGCCATCAAAGAAGTGTTCGGCATCGTAAAACAGTTTCCATGCCTTCGGCCGCAGAAAAGCCAGAGAATCGTGGATAATTTCCAGATTGCGCTCAAGTGTGGTTCGCAAGGCGTCGCGCACGTGCACATCCCAGCTCTTGCCAAAGATGGTAATCACTTCGGTTTTTGCTTTGAGAAGTGCGTCTAGGTTGCGGTCCTTAGCCGCTGAGGAGCGAGGGTTGTGCGTGCTGCCGAAAGCTGCAACTTTCGAATGTTTCAATTCGTAGTTCTTGATTTCCTTGAAATAGGCCACATCCTTCGGATTTGATCCCGGCCAGCCGCCCTCGATGTAATGTATGCCCAGCTCGTCAAGCTTCTTGGAAGTGCGAATCTTATCTTCCAAGGAAAGGTTGAAGTCTTCAGCCTGGGTTCCATCCCTCAACGTGGTGTCATATATTTCTATCTTACGCATATCTCTTTCCTATTCCTTTATTGGCGCAATGTATTCATTGTAGCAATCAGCGGACAGCCGTCAGCGATCAGCTGAAAAATCCATTGAACATCGCTTAAATCAGAAATTTCAAGGTTTCAGGTGTCGGGTGTCAGGGAAGATAACACAAAAGCTAAACACGGAAATCTGAAACCTTAATTCTGACTCCCTTTTTTCGTATTTGGTGTCTAGTGCCTAGTGCCTTCTGCCCTCTCTCGTCCTTGGGCCACAACAAAGTGTAACTCATAGGAACGCGTTATGAAACAATCAATCCCCTACCTAGTCTGGGACCTCGTGTTGCAACGGTTGATCTAATTCAAAAACATCGTGGAGAATCTGTACGGCTTTGGCCGTGTGGCTATCGTCTATCACGCAGGAAACCTTGATTTCCGAGGTGCTGATCATATGAATATTGATACCCTCGTGGCCCAGCGCTTGAAACATCTTAGCAGCGACTCCGGCATGGTGACGCATGCCCACTCCGATGACAGATATCTTGGCAATATTCTCATCGCTGGAGATATCCAAATCTGTCCACTCTTTTTTCATCCCCTCCAGGACACCAACAGCGGCTTGGCGATCCAACCGGGGAACAGTGAAACTCAGGTTGGCCAAGCTTCTGTCGCCGGTGCTGCCCTGAATGATCATATCCACCACGATGCCCTCTTTGGCGATTTCGGTAAATATCCGGGCGGCAACACCGGGTACATCAGGTAGTCCTGCCAGCGTGATGCGGGCGTCACCTTTGCTGTAAGCGACACCAGAGACCATCACTTGTTCCATGGACTTTTCCTCCTTAACCACCATAGTACCAGACTCATCCACAAAAGAAGAGCGCACATGGACAGGTACATTGAATTTTTTGGCAAATTCCACCGAGCGAATGTGCAACACCGTGGCCCCCATGCTGGCCATTTCCAACATCTCATCGTAAGCAATGCGCTGTAGCTTCCTCGCCTTATGGTAGATGTTGGGATCGGTGGTGTACACTCCGGCCACATCGGTGTAAATCTCGCAAACATCAGCAGCAAGGGCAGCAGCCACGGCAACGGCCGTGGTGTCTGAGCCCCCCCTACCAAGAGTGGTAATGTTGCCTCTTCCATCTAGACCCTGGAAACCAGCGATAACCGGGATGCAACCTTTATAGATGTTATGCCAGATCGGTTCAGTGCGAATTTCACTTATGCGCGCTCGGCCGTAAGCGTGGTCCGTATATATTCGCGCCTGATGGCCTAGCAGAGACTGGGCCTCGTGCCCCATCTGTTTTACGGCAATACTGAAAAGAGAGATGGTGACTTGCTCACCCGTAGCAAGCAGCACATCCTGTTCCCGGGGGTCCGGTCGCTCAGCCACCTCTTGTGCTAACTGAATCAACCTGTCGGTTTCTCCAGCCATGGCAGAAAGCACCACCACCACGTCATGACCGGCGTTGCGGGTGGCGATGACGCGCTCAGCCACCTTCTTAATTCTCTCGGTGTTGGCCACCGAAGTTCCGCCGTATTTTTGAACGATGAGCGCCATTGGGCAAACTCCCCTCAATATCAGCAACTCGGCCCTTTCGCCATAGCCCGTGCGGATCTGGAAGATTTTCACTATAAAATTTTTAGGATGACCTATACGGTGGCGAGTGTCAATGGAAAAAAGCGAGGAATGATTAGAAAATAGAGGGATTAAGAGATTGAGGGATTGAGGGATTGAGGGATTAGCAACTTTACTACTTTGTTACTTTAAACCACAATTGTCTAGTCGCTGAAATCTTAAATTCCTAAATTCCCTAATCCCTGAATTCCTGAATCAGTGAATCCAGAAGCTTTTTTGCATTCACCCCGAATGCATGAAAAGTGAGACTTCGCCCGGTTTCATCATTAAATGCCAGGTGAACTTCCAACCGCTCCCCTGGCAGATTTTCACCTAAGCGTTCAGCCCATTCAATTGCCACTGTCCCCTGCCCGTAAAGGATCTCTTCTATCCCGAGCTCAGTGAACTCCGCAGCGCTATCAACTCTGTACAAATCCAGATGATAGAAGGGTATTCTTCCGGGATACTCGTTTATGATGGGAAAGGTCGGGCTGGTAATGTAGAAGGTCTCCGGAACCTCCAATCCCCGGGCCAGTCCTTGAGAAAAAAGAGTCTTGCCGCTGCCTAATTCCCCCACCAAGGCAACCACATCACCTGGCTGGAGTAACCGGCCTAGTCGCTCGGCAAGCAACTGTGTTTCTTTGGGACTAGTGGTCAGCCTTTCCCATGTGCGTAACGGCTTCTCATTTCGCATTGCGCATTGCGCGTTTCTCATCTATCATTTTTTGCTGAGATTTCATGCTCTTTTGACTCAATGCGCCAATTTCAAATGATAAATGGGTAATGAGAAATGTGAAATGTACCCACTGCTGACTGCCTGCTGCTAGCCGCCAGCTGAGTTAGACTGTTCAACCAACGACTTCAGCACTACAGGTATTTCCGGCAGCAGATCCATTGCCAGCATACCCTGCTCACCCAAGCGTTTAGCCAAGCGGTCAGCTGCCTTGCCGTGGCAGTAGACTCCCATGCAGGCGGCCTCAAAGGGCGAAAGCCCCTGAGCCACAAAGCCGGCAATCAATCCGGTGAGCACATCACCAGTGCCACCGCTGGCAAGCCCAGGATTGCCGGTACTGTTTATCGCCAACCGCCCTTCCGGGCTGCTGATAAGTGTTCGCGCCCCTTTGAGTACGAGCGTTACACCATATTCCTGGCTAAAGGATTGGGCCAGAGCAATCCGTTCATTCTGCACCTCGGCTGCGCTGCGCTTCAACAACCGGCCCATCTCCCCTGGATGTGGTGTCAGGATCACCGGTGCCTTGGCCCTGGCCAGAATATCCAAATTATCCACCAGTCCATTAATTCCGTCAGCATCAAGAACTATTGGACAGGGGCTGCTCTCCACCAGTTTCAGTACTACCTGAGCGGTCTCTTCGTGGACAGAGATTCCCGGCCCGAGAGCCAGGGCTTGCTTGTCCTCGAGTAGTGTTTGCAGCCTCGGCAGAGCCTCAGAAGACACAGTTTGATCAGCAGTTTCTGCTAGGGGCTCAGTCATGACTTCTGTGAGTTTAACCTCCATAAGCCCATGCAAGGAGGTCGGCACCGCCAGGGTTACCAGGCCGGCACCGGCCCGCGCCGCACCTAAACCACTCATAGCACCGGCGCCAGTCTTTCCCACTGAGCCGCCCACCACGAGAACGTGACCGAATGAACCTTTGTGACTGACGGCAGATCGAGGACGGAGCATACCTGCAAGATCACCTTTTTCCAGCCAAATCCTGGGTGGATCTGGAGTTTCCGTAACACTTCTCGGCAGCCCGATATCAACTACCTCCAGGTGCCCCACAGAGGCGCAGCCCGGTGTAACTAACTGACCAACTTTGGGTAATCCAAAGGTGGCGGTCACAGTGGCCTGAACGCAGGTACCCAGTGGGAGACCGCTGGTGGCACTCAGCCCCGAAGGCAAATCTACCGCTAACACCGGTCCTGCAAGCTGGTTAACCATATCTATGATTTCTCGATAAAAGCCTCGCACCGGGGCCTTCAGTCCTGTCCCTAGGATAGCGTCCACCAGCAGGTCGGCTTCCAATAATTCCTCTTTCAATGCGGTTAGGGAGCCATTGTCAGTGTATTCCTCTATGGGGACACCCAGCTTCTCAATGATCTTTAAATTTATTTTGGCGTCGCCCTGATAGCGTTCCCGCTTCTTTAGACAGCAGACGGAAACCTCTACCCTTTGTTGCCAGAGGTGGCGGGCAATCACAAAGCCATCACCGCCGTTGTTGCCTCCGCCAGCAAGTACTGCTACCCGTTTCCCTCCCAGTTCGGGGAAATAGCGGTACATGACCTCTGTGGCACCACGACCGGCATTCTCCATGAGGACAATACCGGGAATACCCACCACTTCGATGGCGGTACGGTCCATTTCGGCCATTTCTTCGGCTGTCACCGCGCGCATTCTCGCTATCCTTCAAGCACTACTACCGCAAGAGCGGATTCGCGTTCATCCGAGAGGCTCAACCAGGTTCTACTGGCTTCCACAGCCTCGAGCAACCGCTGGGCCTGATTGTGCAACAATAAGTCAGGCTTACCAAAATTATCGTGCACAACTTCGATATCGCGCCAGCGTAGACCCTTACGCATTCCTAAACCCAAAGCCTTGGCAAAAGCTTCCTTGGCCGCGAACCGCAATGCCAAGCATTGTGCCGGTCGGGCACGTTTCTGACAACGCTCGATTTCAGCTGCCGTAAAGATACGCTTCAAGAAACGATAGCCCCAGCGTGCCACCGCCTTCTCTATGCGGTCCACCTTAACTATATCAACGCCTATCCCTCGAATCATGGACCTGTTCGCCGCCACGTGGCTCCCCAGGTGATCAAACCCACCATCTCCCGGACAGCTCGCTCAAAACCAACCAGCACTGCCCGAGCTACTATGGCATGCCCGACATTGAATTCTTCTATTTCTGCAACATCCGCCAGCCAGGCAATGTTGCGGTAGTGCAAGCCGTGGCCAGCATTTACTCCAAGGCCAACCTTGTGAGCCAACTTCACCGCGTTTTGAATCCGATCGAATTCTTCCTGTCTTGCGCTTATTGTTCGTGCTTCGCAGAAAGGGCCCGTGTGAACCTGAATGTAATCGGTCTCCACCCACTGTGCTGCCTTCACCTGATCCAGATCAGCGTTGATGAGAAGACTCACCATAATGTCAGCGTCCCTGAACAGTCGGATGTACTTTTTTAGATTTTCTCTGTTCAGTTGAACCTCTAAACCGCCTTCAGTGATCTGGTCTTCCCGTTTTTCCGGTACTAGTGTAACCATGTCAGGCTTAAGGCTCAAGGCGATCTTGATCGTTTCCTGGGTTGCAGCCATTTCCAGGTTCAATTTGGTCTTCACCGTCTGTCTCAATAGATTCAGATCACGTTCCTGGATGTGACGCCTGTCCTCCCGCAGATGGACGACAATTCCCTGGGCTCCAGCAAGTTCCGCCAGAGACGCAGCGGTGACCGGGTCCGGCTCCTCGGTTTGGCGCGCTTGTCTCAAAGTAGCCACATGATTCACATTCACTGCCAGCTTCGCCACGCTAACACCTCCAATCAATGCGTCCGTTGTAAGTCGTCCGTTGTCCGTTGTATCAACGATTCAGTGAATTAATCACTCAAAATTTGTTATTTGCGACCCGGATTCTCCCGAGAGAAAGTTGGGTATAAATTTCCCCGGTTCCGGGCTCCAAATAGTCTGATCCTGCTCAGTATCAGCAGCCAAAGACTCACCAGGCAAAATCTCTACAATGTTCGAAGGGACTATAACTATATGAATAGTAAGCCACGGACAACTGACTACGGACTACGGACGATATTAATCGAGTTGGGCCAACAGCTCAGTGCTTCGCTGTTCCATCTCTTGAGCCGAGTCCTCGCCCTTTTCGTGATCAAAGCCAACCAGGTGCAGAATCCCATGAACGAGAAGACGGGAAATAGTGCTGTCGAGTGAAATACCCGCCTCGTCTGCCTCCCGTTGGGCTGTGGGAAGAGAAATGATAACGTCACCGAGGAGTTGGGGGGAAATATCGCCAAATTCCCCTTCACGCATGGCAAAGGCCAGAACATTCGTGGGGCCTTGGCGTCCTCGATATGCCCAGTTGAGCGAACTCATCTGTTCATCGTCCACCAGCACGATACTGAGTTCGCTCTCAGAAGATGCCAAGGCGCTTAAGATCTTCCTCGCCTTCGTCTCTATCTTCTTGAGTTCCGTTTCGATCTCGTTTTGCTGATCGGTGACCTGGATCTCCATCGGCGCGCACTCTTCCTTCTGAACCCTTGGCGGCAGGCTCAGGGTATTCAATCCGCTGATGAGATATGCCCATGATGATCTGAATGAAGCTCTTGGCGATCTGATGCAGATCTTTGAGGGTCAGCTCACATTCGTCCAGTTGGCCGTCTGAAAAAATCTTATTAATAATCTTCTGGACAAGTCCCTGGATCCGGGCAGCCGTGGGATCACTCAGAGTGCGAGAAGCCGCCTCCACCGCATCTGCCAGTAACACCAGACCGGCCTCCTTCGTTTGCGGTCTTGGCCCAGGGTAACGATAGTCTTCCACCGACACTTGTGCCACATCTCCCCCTTTGCTGTTTTTTTGCTTTTTTTGGAGGTCAACCGCTTTCTGATAGAAGTAGGAGATGAGACTGGTGCCGTGGTGCTGCTGTATGATGTCTTGGATACTTTGACCTAGGCGATACTGCTTGGCCAGTTCAACCCCGTCTTTAACGTGTGAAATGAGAATGAGACTGCTCATTGAAGGAGCCAATCGCTCGTGTCTGTTTTCTCCACCAGCCTGATTCTCTACAAAATACTGGGGCTTTTTGATCTTGCCGATGTCGTGGTAGTAGGACGCCACCCTGGCAAGCAATGAATTGGCCTCTATGGATTTTGCCGCCGCTTCAACCATGTTTCCCACAACTATACTATGGTGATAGGTTCCGGGGACCTGTACCATGAGTTCTCGAAGTAAAGGCTGATCCATACTCGCCAGTTCGAGCAGTTTGACGTCGGTGGTGTAGCCGAACACCATCTCAGCCACAGGACACAACCCGGTGGTGACAACGCCGCTGAGCAGTCCTCCGGCGACACCAAAAAGCAAGGACACCCCCGTCTGGGTACTCAATACCTTTTGGTAGGCAATGGTAACAAACAGGATTACCATGGCGTTCGTGAGTCCCACAGTCAGCCCAGCGCGCAAAGGTGTGCTCCGATCTCTGCAGACGACCACTCCCTGGATTCCCACCAGGGAGCCGATTAGATAGTAGAACAGGAGGTTGATCTGATGGTCCAGGACCAACGCGGCCAACAAGGCGAGGAAGAAGGCGAATATGATGGCAATTGTCGGCCCGAAAAAGATGGTTACTAGCATTGCCCCGGCGGCCATGGGCAGCAGGTAAAAAATGGCCGCCTGGCTAATAAAAGGAAAAGCACTATGGATTGCGTCGGCAACACCTACGGAAAGTTTGGTCAGCACCAAGAGTATAGTGAGAACCGCTGCTAGGAAGAGCAGGTCTTTGGTTTCAGTTGAAAATCGACGGATGTATTTCCCAGCAACGTACACAGCAAGCCAGATAAGCAACCCACCCAGCAAAGCGGTGCCAAGCATAGTGAAAATCACCCCGCGCTCGACCTTACCCTGGGCCTGCATCTGCAGCTTGAGTACCTGCTCTGCGCCCAGCCTTTGGCCCTCACGGACGATCATCTCTCCCTTCTTGACCTGAAAAAAGACCGACTTTACTGCCTCAACAGCCTTTTGTCTACGCAGTTCAGTCTCGTTGCGGTTGAAGGTGATGTTTGGTGGGAGGAGTGCTTGGGCCAGATGTACCATGGCGTTACGCACCCTGCGATTTTCTTCTTCCAATATGGCGCTCGCTCGCAGCCTCATCTGCCGCCTGGCAGCTTCGACGCTGAGATAGCTAAGGGCATCCATGGCCTGATGTTCGGTTCCTTTTTGAACGCTCCTGAGGACTACGCCATTTTGCATCTGGCTGAGCAACAAAGATTTGTTCCCCACGACACCACCGGCAAGAACGTTTTCTGCCAGATCTAGTACCGCGTTTTCAAAACGTAGATCAAATTTCGCTTTAACCAGGATGGCGTAATCAGTATCGGAGATGGTTATCCCGAGCTCTGCCTCAAAATCCTTCTTTTTCTCCAGTGCCTTCTGTTTGGCAGACTTATGGATGACACGACTGTCTTTCGCGCTCGCCCCCTTTTCTACTCCACTGCTTTCTGCTGGCTGTTGATATATGGCGCGCATCATAGTGAAAGCAGCATCCAGCCGCTCACGAAGGTTCTGGACCGTCTCTTCATCCAGGTCATAGACGGCCATAGATGTGCGCCCCGCCTCCTCGCGTTTCTTTTGAGTGGCTGCTTCATCGGTCACCAGGAAGTCGTAGGCTGCCTTAATATCGCGATCCGCCACATCTCCAACCTGGTAGTTCATTGGAAGGACAGTGTAATGGGGGGTAACCAGAACGCCTAGTACGATGCTAAAGCAGACAAGAAGCAGGACTTGCTGCCACAGGTGCGGCTTCACTTGATCATCAGGTTGGATGGTATCACGGCGTTCACGTCTTGCTGACCGTCTCGCGCTGTCAGCGCCCCGCTGCCTTTTCTTTTTTAATAGCTCCATAGCCTATCTGGTCCCTGCAAATCCTCTATCACTTGGCTCCGGCGAAAATCTCACTAGGGTTTCAACCGGGGTACAGTCAGCCTGATTGATAGCCCTGAGTAAACTCAAACGCAATTCGTCTCACCTTGGTGACCCGCAATGTTAATACCGGGCAAGCAAATTGCGCGCCATTTCCACCTTACCATATATCAAACCTTAAGCCGTGTATGTATCCACGCCTTACTGTTCTCAGCTTCACTTCTTTCTTTCAGCCCGATCATATGCCTTGATGATATCTTGCACCAACCGATGACGAATGACATCTTTATCAGTAAAGTAAACGAATTTCAATCCTTCGACATCCGTCAGTATCTCCACGGTCTCAATGAGCCCAGAGCGTGTGCCGTTGGGCAGATCAATCTGAGTGATATCGCCTGTTATCACCGCTTTGGAGCTTATCCCCAGTCGGGTTAGAAACATTTTCATCTGCTCTGAGGTTGTATTTTGGGCTTCATCGAGAATGACGAAACAATCATTGAGGGTTCGGCCCCTCATGAAGGCCAAAGGTGCAACCTCAATAACTCCTCGTTGCAGTAACGTGCTCGTCTGCTCGAAGTCAATCATGTCGTGGAGGGCATCATAGAGCGGTCGCACATAGGGGTTTACCTTCTCCACCAGGTCTCCGGGAAGAAAGCCCAGCTTCTCGCCTGCTTCAACCGCCGGTCGCACGAGGATGACACGGTTGATTTCACCGGTGTTAAGAGCCGCAACAGCAGTTGCCATCGCGAGGTAAGTCTTCCCGGTCCCTGCAGGACCTATACCAAAGACAATATCGTAGGCGCGGATGGCGTCAATGTATTCTTTCTGCGCCAGAGATTTAGGGGTGATAACCCTCTTCTTGGAGGTGACGTATACTGAATCTAAGAAGATATCTCGGAGACGAGCCTTGAAATTTCCACTGAGGATCTGAATGGCGTGGTTGACGTCACTAGGGTAGAGAGGATAGCCCTCGCTGAGCAGTCCGTACAGCTCCTCAAGGACGCGTTGAGCCAGCTTTACTTCAGACTCTGTCCCAATCAGGGTAATCCGGTCACCACGCAGGTTGAGTTTTGCCTGGAGAGCCTCCTCAATAAGTTTCAGATTGGCATTGCGCTCCCCACAGAGATTTAGCAGCAGAGCATTGTCATCAAAGGTGAGTACAACCTCACCAGGGCCACGTGAACTGGCATGTATCGTCACGGACAAGTCTCTATTCCTTTTCTCCCATGACCTGAATGATTAACCGTCTGCGGCGCGCCCGGTTGTCGAAATTAATAAACACTACCTGTTGCCACGTACCCAGGCTCAACCGACCCTCTATTACGGGAATGTGCAAAGAAGGTCCTAATAGGGCGGCACGAACATGAGAGTGACCGTTGCCGTCACCCCACCGCTGATCGTGGGCGTAAGGGATCTCCCGCGGTACTAAGCGCTCGATAGCATCAGCAAGATCTTGGATTACACCACTTTCGTATTCGATGGTGGTCAGCGACCCTGTTGATCCAGGCACAAAAAGGATCATGGCCCCGTGGTGAATTCCACTTTGAGCCAAGTGTTGGGTTACGAGCCCTGTTATGTCCACTATATCAGTGCCGATCTCGGTGCTAACTTCTGCAGTGCTGGTTGTTACAGTCATGGCCGCTTGTCCGCGTATCTCAACCCTAATATTCAGCCGCAGGATCGGTCTTCCCGTCTCAAACGAGACTTCCATTGAAGCTCCCTGCAGTCCGCCTGCGGCGGACAGGGAATCTTCGAAATGTAAGGAAACAATCCCATCTTATTGTAGTTGGCCACATAACCCACAGCCCCGCAGGCGGGATCTCCGCTGCGCTACGACAAGCTGCGGGGAATCTGCTCGCTGAAGCATTTTCAATCCTGAGTGCCCAACGTAAACTTCCCTATTTTACAGCTTGGATATCTAACACAAACTCCCCGCCCCTGCAAGTAGCAGAGGCTACCATTCATTTGTTTATCTGCTGTTTATTTAATAACAAAAACCATTTATCCTTGACGGCAAAGAGTGAATCTGATACCTCCTACGCCAATTGTCAAGTCCGTTGTCAGTGGTCCGTGGTCAGCTCACTGCTTTCGCCGTAAAGAGCAGAGTCAAAACGAATAGGGTTAAAGCGAGAAAGGAAAGAGACCGACTTTTTGCTTTTCCCGCTTTTCTTGCCTTCCTCGCTTTTCTCGCCCATACACGCTATGCTCTATGCGCTATTCCGTCCACCACAACGGACCACGGACTATTCTTGGACAAGTTATGAACATCCTTGATTTCATACTCCTGACCATCCTAGCTGCAGCCCTGATTCGCGGCCTCGTCCGGGGTATGATTAGACAGGTGGCCGGTCTACTGGGACTTCTCGCTGGCTTTGTGGTGGCCGGTCATCTGTACCTTCAGATGCTCCCAGTGCTTCGGCGCCACTTTCCGTCTGCACCTTACCTCGAGATACTCAGTTACGTTGTTGTTTACGCTGCTACGTGGCTGGTTGTCGTCTTCCTGGGTTACCTCTTCGTCAAGCTCAGTCGGGCTATGCTCATGGCATGGGCGGACCGCCTCCTGGGCGGCGCCTTCGGCCTCTTCAAAGGAATGGTGGCAGCCGTTGTCCTGGTCGCAGTGTTGACCCTATTTCTCCCTGGTAACTCTAAGCTCCTGAAAGAATCTCTCTTCTCTGTGCATGTTCAAAGGGCTGGCTATCTCCTGGTAACATTAACACCCAAGGACCTACGAGACCGCTATAGAAAAAGGCATAAGCTGCTCGTCCGTCAACTACAGCAACAGCAAATAACCGATTCAATCAAAAAGAAAATAAAGCAATAAAGCGATAAATATCAAAGATCGGTTTTTTAACCACAAAGGGAACAATCAATACATGTAGGAGCAAGCTCTGCTTGCGATAGGTGACAGTTCCTGAGACTGTATCGCAACCGGAGGTCGCTCCTACAGGGAATGGCGCTTTACGCAATTATAATTGGTTCTGATCTTTGTGGTTTATTGTCTGTGATGCGGGTTTATTGTTAGCTAATAGCTGAGTGCTGGTAGCCGATAGCGCTCATCTGAAAACGGACGTTTTCGGATGAGCTTTAGTGAGGATACAGAATGGCTGAGTCCGGAAAAGAATTCGAGAGGTTGCTGGATCTCATAACCCGGTTGCGAGCCGAGGACGGCTGCCCGTGGGATCGCGAGCAAACGCCAGCTACCATCAAACGCTACCTCCTTGAGGAAGTCTATGAACTGGTGGATGCGGTGGATCACAACGCTCCCGATCAGGTCGCGGAAGAGCTTGGAGATCTGATCTTCATGGCAATTTTCTTGGCCAACCTCTATGGAGAACAAGACCAGTTTCAAATGGAGCAGGTACTGCAAAGAGTGGGCGAGAAAATGGTACGAAGACATCCCCACGTCTTTGGCGATCGCGAGGTAGACTCTGCCCGGCAAGTCAAACTTAATTGGGAGGAGATTAAGCGCCAGGAAAAGCCCCAAGAATCACTTGGTGTTCTCCTTTGTGATATCCCTCGTGCGCTTCCTGCCCTTATGCGCTCATATCGCACCCTCTCAAGACTGGGTCGATCTCTGCGGCGGCCCCTCCACCAAGATATTCTGCGCTCGGAACTGCACCAATCTTTCTCGATGCTACTTGAGCAAAACGCTCAAGATAATCAACGTTCGCTTGCGCCCGTTTTGGGCAAACTGCTCCTACTGCTGGTGGCCTTCACGCTCCCCGCAGGCATCCGGGCAGAGGAAGAGCTTACCAAGAGCCTTGAGCGTTTCTGCCTAGAGATTGGAAAAGTGGAAGGTAACTTAGTAGAGGGGGGCGAAAATTGGCAAGAACTCACAGAGGAACAAGAGCGGTCTCTCTGGGACAAACTATAGTCAAAAAATTGGAGTAATGGTGAAACAGAAATTCCAAGTCACAAATCACAATATTTAAGGTTTCAGTGTTCAGGTTTCAGGTTTCAGCTTATGGCTTTTATTTTTCTTTTCCCTGACACCTGACACCC
>ENA-OVNL01000027-OVNL01000027.1-sediment-metagenome-genome-assembly--contig:-NODE-27-length-13910-cov-2.246440_pt1 | contig 13910 bp, 14 predicted proteins | sample MGYA00250099_ERZ650198 | MGnify/ENA primary metagenome ERZ650198 (study PRJEB26732, sample SAMN07278974) | sediment metagenome | biome: marsh; feature: saltmarsh; material: sediment | place: USA...
GCGAGCGCATTCCCCGTAGCGACTCGACCTGAGCTCGTCGACAGGTCTCGTCGACAAGTCTTGCTGCGGGGTGAGCGAGCGAACTACATTAAATGGTACAAATACCTTACATTTCGAAGATTCCCTGTCCGCCGCAGGCGGACTGCAGGGAGCTTCAATTCCATTTGGGATCTCGGGAAGTCAAATATTCAGGCTAGAACCTCAACAGCGAAACTCTCGGAGCAACGTTTTCTTACCTATGAACCTTCCCCATAAATACATTATTAATATATTAGATAGTTATAGCATCTGATTCTTGACGGCTTCCATGCCCGATCGGAGTACTTCAAGACAGGAAATCACCATTTTTCGCTGTTCAGGCTCGAATTCAAGCAGTAATTTTTGATGAAGATCGGTCATGATTGCACTTAACTCTTTCGACCTTCTCTGCCCCTGAGAAGTCAGGCCGATAAGCTTAATTCTGGCGTCTTTGGGGTCGTCAATGCTTTCAACCAGTTTCTTGCGAATCAGACCGTTCATAATCTTGGTGACACGGCTTTTGGCCACATCCAGTTTCTGAGCAATGCCTTTGGCGGTAAGATACCGTTCTTCCCCGAACAGCATCAAACAACGCAATTCTGCTTCGGGAATATCGAATTTTTTCGACAAATGTGAGGTCCGCTCTTTGCAGCAGTGCAGAATTTCTTCGATCAGATCCTGCAATTTCTGGCTCTGATAACCAAGCAACACATCTGCTGATTCGCGCCCTTGATCGTTCATAGTGTGAAGCATATTAGCGGAAAAAAGAAAATTTTGTCAAGAAAATTTTGTTATTGGAGAAATAAAATTAATAAAATCTAATTAAAGCAATTATATATAGTCTTGAGAGAAATCTGTCCTCATCATTATTAAAGTAAACATCGTGAACCATTAAACATAGTAAAATACTGCGATTATTGGTATTTTCAGCGTGCCTTACTCGTGGAAACACATACAGCATATGTTATACTTCTTTTCCGTGACGAGAGGGATGGAACCTTGCCATGAAACACACCACCACTTCTCAGGAAAGAGGAGGGAATACAAGGCAGGACAGCTGTCGTGGATACTCTGAGCATCCTAATGGTGCGACCTACTCTGTGGGTTTGCAGCAGTAGGGTTAATACTGGCAATGGAGGGAAACGAATATGGCGAAGGGCGTGAAGGAGCTCCTTATCCCGTTATTGTTCATGCTTGTGTTGTTTGCCTTGGTTCATTATCCGGTCTTTGCCGCAAGTAAGCCACCTGCAAAGGGTACCGTGCTGCCGCAATTCCAGCTGAAGGTGCCCGAAGATTCCAAAGCCAAAGACTATCTGGGACTATCTGGCAGAGGCGAATTCACTGTCTCTGGGATTAAGGCTCAGGTTGTTATCATTCAGCTTTTCAGCAGGTACTGACCGACGTGCCGAAAGGAAGCGTTCCGGGTGAACGAATTTTACCAGGCCATCGAACAGCGAAAAGATCTCAAAGGCAAGATGAAGATAATCGGCATTGGCATTGGGAACACTCCCGCGGATGTGCAGTACTTCAAGGAGAAATACAAGGTCCCCTTCCCGCTCTTTCCGGATGAGGACAAGGCTCTGCATGCGGCACTGGGTAAAACGAGGGCTCCATATTTCATTGGTGTCAGGATCGATAAGGACCGTAGGCCCCAGGTTTTTTATTCCAAATTAGGTGCCTTTGGGAAACCTGATACGTTTTTGGCCTCTATGCTTAAACTATCTGGACTTGACCAAGGGCCATGACCAGCAGGCTCCTTAAAAAGTATGCAGACGGCCCCAAACGTCATACCGGACGAGACGAAGTCGAGATCCGTGGTTCGACAGGCCGTTCGACAGGCTCACGGTCCTGAGCAAAGTCGAAGGAGTATCCAGTAAAATATCTTTATTCCTAGATTCTCCGCCGCAGGCGGACTTCGCGACTTCCGGAATGACGGATTTACTGCTCCCCTGCAAAATATTGACTTATTTACCACCCAGTTAGCAAGACAGCACGCTTTCCTCTCATTCTCCTCTCTACTTTCTCCAACCGGCCAGTGCCAAACAAAGCCAACCCGAGATAAATGCCAGTCCTCCCAGGGGGGTGATCGCACCAAGCCAGCGCACTCCGGTGAGAGAAAGCAAATAGAGGCTGCCCGAAAACAGAGCCATCCCCGCGAGAAAGAGCCAGGCTGCAGCCGCTTGCAACCGTACCCCGGACAACCGTGCTCGAGCCACGGCCAGCAGCGCCACAGCATGATACATGTGGTAGCGCACTCCTGTTTCGAAGGCGACAAGAAGCTCAGGCTCTATTCTGCCTTTAAGGGTGTGTGCTCCGAAGGCCCCCAGAATTACCGCAAGACCTCCTGAAATGCTTGCCAAAACAAAAAATAACCGCTCCATGGATATCTCCTCGTAAAGAAGTCGGACCCAAAGGACCCCCGGTGATTTTAGATTGAAGAATGCAGATCTTAGATTGAAGAGCTCAGTACCTCGGGATAAGAAATGCACATGCCCCTCAATCTGCAATCTACAATCTGCAATCACAAATCATAAATTGTCTGGCCTTAAGGACCAGGTTTTCGTTGTTAAATGAATTACCCATTTCTTGCCGTACCAAAAATGGGTAATTTTACCCAAAAGTGGTACGGCATGTTTTGGGTAAAAACCTGATATTTTCCAAAATCTCCATAGATATTATAAGAATGGATGCATCTACGGTCAAAGCCTGAGCCCTCTAATCTGGCACATCTATTGCAATATTACATGGTGGATAAAAATACACGGAGCGGAATGCGGCTGGAACGGATCTCATTCGATTTCTCAACTCTGACGCTGGTTTCTTGCGAACTTGCATGAGTTGGTCTTCATGAAATATGTCGTGATTACTGAGCGCTCCAATAACATGCCTCTGTTATTATAGTGGATTCCAATGAAGAAGACCCTGTCAGACACAGACATTCTTCTCCGCAGCCAGCTAACGGATGATCCTCACAGAGAGATCAAGGCCAGGCTGGCTGAATTTCTGCTCGCTCTGATTCAAGCCTTTCTGCGCACTGGTTACTACACTCCCGATCATCCCGAATCACAAAAAGCTAAGGTGGGACTCTACGAAAATTTTCAAGATCTTTTTACACAAAGGGACGAGTTGACCTTCCTCGTACGCGAGGAACTTGAGGGGAAAAACATCTTGATTGAGGGGGTCCTCCCCGAGGTTCAAGACCTCAATTCTCTTATGATAGCGGGGATGGCAGAGATGTATGTCCCCAGATTTGCCAAATTCCTCGAACAGAAAGACCTTATCAGTTTGACTCTCAAGAACGCTATGACCCAGACGGAATTCACCAGTCTCGTCGACCTCATGAGCGAACCGGCTTTTGTCGACACCACAGAGACTGGCGCTAAAGAAAAATTTAGCCAGACTTTGCGAGAGAGAAACATTTTCAACGTTTCTTACATCTACAATGAAGAACTCGTTACCGCACGAAACATTCCTTGGCGATCTCAAATCGCCCTCACCCGCCTCAAAAAAGACTTCAGCATGGTCCCCCTTTTTGCCGACCTCGACTTTGAAGGGCTGAAGAAAGTCAGAAGGCAGATAATCCAGGACTTAATGAGACCATTGCGAAATGCTGAAGCCATCTATCATATTTTGATGAATAGTGATCTCGCTGTAACCGAGGAATTTAAAGAGGCGCAAATCGACGAAGAAATAATCGAGACTCTTGCCGCTGACCTTCTCGTTCAGGTATCTCAAGCATTGCTCAGAGAGACCTTCCGCCGTGGAGAAACAGAGCCAGTTCAGGAAAAAACTGTCACCCTGGCCAAACAATTCGCCTCTGCCCTCAACCTACGGGAAATCAAGGGGAGAGAGTCCATCCTCCAAGAGTATGTCAAGCACAAACTTATTTCTGCTGAACAGCTTCCCAAGTCCATGCAGCAACGGATCAGGCTTGAGCAGCTGACAAAAAAATTCCTCCAAGACAGCAACTCCTTTCTCAGCCAGTTCGACAAGATTCAGGACGAGGAAAAATATCTCCGGGTGGCTCGAGCCTTGCTGGAGCTTATTCCCGAATTGATACACCGGGATAAGTACGAAGCAGTCCTTGAGATCATAGATTGTCTGGATCGGCATTTTAATGAGAATAAACACCGCTCCAGCTGCGCCGGGCAAATTTTAGATGAAATGAGCAAGGGTGAGACCCTCCTGGCATTGAAGAAGAAATTCCTCATCGGAAAAATGGAGATATGTCAAGCCATAACCCCGATTTTTCTCGCCCTTGGCGGCAGGTCAGTGCCTCACCTTGTCCCCATTTTGGTGAGAAGCCGCGATCTTTTAGTCCGGAAAAATGCGGTTGAGATAATTGCCCAAATCGATCCCGCAACCATCAGCCTTGTCTTAAATCAGCTAAACGAAAAAGGAAGCGAAACACGGTCCATGATCGACATCCTCCGGGTGCTGGGAGAGGTAGAGTCTGATGAGTGGCTACAACCCTTGGCCAACTCCCTTCTCGGATATCTCAATCATGAAAGCCCTCAGATCCGAGTGGAAGCATTGAGGCTATTTTTTAGAATCAAAGGCGCCGAGGGCAAAAGCCTATACCTCGATCTACTCAATGACCCAGACATCGATGTTCAGAAAGAGGCGGTTCACTGCCTGGCCAGGGTCAAAAGCGCAACTGCCCTGGGGAAATTCCTCAAGATGCTGAAAAATTTTGAAGATCATTCTTCAGCCAAGACAAGGCGACTGGAAGAATGCCTTTTTAGGGACCTGGGTTTCTATGGGAATTGTGAACTGCCAGGTGAAGGCTTTCTCGAGGACTTCCTGCTGGCGACGATCAAACGCCAGCTCAGCATAGGCCGCCTCAAGTTCTCTACGGTGAAAGGGAAGGCCGTCAATCCGGAGATCATTGCAGCAATTTGCGAAGCCTTGGGGAATCTCGGCACGAGCAAATCCCGTAAAACTCTTCAGAAACTCAATAAGCAGAAAGACAGCCTGTGGCAAAGCAAAGCCCAGGAAGCCTTGACAAAAATAGCAGAAAGAGAAGAGACAGCAGCCTAAATAAGTAATCCGGGATCATGGGCCCCGGCTTTGGGCCAGCCTTCAGGGAGCTCCCATACTCTTTCCCCCTTGCGCCAGTCTACTGTAGTGATGGAGTGGTAGAATATATGAAATCCCAAGCTCCAAGCACCAAATTACAAATAAATCTCAAATTCCAATATCCAATGACCAAAACAGGTTTGGAATTTTGAATTTTGGTCATTGTGATTTGTTTGATATTTGATATTTGTGATTTGGAATTTTTAGTCACTCCAGCAGACGGCCTCAAGGGGGAAGACTATTGAAGCTCCCCCAGGGGACAGCCCAAAGTCGGGTCCTTTGAGTCCGGATTCTTTAATTTCCTCTCCCATCAAAAAAGACCCAGCTGGCCGGATATCTGATCGCGTTCTTGGCTGTCAATCAGTCGAATGGTGCCGAATTCGCCGTCGTAGCCTGGTTGGATATCCACTTGCCCTGAGCGCACCCGGCTAATGGCTTCGCCTAGGAGGTCTGACCCAGACCGACGGATACTTTCTAGTTCTGCTTCCACCAACACATGGTACTCGTTTCCCAGTTTGCTTAGAAGGTCTAGGTAAGCTTTGTTTACCCTCTTACTGCTGGTTCCGACCTCTTCTACTTCACCAATAATTTCTATCAAGGGAATGATGGACTTATATGGGCGTGCTCCAGGTGAGCGCCTTCCGGAAGGGTGGTCGGCCAGTTTTTCCACCCGGTGCATAACCCCCACTGTCACCTTACGGTTGCACTTGGGGCAGCGTCCATTGTTCCTTCTGGTGTCTTTCGGGGAAAACCGAACGCTGCAGGGACGATGCCCGTCGTAGTGATATTTGCCTTCTTCGGGATAGAACTCTAAGGTGCCCAGGAACTCGGGGCTATTCGGTTCAGAGATAGCTCTCATGATGGCCGCATACGATAGATCGGTATCAAATAGATTTGCCTCCCGCATGAGTTTGACAGGGGAATGAGCGTCAGAGTTGGATATGAGCTGTAAACCATCCAGGGAGGAAAGTCTCCAGTTCATGGGGGGATCAGAAGAAAGACCGGTCTCAATAGCGGGAACCAGTGGGGTCAATTCCTCAAAACATTCCTCCAGGCTGTCAAAGCCCGATTTGGCCCCGAGTACGGAAAAATGAGGGGTCCAGGCATGGGCTGGAACAAGTACAGCCTCATCGGTGGTCTCTTTCGCGATCTTGAGCAACTCCTTGGCATCCAGTCCCAGAATGGGCCGGCCGTCTGATTGAATGTTGCCGATGCGGGCAAGGGCGGCTTGTAACCTGCGGGCAGCATCCATGTCGGGCAGAAAGATGAGATTGTGAACTTTCCGGGTGCGGCCGTTCTTCTTGTAAATGCTGCTGACCTCAGCGCTGAGCAGAAAACGCACTGGTGCCCGACAGCGATTGGGAACTGTTGCGTCCACCAATGTCGCCAGGTCTGCTTTGAGTTGGAACAGACCAGACTCCGCGGGCTGGAGCTTCTCTTGGAGTTCCTTCAACCAGCCAGGATGGGTGCAATCGCCTGTTCCAACTACTGTGATCCCTTTGAGCTGCGCCCACCGGTGCAAACTCTCTGGTTCCATAGCTTTGCTAGTGGCGATCGAGTAGTGGGAGTGGATATGGAGATCAGCTATGAACCACACGGGTATCTCAATCCATGAAATATTCTGGCTAGGGAGGGTGTTACCTAAGTAGAGGGCGGCACCGCCGACCGAATCAGGAGGCTCAAGAGAAACCGGTGCTACCGCATCCAGATGCTGAAGTCTCACTTCCCGAGCTGCCAGAAGAAGTGGTGCAGGCAAAAGAGGAAAGCAAACGTTCTACACTCTCAGCGCCACAGTGCGGGCACTGAGGAGGTGGCTCGTCTACCCGAAAAACCAAGGTTTCGAAACACTTATTACAGCAGCAGCAGAGATACTCATAAATTGGCATGGTTACCCTCAATAGAGAATTGTTTAAACAATATAGTAATCATCTTGTCTTCGGTGATCAACCAGAGAACAAAATGCCACAGTTTGGCCAAAAGATGCAACGATCTTTTGCCCTGCAGCCTGGCGGAAAGATTTTGGTATTCAAGCACACTTTTCATATGTAGGTGTGGTTTAGTCTCACCCTCCCCCACTCTTGGTTGACTTTCCCCACAAAGTTTTCTAACGTAATCTGATAAATGTAACTTTGCTGTCCTGACAGCTTTGGAGTGCCATCCGGGTCGAAATGCCTGCAAACCTCCCTCCTGATTACTACGAAGCTGAAAAACGCTACCGCGCCGCCAAGACGGTCCCGGAGAAGATCGCCCACCTTGAAGACATGCTAACAATTATGCCCAAACACAAGGGCACCGACAAACTGCGGGCCGGCCTTCGCAAGCGGATCTCCAAGCTAAAGGCTTCAGCTCAGAGCAAGAAGAGCCTTGGCAAGCGAGATTCTGCCTTCCAGATCGACAAGGAAGGGGCAGGGCAAGTGGTGGTGATTGGTCCTGCCAATGTGGGCAAATCTGCCCTGGTGGCGACCCTGACAAACGCCAACCCAGAAGTGGCTGACTTTCCCCTCACTACCTGGAAGCCAACCCCCGGGATGATGCCGGTGGAAAACATACAGATTCAACTGGTGGATACTCCACCGCTCAACCGGGACTATGTGGAGCCGGAATTGCTGGATCTCATCCGACGCGCTTATTTTATCTTGCTGGTTGTGGATCTGCAGACCGATCCGGTGCAACAATTGGAAGAGACGATTAGCTTGCTGGAAGAGCACCGCATCATACCACGCCATTTACAGGATAGATACGCTGAACAGGGGCTGTTGAAGTTCATTCCTTTCTTGGTGCTGGCCAACAAGAACGATGACGAGAATACTGAGGAGAATCTTGAGATTTTTCGTGAACTGATTGATGCTGACTGGCCACTGTGCTCTGTGTCTGTTACGAGCGGTCGTAACCTGGAGCTCTTGAAGATGATGTTGGTCGAGAGGTTGAAAATTATTCGTGTTTATTCCAAAGCACCCGGAAAAGATGCTGACCTTACCTCTCCCTTTGTGTTGAAAAAGGGAAGTACGGTGGAAGATTTTGCTGCTAAGGTTCATAAAGACTTCGCAGAAAAACTAAAGCTGGCCAAGGTTTGGGGTGAAGGTGTCTTTGATGGTCAGAAGGTCCAGCGCGACTATGCCTTACAGGATGGTGATGTGGTTGAACTGCATATCTGAAGGATTTCAGATTTAAGTGAATGAAATGGGATAATCTTTGAATTCCTTAATCTTCAATATAAAATCTCTTTTCTTCCTTCCCACTTCCTCCCTGCGCACTCTTTAAGAGTTTGTGATTTATTTTTCCTTGACAGATGGCAAGAAAATGCTTATTTTTCCTACCGGTTAAGTAGAATTTTAAAAAGCACAAATCATTTATCTGATTCTAACCTAGCTACCGGCCCCGGCTGGTGGTTACGAGGGAGATTTGCCTTATGGCTTTGTGCATTAGTAAACGACCCATGACCGAGGAAGAATGTGAAGATATTTGCCAGCGCCAGGAAGATGGCCTCGATAAATTGCTCTCCACCAAACTAATGGGGGCAGAATGTCTTGAAGACTTAGTTTGTGGCGAGGAAGACTTTCTGAGAGCGGAACCGGATGGAAAAGGCAGTACCGCAGGGGGTGGTGAAGAAAGGGACTGTGTCCCAGCAGGAGCAAGCAGCCAAACGGCTCGTTCCAAAGATGGTTCAGTGGCAAAGGTTGCTGATGCAAGGGGCAGTGAAGAAGATATGTTCCAAGGCGATCTAATCAGCTGTTACCTCCAAGAGATCTCTCATTTTCCGTTGCTCACACCAGAGCGCGAGATTGAGTTGGCTAAGACCATCAAGAAAGGACAAAAGGAGTTGGTAGCTTTGATGTGGGATGAGCGCACCAGTGGTTCCCGCTTTGATGGTCTGCGTCAACAGTTACTCAAGTGGCAAAAAGAGTCAATAAATTACCCAGGATTACGGGAGAAGATGGCTGAGTATGCCTTGGCAGCTCTTAAGGAGGCTGCGGCTGCGGTGGATGCTACTGAAGATCAACGCCAATTATCGGAAGATGCTCTTCAAATTGCAAGGAGAATGGATGATGCCAAGAATGAGATGGTTGAGGGCAACTTACGCTTAGTGTTAAGCATTGCCAAGCGGCATAGGGGGAGAGGTTTGAGTTTTCTCGATCTCATTCAGGAGGGGAATATGGGCCTGCTCAAGGCGGTTGCCCGTTACGACTATACCAAAGGCAATCGTTTCAGTACCTATGCCACCTGGTGGGTGCGCCAGTCCATTATCCGCGGAATTTACGATAAAACTCGCACCATACGACTACCTGTACATTTCATTGAGATGAAGAGTCATTTCTTTAAGATTTTCTACGAACTGGTGAAAGAACTTGGCCGGGAGCCCACCCCTCTGGAAATTGCCGAGCACAGCGGCCTCGGTATAGATAAAGTGATGATGATTATCCAGCTGTCCACCCGGCCGATTTCCCTGGAAGCTCCCCTGGGAAGTGAAGAGCAGCGGTTGGGTGATTTCCTTGCTGATGATAGAGCGGTCTCTCCGCTCGAGGATGTGAGTAAGCAGGAGTTGACAGAGATCACTGCTGAGGTCCTGAGTACTCTTTCAAGCCGAGAAGAAACTATTCTCAAGTCCAGATTTGGCATTGATGGAAGGCCCACCGAGACCTTGAAGACCATAGGTGAACGTTTTAGTGTCTCCAAAGAACGCATACGACAGATTGAGAAAAAGGCTATTCGCAAGTTGCGACACAGTTCTCGGGGTGAGCGTTTGAGAAGCTTCGTAGATTAAGGAAAGGCAAAAATCATTGAGTCTTGACAATGGGGATGAACATCTTTTATAGAGGAGTAGCGGTGGAGGCGAATCTCCAGATCTAAACTAGCCCGGATATCTCACGAATTGACGTCGTGAAACATCAGGGCCCGAGAAATTTGATTCATAAACGAACAGGCCATGAAGGCTTACCTGAACTGAGGTTAGGGTGGACTTTGTGGCTTTTTTTTCGCCTGCAGGAAGTTGAGGAGGAAGAAATGAGGTTGAGATTGAGCAGAGAACTTGTTCTCATCATCTGTGTGGTTTTGCTCGCCTGGGGAGTTGCCGGGGCACATTTCGGTATGATTATTCCCTCGGATGAGATGGTAATGAAAGGTGAAAGTAACAATGTCTCTTTACAACTCATGTTTTGGCATCCGTTCGAGAATGTGGGTATGGAGTTAGAAAGGCCGGCGCAGTTTGGGGTAGTTGCAAACGGCGTGAAGACGGATCTGCAGCACACCCTGATTTCCCAAGAGATCCACGGGCATACTACTTGGAAAACAAACTATCGGATCAAACGACCAGGTCTCTATGTGTTTTACATGGAGCCACAGCCTTACTGGGAACCAGCGGAAAATAGCTACATTGTCCACTATACCAAGACTGTGGTAGCAGCGTACGGGGAAGATGAGGGCTGGAGTGAACCCATTGGCCTTAAAACCGAAATTGTGCCTTTGAGCAGACCGTTTGGTCTCTATGCCGGAAATGTCTTCCAAGGTGTGGTTATGGTAAACGACAAGCCAGTGCCTCATGCTGAGGTGGAGGTGGAGTACTTCAACCGAGGTGGAAGCTATTCGGCTCCTTCCGATTACATGGTGACCCAGACCATCAAAGCTGACTCCTCGGGTGTATTTACCTACGCGGTGCCCAAGGCCGGATGGTGGGGTTTCGCTGCGCTCAGCACCGATAATCGCCAGATAGAGGGTAAGGATGTGGAGATCGGCGCTGTCTTATGGGTGAACTTCTACGAGATGAAGTAGCTTGCACTAGCGGCTGGCACCAGAGAGCAAAACCAGTAAAAAAGGGGCAAATCAAGCCACTAATAGGACGATGAAATTTCCTTGACTCCGGTTCCTTGAATTACTAGCATGGCCATTACGGTTCAACAAACAAGCTGCGCATGTCCAACGCCACGGTCATATTGCATCACCATAGGAACGAAGACGATAGTATTTCCTTAGCCCGGATATTTCATGAATGACTTGCTGCGACCACGGATATGTCCATCCTTCCTGGCGTCCTCGGGTGTCGGCCCCTGCGACGTACCGTTCAGGTACGCCTCGGAACCGACACCCTGCGGTTGCCAGGTGGCAAGCCCATCCTCTTCGCGCTCGCTGCGCTCCGCTCAGTCCCGCAGGCGGGTTCCCAGTTTCGTGGTCTCGCGATAGCAATTCATGAAATGTCCGGGCTAGAGCCACTTTGTCAGAATCCCCAGGTTCGGTTTCTCTGATCTTTTCAAGCATCGGAGGTTTCTAGAGTGAAAAGAGTATTGACCATTGCCGGATCGGACTCTGGGGGTGGGGCCGGCATTCAGGCAGATCTGAAGACCATCACCCTGTTGGGCGGATTTGGGATGAGTGCCATTACTGCTCTTACCGCCCAAAATACCGTGGCGGTGGCGGCCATCCATGATGTGCCGCTGAATTTTATTGAAGCTCAAATCGACGCGGTCTTTACCGACATCGGAGTTGACGCTGTAAAAACGGGGATGCTTGCCAACAAGGAAGTGGTACAATTGGTTGCCGGCAAGATAGACCAGTACAAACCGCCAGTGGTGGTGGTTGATCCCGTCATGGTGGCCAAGAGTGGAGCCCCCCTCCTGGCTGTTGAGGCGCAGCGGACCCTGGCACAGTTCCTGTTGCCTCTGGCGACCCTGGTGACCCCCAATCTACCAGAAGCCTCGGCCCTGGTTGGCTGGGAGGTAAGAAACGAAAATGACATGCACCGTGCCGCCGAGGAACTACAGGCAATGGGGCCGACTTACGTACTGGTCAAGGGAGGTCATCTCCACGGTGAGGCCGTGGACCTGCTCTTTGATGGCCGGCAATACCACGAGTTTAGGGCCAGCCGAGTGGAGACCAAGAACGTCCATGGCACTGGGTGTACCTATGCTTCTGCCATCGCCACCTATTTGGCCCAAGAACTAGATGTAGTTGAGGCGGTGGCAGCAGCAAAGCGTTTTATCACTGAGGCCATTCGTCATGGACTTGCTGTAGGGCAGGGTCATGGTCCCACCAATCCGTACGCAGCGATGAGGCAAGAGTGGAAGAGATAGCCCGGATATTTTATGAATCACTTGTTGCGACCACGGATATGGCCGTCCTTCCTGGTGTTCTCGGGTGTCGGTCCCTGCGACGTACCGTTCAGGTACGCCTCGGAACCAATCCCGCGGTATTGCGGGACGAGTTTCCAAGTGGCACGCCCATCCTCTTCGCGCTCGCTGCGCTCCGCTCAGTCCCGCAAGCGGGTTCCCAGTTTCGTGGTCTCACGACAGCAATTCATGAAATATCCGGGCTAACAACAGCAACGGTTATCATCGCGCGTTAACTCATAAAAATCGAGGTGAGCGATGCTTCGGCAAGGCACAATTTCCGCTGAAACCCATGGCGTAATCAAATGGCTGGGAACTCTGTTTATTTGCATTACTTTGAGCTTGATGCCACAACAACTGCCAGCCCAAGAAAATGAGCCAGTCTTGACTTTGGAGGAGAGTATTCAACTGGCACTGGAACGCAACCTGGAGGTGCAGGTGGCGAAAGAAGAAATTCAATTCGCCCTGCAGGGGAAAAATAGAGCAAGAACGGGATTTTTGCCAAAACTGACTGCACAGTATGATTACCGCCGTCCCAGCGAAACGGAGACAAAAATAGGTGGTGTTACCCTTGAGAATGAGGATAGGGATCAATACAGGTTCACCGGTACCGTCGCACAACCCCTTTTTACTGGATTTGAAACTCTCTCCAACTACCAGTTGGCCAAGCTCGGTCTGGATGTGGCCAAGATTCAGTTGCAAAAAACCCGATTAGACTTAATCCTGGCGGTAAAGGAATCATATTTTGAGATTTTGCGGGCCGAAAAGATCAGCCAGGTGGCTGAACAGTCCGTACGCCAGCTGCAAGAAGGGGTTCGGGTGGCTCAGAATTTTGTTCAGGTGGGGATGAGGCCCAAAGTTGACGTGCTTGATGCAGAAACCCGCTTAGGAGAGGCCGAGTTGCAACTGATTGTAGCGAATAACGATATTGGGGTGGCCAAAGCTCGCTTCAATACAGTGCTACGCCAACCCATAGATACACCAGTGGCGGTGGTGGATGTCCTTACCACCGTATCCTACGAAAGATCCTATGAGTCCAGTCAGCAGCTCGCTTTGCAGCACCGGCCCGAGCTGCTGGAGGCCAATAAGAATGTGGCCATAGCCGAAAAGGAGATAACGCTGGTAAAGAGCGACTACTATCCCGATATAAGTCTGTCGGCCAATTACTACCGGCGAGGTGATGATCCAACAGTGGACGGCAGCGATTTTGTGGATCGGGAAAACTGGGACATCGTTGCTGGTGCCACCTGGACTTTCTTTGAATGGGGAAAGACCCGGTATGCCACCAACCAGCAACGAGCGCGTCTGCGCCAAGCAAGAGAGAGTCTGGAACAGATCAAAGATAGCATTCTTCTCGAGGTCAAGACTGCTTTTCTGTCGGTGCAAGCCGCAGAACGAGGTATCCGGGTGGCCGCGAAAAGTGTTGAGTCTGCTGAGGAAAACTTCCGAATCAGCGAGGAGCGCTACAAGGAACAGGTGGCCACCGCTACGGAAATACTTGATGCTCAGACCAGGCTGACCCAGGCACGAACCAACTACACCAATGCCCTGGTGGTCTTTAACTTGGCTCGAGCCAGATTGGTTCGAGCCATGGGGCTGGAGTATGAACCCACTTGAAAATGCTCTAGCGAGCGCATTCCCCGTAGCTTGCTGCGGGGTTAGCGAGCGAACTGCAATAAAATGGAATCACTTCCTTACATTTCGAAGATTCCCTGC
>ENA-OVNL01000028-OVNL01000028.1-sediment-metagenome-genome-assembly--contig:-NODE-28-length-13908-cov-3.036729_pt1 | contig 13908 bp, 10 predicted proteins | sample MGYA00250099_ERZ650198 | MGnify/ENA primary metagenome ERZ650198 (study PRJEB26732, sample SAMN07278974) | sediment metagenome | biome: marsh; feature: saltmarsh; material: sediment | place: USA...
CCAAGAAAGGAGAGAAGAAAAATAAACAAGCACGTTAACGTAAACCAAAGGATTAGAGCTCCCCAAGTCCGTCTTATAGGTGTAGACGGCACACAACTGGGGATAGTGCCGCTGGAAGAAGCACTGGAGCGTGCAATTGAAGAAAAATTGGACCTGGTGGAAGTGGCGCCCAAAGCAACGCCTCCGGTATGCAAGATAATGGATTATGGTAAGTACAAATACTTGCAGAGCAAGAAACTCCAGGAGGCGAAAAAGAAGCAGACCATAATCCAGATAAAGGAAGTGAAAATCCGCCCGAAAACCGAAGATCATGATTATCAGTTTAAACTGCGGCACATCAAACGTTTCCTCGGGGAGAACAACAAGGCCAAGATAACTATCATGTTCCGCGGGCGAGAAATAGCCCATTCTGAACTAGGATTGAAAGTCCTCGAGCGTATCATAGCTGACACTGAAGAAGAAGGCGTTGTGGAACAATCGCCCAAGCTCGAGGGAAGAAACATGACCATGATACTTGCTCCCCGATCGTAGCTTTTCTGGAGGAGCTTGAGACCTTCCCTTTGACAGGGAAAATTCCTTCCCGTATTGAGAGCTGCGGCGAGAGCCCGTAGTGAGCACCCACGCCGCTTTAGGTTTGCAAGCAGGAAGCCATGCTTGCGGGCTGCTGTTGCCGTCTTCCTCTACCTAAAAATATCTTGACAATTTCTGAACTTAAAGATATGGTTTTTGATTCCTTTTTGGTACTGAGACCACACGGGAGTTACAATGCCTAAGATGAAAAGCAATCGCGGCGCAGCCAAGCGTTTCAAAACCACCGGCAGCGGAAAGCTCCGCCGCGCTAAAGCGTTTAGAAGCCACATCTTGACGAAGAAATCAGCAAAGAGGAAGCGAAACCTGCGGAAGTCTGGTCTTGTTGACTCCACAAATGCCCGGGGAATTCGGCGGCTGCTGCCCTATGCTTAAGCGCAGGCAAATGGCTGGCTGATGGGCGTAAAACCCCGGAAAGACGCCAGGACGGCTTCTCTTTTTTTGACAAAATTTTATTTTTATCCGAATAGGGGTGAATCATGGCACGCGCCACCAACGCAGTTGCTTCCAGAAAACGACGCAAGAAAATACTGAAACAGGCGAAGGGATATCGCGGGGCTCGAAGCAAGTCGCTACGCTCCGCCCGCTTGAATGTGGAAAGGGCGCTCCAGTACGCCTATCGTGATCGACGTGTTCGCAAACGTCAGTTTCGTTCACTTTGGATCACCCGGATAAACGCGGCCGCCCGTATGCATGGCCTCTCTTACAGCAGGTTTATGGATGGTCTCAAGAAGGCCGGAATAGGCCTGGATCGTAAGGTGCTGGCCGACCTCGCCGTCAACGATCCCCAAGGCTTTGCTCAGATCGCGGAACTAGCCCGCCGGGACGCCTAGATCTACTCCTCCCAAAATAATGAAACAAGAAATTGATACCCTCCTTCAGGAAACCATTGAGCGATTGGCAACCATCGATAAAGCGAAGGATGTGGAACGACTGCGCATCGCTGTGCTGGGGCGCAAGGGAACACTCTCCCACCTGTTTAAAAAACTGGGGGAAAGCCCCGCAGAAGAGCGTCCTGTTCTTGGCAAGATACTGAATGAGACACGCGTACGGTTGGAAAGCGCTTTTGAAGAGGCTAAATCTCGCACCACCTCCGTCTCCGCTCACAGTACTGCTTTGGATATTTCCCTGCCGGGCAGGTTGCCGTACCTAGGTCACCTGCATCCCATCACCCAAGTCAGCATGGAGATCGCAGAAATCTTTCAGCGACTGGGATTCGAGGTGGTTGAGGGCCCAGATGTGGAGTTGGACTACTACAATTTTGAGGCCCTTAATATCCCCAAAGACCATCCTGCCCGTGACATGCAAGATACTTTCTACGTCACGGACAATATCGTTTTGCGTACCCACACATCCCCCATTCAAGTGCGGGTTATGGAAAAACAACCACCACCCGTGCGAATCATCGCACCCGGCAAGGCCTACCGGTGCGATTCAGACGTGACTCACACCCCCATGTTCCATCAGGTCGAGGGCCTCATGGTGGACAAGGACGTCTCCTTCGGTGATCTCAAAGGTGTGCTCACCGTTTTCGTGCACCAGATGTTTGGAGCGGATGTGGATCTGCGCTTCCGCCCCAGTTTTTTTCCTTTTACCGAGCCCAGCGCAGAGGTGGACATCCAGTGTGTCATGTGCCGGGGTGAGGGGTGCCGGGTTTGTTCGGAAACTGGTTGGCTGGAGATTCTGGGCTCCGGCATGGTCGATCCAGAAGTGTTTAAAATGGTTGGCTATGATCCAGAAGAGGTTACCGGCTATGCTTTTGGCATGGGCATCGAACGCATTGCCATGCTCAAGTACGGAATCAACGACCTCCGGTTGTTTTTTGATAACGACCTGAGGTTCTTGGAACAGTTCTAGCACTGAGGTTTCAGTGTTCAGGTTTCAGTTTTTTCCTGACACCTGAAACCCGACACCTGAAACCCCGAGACTTGGTGCCTAGTCCATAGTGCTTAGTGCCTAGTTGGTGCAGCTGCTGGAACCTTAACGACCGCAGGAACAAATTATGCTCATCAGCCTCAAATGGCTTCGCTCTTTAATCAGCTGTGATGCTTCACCTGATGAGATTGCCCACCGGCTTACCATGGCCGGCTTGGAAGTGGAAGCCATTGAGCCTTTCCACTTCGGCCTGGAGCGGGTTGTGGTGGGGAGCATCCAAAGCATACAGCAACATCCCGCTGCTGAGCATCTCCAAGTCTGCAAGGTGCAGGGCTCTGGAGGTATCCTGGATGTGGTCTGCGGCGCTCCTAATGTGGCGGCGGGGCAGATGGTGCCTCTTGCCCTGGATGGCGCCCGTCTGGCTGACGGTGCTGAGATTGGCTCAGCTGAAATTCATGGCGTATTCTCCCAGGGCATGCTTTGTTCGGAAAAAGAACTCGGTCTGGGAGGAGACGCGAGCGGCATAATGGTCCTGGATTCCAACTTGTCCCCCGGAACCCCCCTGGCCGAAGCTCTTGAACTGGACGACTTAGTTCTGGATATAGGCATTACACCAAACAGGGCCGATTGTCTGAGCCTCGTGGGCATCGCCAGGGAGGTGGCGGCCCTCTTTGACCTCCCGTGGTCTCTCCCTCCCATTAGCCTCAAGGAGAGCGGCCCGCCAGTAGAAACTTTGACCTCGGTAACTATTGAGGATCCGGACCTCTGCCCTCGCTATGCCGCCCGGGTGGTTCAAAATATTACCATTAAACCTTCTCCTCTTTGGCTGCGACAGCGTTTGGAGGCGCAGGGTATCCGGGCCATCAATAACATTGTGGATGTTACCAACTATGTTATGCTGGAGTTGGGCCAACCCTTGCACGCCTTCGACTTCCACCGTCTGGACGGCAACCGTATTGTGGTGCGTCGGGCGCAATCCAATGAAACGTTCGTAACCCTGGACGGCCAGAAGCATGAGTTGCAGCAAGATATGCTGCTTATCTGTGATGCCAGCCACGGCGTAGCCCTGGCCGGCATCATGGGCGGCCTTGACTCGGAGATTGCTCCCGATACTAACACCGTTCTTATCGAAAGTGCCCATTTTCAACCAACTGGCACCAGGCGGACCGCCAAAGCCCTTGGAATGAGCACCGAATCATCTTATCGCTTTGAGCGGAGGGTAGACCCTGAGGGTGTGCTTACCGCATTGGATCGGGCCGCCCAGCTTATGGTGGAACTGGGCGATGGTGAGTTGGCCGCCGGCTGCATTGATGTCTATCCGGTTCCAATTGGGCAGGAATCGATACAACTCCAGGTGTCTAAAACCAATCGCTTCCTAGGCACGGATCTCACCAGAGAAGAGATCTGTAAACATCTGGAGTCGATTCAGTTGAAGGTCAGCACTGCCGAAGAAGACCTCCTCGTGGTAGATCCACCATCTTTTCGCGCCGACCTCAGCCGCGAAGTGGATCTCATGGAGGAAGTGGCCCGATTGGCAGGATACGATCGTATCCCCAGTGCTTCACCCATGGCTCGCCTGGCTTCAGCCAAGCCGGCTCAAGATCAGGTCATCAGACAGCAGAGCAAACAGCTCCTTGCAACCCACGGTTTTTGCGAAATTGTCTCCTACTCATTCATCAGCGCCCAATCTGTTGATCTGCTGAAACTTGAAGAGGACGACCCGCGGAGGCGGCTCCTTCCCCTTCGCAACCCCTTGAGCGAGGAGCAGGCAGTAATGCGTACTTCACTTGTTCCAGGTATGCTGGAAACTGCCGCCCGCAACCAGCGTCAAAACAACTTCAATTTGAGACTCGTTGAAATCAGCAAGGTCTTTTTCTCCAGAGGAGCTGAGGAACTTCCTGAAGAGCGATTCAACCTTTGTGGCCTGCTCTCTGGTACGCGTCGGCCGCTAGGATGGAACGAGCCAGCTGAGAGCGTTGATTTCTTCGATATCAAAGGTGCGCTCGAGGCTCTCTTTCTGGGTCTCGGAGTCGCAGATATTCGTTGGGCCGATACGAATCCAGCTCCTTACTTAAAGCCAGATGCCGCTGCGCGGCTCTTCTTGGCCGACACTTGTTTGGGGGATCTGGGGGAGGTCCATCCCAGGGTTCTAGAGGACTTCGACCTCAAAGGCCCCATATATATTTTTGACATCGACTTCGACCTCCTCATGGAAAACACGGTATCTCTGAAAAAGTTCAAGCCCTTGCCAAGATTCCCCGCGGTCAACCGTGACCTGGCCATTGTCGTTTCTGGTACTGTCGCCGCCCAAGATTTGCTCGACTATCTAGAAAAACATCGACCGCAGTACTCTGAATCCATCACCCTCTTCGATCAGTATCACGGCAAACAGGTAGAAAAAGGTAAAAAGAGTCTTGCCTTCCGCATCACCTACAGATCCGGAGAACGTAGTCTCACTGACCTGGAGGTCAATGAAATCCATACGGCATTTGGCCAAAAGGTCATCGCCGCATTCCAGGCTGAAATACGCTCTTGAAATTTAATCGATGGTGTTGCATATTACACAGCAGAAAGTGCAAGCTTCTATACGAAGCAATCAGTGAACGGTATACAAGCAGTTGGGACGAAAACCTTAACCCTTTTCCTTTTCGCTGTTGACCGCTTTTTGAAACGGCATGTGCCTCGATTATGACAGACTTCATTCCCAGTAAGCGTTTTTTCAAGATTGGCGAGGTGAGCCGGATTGTAGGCGTTCCCACTCATGTGCTTCGCTATTGGGAACGAGAGTTTTCCCTTGTCCGACCCCGACGCGCCCCTTCAAAGCAGCGGGTTTACCGTCGTAAAGATGTGGAGATGCTCCTGCACATCAAGAATTTGCTTCACGACGAGAAGTACACCATCGCTGGCGCCCGCAAGAAATTAAAACTCCCCTCAGATCACTCTTCACACCACCCAACCTTGGATGAAATCAAACAAGAACTGATCGCCCTTCGACGCATGTTAGATTGACAGTTCGATTGATGAGCTGAACACGGCATGATTCCTGCAGGCATGCGACATTACTACAAAAAAGTATTTGCATTTTTATAGCAATGCTGCTATAGATACCGAGATCTTTTTTGTAGCGAAATTGAAAGCATACGTGTTTAATCGCTGCTCTCACCTAGTGCGGAGCCAGTAAAAGTGAGGGGGGGTATGGATCTCGTCTTATCCAAAGAATCGATAGATAACATCATTAGCGTTCTGGATGAAGACCTTCTCCGGGCCGGGGCTGACTGTGTCCTCTTGGTTGACCGTTCTGGTAATCTTATTGTCAATCGAGGCGATCCTGCCAATCTGGATGTTGTAGCCTTAGCTGCACTCTCTGCGGCCAATTTCGGCGCAACCGCCGAGATTGCTAAACTCATTGGCGAAGATGACTTCGCTCTTCTTTTCCACAAAGGCAAAAATGAAAGCATCCACTTCACCAAAGTAGGAAAGGGGTTCATTCTTATTACCCTTTTCGGCAAGGATGTTTCCTTGGGGCTGATCAGGTTAAATACCGCGAGAGTGACTGATACACTGGTACCTATTCTGGGCGGAGAGCAGTAACTGTGTCGTTTATTGATCTTAGTAAAAACGAGGTCCAATGTAAGATCGTCTACTACGGACCTGGGCGAGGGGGCAAGACTACCAACCTGCTCTACTTGCACCAGGCCATGACCGACTCTGTTCGTGGCAAGATGGTTACCATCGATACCAAGGGTGACCGCACGCTCTTTTTTGATTTTCTCCCTTTGGCCCTCGGTCAGATTCAGGGATTGAGCATAAAAATCCAGCTTTACACCGTCCCTGGCCAGGTCATGTACAATGCGACCCGCAAACTGGTTCTCAAAGGTGTGGATGGCATTGTATTCGTTGCTGATTCCCTGAAGGTTCAGAAAGAGAAGAACATTGAGAGTCTGGAAAATCTGAGACTGAATCTTGCTGAAGATAACATCGACATTAAGGAAATTCCTCTCGTCCTTCAGTACAATAAGAGAGACCTCGGCGGTTCTAATATTCCCATCCTCTCTGTTGAGGAGATGCAGGAAGACCTGAACAAGGAACTCCAGGTTCCCTATTTCAGTGGCAGCGCACTCAAGGGCGACGGTGTGTTTGAAACGCTGAGAGAGATTAGCAAGGGGACAGTAAAATATGTTAGCCGTAAGCTTTTATCTCGTTAACAATCGCCAGTTGCCATAAGGAGGGGGAAATGGATTTGACCGACGACCCCTTGGCAGGAGTTGATGCCAGCGAATTAGAGGCCGACATTGACAAGGCCATAGACGAACTCTTCGTTAAAAAAAGCGAGGGGAAGGAACCTTCGCGTGCTGAGGAAGCCCCACCCGAAGAGCCCGCCAAAGAACCGGCAGAGAAACCAGTGGAAGAATCTGTCCCTGCTCCGCCGGCTGAAGCCGCAGATGATCCTTTAGCTCAATTGAAGGAGAGTCTTCTCACTCTGGATTGGGAAATTACTCCGGAGTCCATACAGGATTTTGAAAAAGAGCTCCAGGCCGTTAGCGACAAGCACGGTGATGATCGTCACTGCATGGCAGTGATTAAAATGTCTCTGGGCGTACTCACATATCTACGGGCTGCAAAGGCTGATGCAGCGCCGATCTCCGTCCAGTTTTTGCATGGAGCTACCCGCGGTCTTGATCTCTTCCTGCGGGAGTCAGAACCCACAGAGGCTGAGCGCAGCGAGGTAATGGACCAATTGCTCGGTCAATTTAGGCGGGTGAAGGCTGAAATCCAGCGGATGAAACCGTCGGCAGAAGAACCTCCAGCAGTTGAGCCCGAACCAGCCGTCGAGCCTCCGCCAGATGATGAGCCGATTTTGGAAGAAATGGTCGAGGAAGAACCAGCGCTGGAGGAGATAATCGAGGAAGAGCCGATTCTGGAGGAGGCTGCCGCAGAGGAACCAACACTGGCGGCTACCCCTGAAGAAGAACCAGTGCTGGACGAATTATTCGGAGAGGAACCGGTATTAGAGGAAGCGCTCGAAGAAGAGCCGACTCTGATCGCTCCTGCAGAAGAAGAACCCTTGCTGGAAGAACCTCCGGAAGAAGAACCGACACTGGAAGCACTCACCGCAGAGGAACCAACACTGGCGGCTACCCCTGAAGAAGAACCAGTGCTGGACGAGCTTTTGGAAGAAGAACTTGTCGCTGAAGACATACCCGGGGCAGAGCCAACTCCGGAAGCACCTCCCGAGGAGGAACCAGTTTTTGAGGAGCTTTTCGACGAAGAACCGGTTCTGGAGCCAGCAGCAGAGCCAGCGGAAATGGCTCCGCCACCTGAGATGGTCCCGGCTGATACTCCTGCAACTCAGCAGCCCTTCATCCAAGAAGCCAGAGCCCTGAGTGGTCAACTTTCCAATGCTTTGCAGGTCCTTGGCCAGGAGACCACCGCCTTTTTTGCTCGTATTTTGCAAGCAATGGCAGGCAAGCCTGCTCTCCAGAAATTAGAGAGACATTTTGACTCCGTGCATAAGACTGTAGGAGCTAAACTGACAGACGCCCAGGAACTGTCCGGCAATCTGAGTGCAGCGCTGAGCAAACTTGAGCAAAATCTAGACCAGCAGCAAGAGGGAACCCTTGCCCCGGAAGCCCAGGCTGCAATTGATTCGCAGGTTACAACTATCCGTAATGCTGTTCAGAGTCTAAGTCAGGCCGCTTCCAACCTGCAGCACAGTCTTGCCGGTAAGGGTGTGGCATCCGAAGGGATAGCATTCAAAGATGCGCAATTGGAAACTGAAGAGTTCTCCTTGGATTCTGATGAGTTCATGGAGTCTCTAGATTCCGAACCAGTATTGGACCTGGTCGAGGAGATACCTTCCGAGTCCCCTGGTATGACTCCCGATGCACAGGCTAGCATTTACCTGGCCGACGTGGTCAACAACACCCTGGGTATTCCTGCGGAGGCCGTCGTCAATACCTACAAGGTTTCCAAGGGCAAAGTGAAGAGTTTGCGCAAGAGAGGTTACCTTAGACTGACCGATTTCAAGGGGGCATTTCGCAGCATCAAGCGGGGAATTACTGGTCCTCTCGCCAACCTCAAACCGAAAGACTTGAAGAAAATCCAATTCCCCATTATCACTCTTGGTGCGGAAATCCTTGGCAGCGATGACACCGAGGCCGTAGCCCCCGTCAGAGGTATTGTTCTGCTCAGCACTGGTGAGCGCCACGGTGCCTTACTGACTGATGAGGTCATGCAAAGGACGCCCTATGACGTCAAAGGCTTCCGCAAAGCTGGGGTACCAGGAAAGGTGAGCGGCACGGCCACCATTGAAGGAGATTTTGAGATTAACGTTATTGATCCGAACTACGTGCTCTCGTAAATCGCCACCGGCCTAGACTGATTGACCGCCTCCCAGGTTAGCAGGACAGTTGCCCGGGGTCTTCCCTGACCATGCGATCAGACAATATTAACCATTCCAGCGCCGATGGCCTCTCTGAGATCCAAGAAAAGATACATGAGGCTGAACTCTACCTTTCTCAGGGTCTTTTCGACGAAGCCCGCCAGGTCTATCAACAGCTCCTGGAAGAATTAGGATCCCTCTCGCAAAAAGCCTCTACCGATCCAGCCTTTCGTCAAACCTACGAAAGCCGTCGCGGATTTATTCGGGAACAACTGGCTCTCATTGAACGCCAGGAAGCCGAATTCCACGGCCAACCCTCGGAGGCCAAACCCGAAGAGCATATCGCCGGCCAAGAAGGGGAAGGGAGTGCTGCCTTCAATCGAGGGCAAGCGTTTCTGGACATCGGTCTCTACGCCGAGGCAATCCAGGAGTTTCAAAGCGCTGCCAGCCTAGGATTCCAGCCAATTGAATGTTCTCTGCAGATTGGCAAGGCTCATATTCAGCTCGGGCAGCACAGAGAAGGTCTCCGGATCTTGGAAAAGACCTATAGACAGAAGGGTTTGGATGATACCGACCGCAATGTGCTCTTGGGGCAGATGGCGGTAGGGTATGAAACAGCTGGGGACATGGAAAAGGCCCTAGAGTTCTACCAGCAGCTGGCGGCGAACGACCCGACGCATCGAACTGCGGCCAAGAAGGTCAAAAGCTTGGCCAAAGATAGCGATCGCTATGAGCTAAACGTGGTGAAGCTTCACCTCAAGAACGAGCAGTTCTCGAAAGCCATCAAAACACTGCGGCACATGGAGAGCGAGCAGCAGGTCCCGGTTGACCGATTAGTGCCCCTGTATGAGCAAGTACTGGAGAAAGATCCGGGTAACGCTGATGCCATGGAGCGAGTCGCGGCCATTTACCAAGAGATGCTTGACAACGGAAGTGCGAAGACCGACATTCGCTTGAAGCTTGCCAGACACCTTCTCCGTGCGGGCGAATTCGACAGTGCTGCCAATGAATATCTGCACGTAATGCTGGAGGACACCCCTTACAAATTGACTGCCCTGACCGAACTCGGCGAGGCTTTGCTAAAAAGACAGGACTATGATCGAACTCTGGAGGTCTTGGAAGATGCTCTTCCCTGGATAGAGTCCATCAAGCCCGGACCTGAAACGTTGAAGTACTATTATCTGATGGGAACTGCCTGCGAGAGGAAAAATCTATACGACCGGGCGCAAACCTACTTCCAGCGTGCTGCCTCTATTGATCCCACTCACGAGGTAATCCGCTCCAAGGTGCAGACGCAGACCCAGGGACCCCTCTTGTCCACTGGCAAGGGTTTGCTTGGCCTCCAGGTGGACCCTAATCTCAAGTACGAAATTCAGGCAGAACTTGGTCAGGATGAGATCCATCAGATTGTCCGAGTGCGCGAGGTTCCGAGTGGAACCTTTCGTGTCGCCAAGACCCTTCTCCCTCAACTGTCTGGTGGGGCTAAGATCAAAGATTTCATTGTGAAGTGGGCCTACGAGCAACTGAATATGGAAATCCGCAACATCACTCGAGTCCTGGATGTAGCCGAACATGAGGGCCACTATTACCTGATCATGGAAAATTTTGACAGCACCCTGGAGGACTTGCTAAAAGAGAAAACTCACCTGTCCATAGCCGAGGCCCTCAGCTTGGCCAGAGCCCTCCTCAACGCTCTCGCCTATGCCCATTCGCATCGAGGCGCTGACGATACCCTCAGGAAGATATTCCACCTTGCTCTCAACTCCAAACGGGTGATTGTCAGCGACCAGGTTAGCAACGCCAAGATTACCGATTTTGGTCTTGTCTACCAGCTCAGTAACATGCTGGATTTGACAACGAACTATGAGAAACTCTCCGCTTTTGAATTAGCCTATATGGCGCCCGAGCTGTTCAACCGCGCTCCGGCGCGAATGCCGGATAAGATGAAGCAGGCCGCAGATCTCTACTCTTTCGGCCTCGTATTCTATCAAGCTCTCACAGGGAAATTGCCGTTTGAAGGGCCATCACCGGAGGACTTCAAGAAACAGCACAATGAGAAATACCCCGTGCCTCCCCGGGTGCATATTTCCAGCATTCCTGCCAAACTGGATGAAGCCATTTTGAAATGTCTGCATAAAGATCCTAAGAAGCGCTGGCGTACGCCCACAGAGTTAGATCTTGCCCTTGAGAAAATTCCCACCAAGTAGCCCGCATTCTTCATTTTTCATTTCTCAAGAGGCATCGTCATAAGTTTTTAGTGTCCACCCGGAAAACACAAGAATACCTCCTCTTTGTCGAAGATCCCGTTGCAGTCTCGTGGTGAGTACGGGGGGATTTTTGGATGGACACTCGTAAGGATGGCTCTGGGTTGCGGGCTAGGGGGAGAGGCCCCAGAGTATCGCATGGAATGAGCGTAAACTATTAACGATCAAAGACAAATTGCCACGGACGACGGACGATAGACAACGGACTATATTTACTTCCGTTTAAGAAAGGAGAGAATCCCTTTTTCCTTGCCCTTCGCACCCTGGTTCACTTCTTGCTGAAATTGCTCCACCGTTTGGATGATGGTGCTCAGGATGGCTCCTTTGAGGTTGGACTTGCCGGCAAGCTGTTGCCAGGCGGCGTCGGGTCTGGTCAATTCCTGGAGGTTAGTTACCATGGCCTCTTCACTCAAAATTCCTTTCTGTTTGTGCAGGATGGCAAGGATCCAGGCATTGAACGCGTACAGTAGTTCCTCATTGCCGGGAGGAGAATTAGGAGCAGCCTCCAGGACCAACTTCAGGTTTTTCTTGGCATCACTTCGGCAATCATAGGTTCTGAGTAATTTCGAGTATTGGGCCGGCACCTGGGCTTTGGCTTCTTCCAAAAGATTGTAGGCTCGACCGCCGACGGCTTTTTCTGTGATCTTCAGTATGCCCAGGAGTACATGGTGATAAATGTGGATGATAGTAGGAGCTTCACTCTTGCCCCCGGAAGTCACCGCAGCAGCACCTCCGCTTGGTTCAATAAGGCCCGAGGAAATCAGAGAGTTGATCATGCGATAGACAACGAACTCATCGTGGCCGCTGTCGTCGACGATTTGTTCTACTGTCCGCTTTCCATCAACGAGTGAGATTACCCGCCACTCATTTGCTGTCAGGTTAACTGTGTCGCGCTGTTTCTCCACACTTTTGTTAATCTTGAAAACCACGTGGGGATTTGGAATGTTCTTACTGAGAATTTCCCACTCATCCACACGCCGGGTTCCCTCTAAAATTACCTCCATGTGATTTAGCTCAGTGACAAACTCCTCGTCCAGGTCAAAATCCTGGTCCACGTACTCGAAGTCTCCTTTTTTCCACAAGAACAAATCGTAGAGGATGTCGCGCACCTGCTGATGAATAAACTTCTTTAGCGTCTCGAGGGAAATATAGCTCTTTTCCACCAAGATCTTACCCAATCGCTCTTTCCTCTGTTTCGCCAAGGTTAAGGCCTTCTGGAGTTCCTCGGCTGAGATGATGCCTTTGGTGCGCAGAAGATAACCCAGTCTTACCTCCTTTTGGGTGCCTACCGCATAAATAATGTTGCCATTCTTGATGTACACCCGCACCATTCGCCCTTTATCGGCGATGGTGAGAATGCCGGTCTTCTTATCTTGGGCAAGCAACTGCAGCATGCTGGACAGATAAAATGTCTCAATGTTTCCCTTCAATGCCATGCGTAATCGCCACCTATAGTTTCACAGTATTTTACTGAAGTGTTTTTGATATGCCAGTTTGTATAGATACTTAGGGGTTTTGTCAACTCTTTTGTCCGCGCGCAGAACGCTCCGCGCAGGAACCGCTAAGCACGAAGAACCAGGCACCAGTTATCTATTAGCAATTAGTATTCCGTTTTGTGATCAATGTTGATTTTTGTTTGCTCGCGGTTCAGCTGGCGTCCTGATTGAGGCCGCCCAAGAACCGCCCAGCGAGCCTGACAATATCCTCCTTTTGGCTCGGGTGAAACCAGTTGATTTCCTGGTCGCGTCGAAACCACGTCATTTGTCTTTTGGCATACCGGCGAGTATCTCGCTTCATGGTCCTCACAGCCTCAGTGATAGCCACACCATGTATCAGATGTTGCACCATGTGCCGGTAACCCAATGCCTGCATGCTTTTGAGGTTTGGTCCATAGCCTCGGCTCAGCAGTTCTCTAACCTCCTCCAGAAGTCCCAGGCTCATCATTTTTTCTACTCTGCTGTTAATGCGCTCATACAGTTCGGGGCGAGGACGTCGCAATCCTATTTTCAGCGGCAGAAATGGCCGATCGCTAAAATCGTGATCACTTTGGAGGACAGAGATCGGTTGTCCCCTACATTCCCACACTTCCAGGGCCCGGATAATTCTAAAAAGGTCATGTGGATGGACTCGCTGGGCGGTGGCTGGATCTAGCCGTTGAAGCCGCTGGTAAAGCTCGCCCCTACCCTTTTTCTCTGCTTCTCGACGCAAACGTTGTCTTACTATAGGATCTGAAGGGGCTCCGGGGAAAAGCCCGTGAAAAATCGCTTTGAGGTACAGGCCGGTTCCACCTACCACTAGAGCGGGCTTGCCCTGTCGGGCCAGACGTGCGATCACCTCTCTTGCCAGTTGGCTGTACCGACTGGCATCGAAGTCCTGGTCAGGATCCACAATGTCCACAAGATGATGGACCACCTCAGCCCTATCAGCCATTGTGGGTTTAGCAGTGCCAATGTCCATGAAACGATAAATCTGCACCGAATCAGCGTTTACAATCTCACCGCCCAAATTTTTGGTCAACTGTGAAGTCAACCAGGTTTTCCCCACTGCAGTGGGACCCATTATTGCAATTACTCGTGGTCTTTCCCCACTCATCCTTCTTTTGCTAACCCTCTCCCTCTTTGCTGTGCCGTCAATCATAGTCATGTGGCCACTGAAAGTGGCCGTCATTAAGCCACTAAAGTGGCTGTCATTACGCTTCGCTGTCACTTGTTGTCACCAGGTCATTATGATTGCTGATAATAAATGGAGCAAATAACCACAAATGACCATTAATGACGGGCGTCAGACCATATGACGCCG
>ENA-OVNL01000029-OVNL01000029.1-sediment-metagenome-genome-assembly--contig:-NODE-29-length-13849-cov-2.851656_pt1 | contig 13849 bp, 10 predicted proteins | sample MGYA00250099_ERZ650198 | MGnify/ENA primary metagenome ERZ650198 (study PRJEB26732, sample SAMN07278974) | sediment metagenome | biome: marsh; feature: saltmarsh; material: sediment | place: USA...
AAGGAAGTGATTCCATTTTATTGTAGTTCGCTCGCTAACCCCGTCCGCCTCAGGCGGACTACGGGGAATGCGCTCGCTGGAGCATTTTCGACCCTAGCCCGGAGTTGCAGCAGACGATTCGCAGATTATCCGGGCTATTAGCGAAGCTTTTCCTACTCCGACTTGTTGCCGCCAGGTTCCAGGACAGCTTTGATTTTTTCGATTGAGTATGTCTCCAGGATGTCGCCAACCTTGATATCGTTGAAATTCTCAATAATTATTCCGCAATCCTGACCTGCTTTGACCTCTTTAACCTCATCTTTGTAGCGCCTGAGCGAAGCGATCTTACTATCGTTGATCACCACGTTGTCACGCAATACCCTGATATGCGCTCCTCGCTCCACCCGGCCTTCATCGACCATGCTGCCGGCAACAGTGCCTATCCGGGAAATATGAAAAGTCTTGAGCACCTCGGCACGACCCATAGAGTGCTCTTTGTATATGGGCTCTAGCATTCCCTCCATTGCATCTCTTACTTCCGCCACCAGTTGATAAATGACGTCGTAGAAGCGCAGGTCGACTTTCTCAGCTTCGGCTAACTCTTGGGCTTTCTGTGATGCCCTGACGCTAAAGCCAATAGTTATGGCATCTGAAGCGGAAGCCAGCATCACATCTGTCTCAGTAACAGCTCCCGCTGCACTATGAATGATGTTGACCTTGATCTCCTCGGTACTCAGATTATTCAGGGAGTCGGTAATGGCCTCCAGGGAGCCCTGAACGTCAGCCTTGAGTACAATCTTGAGCTCCTTGGTCTCACCTTCTTTGATGCGCTCAAAGAGATTATCCAATGTTACTTTCGTCGCTCGGGAAAGCTCTGCTTCACGCAACTTCAACTGCCGGTGTCCTGCCACCTGCTTGGCCTGTTTCTCGTCGTCCACCACCACTAACTCATCACCAGCCTGCGGCACCCCTGATATTCCGTGTACTTCCACAGGAATGGACGGTGGTGCCTCTGTCACTTGACGGCCGCGATCGTCCAGCATGGCTCGCACCCTGCCGTAAAAAGTGCCACAGACGAAAGGATCTCCGACCCGCAAGGTTCCTTCTTGCACCAAGACAGTGGCCAACGGTCCCTTACCTCGGTCCAATCTGGCCTCGACCACCCTCCCTCTGGAGTTCTTGTCGGGATTGGCCTTCAGCTCCATGAGTTCAGCCTGGAGCAGGATGAGTTCAAGCAATTCATCCAACCCTGTCTTCTGTTTGGCTGACACTTCCACCATGGTAATATCACCGCCCCACTCCTCTGGATTCAGCCCTCTCTCGGCCAACTCACGTTTCACCCTGTCTGGGTCGGCATTCTCTTTGTCTATCTTGTTTATGGCCACCAGGATCTGAATATCTGCCGCCTGGGCATGGTTGATTGCCTCAACCGTCTGTTGCATCACCCCATCATCGGCCGCCACCACAAGAACCACCAGATCGGTTACCTGGGCGCCACGGGCCCTCATGGCCGTAAAAGCCTCATGGCCAGGGGTGTCCAGGAAGACCACTTGTCCTGCATCCAGCTTCACATTGTAAGCACCGATATGCTGGGTGATGCCTCCTGCCTCCCCCTCTGTAACTCTGGTCTGGCGGACAGCATCAAGCAGTGAAGTCTTGCCATGATCAACGTGCCCCATAATGGTTACCACCGGAGGCCGTGGCTTAAGGTCTTTCTCCTTATCCGGTACAGGCTCTAAGATTGCCGCCTCCTCAAAACCTGTCTTCTCGGCCTCATAATTAAATTCCGTCGCCACCAAAGACGCAGTATCAAAATCAATCGCCTGGTTCACTGTGGCCATGAGGCCCAATTCCATAAGTTTTGCAATGACCTCTCTGGCTTTGACTCCCATGCGCTTGGCAAGATTGGCCACGGTGATGGCTTCGTCAAGTTTGACCCTTCGCTTGGCGGCTTTGGGTGTGGTAATCTCAGTTTGCTTTACATCTTTCGCAACTGCTCGTGCTCGCGCACCCTTACGGCCTTTCATCATCCGGCCTGGCCCACGACGCTTGGCGTAAAGATCGTCCCCAGTGACCACCTCTTTGCGGCGGCTCGGTAGCCTTCTCACAGGCCGTTCTTCATCCGCTTGAGTTCGTGCTCGTTTTCCTTTTTTCTTCTTGGATTTGCCGGGCCTCTTTTTCTCCTTGCCCTCTGGCTCTGGCGGGGGAGGTACAGGCTCAACCACTTTCTCTACTGCTTCCATAGATTCTTCAACCTTGGGCTCTACCTTCTTCGGTTCAGGAACAGCCTCGTCCACCCGCTCAGGCAGCTTGATAATTTTGGCGGCAGCCTCTTTCTTGGCTCGCTTCCGGGGTTTTTTAACCTTCTTTCCCTTTTCCTTTACTTCCTTCGCCGGTTTTTTCTTTTTCGCAACCTCCGCATCCGGTTCAACTTCCTCTGGTTTTTCGGGCTCAACCTCTGGTGCTTCTCCCTCAACCACATCCGGTGGCAACTCCGTCTCGACTAGCTCTTCAGCCGGTTTCTCAACAGGGGGTGCTGTCTCTGCCGCTACTTCACTCTCCACCTTCTCCGGTGGGGGCTCAGTTTTAACAATCTTTCGCCGCCTGCGGATGACTCCTCGACGAACCCGCTTTTCCTCGATCAGTTGCTTGGATCGACCCGTCACCGTATCACGGACCAGTTGGGCCTCCTCTTCATCCAAAGAACTCATGTGCCCCTTGATCTGAATGCCCAGACTGTCGATCCGCTCCAGCAGATCCGTGTTGGGAACGTCTAATTCTTTTGCTAGTTCGTACACCCTCAACTTCGCCATGCAACCCCCCGACTTCTATAAATGATGCTATCCTTAAAACTTGATAATCACACTCTTCAGTGTTTGGTCAGATCATTGCCCTTGAAAATCGACGCTATACCTCTGAAGAGCCTCCGCCATGGTCAAGGCGGGATTCCAAGCTCCTTCGGGTAGCGATCGTCGAAACGCCTTTTCAAGGTAGGCCACTTTGACTCGCGTCAAGCACTCTGGCCTCGGACACACGTAAGAGCCACGTCCGCGGCCCCGTTGCCTGTAATCCAGGCACACCTTGCTTTCCCCATCCAGTACCAACCGAAGGAGTTCGGCTTTGGCTCTCTTGCTGCCGCAAACAATACACGTTCGCTGCGGCTGTCTCCGCTTTACCACTCCGGTCACAATCAGGCGTCGCCAGCCGCTTCACCCTCGCTGGCTTTCTCCTCTTTAGCCTTGGCTTTCTTTGCTTTGGCTTTCTTGGCCTTGGCCTTGGTTTTCTTCTCCTTGGCCTTGGTTTTCTTCTCCTTGGCTTTAGCTGTCTCCTCTTCGGCCGCAGCCTCTTCTTTCTTGGCCGCAGCCTCTTCCTCCTTGGCTTTAGTTTCCTCCTCTTCGGCCTTAGCTTCCTCCTCTTCGGCCTTAGCTTTCTCCTCCTTGGCCGCAGCCTCTTCCTCCTTGGCCACAGCCTCCTTCTCCTTGGCCACAGCCTCCTTCTCCTTGGCCACAGCCTCCTTCTCCTTGGCCACAGCCTCCTTCTCCTTGCGATCTACCTCAAAGCTCTCGGCCGCCTCGATGAACTTCACGGCCTTTTGTTGACTGAGACCTGGGAGCGTTACCAATTCCTCTATCTGAGCGCTGGCCAACTCCTCGGCCGAGGCAAAACCAGCCTCGTACAAATTGTCAGCGGTGGCATCCCCGATACCTGGCAATGCCAAGAGGGATTCATAGCCCTCTTTTAGAGACTTCTGATACTTACTTTCGCTCTTAACGTCAATGCGCCACTCGGCCAGTTTTGAAGCCAACCGCACGTTTTGCCCTCGTTTGCCGATGGCTAGCGAAAGCTGGTCATCAGGAACAATGACCTCCATGAGCCGATTTGACTGGTCAATGACAACTTTGGAAATCACAGCAGGCGCCAGCGCGTTTACTACATACTTGGCAGGATCCGGATTGTATTCGATGATGTCTATTTTCTCACCCCGCAACTCTTGGACCACACTTTGCACCCGAGATCCCTTCATACCCACGCAGGCACCCACCGGGTCGATGTCGGGATCTTTGGAAGTCACAGCTATCTTGGCCCTGCTGCCGGGTTCTCGAACCGCTGCCATGATGGTGACAATACCTTCGGCGATCTCGGGCACCTCTGAAGTGAAAAGGTTGGAGAGAAAATCAGGGTGGGTGCGGCTAAGGATGATCTGAGGTCCACGCGATTCTCTATTTACTTCGAGCACCAGGGCCCTTATGCGATCGCCCCTCCGGTAGGTTTCTCTGGGCACCTGTTCCCTATAGGGGACAACAGCCTCAGCCCGACCCAAGTTAACCGTAATACCCCCTCTATCGAGGCGCTGAACGATGCCGTTGATGATCTCGCCAGTCCGGTCTTTGTAGTCCTCGTAGATCATCTCCCGCTCCGCATCCTTCATTTTCTGGATGATGACTTGTTTGGCGGACTGAGCGGCAATACGACCAAAGGTGTCTGTGTCCAGCTTGATTCCGAGGCTATCACCGATCTCACAGTCAGGATCCAGTTCCCGCCCTTCATCCAGCGAAATCTCCAGGAGCGAATCCGTTACCTCGGCCACAACCTCTTTGAATTGAAAGGCCTCAATCTCCCCAAATTCTTCATTGTAGGCTACTTCCAGATCAAGATCGTGGCCAAACCTCTTCCTGGCCGCAGACCGCATAGCCTCTTCTAAGGTGGTAATAAGGACTTCCCGCTCGATGCCCTTATCTCTGCTGACCTGCTCGATTATCCTCTTTAAATCCTGGATCATCTCCGCTGCTCTCCTTGTTTACTTAACCCTAATGTTCACTCTGTGTCCGATATCTCATTTTTTCAGGCTTTAGAACTCATAGATCAAATTGGCCATGGCAATGTCTTTCAGATCTACCGAACAGCGACCTTCTGGAGCCGCCACGATCACCGCTTCATCTTCAATTCCCTCGAGCTCTCCTACAATTTTTCTTCGACCATCTATGGGCGCAACGAGCCGTAACCGCACCTTCTGTCCCGCAAAACGGGAAAAGTCTTCCTTTTTTCTAAGACGCCTATTCAAGCCTGGCGAAGAGACCTCTAGCACGTAGGCCTGGGGGATTACATCCTTCACGTCTAGAAGGTCTCCCAATTCGCGACTAATACTGGCGCAATCATCCAAGGTGACTCCACCGTCTTTGTCGATAAACAACCGGAGCATCCAGCGGCGCCCTTCCTTTCTATACTCAAGATCCACCAACTCCATACCCTCCGAAGCGACAAGGGCCTCCGCGAGTTGCTCTAGCTGTTGCTTAATCTTTGTTTGGATCTCTGTTTCCATATACAAAAAAAGTGGGCTTACGCCCACTTCTCTTAGCAGACTAGATTATAACTAAGTTGACTACAAAAGTTAGCTTTTGAAGCAAGTAAGATTATAACCTAATAATCCACTAATCGAAGTAAGCTTCCTGCCGGTTACTCGACACCAACCGGGCAGCCACCTCAAAAAGGGACCTGAACATCGGCCTGTCGCCGTGTTCCCTCCGAACATTCATCCAACTCAGCTGGAAGAATCAGTGGAGCGGGCAACGGGACTCGAACCCGCGACACCGAGCTTGGGAAGCTCGTACTCTACCAACTGAGCTATGCCCGCTCAAGCGTGTGGAAGTCTAATCAATAAGCTATTTTTTGTCAACCATTTTCCCACTTTGCCTGTTCCTGTAATATAACAAGAAACAGGGTCACCCTACTGGGCTCAACCATTGACACAACCATTTCCGTATGATACCCCATTTTGATGTTCTCGTAAAAAAGGTATTAATGAAACATCCAGGTTAAGTGGGAGGTAAGACCTTGTCTGAAAACTTTAGAAAATGGCAACCTTACGGGGCCGCCACTCTCGTTGGCAGTCTGCCACACCGTGATCGGCAGAAAGCCATTGACTTGGTACTTGAGCAGGTAAGTGAAATCCCCGCATGGCCTCAGCTCTCCTCCTACACCGATGAACAGATGATGGTGCAATATAACGAGGGACTCCCCGGCCTGGACCGCAAGAATGACCGCATTCTGTTTGCCGTCTCGGATCCAGGCTTCGAACAGGAGTTGCTAGCATTTTATGAAGAATACCTGCCGGCCTCAAATGGCGAGCTTTCTCTGGATGAATCACGCTTTCGTTTTGGCGAAGACACTGGCAGGACCTTTTTCGCTTTCGTGGAACGTCTAGAAAAACAGCTACAGACGGCTGCTGCAGTGAAGGGACAGATCACCGGACCGTTTACTCTTACAGCGGGCCTCAAAGACGAGAATGACCAATTTGCCCTCTATGATCCGCGGCTTCGCGATGTGGTGGTTAAGACCCTGGCCCTCAATGCCCAATGGCAGGTAGAGCAGCTCAGCCAGTTCTCACTTCCTGTCATTGTATTCATCGACGAACCAGCTTTGGCTGGCTTCGGCTCCTCTGCCTTTATCAGTGTTTCGGCAGAGGATATTACCACCATGCTGGATGAAGTTATCAGTCATATTCATAGGGCTGGTGGTCTAGCCGGGGTTCATGTTTGCGCCAACACTGACTGGTCCCTGTTTTTTGGCACTTCTTTGGATGTGATCAACTTCGACGCCTATGGGTATTTTGAACGATTTGCCCTTTATCGCCAGGATATTGTTTCGTTTATTGAGCAAGGCGGACTGGTGGCCTGGGGTATCGTTCCCACCCTGGATGTGGACAATCTCAAGCAAGAGAACACTGAATCCCTGGTCAGTCGCTGGCGTCAGCAGGTGGAGCAATTGGTCGGTGATGATCTGTCGCTGGAAACCATCTTTCGCCAGTCCATCATCACCCCCAGCTGCGGCTGCGGCACCTTATCCGTACCCTTGGCCGAACGAGTAGTTCACCTCACCCGTCAGGTCTCAGAACAGTTGCGACATAAAACAGGGATATAAAGAAAGGCGCAAGGTGTAAGGTACAAGGCACAGGGGCTGTGTTAGCTAGCAGCAACTGGCCGTTGAAACGACCAAAAATTCCAAATCTCAAATCTCAAACAAATCACAATGACCAAAATTCTAAATCCAAAACCTGTTTTGGTCATTGGATTTTGGATTTTGGAATTTATTTGTAATTTGGTGCTTGGGATTTGAGATTTTATAGACTCTTTTTCTCCAGACCAACCTGAAATGGTTACTCGCACCGTGGTACTGAGAAGAAGGTGCTGTGGATTGCGTTGACCGCGCTGTGCAGATCTTTGGTTCTCACCAGAAAATAGAGCGCCACTCTGGAGGGGCCAAATGAGATCATCTCCACATTGACATTACATCCCGCCACTGCCGCAAAACAGCGAGCCGCAATGCCCTTGCGCTTGGCGAGACCCTCGCCCACAATGGACACCAGCGCTACATCGTCAACTTTCTCCAAACGCCCATAGGATCTGGGCTTCAAGGAGTTAAGGACCTCGCGCCCTGTCTCCAGGTCATTGTGTGCCAGCAAGAGGCTGATGCAGGTTTGAGAAGTGACCACCGATTTGATGTTTATCCCGCTTTCTGTGAGCCGGCCAGCCACCTGGGCCAGAATCCCGGGTCGCGCTCCTACTCCTGAAGCATGGATCTTGAGAATACCAATATCAGTGTCATAGGTGACGCTTTTAATCACCTTCTCGGGCCGAGGACTTTTCGCAGTGATCAGGCTCCCCGGTCCTTCCGGATTCAGAGTATTCTTGATGCTAATATTCAGCTTGTTTCTCCTGAGGGGCTCCACTGTGCGGGGGTGAAGAATCTTGGCGCCGAAATAAGAGAGCTCTGCAGCTTCCTCATACGAGAGAACCGGTATGAGTTGCGCTTCGGGCACGAATTTGGGGTCGGCGCTCATGAAACCGTCCACATCCTTCCATATCTCCAGGGTCTCGGCTTTCATTGCCACCGCCACCACTGCGGCCGAATAGTCGCTGCCGCCGCGGCCGAAGGTGGTGATGTCGCCGGTCTCACTTATCCCGAAGAAGCCAGGAATAAAGAGAGCCGTCCCCTCATCAACTAAGGGGGCCAGATTCCGCTGCAGATTGTTCGTTGTTTTGCGTAGATTTGCGGTGGCATCGCCGAATTTGCCGTCGGTGTACAAGCCGATCTCTTCAGGCATGCGGTATGCGGCATTGATACCCCGGCAGCGAAGAGCGCTGGCAAACAGCTCAACTGCGAAGCGCTCGCCATAGCTGCTTATCATGTCTCTCATCCTCGGTGTTACCTCCCGAGTGAAATTGAGACCGTAATACAAACGGTCGAGCTCGCCCAGCGACTTGTCTAGGTCTCGGCCGAACACTTCCAGACCGTCACAGTTGGAGATTAGTTGGCGAGCGACCAGTGTGTGTTTGCTCCTCAAATCTCCGATGATCTCGGTGATAGTATTCTCATCTGCTAAAGCCGCAGACATCCCCTGGATGAGAGCGTCAGTGACTCCATTCAGGGCAGAGAGCACAAAAATATTACCCTGCCCCCGAGTAGCAATGAGATCAAAAATGTGCTCGATGGTCTCACTGTCCTTCAGAGAGCCACCGCCAATCTTTATTACCTTCATCTTTTCGCATCCATGTTCTGTATGTTCTTTGTGATGTAACGCAAACAGGCAAAAAGATCAACAAAGGACCAACCCTCTATTCTTTGCAGTCTAAAATACGTTAGGATTTAATGACCTCTTCATTGATCAGTTTGCGCAAACGTTGCCTCTATGTTAAAAACTCTATCATTTGCAAAACTTAACCACCATCAAGTATGGATAAGACTGCTAAAGTTCGGATTAAGGCTTACTGCAATGGCTCGGAATCCCTAGCCGATGCAAACTAAAGGAGGATAGCTGTGATCATGAAGGGAGTGCACAAACCACTTATCTGTTGTGCGGCTTTCGCCATCTGTCTGCTGGTGGCAACTCATGCGGCCCTGGCCTTCACGAACGCACCAGCCATAGGCGAGAGTCTACCCCCATTCAAGCTTCCTATCCCGCAGGATGCAAGGGCTGAGCGCTATCTGGGTCTTTCAGGTCCCGGGCAATTTACCATTGCTCAGATCGAGGCCAAAGTTGTCATCATCCAGATCTTCAGCATGTACTGCCCGGTTTGTCAGAAAGAGGCATTCCGGGTGAACAAACTCTACAGTACTATCCAGAAAAGAAAAGATCTTAAAGACAAAATCAAGATGATTGGTATCGGCACTGGGAATACTCCTTTTGAAGTGGGTTTTTTTCAGAAAAAATATGAGGTGGACTTTCCTCTTTTCTCTGATGAGAACCTGTCCATCCACCAGATTTTGGGCGAGCTCAGAACTCCCTATTTTATCGGCGTCAAAATCAACCGGGATGGCAGTAACGAAGTTTTCTATTCCAGACTAGGCCAGTTCAGAGATGTTAATAGTTTTCTGAAACGGATTGTTGAGCTTTCTGGGCTTTAGCAGGAGAGAATATCATGGTAAGCAAAAAATATGGTTCGATTTTCTGCGTGGTGGGATTGTTGGCCATCTTTTCCTGGGCCTCCAGCGCACATGGCCGCTCTGATGCCTACAAAGAGAATATCTATCCCGTGGGCAAACTGAAACCCACAGACAGTGTGTTAAAGGTAAAGGTGGGTGAGCGAGCCCCCGATTTCACCCTGCCGGCGGTTCAAGGCGGCAAGGTTACCTTGAGTCAGTATCTTGGCAAGAAGAACGTGGTCATATCATTTGTCCCCGCTGCCTGGACACCCGTGTGTTCGGACCAGTGGCCCGGCTACAATATCGCCCAGGATTTCTTTGACCAAAACGATGCCATCCTTCTGGGCATAACCGTGGACAACATCCCGACCTTGTATGCCTGGACAAATCAGATGTGCTTGGGTGATGAAACCCTGTGGTTCCCTGTTCTTTCAGACTTCTACCCCCACGGAACGGTGGCGAAAAAATTTGGCGTTTTACGCTCTGACGGGGTGAGCGAAAGGGCTCTTTTCGTTATCGATAAGAAGGGCATTATCCGCTACATAGACGTGCACGATATCAACAAGAGGCCACGATTGGAAGATCTCGTTCGAGAGCTGGAAAAGTTGGAGAAGTAGAGACTTGAGGAGTCAGGTGTCAGAGGAGAAAGGCACCCGATACCTCACTCATTGACTTCCCTTTACTCCATCTTAACTTTCCAATATTAACCACACAAGCGGGCTCACTGTTTGTCTTTGTGGCTCAGCTTCAAGGATAGTCTCGTGAAATCAATAAGATGGAAAAAGGTTGGCATCGTCCTCGCTGTTGTCCTGGTGGTGGTGATCGCTGCCGCTCTCATCATTCCCCAGTTTTTCGATCTGAACCGGTACAACGGGCTCATAACCTCTGAACTCGAAGAGGCCATGGGAGGAAAGGTTACCCTCGGCCATCTCTCCTGGGGCATCAGCAATGGTGTCTGGCTGGAGGCTGACGGCTTTAGCAGCAAAGGAGCCACTGCCTTTCCCGGTGAGGTAGACCTGTCTCGTATCTATGCCAAGGTGTCGATCCTCCCCCTGCTCTCCAAAAAAGTCGTGGTGGATAAGCTGCTGTTGGATAAACCAGTGGTGGCGGTAAACCTCGCTTCCTCTCCCCCTGAGGGGAAAAAGGCAGCGACCAGGTCGAGCGGCAAGGGGGCCGAAACACCAACAAGCGAAGACACCCCCACCCCCAGTGATGATTCGACCTCGCCCAGTTCCCCGCTCCCGATAGAACTTGTCATCGAGGAGCTCAGGATAAATGAGGGTCGGGTCCGATTAAGTGACTCTTTGACCCTGCCGGGTCAAGAAACTGTTTACAATTTTGCCGATGTTCTCATCCAAGCTACGAACCTGGCTCCCGGCAAGAAAATAGGTTTCAAGCTTGCGCTCCGGGATGAGGCCACACCCGGATTGGGGTCCGTGCGCGGCCAGGGAACTTTCACCGGGCTCACCGAAGCTCTCACCGTTGAGAATCCAGAACTGAACCTGAAAGTGACTCTGGCAGATCTCAATATCAACACCCTCAAACCCTATTTGAAAAACAAGTCACTGGCACAACGGCTGGATGGCAGCATTTCCCTGGATGTGAACTACACAGGCGATTTCGGTGATAAATTCAGGGCGGAGGGCCAACTTGATCTCAGTGATTTCACTTATACGGATACCTCGTTGTGGGAAACAGCTCTTCCGGGGGCCGGAACCAGGATCACCTATCAGATAACGCTTGAACCAACGCAAATAAAAGTAGAGAAGTTGAACCTGGCCCTCGGCAATATTTCACTCAGCGCTGCAGCCCTTCTACACGATTGGCGAAACAAGCCAATTGTTAAGAATGGAGTGCTTTCTGCCGAATTGCCTGTGACCGAATTGATACCATTGATTCCCTGGAAAAAATTGGGTGAGGAGGCCAGGATCATTCGGCCATCACTGGAAAGTGGAGGGAAAGTCGTTTTAGAGAAAATAGCCCTCCCTGAGCTCCCACTCGCACAGCTGTCAGATAAGTGGAAAACTATTTTGTCCAATGCACAAGGCTCCATACGGCTGTCCGATATGTCGGCGGTACTGTCAGCGAAATTGCCAAAGGTAGAGGATATTAGCGGCAGCCTCCAGTTGGCAAAGGGAGTGCTGACCGCCACCAAGGTCCAGGCCAGAATGGGGCCCTTGACCCTGCCCATGTTGGAGGCACGCGCCACCAACCTTTCGGGCAAGGTCAAGGTGTCGGCTGCGGCCAAGGGGCCCATGCGCTTAGAGAAAACCGCGGATGCTGAGGTGGAAAAACTCCTCAGGCAGTACGGTCTCAAGAGCCTCTCAGGAAGGGCGGAGATTGACCTGAGCGCAGACTATGATCAGGCCAAGCCGCGCCAATGGTATGCCGGAGGCTCACTGGTACTAAAAGGGGTAAAAGCCGTAAGCCACCCGGCAGGCGTGCGTCTCGATGACCTCGAGGGGCGGGTGACAGTGAAGCGCACAAAAACCCTGGAAGTCGCCGTAGAGGACCTCATGGCGCGGCTTGGCCAGTCGCCGATCCAACTCCAGGGCAAGCTCTCGGGAGGAGGAACCCCCCAATTGGTCGTTGACGGGAAGGCCCAAACCGAAGGGCTGGATCTCAAGCAGCTCAGTGGATTGTTTCCTCCACTCAAAGAGTTTGAACTGGCTGGTATCTTGGACATGAACATCGATGTCCATTACCCCCACGCCGATCCCGGGAAGAGCAACTTCAAAGGTACAGTGAAGACCAGCAATATTGGTTTCAGGCTGGCAGCTCAGAACCTTGCAATTACAGAAGGTGATGGAAATATTGAGCTTGCCGGGGACACCATAATACTAAAAGACATGACCTTGCGGGCTAATGATCAGAAGGTGAGTTTGTCAGGACAAGTCACGAACTTTCGTGAGCCCACGGCACAGCTCCAGGCAAAATCGCCCAAGCTGAATGTAGACCGCCTGCTTGTTCACGCCAAAAGCACAGGGACCGCCTCCAAGCCCAGCTCCAAGCCCACAGCGGAAAAAACAGGTGCGCCAAAACCTGGAGAGCCTGCAAAGACCGAAGAGCCGACAAAGAAGAAAGGGGACAAGTCGGAACTCCCCCTTTTCCTTCGCAAACTCACTGCAAAACTGCAGGCCGAGGCTGACCGCGGACAGTACCGGGGGCAAGAATTTCAAAATCTTACCTTCAAAGCCAACTACGAGCGTGGGGTGCTCAAAAGCCACGAGTTCGATGTCCTCATAGGAGGTGGCCGCATCCAAACCACCGGTTCTGCGGATTTGAGAAACCTAGAGCAAATACCTTTTACCCTCGAACCTGATATCAGTGCTGTCAGATTGCAATCAATTGCCTAACTTCTCAATACTGATAAGATCTCTGTGCAGGCTCCCCTCTCCTTGAGCGGCCGGCTGCAGGGCAGCAGCGGGAGCACAAAAGCTCTCCTTGCCAGTCTGCGTGGGAATCTAGAGGCAGAGGCCGGCCCCGGGCGCATACCTGAGATCGGTCCGGTTGGCAACACGCTCTTCAAGATACTCGCCTTCGTCAACATTCAAAAAGTGTTTTCCGGAAAGAAAATCGACGACATGAATAAGAAGGGTATCCCTTTCGATTCCTTAACCTATCGCGCAACCTTTCAAGACGGCACCATGAGCGTCCACAAGCTCAGGTTGTCGAGTCCAGCATTAAACCTGGACGCTGATGGCAATGTATTCCTGGTTCAGGAACAGCTGGACATGAAGGCCCAAATCGAACTTCTGGGAACCGTGGACACAGTGCTTGATTTGGTGCCGGTCTTGGGCAAAGCGGCCGGACAACTAACCAACGTCTATCTGGATCTTAAGGGCCCCCTGGCAAATCCCAAGATTCGCGTCCGCCCCGCCAAGGGAATCACGGAAGCAGGAAAAAAGGGAACCCAGGACACCGGCAAGGCCGCGGAAGATGTGGTCAAGGAGTTGGGCAAGGGACTTGAGAAAATATTCGGAAAGTAGCACAAGGGATTTGAGATTGCGGATTGCGCTAGTCGGATTTATAAGCTAGGAGCCAGGAGCCAGAATCCAGAACAAATGATCAAAAAGCGAATACCTCTTTTCTACTGGCTACTGACTACTCAGTTTTGCCTCCAAACTCAAGGCCCGCAGGGCTGCTCCGCCAAGCTCCAACTCTATGCCTTATGCCCAACCTCACATCTCACCTTCCCAACCCGAAATGACGTTCACTTCCCTGTTTATCAGGGTCGCCCTTTCTCACAGCGCTCTTCTCCTCGCATTTACACCAGAGTAACTCCTCGCTAGTATTTACCCAGAGCACAAAAGATCCCATCCCCTCCTACGCATACCCGTGAAAGGTTTGGCCTCTAGATGCCGACGCCGGCAAGGGGGTGTGGCCGGACGAAACCTCTTGAGATTCCTGGCAACAATATGATACGAGGGGCGTTGTTTGCAAATTAGTA
>ENA-OVNL01000030-OVNL01000030.1-sediment-metagenome-genome-assembly--contig:-NODE-30-length-13796-cov-2.546396_pt1 | contig 13796 bp, 12 predicted proteins | sample MGYA00250099_ERZ650198 | MGnify/ENA primary metagenome ERZ650198 (study PRJEB26732, sample SAMN07278974) | sediment metagenome | biome: marsh; feature: saltmarsh; material: sediment | place: USA...
GCAGAATATCGAACAAGGAATATCGAATGTTGAAGTGATCCCTTTGTGACTCTTAGATCTGCAGTCTCAGGTGTGGGGGTTGGGGGGAATTCGGAAGTTGGTAGGTGAGTCGCGAACGGCCGGTAGTTTCAGTGTTCAGGTTTCAGCTTCTATGTTTCTTTTTCCTGACACCTGACACCTGACACCTGACACCCATTCTTCACTTTCAGTTTGAGGACCGATAGATTTCAGGCAACCTCTCCAGAGACGAAGGCTCATAGACACTGACCTCGGACGGATAGTAGAGGGCAGCGTCGGTGGCCGGCTGGTCGTTGCCGTTATAGCCGCAATAGGTGGTGCCCGCCACAGTTGTGATGATCCCGGTCGTACTGTCCACCCTTCTGATGCGGCAGTTGTCTGTATCCACAATAAACATGTTACCGGCGCTATCAACCCAGACGGCTTCCGGGTAATCGAGTTGAGCGTTGGTGGCCAGGCCCCCGTCGCCCGAGAAACCGGCGATGCCGTTTCCGGCGACGGTATTGATGATATTTGTGGTGGCGTCAACCTTTCTGATCACGTCATTTTTGGTGTCTACGGCATAGATATTGCCGGAAGCATCCACATAAACGCCAGTGGGTGAATTGAGCTTGGCGTCAGTGGCCAGACCGCCATCGCCTTCAAAACCGGCCTTATCACCTTGGCCCACCACGGTGTTGATGATTCCGGTTTCGGCGTCAACTTTTCTGATCACGTGACTATGGGTATCGGCAATGAAGAGGTTTCCGGCACTATCCACCGCCACATCGTAGGACTTCTTGATGCTGGCATCGGTGGCCAGGCCGCCATCGCCCCGAAATTTTGCGGCGCCGTCTCCCACCACCGTGGTAATGATCTTGGTTGCGGCGTCAACTTTTCTGATTCGATAATTGAAGGTGTCTACAATATAGATATTTCCAGCCGAATCCAGGAACACGTTGAAAGGGTACCTCAGCCTGGCGTTGGTTGCCGGGCCACCGTCACCGGAAAATCCTTTGGAGCCGATACCGGCCACGGTGGTTATGATCCCGGTCTTACCATCCACCTTTCTGATCCGGTGATTGTAGGTATCGGCGATATAGATGTTGTGGGATGCATCCACGTGCACCCCAAAGGGGTAGTACAGTCTGGCCCAGGTGGCATCAATGTTGTCTCCGTTATACCCGGACCAGAGGGTCCCTGCGACCTTGGTAATAATCCCGGTGGTAAGATCCACCTCTCTAATTCGGTGATTTGAAGGGTCAGCAATGACGAGGTATGCAGGTGCTGCAGCCTCATGGATGCACACAGCGTGAGGTTTTTTGAGAGAAGCGAGGGTGGCCGGGCCATCGTCTCAAGAATAACCTGCGCTACCGTCTCCCGCCACGGTGCCGATGTCCTCTGGGCTGACGCCTATTTTTCTAAGCCGATTATTCTCGGTGTCAGCTATGAGAACATTCCCTTCTTCATCCACCCAGACACCTTTAGGATTGTACAGTAAAGCACTGGTTGCCGGACCACCATCACCACCGTAACCTCCAACCCCGTTGCCGGCGATGGTGGTGATGATTCCGTCGGGAGCCACCTTTCTGATGCGGTGATTATCATCGTCTGCTATATAGATGTTATCGTTTGTATCAACATAGACTGAACGCGGTTTATTGAGCTGAGCCAGAGTAGCCTGCCCCCCATCGCCGGAGTAACCGCAGCTTGGATTCCCACCTGATACTGCTCCGGCAACTCTCCTGATCAAGTTGGTCGAAGCGTCCACCTTTCGAATCATGCAGTTTTCGGTATCTGCAATAAAGACGTTGCCGGATGCATCCACGTATACGCCGTTGGGTTCATTAAGTGAAGCGGTGGTGGCCAACACATCTTCGTCGGTTGATTCTTGATAGTTGTTGTTTCCACTACCGGCAAAGGGGATCATAATATTGGAGGTATCCACCATCCGAATACGGTGGTTTTTTGTATCTGCAATGTAGACATTTCCCAACCCGTCCACAGCGACGCCGTGGGGTTCATCCATAGAGGCAGCGGTTGCCGGGCCACCGTTGCCTGAATAGCCAGATGAGCCGTTGCCGGCAAAAGGAGTAATAGTGCCCTCTAGGTCCACCTTTCTGATCCGGTGATTTAAGGTATCGGCGATGAACACGTTACCGGACTGATCGGCGCACAACCCCTTTGGGTAATTGATCGAGGCGTCGGTTGCCGGTCCGTCGTCGCCGGAATATCCAGGTGAGCCGTTACCAGCGAAAGTGGTGATCAGCCCGGTTGCGATGTCCACCTTTCTGATCCGGTGATTCTCGGTGTCTGCTATAAGGTAGGAGATAACGGTCTCCGGTATCAGGCGGAAAGATGTGCTCAGCTCCTTGCTGCCCCCCGGAGTTGAGACAGTGACCGTGACCACATCACTGTAGCTGGAGGCATCCAGCACTTTGCGGTTGTACTCGATGCCGGCGAAAACGTACTTCTCACCTGCATCGCTTGTTCGCCACCCAGGATTGCGGTTCAAGGTCCAGGCAGCCTCTTCCAGAGCCGCTATCTGACCCAGGTGGATTTGGCTACTCCGGGTCTGGTTGGCTGCCATCTTGGCCTGCATCCCCGCACGCCGGTTCATGCCAAAGGCCATTACCGCCATGACCAGCATCATGACCACCACCATCAGGAGGATGTAGCCTCGGTCGTTTTTATATTTGTCTGCCGTTCGCAGCATGTTTTAGAACTCGATAGCTTCTAGTGAAAACCAAGTCCCCTTAGTATTGAAGTGTTCAAGTGATAAAGAATGCCAAACAATAATTCACAATGACTAAGGTTTCGGGTTTCAGTGTTCAGGTTTCAGCTCTTATGTTTCTTTTTCCTGACTCCTATGTCCTTACTCTATGCTCCATGCCCTCTGCTCTATGCCTTCCCCAATCTGCAATCTACAATCCAAAATCTGCAATCAAAATTCCCTTACTCCATATACATAGCTTTGACTCGGGTTTTTAGATGTATCTCATTGTCGCCGTTGTTTACGGTTAACTGGATTTCAACCAGGTTCGGGGCTAATAGGCCGCATGAAAAGGTGGTGACATGCTCACAAAGCGCTTTTGTGGCCAGAAAATCATCCAGGGCTGGGGAGCCATAGTTGGGCATCTGTTCCTGAAGCTTCCAGTTGTTTGGCTCGGACTTGTCCAGACTGAAGCTGATTGGATCTACAGGGTCCTCATTTACCCCGCCCTCGTTGACCACACCATCGTGATCGTTGTCAGCATCTAGAAAGCCGTCACCTTCAGCCATGTACCCATTGGTCTCGTTATCGTAGGTGTCCAGCACTCGTTCGTTGAGTACCAGGGTATCAGCAGCGGGTATTTCTATCTGATCGGTTTCCTGAACAAACATCACCATGCGTTCCATGGCATAACGGGCCTGGGCGAGTAATTCTTGCCTGTCTGTTGTCTGTTGATAGGCTGAAAAGGCGGTAGCCATGGCCTGATGGAGGCCTATCATAATGATAGAGAGAATAGCCATGCTGATGAGAAGCTCAAGGAGGGTAAAGCCGGAGTTGTCGTGCCTGGGCAACATTTTCCCTGATACATTGCGAGCGCTCTGGCTATTGAGGCACATATATTGCCACCACTTGCTGTCTTATGGAGAGATGCGATCATATGAAGCTTGGGATTTCAGAGTCTACTTTCAATATTGCGCTTTGCGAGTAGCGAGTTGAATATGAGATAGTGTCACAGTCAGTTCAAGCAGGCCACCAGCGCCGCCGCTCGCATCGGTAATGGCCACAGTTGGGGTATAGTTCTCTCCTTTGAAAGTAAAGGATTCCTTAGCTGCCTCGGCGGCACCGCCAAAAAGGGTTGCCAAATCAACGGCTGCCCCTTGGTTGCTGTTGAGTGTATCGAAGTCAAGGGCCATTACCCGGTTGAGGGTACCCCTGGCTTGATTGGTAAAAACCGTTGTCTCTTCTTCGATCTTTGCTGATAAGGTCCCGGGCGAGAAGGCGCGAACCATGGGCACGATGGCAATGGCAAGAATCAGTACAACGAGGATGATCTCGAGAAAGGTAAACCCCTTGTTGTCAAATAGCATGAGATTTCTGGCCAAAGCAATTCTTCTCATAGCCTCAATTGACGCTGATTCTGCCAGTGGTGCCGTCCACCGTAATGGTTCTCTGCTCTCCTCCGAAGACCAAGACAAAGACACTATCGGATACGGCGGAATGACCATCTGAGTAAAATGAGATCATTCCCCCACTGGCCGGCGCCGAATCAATGCTTACCCCTTCGTACTGATGCGTCGTGTCAAAATCTAGCATGTACCATTTCTTGTCCACGGGGTTGAGTACAACACCATAGCCGTCCACTGGCGGAGTCTCGTTGTGGTGTGGGTTCGCATCAGTTCTGTACTTGTGATCGAAGACCCTGAACCAATTTTCGGCCACATTCGCCTCGAGGCCGAAAGGCCGCTGATGGGTTACAGCCAGGCTCTGGGCGTAGTGAAGCCCGGAGACCAGCTCCCCGGTGGCCTCGTTCAGCCTTGCCTCGTTTAGCGTCGAATGAAGCTGGGGTGCCAAAAACACACCCAAAATCCCGAGGATCATGATGACAATGAGCAAATCGAGAAGGCTGAAGCCCTTATTCTCACGAGTGGCTAACACCAATCAGACCCGAGAGCTGAAAGCACAATTTTTACAAAGCTGCGTGGGCAGCACTATCATTGGCGAAGAAAACTCCAATGGGTGCGAAATATTGCCAGCCTTCAGCGCCACCACTTACCGCCCTCGCCACGGTGATGTCACCTTGGTCGAAATCAACGACAACATCGCTACTTTCATTGAAAGGATTCAGCGGCAATGATCCTGTTTTCAGATAAGGACCATACTTGTAGGTGGCATCTTTGGTACCGTTTACCCTGCCGTTGATGTCCGTGAACTGGGTGAGTTGGGCAATAAACGCTGCCTTGGCCGCAGCATCATCCGCTACCGGGGTTGTGCCGTCAGCCTCTGAGTAAGTACCTGGGTATCTGTTTGCATGCTGGGCAGCGTAAACCTCGATAGCACTTCGTAAGCTGTTGAGGTTCGTCTGGAGAGAGTTCAGCCTGGCATCGTCCGTGGATACGGAAATCTGTGGAACAATGATCATGGCCAGGATCCCCAGGATGATCACCACGACGAGCATTTCAATCAAGGTGAATCCCTCTTGGTTCTTGAGGTTTTGAATCTTAATCTGCCTAAACATCTCTACACCTCCTCTGTGAAAATCCTTCTACCTTCTAGTAATGTATTGGTGAATTCACTCTTTTTTATGCAATCTATATGCCTAACTGCCTAATGCACCGCATGCGCCAGCTTGAACAAGGGCAAAATCACCGATGCAACGATAACGCCCACCACCCCGCCCAGTAACATCAAGGCAATGGGTTCAATCAAAGAGGCAATATTCTTGAGCTCCCGATCCACCTCCGTGTCGTAAAACCCGGCAAGGCGAAGCATCACCGTGGGTAGATTCCCCACCTCCTCTCCAGTGGCTACCATTTGCTTCACCGAGTCCAGGATGTAGGGATAGGTGGTGAATGGTTGGGCAAATCTCCCCCCCTTCTCCACGTGATTTATGATTTGAGTTATAAAACGGCTAAAATATCGGTTCCTAATGGTGGCCTGGGTTACCTCCAGGGCTTCCAGTAAAGGAACTTGACTGCTCATCAGATGTCCCAGTGTTCTCAGGAGTTGGCAGGTATAGATCTTGTTGTACAGCCTGGCCACCATCGGTGCGCTCACACAAAACCGATCTATCAGCGCTTGACCGGGTTCACTCTCTTTCCAGAGCTTGAGGGCCACGATCAGCCCTACAAAAGAGATTAGGTAAACCCACCAATAACCTCGGAGAGAATGGCTCATGGCCATAAGAAATCGGGTAGTAATGGGCAGGATGCTTTCTTTGCCGGCGAAAAATGCGGTGAATTTGGGGAGGACTCCCACCAGAACAAAAACAACCACCAGGAGCCCAACCAGGCACAGGATAGCAGGGTAGGTCAGAGTGGACCTCAACTGGGCAATGAGGGCCTGACGTTTTTCCTGCATTTCCGCCAGCCGATCCAGAATCCCCTGCAAGAATCCGCCGGTCTCTCCGGCCTTAATCATACTGATGAATACATGATTGAATACCTGAGGGTGACGCCTCATAGCGTCCGAGAGCTGAAGGCCTTCTTCGATATCCTTACCCATTGCATGGATCACCTCTTTGAAGGCCGGATTCTTGGTCTGATTTTCTATTGCAGTCAGTGAGCTCGTAAGGGGTGTACCCACCTCCAGCATCAACGATAGCTGGGAAGTGAAGAAGATGATCTCCTTGGCTTTGATCTTGCGAGCAGACAACTTGAGCATATCCAGGCGCAGTTTGGGGATACGGCTCCCCGCTGCTCCCAAGCGCTTGGCAGCCCGGAGGGGGCTGCCCCCCTTATGTTGCTCATAACTAATGGCCATGCGGATCTTCACCTCAGAAAAGCAGCAACTTGATGTGAATCATCCCAGATTCATTGGCTCAAGCTTGGTCCCTAAGCCCTCTGAACAGAGGTTACCCGTTTTACCTCTTCTATAATGGTGATGCGCTCTAACACTTTTTTGTAGCCCAGACTATTGAGCGTCCCCTGACCGTTTTTCCTGAGGTATTCTTGGAGCGTATCGATGGTCGGATTGGTCAGAATGAGAGATTGCAGCCCTGGGTCCATTTCAAAGAGTTCATAAATACCGGTGCGGCCCTTGAAACCAGAATCGTAGCAATCAGAACACCCTTTTCCTCTTGATAATCGTATCTGTTTGTCCCCATCGCAGCCCAGTTCCTGCAACACTTCCTTTGGGGGAAAATAGTCGGTTTTACATTCAGGGCAAATTGTCCGTACCAGTCTCTGAGCCAAGGATGCCAAAAGCGAGGAAGAGATAAGATAGGGCTCGATACCCATCTCGAGAAGACGCGTTATGGCGCTGGGACTGTCGTTGGTGTGAAGTGTTGATAGGACCAGGTGCCCTGTAAGTGAAGCTTGAATGGCAATTTCAGCAGTTTCGCGGTCTCGAATCTCCCCCACCATGATAATGTCGGGGTCCTGCCTGAGCGCATGTTTCAAGAACTTGGCGAAAGAGAGGCCGATGGAGGGCTTTACCTGGTTCTGGTTAATTCTATCGAGCTGATACTCCACCGGGTCTTCAATGGTTACGAGATTCTTGTCAGGCGCGTTGAGCAAGGTCATAGCTGAATACAAAGTGGTGGTCTTACCGCTTCCTGTGGGGCCGCAGACTACAATGAGCCCGTGAGGTTTTTTCAACAGAGATTTGAATAGCTCCAGAACCTCTGGGTCAAAGCCCAGCAAGTTGATATCCAGCATGGCCTTGCTCTTGTCCAGGATTCGCAGGACCACTTTTTCACCGTGAATACCTGGCATGGAAGAAAAACGGAGGTCAACTTTACGACCTTCCACCTGAACCTGAATACGGCCATCTTGGGGTATACGCCGTTCTGCGATGTCCAGATTGGCCATAACTTTCAAGCGGGAGACCACCGCCGGGTGCATCTCGAGCTTGGGAGACATGAGTTCATACAGGACACCATCAATTCGGAGGCGAACCTGAAACTTGCCCGCTTGTGGCTCTATATGGATGTCACTGGCCCCATCTCTAATGGCCCGCAACAAGACCATATTGGTCCAGTTAACCACCGGACTTTCCTCAGCCATCTCGGCAATTTCGCTGATCTCCCTTTCAAAAGCGGTACTGACCACCTCAATCTCAGATTCGTCCATCCGGGCCAAAACATCGTCGATACTCACTTCTTTCTGGTAGCACTCGTGGATGGCATCAAGGATATCGTCCGAGCGGCAAAGGACGGGCTGCACTTCGAGGCCGGTAATTTTGGACACTTCGTCGAACACAAAGAAAGCATGGGGATCAGCCGTGGCCAGGGTAAGCACACTGTTGACTCGAAACATGGGGATAACTTGAAAATGTAAAGCCGTCTCTTTGGGCAGGACGTGCACAATCCTGGGGTCAATCATACCCTTGCGAAGCCAGATGTGGGGGATACCGAGTTGTTCCCCGATGATGGTGGTCAATTCCTCTGGGCTAAGAATCTCCTCCTCGAGCAAGAGTTGTCCGAGGGGTTTGGCACTCTCTTTTTGAGAGCGGAGAAACTCGGTTAGTTGGTCGGCTGTAATGAAACCTTTGCCCACCAAAATTTCACCGATTTTTTTCCTTCTATGGACCAAAGGGCTTTTCATCGTTCACTTCTGATTGCTTCGTGGATATCTTCGTAAACATGCAAATGTATGAGTCGAGTTGCGACAAATATGTCGCGACAGACATCGTTCAAGGCGATTATTTTCAATACGCTGCCGCGATTTCTGAGCTCGTCATGCATGCGTACCAATAGTTCAAGAGCTTCACTGTCCATGAAGGTTACATCCTTGCAGTCCAAAATAATATCTGCCCTCTGGTCATTGAGGCACTCATCAAAGGTGTTTTCGAGTTCTGCACAGGTTTCATAGGTCAATGACTCTTTGGGCGCAAGAACCGTCCTGGTGCCTACTTTTGCTACAGAAACTGTGGATGATGGTGTCATGCTGTCAACTTTGCTCTTCGACGCTGCATCCCTGCTCAGGCACAAGGTCTCTGGTAAATACCTCTTTGAACACTTCAACCAAATCGGGATCCAATTGGGTTCCAGCCGCTTTTTCCATCTCTTCGAGGGCCTCTTCCGGAGTTTTTGACGGGCGATAAGCCCGGTTAGAAGTGATGGCATCAAAGGTGTCGGCAACAGCAATGATTCGGGCCTCCAGCGGAATTGTTTTGCCCTTCAAACCCTGGGGGTACCCTTTGCCATCGTAGCGCTCATGGTGGTGCAGCATGCCAGGAAGTGAACTTGCCAATTGCTCCAGGGGTTCCAAGATGGTATGGCCCTTCATGGGATGATTCTTAATGATTTGATATTCCTCTTCTTCCAACCGCCAGGGTTTATTCAAAATGGATTCGGGAATGCCAATTTTCCCACTGTCGTGCAGAATAGATGACCACTGGAGTATTTTTTTCCGCTCTTCGTCCAAACCAAGTCTTTCTGCCATAAGGAGGGAATATCGACAAACTCGTTCAGAATGCCCACGGGTATAATCGTCCTTAGCCTCGATGGCGAAGACCAGTGATTTCACCATGTTGATGACGAAACGTTCCAGGTCACGGTAAAGATCTGAATTGGTAATAACCACGGCTATTTGCTCGGCCATCGAATCTAACAGCCTCAGTTCGCTTCGACGGAAAATTTCCTCGAAATTAAATGAGACCAGCCCCATCCAACCATAGAAGTTTCCGTTATGTTTCATCTTTACCGCCAGGAAACGATAGGGAACCGGAGCAAGGTCACTGAATCCTGGGGTGGTACTCGAGTCGTTAACGATAAAGTAGTCTTCTTTCAGTGAAGGTGAGTTCAACGGGATGGAGTCTAGGAGGACGTCGATGAAGTCATCGTAGTCACCGATCTTCTCAGGGATTTTCTGAGTGCAGACCAGGGCGTTATACTCTGGTCGCTCCGGCAGTTTGGCAAAAGCCATGTCGGTGCGCATTGTATCCAAAAGCTCTTCAACGAGCTCTTGTAGCATGGTACCCGAAAACGTTATACTTTTGACTCGACTGGCAATCTTGGAGTAAAAACAGAGCTGTTCAAAGTTGTCGGTCAGCTCTTCTGCCATCTGTTCCATTTCTTGTTGGCTGGTCAGCCTGTCTTCCACGAATTCCGCCACCTGGGTAAGAAATCTTTCCATCTCTTCAGTCCGACCCGGTTGCGGTGCTGTGGCGGTATCGGGCAGAGGCTTTTGCAAAGAGTTGGAACCAAAGGCAATGAGGGAGCCGGCTACTGCCTGTCCATTTCTAAGCGGCACCCCAAACAGCCCTTCTCCGGACTCAAGTGGAATATGCTGGAATGCGGCCCTGCTTATAATCTGCAGTGAAAAGTCCTGGAGTTCCTCAAGGGCTGGCTCAGCAGGCTCATCAGGTCCTGAGGAAAACACCAATCCCTCATCAGCATCCCAAATCTGGAAATGCAAGTGGCTGACGTTCGACAGGCTCGAGAGAAACTCCTTGGATTGGCCTAAATCTATCATTATTATTGGTTCCCAAAATACTGGTCAACGCATTTCAAAATTGTCTGGAGGCTGAAAGGCTTTTCCACAAACACGGTGTCTGTCAGGTGTCCTATCCAGTCCTTCTCGGTTGGAGATATGCGACATGTCATGACAATGGTCAAAAACGGTCTTTCCTCCTTCAGTTCGTTTGCTCGTTCACACAGAGCCTTGCCATCTAGCTTGGGCATCATGATGTCGGTGATAACAACATCTGGTTGCTCGCTCTTGATGAGATCAAGCCCCTCCTCACCATTGATGGCGGTGATGACCTGGTAGCCCTGGTTCTTGAATTTGAGTTCGATCACTCGCCTGATGTGGGCTTCATCGTCTATGACCAGAACCCGTTTATTGTTTTCCAAGGTAATATTCCTCCTTCGGTAGCCTGATCTTGAAGTAACTTCCCTCGTCAGGCTTACTGTTTACCTCAATCTCTCCACCGTGGAGGCGAACGATCTCCGAAGTTAATGCAAGCCCCAGGCCACTTCCGGTCTGTTCGGTAACACGAGGATCCGTGGAGCGATAGAACTTGTCAAAAACATGGGGGAGATCTTCCTTGGAAATGCCATAGCCATCATCGGTGACTTCAAAGATTATGAAGTCCTCCTGTTCGGTGAGCATGAACTGAATGTGCCCGTTTTCAGGAGTATATTTCACTGCATTGCCAAGGATGTTGATGATTGCCACCTTCAGGAGTTCTTTATCGGCGAACAGAGATGGAAAACTGTCAGGCAGGTTCCTTTCAATAGTAATGTTTTTCTTTTGGGCGGCCCCCTCTACGGTGGTCAGACAATCGTCAAAAAGCCAATCACTTTTGACGAGTCCTTTGTGGAGGGTTAGGCTGCCCATTTCAATCTTGGAGATGTTGAGCAGGTTCTTAACGAGACTCGTCAAGCGGCTGGTCTCTTCGTTGATGGTATTATAGAATTCTTTTTGCATCTCAATGTTGTCTATTTCATCATCCATCAACATCTCATTGTATGAATTAATAGTCGTCAAGGGCGTGAGTAATTCGTGCGTGATACGAGTGATAAATTCATGCTTGGCATTTTCGGCTGCTTTCTCACTGGTTATGTTCTTAAACGATATGACCATGCCAATGACATCTTCCTCTCTCCCACTCAAATAGGAAAAAGAGACGAGAAAAGACTCTCCAGAGGCAAGTTCAGGAAAGGTGGTTTCAATATAACTGGCGCCACTATTTTGCTTCAGTGCCTCCTGCTGTGAGAGAAATGCTGTGATTTGATCGTGAGCGAGAACATCGCTTAAGGGATGATCGATCACCTCATCCCGTTTCTTGTCGAGCAGGTTCAGCATGTAGGAGTTGATGTGAGTTATATTATCTTGAATGTCAGTCACAATTATCCCGTAATTTATGGAATCGAGGATGTTGAAGACGTTGTGTTTCTCAAATGAAGTGACGCCATATTTGGTTGTCAAATCGATGTTTTCAGCCTGGATTTTTTCGTATCTCTCTTTGAGTTGAAACACCGATTGCTCGAGGCCTTTTATGATCTCACCAACGCCGCCATTCTTGAAAGAACCGGAAGAGACAGGCACTGAGTCTATGCAGATGTTCCTGAAATTTTGGTTGACTTCATGGAGAGGGCGAAGTGCCAGGGTGACCCCGTAATAGACCAAGACCGCCATAGAAAATGCGAAAAAGGCCATTATGGCCATAAGCTTAATACGCCCGAGAGAAAACATTGATATGGGCGGGAGATCGAAGCCCATTCTCACCGTGCCACTTCTCTGTCCTCCTTCAAAAATCGGTTTGGCAAATTCATTTATAGTATGGTCCGTTCCCTCCATCTGATAGGTCTGTCGTATTAACCCGTTTACATACAGGGATCTTTGTTCCACCTCAGTGGGGATTTTGGCCACAACATCACGGTGTGCCAGGGAGAGAAGGGGGCTTCCGGTTGGATCCTGCACGATGCAATAGATCAGGCCATCTGAAGTAACGTATTCAGCCAGTGTCTTGACGATGTACTCACGCTTGCTGCCGTAAAAGTCTTCCATCGGATGAAGCGCAACCAGACTGACGAGATAATTACCTTTTTGCTGAAGGTCTAGAGTTCTAGTTCTCTGTTCCTGCTGCTGTAGGGTCTGGGCAAAAATACCGATGCCGATCACGAAGATGACAAGTGTTGCAATGGTGATCCGTTGAACTTTCATGGGATTTCCCTCTTCTCAATAATGAATGTTTTGGTCACGAGAGAAAAAAACTTGTTTGGTCTCTCATGAGCATCGTCTCGAAAGACCGGATACTGAGAACAGAATTGGAGACAACATGTCATGGATCGACACATTCCGACCCTTACGTATCCAATTCTCCTCCCCAATAAATGAGATGGCAGTATGCATTTATTTCTGCTTGATTCATGCAAGATCTATGCTCAACTGCTTCCCGGAACAAAAAATGTGCGACGTAGCGAAAGGTTTAAAATTATTAGAAGAAACGGAATCTGAAAATACCCCTCCCGACTCGTCTTTCTGTATCCTCCAGTGGGGCGTGATCTAGGGTCAGGGACACTTATTTTTGGAAGACAATGTGTGCACTGGAGTCACTCAATATGTTCAAAAGAGTATCCACAAAATGTGCCCTCTCCTCCTGGGGAGGAGAGGGCTTCGGCATACCTTATGCCGAATGATTGGGGTGAGGGGGGGGATGAACAGCCCTTTATCTGGGCGGTTACACTTTTTCGAAAGACTACTCCTTCATGGGAAGTGGGTCTTCCATCGGGTCATCAGAGGATCCATCATCGACGGTTTCATCGCCAGGTTCGGTTCCACTGACCTCGTCAGCAGCTGGAACGACCACAACGGGGGTCTCAACGACAGGCTCTTCAGGGGTTACTACAGCCGTCTCATCCACTGTGGAGTCACCCACGACGGGGGTTTCAGTACCAGATTCGACTACAGGATTTTCGTCGCCAACGGTTTGTACGACTGCAGTATCATCACCGCCAGGAGCAGGTTCCTCAGGGGTTACCTCAACCGCTTCTTCCACCGTAGTGTCACCAGCATCGGTTGGCGGCGCACCGTCGCTGTCACTTTCATCAACGACATCAACAGGATCCCCGGGGTTTACCGCAGTAGACACTGCAGCAGTAGGCAGATCATCAGTTTCTTCTACGGTGATTTCCTCAGGGGGAGCAGCAGTGGTGGGCTCAAGAGCGGTGGTGCTCAGAGTCACCGGCGCCAGATCGTCGTCCTCAGATTCGCCAACTACAGTTTCGGTACTCTTCTGAACATCTTCTGATTCTGCAGCCGATGTTGATGCGCTGATATCATCCTCAGATTCATCATTAGGCCAGGCCACATCGAAGCTGTCCCAGGCCTTGCTAAGTTCGTCATCTGACTCCAAAGTTACGCAATAGTCAGTCTGATAGAAGCGGAGCAGAGGACGAATAAGAATGACGTAATAGGTACCGTCTGCTGGTAGGGTTGCCGACAACGTCAAAGGTAAGTGGTCCTTCTTTCTTGCCCGAAAATCGAGACCAGGAATCGAATCTCGGATACCCAGGAACACCCGCCCTTTGCCTTTCCAACGCAACCATGGATTGTCCAGTTCGTTAACTGAGGATTCCTCTACAACAGCCGCTGCGGACTCTTCTTCTGCCTTTATGTTTAGGGTGACCGTTTCACCT
>ENA-OVNL01000031-OVNL01000031.1-sediment-metagenome-genome-assembly--contig:-NODE-31-length-13591-cov-3.619950_pt1 | contig 13591 bp, 27 predicted proteins | sample MGYA00250099_ERZ650198 | MGnify/ENA primary metagenome ERZ650198 (study PRJEB26732, sample SAMN07278974) | sediment metagenome | biome: marsh; feature: saltmarsh; material: sediment | place: USA...
AATAAATTATCTATATCATTCATAAATTGCACTCCCCCACCATGATACATAGCTTAAAGATCATAGTTTGAATATCTCCTTAATATATATGTTTACAGGTAATTGATCCGGATATTTTGAGTCATAAAATAATTGAAATTCAATTCTTTTCTTAATTGTATAAAATACAAACAAAGTAAAAATTTTTGTAGTTAATAATCCACTTGGTATTATTTCTTTTGAACCAAAAATATTACCTCTTTCAATACTTATATTTGACTTTACATCTTCTTCAATTATATGATAACTAAAGTCATTTAAATGTTTTTCAAATTTATGGTCAATAAGTCTTTTATCCATAAGTGTTTTCAATCTATTATAATTAATTTCAGATATTTCTAAAAAACAACCAATATATTCCGGATTATTCGAATATGTTATTTTTCCTAAAGGCAAATATTTCATTTCTTGATCCTTTGAAAAGTCAACCAATGGACATTTATTAAGTATTTCACATTTAATACAATTTTTAAGTTGTTTATTCAAGTCCGTTGGATATTTACATTTAAATAAACTCATAATTATATCCTCACCCCATTGAACCATGATTTTATAGCACCCGTCAAAGATTTTTTTCTTTTTTTAGAATCTATAAATTTAATTTCTTTATAAATTCTAAAATCAAAATCTTTATTTTCAATTTTGTCCATTAATTCATTAATAAACAAAGCTGGTAAATCTTCACATTTGTCAATTTGAATTATTGTATTTTTATAAAGCTTTAATTTGAATATTATGAAGTCATCTTCATATTCAAATTTTAGCTCTAAATCCTTTTCAGTTTTTTTTATATCTGTTAAAAAAAAACCATTGTCTTTTTTTAATTCAATTATATCTATCTGTAATTCATTAAGTGCCGATAAATCATATAAAGGCTGTATATTACCTTTATAAATATTTGTTTCTATTCCAGGACGTAAAAAATATTTATCATCAATTATAATACGCCCATCTCCTTTCAATATTTTAAGATCTTCATTTGTTTTATCTCGATCTACAAAAAATGTACAATTCGTCATATAAAATACCTCCTATTTTAATATTTTATCTATATCTTCATCTGACATAGGTTTACCATAATTTAACTTTGTGAGCACATTATCCAAAACTGTTTCTGTTGGCTTATTTTCATTTTGTTTTTTTTTCTTATCTTCTAAATCTGTATAACACTTCAGGAATTCCTCATATTTTTTGTTATATATTTTGTATAATTTTTTTGAATTAAAATAATTCAAAATTATAAAAACCACTGCAATTGCCCATATAATTATTGTTATTTTTTCCATTGTTTCAAGTCCTTTCTTATTTCCTTTCGAGGGCGTTAAGCCCTCTCTTTTTATATTTATTTTAAAAATTTATACCATTCATTATGAATAAATCCAGCGGCGTTTTTGTGTCCTCCACCACCATATTGCTTTGCGATTTCACTCACGTCAAAATCGCCAACACTTCGTAATGCTACGCCACCATCATAAACTAACATTACGTAATTTATATTTTCAAATTGATCTAAAATTTTACTTCCTAATTCACTCGTTAAGTCTTTTCTGTCACACAAGGAGATTGCATAATCTCCTTTGATTTTTACTTTTTTAAGTTTTTCATCTATTACCAAATCAATTTCTCTTCTTTTGTATTTCAAAAGTTCCATAAATTTATCTGGAAACATATTTGCAAACTCTTCAATTGATTTATAATAGTTATTACTATAATAGTCAATGAAATCTGCGTATCCTATTATTCCAAAGATATCATTTAATCTTTTTGGTGATTCATTTTTTGTCTGTTTCCATTCCCATGTATCATATTGTCTTACCATTTCTACAAAATTACCTAACTCATTACAATTATATGCTTCTTTTCCATATAACTCTTGGTACAATAGGCTTGTACCACATTCTTTGATATTATCTTTATTTTGAACAATCACAGTTGCCCATTCATATGTATTCAAAAATTCAGCTGTCTTATGATGATCTAGCAATCTAAATGTTTTCTTACATTGGTTTATTTTTTCCGCTATTTCTTTTTTTACTGATATATCAGTAATATATGTTTTATTATACTTTTCATATTCCTTATTTTCTAAATATGTAGATATTTTTTCATCAATGTTTTGATATCCGCATATTTCATAATCTACGTTTTCATCTCCAAAGACTATGTTGGCTATACATGCACACCCTATTCCATCAAGGTCACTGTGCGTAAATAATTTTATTTTCATTTCTAATCTTCCTCCATTTCTAATCGCCCAAGTAATAACTGTCAATTTCTTCATCTGTTAATACACATCTTGTAATATCATGAAATGGTGCATAATCAACATAAATACCCTGACAATCTAATTTACAAATTTTACATTTTTCATTTTTATAACCACTTTCAACCTCGCCAGAAATCATTTTGCAAATATCATTTATCATTTTTTCATCCATTTTTAATCCTCCACAATATTTTTTTTGTGGGATATATAATATCCCACGTTTTTATAACAATGCTTTTTCTATTATTTTTTTTATTTCGTCCCAAGAACCTTTTTCACCTGCCGGATAAGGAACGCTTACCCAATTGTCATGGTCATATTGGTTGTACACAACGATTGTATCATTGAAGTCTTTTTTGGTGTCAAACTTATAATCTAGCTCATTTTCTATTGTCCAATCATAAAAATCATCATAATTTTCAATCTTTTTCATAATATTTTCAATCTCCTTAAATTTATTTTAATGTTCCTTGACTATGATAATTATATCATGGACTAATTATCATAGCAACACTTTTATAGTATATTTCTTGTGTATTTCTTAAAATATTGATATCTTCCCATCTCCTCAATAACTTCAGGCGATATTGGAAGATAAAATAATTCATCTTTTTGCATCTTAATACCTGGTTTTTCATAAACTATTCCATATACCATAGCATATGGCGTAATTTCTTGGTTAAGAAGCTTAATAAAACTTCTTTTTTTTATTGTGTAAAATTTTAATTCATCATAACCTTTTACCAAATCCAATAATTCATCTTGTAGAAGATTATACCAGGCAATATAAAATCTATATTGCGTATATAATTTATCATTTCTTTTCATGTTTTTTAAAATTTTCATTATCCCCATCATAAACCTCCTCTATATCTTTTCCAAATTCTCTATTATACAGTTTTTCAATAAAACGTGTCTTGTAAGGACACATTTTATTTGGACAGTCATCATTTATTAATTGGGTTCCACACCCGTTACAATATTTCATTTATCTTATCAACTCCTTATATGGTATTGCATAATAATTATCAGGTATCCAGACCGGCAATTCATCATCAAAGCCACCGGTTGCCATACCACATTCCGTTACTTTTTTCCAGGCACTGGCCTACCTGCTTTTTTTATTTTAGCTATCAATACATTATGAGTATCTTGCATTGTATTGCCTTCCATATACTTTGTAAATGCGTCATAATCTGCTTTCATCCAGTCATTTTTAGTTGGAATACTATAAGCTACTTTAATTAGCTCATCTAGATAATTTATGTCAAATCCTTTATCTTTAGCTATTGCATAATATCTCTTTAATTGAGGCGGAGTTACCTTACCAGGTTGGCCGGTTGGTTGCTTGATGCCTTTGTTGATATTATTGTTTTTATTATCGGTATTATTGTTATTATTTGTCTTATTAAAATCACTATCTATAAGATCAGTACTTGGAAGTCTTAAAATAGCTGTTAAAGCATATCTTCTTGTATATGACTTAACAGCGCCTTCACTTTGTACCATGTTAGCCATTAACTGCAACTTTTCTACATGTTCAATTCTACTAAAATCAATTTCAATATTTCTCTGATTATCGCCTGCACAATCGTACCAATGACCAATGATTTTGTCTGAAAATATTTCTAGATCTAAATCTAAATCATACATATCTAAAACTGGAAATAAATATTTTTCAAGTGTCGGAAGACTGTAAAATCCTATTGTATTAGTTCCCTTTATATTGTCTAATTCTTTGGTTTCCTTTAAATTTTCAAATACATACTTTTTAACCAATGATATTCTTTTATTAAAGCTTAAATCTTTTTTTATTTCTTCAGTTTTTTTTGTAGTCATAGTCTTAATCCCCTTTATATTAATAGTCTAATGTTCCTTAACCATGATACTATTATATCATAGGATAATTTATCCGTCAACTACTTTTTATTTTATTTTTTGAATTTATTTTTTCAAGTATTAGTTTTTTTCGATCTTTTAATTTATTAATCTTTTCTAAATAATCCTGCCTTTTATTGAATTCCTTAGCAAAATTCATTCCTTTTTTTATTATTCTTGTGTTCTGGACCTGCGAATTTAATTCGTTAATTTGATCCTGTATAGACATTGTCTGTATATTTTCAAAATAAGCATGATAATGCTTATTACAAAACGGACAAACAAAGTATACTTCAAACTTACCGTCAACTTCTGGACCTACCTTTACATTAAGTGCAAATACTTTTGCACAATCTTTATTTTCGCATTTAACTTTTTGAATTGCCATTGTTTATCTTACCTCTCTTTTCTATCAAAGCTTTTAATAAATTAAACTTTCCAAGGTTTTCATTGGTCAAATTTACAATTGTTTTATCCTTGTCCCAAATTAAAATTACCTTGTCATTATTAAATTTAATTGGTATATCAACTGGTTTCCACATACCATTAATTTTCTTGCAATCTACAAAAGAAATATTACGTTCTATCTCAAGTTTTTCGAGTTTATAACCCCAGTTATAAAAATTTCTAATTTCGTTTTTTATACCATTTGGGAAAAAATCACTTTCTAAAATTATGTCAATAATTATTTTTTCTTGATCTTGCATAGACATTATTTATTCCTCCATATTATTCAAAAGTATACTTTAGTATCCCTTTTTAATCCAAAGTCCTTTTTTTTAATTTTTGCCATCATTAATCTAAAATTCTTATCATTACTATTACTATAGAAAACTATACCTTCGATATTTTTAGTATTTAAATAATCTTTTATCTTTTTAAAAATATATTCATCTCTATCTTTTAAATGATCATTTACTCCATCCAATAAATTAAAATCATTTAAAATAATACTTCCGTGGCGTAATAAAGCATGATCATTTATTCGTTCTGGATTTCCATTGATTTTTTCTCCGCATAATTCATAAGTTCCATTATGTTTATGTTTTAGATTATTGAATCCTCTCCAAAAATATTTGTCTTGAGGATCATTGGTTTTACACATTACCCAATGTGGATGATGTCCTGTTACTATATCTGGTTGTTGGCATGGTATAGCATTTTCAGGTACTTTCTTACCTTTCTTTACATCATATCTTTTGTATAATTTCCCGTCTATAATAGCACATGCAGCACCATCAAACTTTTGTGTCGGTAATACTGTTTCGGAAAATAACCAATTATTTTCTGGCCTAATTTTCGGAATTATTTTCTTTGTTTTAATATCTCTAATAAAAATACTTGGTATTTTTCTCATTATTTATCATTCCTTTCTTTGATAAGCTTTACAACGTTCAGGAAAAGCACACATTGAAGTCCCAAAATGTTTACATGTTTCAAAACAACTTCTTTTATTTTTGTTCCTTCCTTCCAATTCTTTAGCCTTCTGTATCATGGCACCAAGTTGTATTAATTCCTGGAAGCTACAATCAATTGCAGCTTCCAAAGAATCTAATAATTTCTTAGCTTCCTCAGAATCGCATTTTTTGCTCTCACGACATAATCTCCAATAGTTTTTTAAAATTCCTGTGCCTATATCGTCGATCTCTGCGGATAATTCCTCGTATTCTTCTAGCAATACGCCATACGCCTCATGCCGGGATTGGAACGGCGGAAATTTATCATTTGCCGCCGATAATTCATTTTCGATTAGTTTTTTTAGTACTAACATTTACAAAACTCCCTTATTATTTTATTTGACAAATTGCGTTGCCATATTCTCCGCTGACAATTATAAATTCATTATTGTTATCATCAGTTAGTAGATAAATATTTTTCCAATCACCGTCTATGATTGTTTTAAGTTCATATCCTTCTGTTATGTTATTATTTTTTTGGATGTCTGCTGAAGAACACCCACTGAAAAGCATTAATATCAAAACTAATAATATTATCTTTCTCATTACAAAACACCTTCCTCATTATAGTCTTAAAAAATCTAAATCTTCCTTTAACAACTGACATCTGTATCCGCTGTTTAGTTCTTCAAAAAATTTAGTACCATTGTAAAATGTCATTTCAAGATCCAGATACCCTCCATTTTCTTCTTGAATTCTTAATATATCTGGATACCACTCTGAACCATAATAACCTTTTATATTATTTTTTAATATAGCTTTTATTATCATATTGTAATAAATACCTCCTCAAATTTTAAATTTAAAACTTTTAATATATTTTTAATGTCCTTTTCGTTAAATCCATTTTTCCCTATGATCTTTCTGTAAAGGGAATCTTTTTTGATTCCCATTAAATCTGCCATTTCTTCAATTTTAATATTGTTTTTAGCAAACAATTGATAAAAATGCTCCTTGCGATTCACAATTCCACCCCTTTATAAATAGTAGCAATTAATATTATCGTCAATGTCTTCGTCTGGATCACCGTTCTCACAACTACACCCTGATTTTTTGCAATCGCTACAAATGTATTCATAGCAATATACACAGCAATATAAATTATCTTTAAACAAATACTTTCCACATGTAAAACAACATTCTATTGAAAATTCATCACATATCCAATTAATAAAATCATCATAGTATTTAATATTATAAAGATTAAGCTCAAGTAATTCATCTTTGAGTGAATTTAATTCACTCAAATCCTTCTCATATATAACGTTAATTGGATTATCAGTTCTTTTTATAAATTTTTTATATGCATTTAATATTTTACTCATGATCCTCACTTCCTCTATTAATATTCTCTTCTAAAATTTTTTTGATTCTTTCTAATCTTTTCTTACATTTGTTGCATCCTAAACATAGATTATCTTGGTTTATCCATCCTTTAATCAAAACACAATAAACTAGTTTATTATCCAAACAAATCACTCCTTCTTGTTTTTTAGAAAGGGACTTACGTCCCAACCTTTTAAAGCCAATCTTCTTTTCTTGAACCTTCTTTAAATTTCTTTTTTTTAGTATCATAGGTATCAAAACTATCTATAGAATATTCGTCTAATTCTTTATTGTCATTTACATTTTTTTCTTTCTTTGTTTTTCCGATAATAATTTTATCTTCAAGATAATTATCATCATAGATATTGATGTCACTTTCTTTTTTATTTTTATTCCATGGCCACATAAAATCATCTCCTTTATGCAATTTTTTTATATTTATTTATCCAATCAACGGCTTGGCTAAAGCCGATTAGATGTCTTTCATATTTTGGCTTACGTCCAGCTATTTGAGTTAATTGATTGTATTGCTTGACGGTACACTGTCCGCCGTCTTTAATTCCAAAAAACATATCTACATTTAGTGAAATTAATTCATAAGCTTCCTTGCCAGTATAAAATTTCTTTTTTCCTATTGTTCCAAAATCAAATTCAGTGTCCAATACGTCCAACATATCATAAATTAATTCTTTTTGCTTATTAGTCACAAGATCAATCCCCTTTATAATTTTATTTTAATGTTCCTTAACTATGTTTACATTATATCATAGGATAATTTATCCGTCAATAGTTTTTTAAATTATTTTTAAAAATAAAAAACCCCGATTTAATAGGGTTCTTTGTTATTATTTTTTTTGTGTCTTGATTATTACCTCAAATCCTTTTTTCTTTAATTTGGCCATTAATTCATCTGCATTTTTCTTATTACTAAATGCGCCGGCCTGGACTAAATACAAAATATCTGATTCTGGTTTTGGCTTCTGGATCTTGACTCCATATCTTTTGAGTATATAGGAAGCCACAAAAAAAGTAGCCTTATCAAAATATGCTTGTGTTTGACATCTTTTGCAATCGTTTCTATTGTCACCAAAGAATAATTCAAGATATTTTACCTTGCAATTCTCTGGCGTATCCCTATGCAAAGCGTAATTATCATTTAAAGTTTTTTTTGATTTTTTTTGGACGATACCACGATTCACCAGGCTAAAAGTACTACAATAATCCTTTAGAAATTGTGTACAAAATGCATAATCACTATGAGATTTCGGTGTATGGATACTTAAAAGCCATTCTGCACCATTGGCAATCTTATTATAAGCATTACAATGAATCGAATAAACTTGTAAGCTCTTAGCTTCCTTGGCTATGTCAGACATATTTTTAGCCCTTGTAGTCAGACTAACGGTTTTATCTGTGGCCCTTGTAAGATATACTTTTTTAAAAAACGGCCTAACAAATTGGTAAACAGCTTTACCAAATCTTAAATTGTAATCCTTTTCTTTTGTCCCATCGTAAAATATGCACCCAGGATCATTGCCACCTAACCATGTCCGAAATCTAAATAAAGCACGTCTTCATTGACGGTTAAATCATGTTTGATAGTGCTTAATCCTGATAATTCGAACCACATAAAATCACTTCCTTTCTTATTTTTCTGTAAATAAACATATTTTAAAATTTCTATACTTCCAAGGACTTATTACATAAAAAACAGTATATTTTACATGTAGACACAATAAACAGTTTTTAGACTGTGTACTTAAAACATTTTTTCTTACTGATATTAATTTCATTCATGATATCAACCTTTCTATAAAGTATCCTTGTTATCTGGACTATTGATTACTCCAAATCCAGTTAGTATTAAAAGAATAAAGTCTATTGTGTGCTGTAATGCTTCCTGCTTAATTCCAATGATTTCATATAGTCCCCATTCGCCCAATAGTAACAACAATGCACTGGCTAAAGCACCCCACAGAACCCTACTTTTTAGTCTGTTTTGTAAAGTTCCTTTTCCAAGTAAAGAATTTAATTCAGTAGCTTTTTTTAGAGCTTCGTCCAGTTGTTGTGTATCTACGTTCACGCTTAATTTTAAGTCTTCTATTTTCAAAATAAAAACTCCTTTCTTATATCGGAAAAAATATTTTAAGAATCGCAATAACAATTGCACTACTCGCCGCAATTGTACCAGTTACCACGCCGCCAATGGCCGTGATTGTTTTAATACTCATTTCTGATCTTTTCAGCTGTAAACTTTCAATACAAAATTTACGGTTTTTTTTACAATCTTCAGCATTGACTACATCCTCTAGTTTTTCTTCTATTTTTGCAATTTTCTTTTCAAATCTGTCAAATCGATCGTTCATATCCTGACGAAAATGATTAAAATTATCTTGAATTATTTTTATTAATATTTCATTGTCTGGCACCGTATTACCCGCCTTTCTTATTTATTTGATAAAGTCCTCGGATCTGATTGTAACAACCGGAACCGAGGACCTGGAACATTAAACAATTATATATAAATGAAACTAATCCCGTTACCGGAATCGAACCGGCAACCCTAAGGTATTCCTAATTTATTACGGGACAAATTGCCGGTACTAGATATTTGATGGCTTAAAAAATGTATTTAACGGTAAACAACCGTACCATGAAAAACTTTCCCGGCTAATTTTGTGGGATTGTGTATTTTCGGATTTCCCACGAACCCTATAGGCCCATACACTAAGCCGAAAGCCTTGATATCATAGTCGTTGGCTTACGCAACCTGTTTAAAAACTATGTTGGTTCGAGCGGGGAAAATTGGATTTGAACCCATTTTTTTTTAAGTCTTTACTATATCGTCATATAGCCAGTTTCAAAAATGTTTTACCATATAAACTATTCCCCAAATAAACTATTTTACGCTTTTTAATTCCTCTTCTTCAATTATTTCGATTTTCTGAATATCGAAAGTCATGAAAATGACTTTTTTATTTTCATTATAAATCGTCATAAAATCATTATCTAATGTATAAGTATCAATTTTAGAAGAAAAATAAGGTTTGCCTTTTTCCTTAAATGTAATTTGTATATATTTTTCCATAAATACTCCTCACTTATCTTAAAACTATTTTTGTTCACCATTAATTTACCAGGCTAATAATGTATATCTCACCCTTAACCCCTTTGATATACTTGGTAATCGCTACGCCCTCTCATTACCTCCCACAATTATAATATAATTTCTGATATCTTTATACTTAGAATTGGATAATAAAATTATATCATAAAAGTCTACCTTTTGTCATTATTTTATCTTTAAATCCTATAAAACGGTATAATTTTATTATAAATTTGCCTTAAATTGAACATAATTTGCCTTAAATTGCCTTAAAATAATTTAATTCCTTGCCTTTCTTCATCGATATAATTTTTCTTTTCTAATTTATAATAATTTTCTAAATAAATTTCTATATCTGTCCTTTTAAGTTTTTCTGGAATTTCTATGCATTCAATTGATTCGCAATCATAAAATGTAATACCCATACTTTCAAGTTTTTTTAATGTTTCATCCATTTTTTTCAATAGCTTATCCCATTTAGGAATAAACTCTTCTTTTCTTTTCTTTGATATGTTAGTCTTACCAAACCATATAGAACCTTTGGTAAACTTAACTAATAATTCATTATATTCCATGGCTAAATTAATTATTTCAATTATTCTCATTTTAACATTCCTCCGGTTTAATGTTCCTTGACTATGATTATATTATCATGCATTATCATATAAGTCAATATATAAATTTTACGGGTAATCACCGGTGTTGTTACGGGTATTTAAAATTTATCACCGCCATTGATATAACTACCTTACGGGTATTACGGGTATTTTTTTATATATAAAATAATAATAATAATAGTTTTCCAAATATATACAAACTATAATAATATATAATGTATATAAAGAAAAATCACCCGTTACCCGTAAAATCCTTTGAAAGTATTGAAAACACTCACCGGTAAACCACCGGCAGTCCAAAATTAACCACCGTTTTCTACACGTATACACCCGTAAAAAAAAATAAGCCTCGCGGCTTATAAAATTAAAAAGGTTCCTTATCAAAATTATTATCAGGTAAATGTTCAACTTGATTATATTTTCTACTTACAAAAAATTTATATTGCTTTAAAGCTTTATTATAATCAAATTTTACCCTAGTTTTTTTGAGTTCTTTGCCTAATGAAATTTTATTAAGCAAATTTTGTGGTGGTAATTCTGCAAAAATTTCGCCTGCTGTTTTCCATTGCCCATTTTTTTCATTTGGAGTTAGATCCCAAACATCTTCTATAATTAATATTTTTTCAGGTTTATTGATATATTGTGAATTAATTTCATTAATTGTTTTTATTTCATCCATTTCAAATTTATATGAAATCCCTTTTAAGTATAATGAATACATGTATCCCCATAACATATCAATATCAATCTTAGTTTCTTTATCGAAATCAATACAATTAATTGTCAAATACCTTCTAGTACCTGTTAAATCTCGAAGGTATTCGTTGTCATTTGTTGTTGCCGTAAGACAACAACGGCGTTTTACTGTTATTGCAGCAGCTGCATAAGGCAAACGAAATTTATCCCGACTGGCAGTAATAAAATTCTTCATTGCTTCCTGATCCGATTTTTTAAATGTTGTCGCAATTTCACCCATTTCCAACATTATGTTAGAAACTGTTTCCATAATCGAATCTTTATTATTTAAATCTAAACTTCTACCTTCTAGAAAATAAGTATGTTTTAATTTTTCTGGAAGTAAATTTTTTAGCCAAGTGGTTTTACCTATATGTTGAGGTCCTTTAAGAACCAATATATAATCACTTGCTATCATATCGTCGTCTTTGGAACAGCCGACATAAATCATTTGTAATAAAAATTTACCAATAAATTTATTTTTCCACTCATCGTCACTTTTTAAAGTTTCTGCTAGTTTTTTAAAAATTTCCTTGTCAGGATTTTTTAAATAATACCTATGTGCTTCTTTTAAATAATCTTCCCATGGATTATATTTGTTTCTTCTTCCAATAAGTGTTAAATTTGCCAGTAATCTTTTATCTGTCATTTTTAAATCTTGAATTATGCATAAATTTTCTATATGAGATTTAATATTTTCTAATACATCAATGTATTTATTATTTAAAAATACTTCATAATCCATTTTTATTACATTATATTTAATTGAATAATTATAATGATTTAATAGGCATGATATATTTTGTTCGACTGGCAATGGCGTAATGTCTTTAATTGTAGGCCCATTTTTGTCCGGAAATTCAAGAAAATATTCTGACATTCTTTGAGTTTTTTTAGATCCATTTTCACCAAGTGGATCTACATATTTTACGAAAGTATAATCTGGATTCCATTTTACAGATTTTAAATCTAAGTTTTCCACTTGTTTATCCACAGGTTGTGGATTAATTATTTTTTTTGCCCAATCAAGCGCTTTGTCAAAATTACCCCCGAATTTTGATTCTTTGATTAAATCAAAAGAGTCATGACAATGATAATCATTCAATGGATCGGATCCATGGTTGCTATATAAAAATACGGCCGGATTGTTGCGCTGATCTGGATAGACTACGGCTCCATGTTTACTACTACCTAAAGAATATGTATACCTGTCTCCTTTTCTATCAATATATATATCCGATAAAAATTCTTTTATACATTGATGAATATTATATTTTGTACAGAATTTTTTAATAATACTTTGATCTTTCATCTGGAAAGGTGATATTTTTATTTCTTGTTTTTTATTAATTGTATTTTCTTTGATAGTATTTTCCTTAGTTATATATTTTTCAATGTCCAAAAATTTGCCTTTATTATGTTTTAGTATATATTCGCCATTTTTTGGTATATTTGGTAAAAACATTAATTGATTAAATTTTACGCTGGCCTGATCTACTTCTCCATTAGGATTATTTTTATTTTGCAATGAAAAACCATTATATGTTATAATATTGGTAACTATATCGACATAATTATGCTTATTGTCAATAAGTACATTAATAGGAAAAAAAATTCTAAGTTTTGTGTGTTTAGGTGAATGTGAAAAACTAGTATGTAATAGGTATTCTGTATTATCAAATACCTTTAATTTTTCCCAAATTTTCTCATCACAATTATCAATATCCAAAGCTATTAAATTCCTATATAATAATGCATCATCACCATTCGAACGTTTGTTTGCGCTAAAATTACCACCTATAATATAGTGAACATTTTTATAATTTGAAATTTTATCTTGAAGTAATTTTAATTGCTGTCTTTGTTCTTCAGTCCTGCTTGAAACATGTATATTTTGTAAATTATTTTTTTCAATTAATAATTTTTGTAATTCATTGTATTCTATATTTTGAACAATAGGCTTTTCAAATAATTTTATAAAATCATTCCATTGAGTAGAATAATTTTTGCCTTCATTACTAAGCATTGTTTTTCCATAAAAATAATAAATTTGCATACTGGTTATCTCTTGAGGGAGGACATATAATTGAAAATTCTATCGAAATGTTGGAATTTTTTTATAATCTTGGAATAAGATTTATGACTATTACCCATACAAAAAATAATA
>ENA-OVNL01000032-OVNL01000032.1-sediment-metagenome-genome-assembly--contig:-NODE-32-length-13402-cov-2.854259_pt1 | contig 13402 bp, 16 predicted proteins | sample MGYA00250099_ERZ650198 | MGnify/ENA primary metagenome ERZ650198 (study PRJEB26732, sample SAMN07278974) | sediment metagenome | biome: marsh; feature: saltmarsh; material: sediment | place: USA...
GTTGACTCTAGACCCAGCGATGCAGTGGCCCTGGCCCTAAACAGAAAAATACCTATTCTCGTTAATAAGAAGCTGCTCCGCCGAGAACTAACACCTGAGGAGATTAAGGAATATGAGGAAATCTGCAAGACCGTAAAGTTCTAGCCCGGACATTTCATTAATTGCCGTCGCCAGACCGTGGAGAAAGGCGTGTCACAGGGCAATTAATGAAATATCCGGGCTCGTGATTTTAGGCTTCCTGATCCGATGTCTGACTTGCTGGTTTTTCCGGCTCCTGCTCCCGGATGACTCGGATCTGAGTAATCGCTTTTTCGAACATCTCCTCCACTCGAAAACGAAAAGTTCGCCAGCGCACCTCTTCTCTCATCTCCGGCAAACGGCCAAAAAGAGTTAGCACAAGCCCGGCGATGGTCTGGTACCCGTCTTCCGGGAGATCCAAAGTCAACCACTTGTTCAAGTCGCGTATGGAGACACTGCCATCCACAAGAAACGAGCCGTCGCTCTGGGGCTGTATCCGGCGAAGAAATCTGTCATGTTCATCCTCTATTTCCCCCACAATCTCTTCAAGAATATCTTCGAGACATACAATCCCAACAACCTCACCATATTCGTCCACCACGAAGGCCAGGTGGATACGACTTTTCTGAAAGTCCGCCAGTTGCTGACGAAGCGATTTACCCTCCGGGACATAGCCGGCCCGCCTCATGATCTTCTTCAGTGAAAACTGCCCGGGCGGGCCCGTCCACTTGAAAAGATCCTTGACATGTACAAATCCCGACAGTTCACTCTTGCTTTCCTGATATACTGGATAGCGTGAAAACTCACTTTCCTTCACGCCAGCCACAACCTCTTCGTAAGGCGTGTCGATCTCGAAGGCAACAACGTCTCGTGTCGGTAACATCACGGACTCAACCGGAATCCTATCCAGGTCCAGAACCGCCTGGAGCATCTCCCCGTCTCTTTTCTTTAGAACCCCCTCTTCAGCACCTACCTGAATCATGGCAGCAATTTCCTCAATGCCCAACACGGATCCAAAACCAGATTTTTCCAAGCGCAGCAAAGCGATGAGTTTGTTACTCACTGCTGAAAGTACGCGTACTATTGGATAGAACAGCTTAATAAGAACATAGATGGGCTGGACTATGAGAATGGACATCTGCTCTGGATAGTAGGCTGCAACAGTTTTGGGAGTGATTTCTGCGAACAAGAGGATGAGCAATGTCATAATCAGAGTAGACCAGATGACACCCTCTTCACCGACTAGCTTGATGGCGACTGAAGTGGCGAGTGCTGAAGCCGCCACATTCACCAAATTATTTCCCAAAAGGATCGTTCCGATAAGCTTCTCCGGTTCCTTAAGCGTTTTTTCTACTAGTCGCGCCCGTCTCCGTTTCCGACCAAGGTGACGAATGCGCCAGCGATCAGCGGCCATCAGGGCGGTCTCTGAACCAGAAAAAAAGGCAGAGGAGGCAATCAGAAACATGAGCCCGAGCAGTACGAACGGCCAGTCAGCCAAACTCATAGCATCTCCTTTTCTCTGCTCAAAAGTGGCATGTTACTGCATCCAACAATTCAAACTATTCTCTGCAATACGAGTTGCCAAAATGTTTGCTACTCTCTCACTCCAGTAATCCGAGACCCCGAGTCTTGCTTGCTTCTGGACGTTCTCTCTGGTATATAGAATCCGAGGGTTGGAGTGCTGTACACGGTTTTCCTTCGCCTCAGAAGCCTCTGCTGTGTAAAGAAAAAACAGGCCTTCTTCCAACCAGCAGGGGCTTTCTTGTGTGAGGAGGTGCATGAAGAATGACACGCGATGAAGAAAAAATACTGAAGATTGCCAAGGAAGTAGTAGTGAAGTTCATTGAAATCGGTCGGGTTTCCCCCACTCAATTTGAAGGTGTCTTTCAGAGCGTTTTTCGCACCATCAAATCGAGCCTAAGTTCCGATGGGTCAGAGCAGTAGCGCTGTGTATCCTAACGTGGCAGACCCGTACCAAGGAAAAACGCGTCAGAGTAGTTCCCGCCGTGGGCGGGACTCTGGGGCGAGCATTGCTCTTTTTGCCGGTTGAGGTCTGCAACGTTAGGATTAAGTACGGCTCTGTACTGTCGTTGCCTCCCGCCAGGCCGCCAGCACACAATTATTTTGTCAGCTACTCTAGTAGTATAAGTGGTGGTAGCACTTTTTACAACTGGCCCGGATATTTTGTGAATTGCTGTCTTGAGACCACAAAGATGGGCGTGCCACCTGGCAACTCGTCCCGCGGTACCGCGGGATTGGGTCCGAGGCGTACCTGAACGGTACGTCGCAGGGGCCGACATCCGAGGACGCCAGGAAGGGCGGCCATATAATTCGCGCTCGCTCCGCTCCGCTCAGTCCCGCAAGCGGGTTCCCAGTTTCGTGGTCGCAACAAGTCATTCATGAAATATCCGGGCTAGGAGTCTACTCGCATAGAACATGCGCCTGGGCTCGTCCCAAGCCTGGTTTTCAAAAAGAGCGGCCGCGGCTCAATCCAAAACCGCGGCCGTTCGTCTCGGTCTCGTTCGCTACTGCCATAGACCGAGATTGTTTTCGCCTTTATGCTGCCTGGAGAGCATTTTCCAGGTGACTGAAGATATCTTTAACGCTCTTGATCTTTTCTGCTTCCTCATCAGGGATTTCAAGGTTGAATTCTTCTTCCAGGGCCATCACCAGTTCAACCACGTCCAAGGAATCAGCTCCTAAGTCGTCTACCACGCTGGCCTCAGGAGTCACATCTCCGTGATCAATTCCCAATTGATTGGCAATGATCTCTACGATCTTATCTTTCATTGCAGCTGCGTCCATACTTTCCCCTCCAAGAATCTTGTCAAAATCAGGTTGTTAATTATAAGTGGAATAACTGTAAAAACTAATATTGACCTTATCCGTCTTCTGTCGCTTTCGACTGGGTAAAGTTCCATCATAGGTACTGCGGTCTACATTCGACGAGAACATCCCTCCTTTCTCTTTTTGTTTCTTAAAATCATCCTGGCCAAACTTTTTATCCGCACCTGACTTGCGGTACTGAGAGGTGTCAACTAGGCTGGTCCCCAGCCGACTCCTTTGGCAACTCAGGATTCACAAATCCATAAAAGACGGTCTCGATGACAGTAGGGAGATCATCCACCAAAGAGTATTCGCCATCACTTGCCAACCATTTCTGCATTATGCCATCGATAAAACCCATCACTCCGTAGAAAACGGTGTGGAAATCCATTTGTTTGAGAAGACCACTTTTGGTGGCTTGCAAGATCTTACGCTTGAGCAACGGTACTTTCTTTAAAATGTTGCCAATATAGAGAGCTTTGACTTCAGCGCCAAAATCGCTCTGCTCCTGGATAAGAACCTTATACAGATTTCGGTTGCGATCAAAAAAAGCAAAATAGATTCTCAAGTAGGCCTCAATAAACTCAAGCACGTCTGCCCGCGGATCGATAGCGCCAGCGACCGCCTGCTCCAACTCGGCGACCTTTGAGCGGATTAGCTCAGAAAATAGCCCTCTCTTGCTGTGGAAATGGCGGTATACCGTTCCCTTCCCCAACTCGGCACGCTCCGCGATTTCATCCACCGTAGTGCCATGGAAACCTTTGGAAGAAAAGACTTCCAGTGCCGCAGTCAGGATCTTTTCACGGGTGTCGGAAGTCTGATGGACCCTGCCTTGATCGCGAGGTCCAACCTGTTTAGAAAGTTGGCGGGTGAGTAAGCGCTCGCTGAAATCTGCTTGGTCTGAACCTCGACGCTTAGCTATCCCAATAACCTCCTTAACCCATTGGGAAATAACAGTTTCAGCTTCGAGATTGGCGGCAGTAATTTGGGAAATCCCCTCATCAAAAACCGAAACCAGGGTTTCCAGATCTTCTCCGCCCGCGCTAGCATCATCACCCAGCACGTCCTGCCAGAACAACTGCCAGGCGGTAGGATCCGCAGTCGTATCCTGTGAGAGCAAGCTCAACAGCACTGTCCGCTTTTCCTGATCCAATTGAGAGTACTTCTCCATACACCTTGCCATGGTCATAGCTCAAAAAATATTGTGACGGACCAGTCCGTCATTATCTTGATTTAACTCTCGCTGTCAAGTCCTTTTTTACAATAAATCCGGGAACGGAGTCTCATCGGGGATATTTTACGACTGGATTGGGGTGGCGGCCTTGCCCCTATAAAAATGGGGTGAACCTCCGTTGACACGTTGGTAAGCCCTCCTAATAACCCCTCTCGTTTCTCTGGTAAGCTTGTATTGAGCGAGAGCTGAAAAAGGAACTTGAGAACAGGAGATTGCATCACTGCTAGCCTGTAATTTGCCTCCAGTTTTGCGGCAAAGGAAATCTATAAGCACATAATGATATTGAACCTCCCCTTCCTGATCCCAAAAAATCCGATCGAGAACGGCAACGACTTCCACTACTTCCACCTTGAGACCAATCTCCTCTGCAACCTCACGTATTACAGCATCCTCCAAGGTCTCGCCCGGCTCCACAGCGCCTCCTGGCAACGACCACTCACCGTATGCCGGCGGGCGACCGCGTCGCACCAGGACAACCCGGTCATCTTCAATGACAACCGCCGCCACCCCAACTATAGGACGATCTGGATAATCTCGCGCCATAGCAAGCCTCTCTGCTTGCTGCTTACGTTTCACTGCTTACCAATCATCACGGTTTACAGCGACGGCCAGGGCTGAATCCATGGTACAAAGCTTCGTAACGATCTCTGAATCTAATTCGATTGTCAGCGGCGGTCTTCCGGCCAAACTGGCAGTGAGGCCGATGGAAGATCCAGCTGCGTTTGTTCCCAATATAGAACTTTTCAGGATTGGCGACAGGTAACGACCACATACCCTTTTTCTGCCTCAGGGCCTGGCGCTGAAGCTCCAGTAGCTGTTTCCAGTACCGCAACTTTGGCTGTCTGCGCAACAGGTGGGCATAGCCCTGGCGGACCAGTTCACCATTCACAAAGGTCCCATCCGCCAGGAAAACAAAGGCCAGTAGCCTACCATAGTGGTCGCGCTGCTGCTCAGCCAACTCGAGATTTATCCAGCGGCCCTGTACCAGCTTTTTGTTGAAAGCCTTAGCCTCATCACCAAAAGGCTCACCGGGCTTGTCCTGGTGCGCCACCTCAGGAGTATTGATACCAAGATATCGTACCCGTTCGCCTCCTGTGACTTCAATGGTGTCACCGTCATCCACCCAGCGCACTTTAACACGAGGCGAATCAGCATCTGCCACTGGGGAGCGCAACCCGCAGACGAGTAGCGCGAGAATCAAGGTGAGTGTGAAACGCTTGAGCATATTTGGTCACCGTAAAGATGGCGAGCTGTTTTGGAGCACTTAAGTATTTGATTGATTGAAACTCCAGATTACAAAGACTGAGGTTTCAGGTTTCAGTGTTCAGGTTTCAGTTTTTTTGTTTTTCTTTCCTGACACCTGACACCCGACACCTGAAACCCTAAGATTGGGTGCTTGGAAACCGGGGACCCGCCCGCAGGGTGGGGTGTCCGAAGGACCAATTTGGTATTTCGTAATCATCGATAGCCGCAGCGGCGATCCACCTCTGCCAGCATAGTGTTCAACCGATCCTCTACCGACCGCCGATATCTCTCTAGGTCTCTACTGCTGCTGTCTGTGGGAATCAAGATTGGCTCGCCAAAGGCTACATAGACCCGACTCCAGGGTAGCGGTAGAACGGTTTTGTCCCAGCTATTTCGCAGAGTAATGGTCCGCTTGGCGGACCAGATGATTGGAATGAGAGGTGCGCCAGTGAGTTTGGCCAGATAGATCATGCCCTTCTTGGCCACATAGGCCGGTCCTCGGGGCCCATCGAGAACGGTGGCACACGCCTTGCCTCCTCCCTGCAAATAAAGCTGCATCTGCTCTAAAGCATCACGGCCCCCCTTGCTGGAGGAGCCACGCACCGGAACAACACCAAAGCCTGAGGCATACTGGGCAAGCATCTCCCCGTCTTTGCTTTGGCTGATCATAATTCTTGGCTGGAAGTTACCGAAGAAGTAAAGGAAATAGAGGGCGCCGCGGTGCCACGTGCCCCCAACAATGGGTTGGTCGGTAAGGAAGTAATCCCGGTAGACCCCTTCATTGAGCATAGTTACCCGGCAGGTACCGAACCACAGTCGGGCTATTGGTACCAGCACCTTGCGGATGAGACGCTTTACCAGCGTTTCATGAGCATAATTACGAAATCTCAGAGTTCGTTTGCGCTTCTTCACCACTGCCTTTACATTCTCTTGCGCAGCAATCGATCTTCTGAAAAAATGTCATTGATGATCGTGCTTTTGCTATCCAAGCAAGCTACCAAAGCCCTCATATACTGTCAAATTGAAGCAGGTACAAATGAGGACAATGCCCGTCTGTCCAGCATAGCGCTCAGGCCGCCTCGTTCCACCGGCGTGTATCCAAAAGCCTCCCGCCACACATCGTCACTCTCCATACAGAGATAGATGCAGAGATCCTTATGGATTCCAAGTAACAACTCGTTCAGGTAAGCATACATTTCCACCCTGAGATCGCGAAAATAGCGCAGCTTTCCGTCCAAACCTGGGACAAACTCTTCATCCAAAATCGAAGTGTTTGGGTACCGTTGTTGAATTACAGTCTTGAGAGCCGGCATGAACCGAAGGGTACCCAGACTGATCCAGGCGATGCCTCCCGGATCCACAGCAGAGAAAAGACGCTCCACAACCTCTCGGTACCCCTTTTGCCATCCAGGATAAGCCAAAAGCGGATCAAAATGAAATGCAACTCGATAGCCCCACCCTTGACAACGCTTTGCTGCTCCCAGTCTCTCTTCCAAGGTGGCGGCCCCTGTTTCCTCCCTGGCAATTACCTCTGACGGGTTGAGTGACCACGCTACAATAGTCTGGCCTCGATGATCCATTTTTTCGAGAAGATCCACCTGGGCAGTCTTGGTTTTCAGTTCAAGAATAGCACGTGGCTGGGCGGCAAAAAATGGTACTAAATGTTCACTGAGGTGAATCAGAGGGTCCAAGAGCAGACTGTCCGTAAACTCACCTGTGCCGATACGGTGTATGTGGTCAGGGGAATCGTTAAGGTGTTCCGTCAACTGCTGTATGGCGTCGTCTAGATTGGCAAAAAGTCGCACGTTGGGACTGGTAAAATATGCTTGTAGGATACAGTAGGTACAACCAAGGGAACATTGAATGCCCAGGTTAAGGATCTGGTAGCCACAGCAATTGTAAAAGCGGGTACCGGGGCAGGGTTTGATAAACCTTCCTCGAAATTTCACGATTTCAAGAAAGCTTCTATTTTCCCCATCCGCATTTTCTGGGACGCGGTCCACCCAATCCACTGGTATGCCCGCCGAGGTTGCCAGAATTCTTTTGACAAGCGGGCTGTCACCAACCTCTTTTTCAATCACCAACCTTTCTGGACGATACTTCATAGGACAGCAAGCTTCAGTTCAGACCACTGGTTGCGGGAAACACTGTCTAGGTTTGGTTCACCACCCGTTCGTTCCACTCACTCGAGGCACTGAGAGCACAGAGTGATGCAATTACAGATTGCAGATTGCAAAATTTCTTAAGATAGGATTTGTTTAATTCTACAATCTTAACTCTAAAATCTAAAATAAACTTTGTGTCTCCGTGGTTCTTTATTCTTCCCAATGGCTGGTCACCTATCGCTTTCCATAATTCGTTATAACTCAGGCTGGTCGGCCAGCCGAGCCACACTTCTTAGCCGAACCGCTAACTCTTCAGCCCCTGCAAAAGTAAATTCCAAGCTCCACTTTGGTCCCTCGAAATAAGGTGGAGGTATCAAACGTACCCCAGGAGGCAGCCCAAGATCCTTGGTTTCCCTGGTAAACCTCTCCTGCCGGGCGGTGAGGCGAGGGGCACGCCGGGCCTGCAACTGCTTCCGAATTAGTTGGGCCCGCTGCCGTGCCGGCCTTTTGTGAGCCCGCCGCAGATCATTCACCTCTGCACTATCCAGAACCTGTCTCGGGGTAAAATTGTCCCTTTGTCCTATGTCCACAACCGTCTCCACCAATTCCTCCTGCACACTCACACTGAAGGGAAGCTCTTGAAAAAAGTTGAAGAAGGCGAGACGGTCTCCCCGCTCCAGGGGTGAAAGAACAAAGCCGATCCTCTCGTGAAGAATACCCTCGGCTATGGCATCGAAGATGGGTGCTTCCAAGAGTAGCAACTGCATATAACGGCTACAAAGCGTGTCACTGGGTTCCAGATCCAGAAGGGGCATGAATTCTTGAACGAGCTGTGGTTGGTTTAAATGTTTGGCCATCTTGGTAAGAACCAAAGATTTCTCCACAGGATTTAAAACCCTTTGCGCAATGTTGTCGTAGATGGCCGTCCGCAAGCTTGTAACAGGTGATGTAGAAATGGACAAGACTTCACAAGACAGGGGACTCAGACCAAGTTGTCGGCAAACTGCTAAACGACGGCTGCCGCAGATGATTCGTAAAAGTCCGTCGCTCTTGCGCTGAAGCAAGGGCTTATGAATCAAGCCGACGGTTTGGATGGAGAGGATTAACTTATCTGGAAGAGGGCCATAAGTGATCAGGCAGGAGGTGTCATTCCAATCCACCTCATCAAGCTGGATCGAGTAAGACTCCTTATCAAGCATGATCCCGCTCCTAACTCTCAGTGAGACGTTCCAGAGCCTCCAGGTAGCGGGTCCGGGTGTTGCGCACCACTTCTTCAGGGAGATCTGGTGCAGGCGGCCTCCGATCCCAACCGCACTGATCAAGGTAATCACGCAAATACTGCTTATCGAAGCTCTGCTGGCTCCTGCCGGGCTGATAGCTGTCGGCTGGCCAGAATCTGGACGAATCCGGAGTAAGGACCTCATCAATAAGGGTGAGTTTGCCTCTGACCAAACCGAATTCGAACTTAGTGTCGGCAATGATGATGCCTCTCTGGCTGGCCATAGCTGCCCCCTTCTCATAGAGCGCCAAGCTCAGCTCACGGAGCTGTTTCGCCACATCTGTTCCCACCTGCTGGCAGAGGGTGTCGAAGTCGATATTCTCGTCGTGACGACCTTTTTCAGCTTTGGTGGAGGGGGTGAATAGGGGCGACTCGAGACGAGCCGATTCCACCAGTCCTTCCGCCAACGTTATGCCGCATACTGATCCCTGACTTTGGTAGTCTTTCCACCCGGACCCGCTGAGATAACCACGAACAATGCACTCTGCCGGCAAGGGTTCCGCTTTGGCCACCAGCATGCTCCGATTTGCCAATTCTTCGGCATAATCCTGACACTCTTCTGGAAACTTCTCTACCTCTGTGGTTATCAGGTGATTGTCCACCACCCCGGCCAGTGCCTTAAACCAGAAAGAGGAGATTGTGGTTAGTATCCTTCCTTTGTCCGGAATCCCGTTGGGCATTACCACGTCGTACGCAGAGATCCGATCTGTCGCCACAATAAGCAGATGGTCCCCCAAATCATAGATGTCTCTCACCTTTCCCCTTGCAAGTAAGGTAAGTCCTGGCAAGTTGGTCTCAAATACTGGAGCTGCCGTCATACAATCCTCCCTCCAGGGTGTATATGCTAAAAAAGATATCTACCACGAAGACCACAAAGGGCACAAAGTGATCAAATGTTGCTTGAGACCAAAAAAACTCACGGTGTCCTGCGCATTCCAGACACAAGGACCAGCACAAACCTTTAAACAAGAATCTGTTTGTGCCAGATCAACTTTTCATCTAATTCTTCGTGCTCTTCGTGATCTTTGTGGTTAAAAGTCTCTTCCGATACAGGTTGCATACATTTAAAAAGGGGCGAACCCAATCGGGATTCCGCCCCTGTAGAATGGCCATAAGGGCCTTTAGCCGATGACAGCCAGCGTATCTCCCTTCTGCACGGAATCGCCATTCTTGAAAGGTATAGAAAGCACCGTCCCGGAAGTGGGCGCAGCAATTGAATTTTCCATCTTCATGGCCTCGAGAATGAGGACCACGTCTCCTTGATTTACTGAATCACCCTCTTTGTTCTTATAACGCATGTCTACTTCCGTCACAGGAGCCTCTTTTCTTGTACCTATTGCTGATGTTGGTTTTGGAGTGGGCTCGGCTGGCGCAGCTGCTGGCGCCGGGGCAGGAGTCGGCGGGGCAGCCGCTGCTGGAGCCGGCGCTGCCACTGGTTGGGGCATCATGGGCGATACTGAGGTTATCACCGGTGCGCCCCCCACCTCATCTACTTCCACTTCGAAGTAGTCGCCGTCCACAAATACATTGAAAGTCCTAACCCCGGGACCCTTCTCCGGCGTGGGCTTTTCCACCTTTTCCACCAGCTTGCCTTTTCTGGCCAGAGCAATGAGACGATTTTCTTCCTTCGCCTGCTCCAAAGTTTTGGGCTTTACCTCGTCGGGGACTTCTTCCAGGTTATATTTCCACTTCAAGAAACGAACACCGGTAGTGGGATAAAGTGCCACAATGAGCTGATCGTCTATGTCTTTCGCCAAATCACCTGCCATGGCTTTGGCCTTGTCCAATTCGGGTTCAAGCACATCGGCCGGTCTCGTTTTGATGGGCTTCTCACCACGATCATATCCCTTCAAGGCCTTCTTTCGCACCTCAGGGTCAATGGGTACAGGCGTTTCTCCGTACAAACCGTAACAGAGATCCTTTACCTGGGCGGTGATCATCTTGTAACGCTCATCCTCGGTATCGAAAAGAACATTGTTAACCGTCTGAATGCCCACAATCTGGCTGGTAGGAGTAACCAGAGGTACCTGCCCTAACTCTTTTCGGACACGAGGCAGTTCAGCAAAAACCTCGTCGATCCGATCCAGGGCATCCATGTCTCTGAGCTGGTTGACTAGATTGGAGAGCATGCCGCCCGGAGTTTGATGGAGGAGCACGTTGATGTCTATTACTGAGAGCTTGGTGTCGTCCAAAAGATGCCTATACTTGGGAGAAACTTTTTCCACGTGCTCTGAAAGCTCAGCCAACTGCTCGATCTCAAAGCCTGTATCTCTACTCGTTCCCTTCAGGGTCATTACCAATGGCTCTAAGGCCGGGTGTGAGGTCCGATAGCCCCAGGGCGACAACACGGTGTCAACAATATCCACTCCAGCCTCTATGGCCTTTAACAGGGCCATGCAGGATTGGCCGGAAGTGAAGTGACTGTGGAGGTGAATAGGCACCTTTATATCCTTTTTGAGGGCTTTAATCAGCATGTAGGCATCATAGGGCGAGATCAGACCCGCCATATCCTTGATGCACACCGTGTCTGCCCCCATATCCTCGAGCTCTTTCGCCTTCTTAACGTAGTAGTCGGCATTATAGACATCCCCTCCCATACGCGGCTCTGTGAGGGAGTAACAGATGGCGCCCTGGAAGTGCATGCCCATTTTCTTGATGATAGGTACAACCGTCTCGAAATTGCGCAAATCATTCACTGCGTCGAAAACCCTAAAAACATCAATGCCGTTTTCCGCTGCCCGCTCCACGAATATTTCGGCCACGTCGTCGGCATAATTGCGGTATCCCACCAGGTTCTGTCCTCGCAATAACATCTGCAGCGGTGTATTCTTGACATACTTCTTGAGCGTCCGTGGTCTTTCCCACGGATCTTCCCCGAGAAAGCGGTGCATGGTGTCGAAGGTTGCCCCACCCCAGACACCCAGGGCCCAAAAACCAACCTCATCCATCTTCTCCGCAATGGGTATCATGTCCTCGGTGCGCCCGCGCGTAGCGAAAATAGATTGGTGCGCATCCCGAAAAGTCAAATCTTGAATCTTGACTGGATCGGATACTTTTACTCCCTCTTCAACCAGTCCAGCCGTAAGTTTCGTGTGTTTGTCTGCCATAATCCTCTCCTCTTAGTCTCTCTTTAAGCGCTGCTTCCTCTTTCCTCAAGCACTCAATTCAGTAAAGGTAAACCCGAAAGAATCACAATCAACAGGTTGTGCCGTGGCGCTAGGAGTAATAGCCCTCAACATCAAAAAGCGACACAGTCCGCTAGCGCATCACCCGCAGTTGAAGTAACCTACGCATTTCCATCATTGCCTGTCTGCCTGACGCAGTCCACAGACCTGCCGTCCCCAAGGCGGGAGCAGAAACTGGTTCACTCACCGCAGCCATGGCGAGTTGCTGCTCTTCTTGACTCCTGAGGTATCTGTAGACCGCGGTAACTGCGGCAGTCAGTCGTTTTTTCCTATGCTCGTCCATTCTCCCACATTATCCTTGTTATGCTAAGGGGTTACCACCCGCTGTTCCAACTTGTTTGTTGAGGGGAAGAATCATGCTGCTCATCTTGACTTGCAGCCGACGGTCAGTCAAGAAGTGCCCATTCCTAAAAGATCTCTATCATTCTCCTACAAGTGGGCTTTTAATCGTGGCTTCCAAGTGGTCTGAATCGAACAAATGAAGGGATTCCATCCACTTTGTAGCCGGGAGACCGTTGCCTCCAACAGCCAAGGGTCTTCTCAAGCTAAAGCCCAAGCTCTTCACTGATGCCCTGCATGGCCTGCAAGCTGAGCTCCGCAAAGTCGGCAAGCGGTACCCCTATCTTCTCACACAGTCTTATCTGATCTCGATTCACCCGCCTGGCGAAATCCTTCTTTTTCATGCGTTTCAGGATGGACTTAGGCTTTACACTTGCCAGTCGCTTGTCCGGATAGACCAGGGCTGTTGCTATGACCAAACCGGTGATAGACTCGGCACAGGTCAAGGCAAAATCCAACGTGGACTTCCTCTCCACGCCCAGAGCTTCTGCGTTGTGAGCCTTGATTGCAGTAATTGCTTCAGGTGGCAAGTCAGTAGCGGTCAAAATGTCAGCCGTCCGCAGCCCATGCTCCGAAGGCTGGTCGGCAGTTTGTTCGTAGTCTAAATCGTGTAGCAACCCGGTGGCACCCCACAAATCCACGGGTTCAGCTAATCGTTCAGCCAGTGCCCGCATTATCACTTCCGTAGCCAGACAGTGTTTTCGCAGGTTTTCGGATTTCAAATTATCGTGCAGCAAATCAAGAGCCTGTTGCCGATCCATTGAACAATTCCCGTCCCGCTGTAAAAAATAATGAACTTTCCTGGAAAATGGTTGGTTAAAAGCAGACCTTTACCGATAAGATTGCTTAGTTCTTGAACACTCGGCGCTCTGCGCTATGCTGAATCTATCCCCCCATGGCCACCCGACGGGTCTTTTTCTTCAGCCGGTTAATCCGCCGCCGAAGGATCTTGATTTTCTTTTTGTCTCCCGTCTCCTTTACGGCTTCCTTTTGGCTGCGCAGTTCCCTTATTTTTCGCTTGATACTGCGCACGTCGACACTCGTCTGCCGCTTTTTCTCATCCTTAATCCCTTTGACTTTCTTTACAGCGGCAAGAAGCTCACCCTTGTTCATTGCATGTACGCCGACGATCCCTTCAAGGCCTAGGGCCACCTCACGCAGCTCTTTGGCT
>ENA-OVNL01000033-OVNL01000033.1-sediment-metagenome-genome-assembly--contig:-NODE-33-length-13400-cov-2.526233_pt1 | contig 13400 bp, 11 predicted proteins | sample MGYA00250099_ERZ650198 | MGnify/ENA primary metagenome ERZ650198 (study PRJEB26732, sample SAMN07278974) | sediment metagenome | biome: marsh; feature: saltmarsh; material: sediment | place: USA...
TCCATGGCAGCCTCTTTGTCGGCCAGCGGCGCTTCGCGCAGCGCAAGTGAGGTAGGTGGTGGCTCAACCAGTTCCAGAACCTGAAGGGAGAAATCGGTGAAGGAAGAAGTATCTTTCAGGATTCAGAGGTGACGAGGGGCGGCATGAAGCACGGAGAGAAGGTGGTGGTGAGGCTACTTTAGCTGAGGCTTAGGTAAACATTCCAGCTCCACATGTCTGATAGCTTGAGCTTCCAACAGAGCAGATGGCGCTTTGTTGGAAGCGCTATGGGCCCATTTTATATAACATATGCGAATCTCCAACTAGCTGGCGGTGGTCAAAAAAGACAGTCTGACACCAACTTAAGACCGATCCAGTGACAGTGTCAACCTAAAACTACTCTTGTGATAGGAATACTTTTCACCGAGTTGTTCGTTGATAAGAGCGCAAAGCGCATAGCGCGAAGCAGATGACGAGCGGTTTTGGAGTACTGAAGCCCGGGGATTTTAGATTTTAGAATGCAGATTTCAGATTGAAAAGCTTGAGACCTCCCGAAGAAGAATGCATCCACCTCAATCTGCAATCTCCAATCTGCAATCATAAATCATAGGTGCTCCAGCAGACTTCCGCAAGAGGGGAAAGACCAGTTGAACTCCCTCAGGGGGCAGCCCAAAGCCAGATCATTCTAATTCTCATGAATTATCCGGGTTGAGTCTGTAGTGTGGTTCATCTCCCGCCTTACCCACTAAAGCAAGCTGACCGCCGCAATTCTCACAAACATGGATACTACTCAGCAGCTTCACCTCGGTATTGGCCGGATCTTCCAAGGAAATCAACTCGACGGGAATATGAAGGGATATTCCACATTGCTGACACATGCATTCCATTTCTTCACTCATACGGCCACCTCCGCCACCATTGCTACATCCAACCCTCAGTTCTGAGGGGCAAGCAGGTCCTGATAAGAGAACGACACTGGTTGTCCCTGGGCTGCAAGGTAATTATATTCTCTGTAGCCAAAGAGCCAACAGCCACAAGGAGTATCCTATGAATTTTGCCATTTCAGATGAAGTTGTCAAGGACCTGGAGCAATTCACAGGTTATCTGCGAACTCACCTGGAGCCAGAACTCGCTGGCTGGTACAAGAAAGAAGCCATTCCGCGAGAATTCTTTCGGATTTTAGGCAAAGATGGTTGGTTGGGTTTTACTCTGAAAAACGGAGAGTTTCTGGAACAATCGTACCTGAAACAGACGATCCTCCTCGAGCACCTGGCCAAAATCTCCCCTGGAGTTGCAGTGGCAATAATGGCCCACATTTCTCTCGGCATGGTCCCCCTCTATCTCTTTGGCTCGGAGAAACAGAAAAAGATTTATCTACCACCTGCCCTGAGGGGAGAGACTCTTCTCTGTCTCGGCAATACCGAGCATAAAGCCGGAAGTGATGTTGCCAGTATTGCCATGCAGGCCGAGAAGGCTGAGGGGGGTTGGATTCTCAATGGTACCAAGGCGTATGTCACCAACGGTGCCATTAGTGACCTGGCCCTGGTCACCGCAGTGTCGGATCCTGACGCCTCCAGAAATCGCAGGTTATCCATGTTCCTCGTGGACCTTTCATCAACTGGTGTATCCAGACAGAAGCTCAATAAAAGAGTATGGCTTCCCTCTGACCTCACCAGGCTGAGCTTTCACAATGTTTTTGTTCCCGAGGAAAATCTTGTTGGTCAACAGGGTAGAGGATTACAGCACGTTCTGGCAACATTTACCCAGAGCAGAATTCCCATAAGCGGGCTCACCCTAGGAACTGCGGTGGGAGCATTCGAAGCAGGGCTGGACCGCGCAAAAACGCGCGAAATCTTCGGTAAGAGAATTGTTGATTTCCAGGCAAAGTCTTTCGAGATTGCCGAACTATTCACCCGCATCGAAGCTGCCCGACTCCTGACATTAAAAGCGGCCTGGCACAAAGACCAAGGGAAAGACTTCCGGATGGAGGCTGCCATGGCCAAGTACTCTACAGTTGAAATCGCCAGAGAAGTCGGGATCTGGGCAGCTGACCTGTTCGGCGCGGCTTCGGTAATGCAGGATCACCCAGTACACAAATTTCCGCTGGACGCCTGGGCATCGTCTCTGGGCGAGGGAACCCAGGATGTGCAGAAACTCATAATTTTTAGAGAAATCATGAAAAAGTGTTGACCACAGCCCCTTACCTTACCATCATGACACCCCACACGCTTGAAACTATGGACATTTCCCTATTCGTCCTTAACATTTTACAGAAGAAAAGCTTATCTAGTAAATTAAATACCAGGATAAATATCAATACGTTGCGGTCAAGGAGGAAGACAATATGGCCAGAAGGACTAGCCGCCCATCATCCGAGGAGCAAGATTTTTTTGACAAATTGAGATCTTCCTTCGGCGGCATGCCGCCCAAAGGAGATCCCGGCCGCCGCAAGTTTCACTTTTCCTTCTGGTACTTTCTCATGGCCCTTCTTGCCTTGTCGCTCATTCACGACTATTTCACCGCCAGTCAGATTGACACCATTCCCTATTCCGAATTCAAGCGTTACGTCGTGGAAGAGAAGGTCCAAAAACTCAGCATCAAGCCCCAACAGATAACCGGCATTCTTAAAGAGGATGCACAGGGACGCAAAGATCGGCCTTTTGTCACTGTGCGGGTTGAGGATCCGGAGTTGGTGAAACTCCTGGACGCCCAGAAAATAGACTATAAAGGTCATTACGAAAGCAAGTGGCTAGCCGCGGTGCTATCGTGGGTTCTGCCCCTTGTTTTTTTTATCATCATCTGGAGATTTCTCATAGGCCGCATGGCCGGCGGCCCCCAAGGAGTGCTTTCGGTTGGCAAGTCCCGGGCCAAAATCTATGCAGAGCGTGAGGTTGGCATTACCTTCGATGACGTTGCCGGCATTGATGAGGCCAAGCAAGAACTCGAAGAAATCGTAGAGTTCCTCAAGACGCCTGAAAAGTTTACCCGCCTGGGCGGCAAGATACCGAAAGGGGTGTTGCTCGTGGGAGCCCCAGGAACTGGCAAGACCCTTCTTGCCAAGGCGGTAGCCGGAGAATCCGGCGTTCCCTTTTTCAGCATAAGCGGTTCCGATTTTGTTGAGATGTTTGTCGGTGTGGGTGCAGCCAGAGTTCGAGATCTCTTTGCCCAGGCCAAAGAGAATGCCCCCTGTATAATCTTCGTTGACGAGCTGGACGCGCTAGGGAAAGCAAGAGGAATGAGTCCCATGGGGGGGCATGACGAGCGGGAACAAACGCTAAACCAGCTATTGGTTGAGATGGATGGTTTCGACGCTACCGTGGGGGTCATAATCGTAGCGGCCACCAATCGGCCGGAGATTCTTGACCCTGCACTCCTCCGCCCTGGTCGCTTTGACCGAAACGTGGCCATAGACCGTCCCGACGTTCGCGGTCGAGAGGCCATTCTAAGAGTTCACATTAAAGATGTGAAACTCGGGAAAGACGTGGACCTAGGCAAAGTGGCCGCCCTTACTCCAGGTTTCGTCGGTGCTGATCTGGCCAACCTTGTAAACGAAGCCGCCCTGCTCTCAGCCCGCCGCAACAAAAACAGCGTCGGCTACCTTGAATTTCAAGATGCCATTGACCGGATCATCGGGGGTTTGGAAAAGAAAAATCGAATGATGAATGAAAAGGAAAAAAGGATCGTGGCTTATCACGAGAGTGGCCATGCCCTGGTTGCCATGAGTGTGCCCACCGCCGATCCGGTCAACAAAGTCACCATAATACCCAGGGGCATTGCTGCCCTGGGATACACCCAGCAATTGCCCACCGAAGACCGTTATCTTATGACCCGGGATGAGCTGCTTGACCGCCTGTGTGTTCTCCTTGGTGGTCGTGTGGCTGAAGAAATCATCTTCAAGGACATATCCACCGGCGCTCAAAACGACCTGCAGCGGGCCACCGACATCGCCCGGAGCATGGTAACTGAGTATGGTATGAGCGAGAAACTTGGGCTCGTCACTTACGCCAAGGAGAGACGTCCCCTTTTTCTAGATACAGGTATATCGCCCGGCAAAGAGTATAGTGAGGAAACCGCCCAAGAAATAGACGCCGAGGTCTCCCGACTGATGCAAGCGTGTCATGACCGGGTAAGAGGAATACTCACAGAAAAGCAGGGGCAGCTGGAGACAATTTCTCAGACCCTTTTGGAGAAGGAAACCATCCTCGGAGAAGAATTACAAGAACTGTTAGATAGTAAGGCGACTGCGGGTGGTCAAGATGTAGATTCGGAATGAGTACGAAAGGCATAAAATCCCAAATCGCAAATGTCAGAGTATAGGTGTCAGGTGTCAGGGCAAAAGAAGCAAATAAGCTGAAACCTGAACACTGAAACCCCTGCTCAAGGTAAGACTATTTACTTTTCTCGCCCAGCGGTTTCCAGCTTTGAAGCAGCCGGGTGAGCAAATGCACTCCCATACCTGTGGCTCCCTTGGGAACCAAAGGTTTCCCTTTCTCCTCCCAAGCGCAACCGGCTATATCCAGATGAGCCCACGGCACTCCATCTGGGACGAACTGCTTTAGAAAAATCGCTGCTGTAATCGCTCCAGCTTTGCGGCCATTTACGTTCTTCAAGTCGGCAACGTCACTTTTCATGAGCTTAAAGTAACTATCCCACAAAGGCAGGGGCCACACCTTTTCACCACTCTCTTCTCCCGCGGCCTGCAGCCTGGCCAACAATTCATCGTCCGTACCCATGAGTCCGGCAGCATCGTCGCCCAGTGCAACGATACATGCCCCGGTCAGAGTGGCGAGATCAACTATGGCCTGAGGCTCATAACGTCCAGCATAGGTGAGGGCATCAGCCAGGATCATACGCCCCTCGGCATCCGTATTTATTACCTCGATATTCAGTCCGCTCAATGAGTGGATCACATCTCCTGGTTTATAGGCTTTGCCGCTGGGAAGGTTTTCAGTGAAGGGAATAAGGCCAACCACCCTCAACGGCAACCTCAGAGCAGCAACCACTTGAATGGCGCCGACCACCGCAGCCGCTCCGGCCATATCGTGTTTCATTCTATCCATGTCTTTTGCTGGCTTTATGGAAATGCCACCGCTATCAAAGGTGATTCCTTTGCCAACCAGGACCACTGGTGGCTCGTCGTTTTTTGATGGCTGATAATCCAGCGCCACCATAAGGCCGGGTTCATCACTGCCTTGCGCCACAGCTAAAAACGCACCCATTCCGAGTTTTTCAGCCTCCCCCTTTTCGATACAATGGAAGTTCACCCCAGCCTGCTCCGCCACCTCTCTCACTCTCTCCGCTAAAATAGTGGGGGTAGCCAGATTTGGGGGCAAGGTGACTAAATCCCGGGCCAGATAAATTCCGTTGGCCACGGCCTTGGCCCGGTCTATTGGAGCAGTCAACTTTTTCAAATTCTTCTGAGAAAGAATAATAAGGGAGTCAAAATCCTTGATGTCCTCAAGATCTCTGGTTCTGAGTTCAGTGAATTGATAGAGACCCAGCATCCCACCTAATACGCATGCTTCAGCTGTATCCTCAAAATCAAGAGGAAATTCGCCATCAATAGGAATCGGCAGGACTGCCCGGGGCTGACGCCGATCCCTCAGAGTTCTCAGAGATTGCGCTATTGCTGCCCGGAGAGTGTGAGCGCTGAACTCTTCACGTTTACCCAAACCCATAAGAAGAATCCGTTTTGTCGGCAGAGAGCCCTGACTATAAAGGAGGAGGTGCTCTAGGTGTTCTCCACGAAAATCACCAGCCTCTATTACCTGACCAATAATAGAGCCGACAGCATCGTTCACTGCGGCCGTAGTCTCAAGCAACCTGTCATCCTGCTCAAAGTGAAATAGGACAAACGGTTCCGCTTCTACAGTGGTAAAATCGCCCTTCTGCAAGGTTACTTCCATCAGCAGCTCCTTTGTCCGTTTTCAGCTATCAGCGGTCATGGGACTCCCAAGGAGAATTTTTATAACAACTATTACCTTAGCTCTGCAAGAATCTTTTCTCCCTTTGGACAGCATGCCACAATTCACCGAGCCCGTCATTCCGGACGAGGCCGCCTAAAGCGGACGAGATCCGGAATCCAGTGAAGGCTCAACATAATCAGACGCTTCCTGGATCCCGGCTCGCGTCCGCCGGAGGCGGACTTGGCCGGGATGACGTCTTGTGACACAGTATCTCAAAAGGGAAAGAACTTTTTACGGAGCTAAGTGTATAGGCGTTTCTTGACTTGAGGATCTACGATTCTAGATCCTCTTATCTGGGGTCTCTGGGATTCCTGGAGGCATTGGGAGTTGGACTCTTTTGCTTTGCTGGAAAGATTCTTAGAAGGAATGGATCCAACGTGTAATCGGGATCCAGCTTCCGTATTTTCTTAACCGCATACCACGATTCACCGACCTCATCCGACTTGGCTGCAGCCAATGCCAAACAATGCCAACTATCCGCATCATGTGGCTCTAAGGTGGTGGCTCGACGACACGAAACGATGGCCTCGTGGTAATGCCCCTGCTTGAGGTAAGCCAAACCAAGCCCGCGATGGTTTTCACCGCAGTCAGGCTCAATCTCCACTGCCCGGAGAAAGGCTTGCTCTGCGCGGAGATATTCTTGTAGCTGCATATACGACATGCCTAGGTTGTAAAAGAGATCTCCTTTCACCATACCGAGATCCACCGCGCGGAGGTATTCAGCAATCTCGTCCGGGTGGAGTCCCATATGACCGTAAGCGTAGCCCAGGTGATAATGTGCCAGCCCGTTTTCAGGTTCCTGGCTTATCACCTGCAAATGCTGTTCAATCGCTTCTTCGAACCGACCTTGTCTGAGTGGTACGTCGGCATATTCTGGGCATACCCAGCGGTCATCAGTGCTGCTTCTCTTCAACCTCTGGAGGCTTTGACAGCCCGGCGCCATCACTGCAGCAAAGATTAGCAAGAACACCAGGAGTGGAGGCCAAAAACTACAATTTATTGCTCTCCTCATGCACTTCTCCATGGTTGTGCTTGTTACGCTATGAAAAGCGTCTTAACGTTTCAAGATATGTTACCACATAGTCGCAAGCAACAACACCGGCGGGGTTAAACGGTAAACAATGCAAATTAAAGGCCAATGGTGGAGGCTCTAGAACAACGAACACTTAAGCCTCCTGTCTTTACGCATATCAGGCTCGCTAGAGCCAGCATGAAGATTTGGTGCTCTCGCAACAGGGACCCTGCCATAAAATGCCGCGCATTGCTCGTTGTGGACGAGCCTACCACTTTGGCCTATATGCCCATAACATATTTGGGGTAAGTCCTTCAATTGTTAGCCATTGACAGGAATTGGTTTGCACGTTTAGTATCAGCACTCGTGCTCCTCTACATAATGCAATACAGGAACTCCAATGAAAGATTTCTTCTATCCAGAAAGTGTTGCTGTTGTCGGCGTTTCTGCCTCTCCTACGAATCTGGCCCGCGCCATTGTCTACCATCTCATTGAGTTCCACTACACCGGCAGGATTTATCTCGTGGGTCCCAAAGGTGGCTCGTTCATGGGTCACAAGATCTACCCCACCATTGTTGATATACCCGACCAGGTAGATCTTGCCGCAATCCTCACCCCGGCAGCAACCTTACCTGACATCATTGACTCCTGCGGCCAGAAGGGCATCAAGCGGGTCGTGATCGAATCGGCCGGTTTCAGTGAATTGGGAGACGAGCGCAGAAACCTTGAAGAGCAGGTAGTGGCCGCGGCCCAGAAATATTCCATCCGCTTCATTGGCCCCAACTGTATCGGTGTCATCAATAAAGAAAATGGTCTGGCAATCCCTTTTATGCCGTTTCGCAATACTTTCAATCTGGGCTCCTTTTCCATCATCTCCCAGAGTGGTGGTGTCGGTGCGGCTTTGCTTAACACCCTCGCGGCTGAACATCTTGGATTTAACAAGTTTGCCTCTATCGGCAATAAATTGGACACTGATGAAAACGACCTTCTTGAGTACTTTCTGGAAGACAACGGTACCGAGACGATATTTCTTTACCTGGAAGGTATTGCCGACGGCCGTCGTCTGGTGGAAGTAGCCTCTCGCTCCAAGAAACCAATTCTTGTGCATAAGTCAAACACCAGTGAGGCAAGCACTCGAATCGCCCGCTCGCACACCGGTTCTCTCTCGACCTCGGAAGAGGTTGTCGATGCTGCATTTCGACAATGTGGCATTCAGCGGGTCACTGACATGGCTTCCACCATGCTCGCCCTGAAAGCCCATAGCTTACCTCCCATGCGCGGCAATCGGCTGGCGGTTGTTTCCCGCTCTGGTGGCCACGCTGTCGTTGCCGCCGACGCTGCGACCAAACATAACTTCGTCCTCCAGCCTTTTCCAGAAGACTTTCTCAGGATGGTGGAAAAGCGGCTGCGCGCCGGGGTGATTCGACTCGACAACCCTATGGATCTTGGTGACCTTTTTGATTTTGAACTGTTTCAGCAGATCATTAGCGATACCCTGGCCCGTGACAATATTGATGGGATGCTGGTTGTAGTGAACTACAACGGAGTCTATTTTCAAGATGACAGCCGGAGGCTCGTGAAAACCATCAGGGAGACCTGTCTGGAACTTCAGAAGCCCGTGGCTCTCTGCGTGGTAACAAGTGACGAGGAGTTGCGGTTGAACCGTCATGACCACCCTGGCTTTCCCATTTTCACAGACCCAGAAGAAGCAGCACAGGCGCTGGCCATTTCCAGGAATTTTGCCACCCGTCGACTCTCCACTTTTGCCGAGGCCGAAACCTTCGCGGTTGACAAACAAGAACCGCTCGCTATTCTGACCGCGGCCAAGACCCGCCAGGCCCGGCAGCTTACCACGGCTGAGGCTTTTCAGATTCTTTCCTGCTATTCCATTCCCGTAGCCCCCTGGGCCAAAGTGAATGATGCCCGAGAGGCCTCCGCTCAAGCGACAGCATTGGGCTTTCCTGTGGCCATGAAAGTGATGGGCGAACAATTTGTTCACAAGTCCGACGTGGGCGGGGTACTGCTTGATCTCAAGTCTGAGGTTGAAGTGGGGAAGGCCTATGAACGGTTGAAAACTCTGATAGGACAAACTGATCCTGAAGAAAAAGACGGGTCTATTTTGGTGCAAAGGATGATCTCGGAGGGACACGAAGTCCTGGTGGGCGGCAAACAGGATTCCACCTTTGGCCCGATCGTTCTTGTGGGTCTTGGTGGCGTCTACGTGGAGGTCTTCGGCGATGTAGCACTCCGCGTCGCACCAGTGAGTGCAGTGGAGGCTCGAAAAATGTTTGCTGAAATTCGCGGTGGTAAACTACTGGAGGGCGTACGAGGACAGCCGCCAGCCGACCTTGAAACGCTCGTGAGAATGAGCCAGCGCATCTCTCAACTCATATGCGATCTGCCTCAGATTAAGGAGTTGGATCTTAATCCCATCAAAGTCTTACCACAGGGCCAGGGGTGTTTCGCAGTTGATTGTAGGATGATCATTACTTAGGCACCAGGTGTCAGGTGTCAGGAAAAAAACAAAAAACTGAAACCTGAATACTGAAACCTCTTACTCGACTTTGCGAAGAATCAGATCATCGTCTTGCCGGAGAATCTGGAAAACATCGCCTTCCTGAAAGCCGAGTTTCTCCAGGAGAAGTGAGCGGGTCAAGGTGATGCTGCCACTTTGGCCAATACTTCTCCTATAGCCCATATCAACAATCTTGGCCGCTGACCTGTTCTTTGCCTTAGGCATATCAAACTGTGGAATTTCGCCAAGCTGCCGCAGGCCTCGTATATACAGGTCCTGTACCTGGCTTTTCATCTTGATCCCAAAGATTCGTTGGACTTCTTCCAATGATTTCCCTTTTTGTATCTCCAGTGCCACCGTCTTGGGGTCCACAGGAGGGCTGCTACCAGCGGCCATAGTTTATCCTCCACAAATAGAGATATCTCAGCAGTCATGCTGCGAAATAGATTCAGCCCAGACTTTTCATCAATCCACCTAAAGAAAACCGCAGGGTGTTGGCCCCGAACTGTACCTGAACGGTACGTCACAAGAGCCGCCTGTCCCGCCTGTCCTGGGCATATTCCCGGGGAGTGAAGTCGAAGGAATATCCGAGAACGTCAGGAGGAACGGTCATATTAGTGTTCGCAGCAATTGTTTCATGAAATATCCGGGCTAGAACTCGTCTTGAGGAAGGTGTGCTGCCTGCTCTCTTGAACTGTATATATTGTACCGGTATTTGATGTGATGTCAATGGAGGAAAATACTGAGTCTTTCTTGTTATTGCAAAATTTGCTATGGTTGCCCAGTAATATCAAATCCATGTGGTACCATGATTCATTCTTCTCTATTTTGATTGTGTGACCAACAGCCCATACAGGGAGAATAAGGATATGATCTCTTCACTCATCAGGGCGAACTCACGGCAATATCTGGGACTGCTGCTGGCTGCCTCGTTCTGTTTCATCCCAGCGTGCGCTCATTGGCCATCAAAGAAATCTGATGATGTCAAAAAGTTGCAGCAGACCCTGGCAGAACGGGAAACCTCCATGGAAACACTTGAAGACACCATGGCGAAACTTCAGTTGCAACTGCTGGAGCGGGATGCGCAAATCAATCAACTCGAGGAGCGTTTGAACTCACAGCAGAATATGCTGGACGAGGCCATTCTGGAAGTGGTCAGGGCTAAAGCCAAGCTTCGCAGCTTGGAAAGCAAGGCAGAGGCTGCCTCAGAAATGGCGGAGGCTGAAATTGCCGTAAAGGCCTTGAAAGCTCAATTGGCTGGTCGGACGCAAAATCCAGAGCTTATCAAGGCTCAAGAGCTGTTGAAGATGAGTGCTCAGGAGTTCAAGAGAGAGAACTATGGGGGCGCCGTCTACCTCACCAGTCAGGCCAAGGGTCACATCAGGGCCGGCCAAATACTACTTGGGGCCCGAGAAAAGGTAGCACCTATCAAGCGTTTACCACCCGTGAAGGGCGAAGTATTTTTTGCCCTGCCGCTGCCGCTCCAGGTGCTAAAAACCAGTAATCTCAGGGCGCAACCCGATCTCGAGAGCAATGTCATTACCACCTTGGAGACAGGAACTCCGCTCATTGGTTATTCGTATAAGGGCCAATGGGTACGGGTGACCAGCGAAGATGGCAACAATGGCTGGATCTTCCAGACTCTCATAGGTGGTCGTTAAAAGTTCTATTGAAGCTCCCTGCAGTCAGGTTCAGTGAACTACGGGGAATGTAACCACTGAATCATTTCGAACCGCCACGAGTTGCAGCCTTCCCTTTTGACTTCGACTTTTTCCTCTTCTTCTTCGGAGTTTCCCCGGCGAGAGCCACACAGTTGCGCCCAGTCTCTTTGGCTTCGTAGAGAGCGGTATCAGCATGTCTAATGATGGCCTGAGGATCGTCACCATCTTTGGGATATGAGGCAACGCCCACACTTACCGTAACTTTTATGGGTTCCCCATCACCAGCAAATTTCTCCTTGACTACCTTCTTTCGTATCCGCTCAGCAGCCTGCACTCCATCGTGCGGGCCAATCTCCGGCAATACGATAATGAATTCCTCTCCACCATAGCGCGCAACATAATCACAGCTGCGAACTGATTTTTTAAAAACTGAAGCCAGTCTGCTGAGCACTTCGTCACCCGCCAGATGACCATACGTATCGTTGTATTCCTTGAAATGATCGATATCAACGACCAGCACGGAAAAATCGTGTTTGTGTCGCTTGGAGCGAGCCACCTCATTGTCCAGGGTTTACATCAAGTGCTTGCGGTTATACAGTCCAGTCAGACTATCAGTTATGGAGAGTTCGTGGAGTTCCTTGTTTTTCTTGCGGAGAGTCTCGTTGATGGCAGCCAGTTCTTCTCGGCCCTGACGCAATCGTGCCACCATGTCGTTGAAGACCTCAGTGAGGTACCCCACCTCACTTCGACTGAGAACGGGAAGATCCACCTCCAGATCGCCCGCGGCCACCTTAGAAGCACCTCCGGTGAGACGATCTATGGGACGGACCAGAGTGAGGCCGAGAAGGTAGGCTCCGAGGCCAATGAAGAGCAGCAACCCCACTACCAGCAGTAAGGTTACATTCCTAAGCCGCGCGATCTGAGCATACGCTTTCGCTCTTTCCTTTTCAGCCACAACCCCCCACGCTAGCTCTGACATTCTCTTGAGGGCGCCCACCACCGGCTCGCCATGGTAGCCATAATATTTCTGAGGATTCCCTTCTTCAAAAAACAGTTTGCGTGTTGTACTTACCCCCAGTTTTGTTTCCAGGAACGTAGCTGAAATTGGCCGGGAACTGACGAGTAAAATCCCTTCCTCTGTGATCAAATAGAGCTCTCCTATCTCTCCTTGGGCGTAGTTTTTCAAGGTCTCGCTGATAGTTCGAAAGTTGATCTTGGCGGCAAGTACGCCCAATAGCCGCTCGTTGGCGGTCCGGATGGGTTGCGTAACCACCACAACACCCGCTTGCAAAGTCTCATCATAATATGGTTGTCCAATAGTGTGCTTGTTTGCTTGCGCTCGCGGAAGCCATTTATCCGGTAATTTTACGGAGGTGGCCTGCTTTGCACTGGTGGCTACTACCTTCCCCTCCAGATCCAGAAGCATGAGCTCTTGGTAGTCGACAATTTTTTCTTGGACAGATCTCAGGTAGTCCTTTAGGCGGCGGAGCGCCACAACGTTTTCTATGTGTGCACCACCCTGCCCCACAATCTTGTCAAGATTTTCTAAGACCACGTATGAGCTGGAAAAAACTCGTACATCTAAGAGTCGATCTTTGAGCCACAGATCAAGCTCTCGAGAAACTTGAGAAGTAACAACTCTCAATTCCTGCTTGATTTTTTGGTTCAAGAATTTTCTGTTCTGGACGTAGGAAAGCCACCCCATGCTCACCGAGGGGATAATGGTGGCAAGCAGGGCGAACACTATGATCCTCGTCTTAATGCTATTCAGGCGAGAAACTTGGAGGAGTCGTGTCTTGTCCTCTTTCTCGGCAGCCAAAAGATATCCCCCTCTCAAGGGTATTCTGAGTTTCAGTCCAACTTTAATTTAGCCAGATAAGTAGTCTTTGAGTTTTTTTGCATCCGCTTCCGCCATGCCAGCATACTCGATTCCCACCATTGTGATCTCCTCTGCCGTTTGGGCAGACTTGACTCGGCGGATGGTTCCCAGGGTGCGAATCTCTCCCCAGGGTTCCGGAAGATCAATTTCTAACCTTACTTCACCCTGGACCAGGAATGTCTTCGGCGATGCTCCAGACACTCTGACCACTATACCTGACTCTGCAACGTCCACAGAAATACCGTTCCAGGAACTTGCTTTTGCTTCGCCTGTGGGTGTGGTTTGAGGTAAGACCACGAGCTTCACTGATATTCGGTCTTTCTGGCGAGAGTCACTCCTGCTTACGTCCGTTTCCTTTTCGGCACGTTTTTCGGCGGTATTCCCCAAC
>ENA-OVNL01000034-OVNL01000034.1-sediment-metagenome-genome-assembly--contig:-NODE-34-length-13395-cov-2.994969_pt1 | contig 13395 bp, 11 predicted proteins | sample MGYA00250099_ERZ650198 | MGnify/ENA primary metagenome ERZ650198 (study PRJEB26732, sample SAMN07278974) | sediment metagenome | biome: marsh; feature: saltmarsh; material: sediment | place: USA...
TTCCTTCATGGCACTTGACTACCAAGTGGTCGTGAGCGGGCAAAAGACCTACAATGGGGTGGCCATCATAAGCAAAGGCGAGATGACCGAGGTGGAGGCCGAGTTTCCAGACTATGGGGCGGAGGGACAGAAGCGATTCATTGCTGCAACAATAGGTGGAATAAGAGTGGTTAACGTTTATGTTCCAAACGGCTCAGCTCCAGATTCGCCCAAGTTTGCCTATAAGCTGGAATTCATCCGGCAGCTCCACCGCTACTTGAAACGGCATCACGAAGCGAAAGCACTCCTTGTGTTGACTGGCGACTTCAATGTGGCCCCGGAGCCCCGCGATGTCTACGATGCTGATGAGATGCAGGGGGAGATAGGCTTCCACCCCGAAGAGCGGGCGGCGCTGGCAGAGTTGATGGGCTGGGGATTCGAGGATATCTTTCGCCGGCACCACGAGGAAAGCGGACTCTATAGCTGGTGGGACTACAGGGCTGGTGCCTTCCGGCGTGACATGGGGCTCAGGATTGACCATATCTGGGCGACGATGCCACTGGCTAACCTCAGTTTAGAAAGCGGCATGGACAAAGAGCAGCGTTCTCTTCACAAGCCCTCTGATCACATTCCGGTGTGGGCCACCTTCGACGCCGGGCGCATAACGCAAAGCGAAAAAACATAGGGCATGGAGCATAGAGTAAGAAGTCAGAGGTCAGAAGACGGAAACACAATTGAATTCTGTCTTTTACCGATTACAATAAATGACAGCGAAGCGTAGTGACCTAATGACGGCGCAGCCATATGACGCGAAGCTCGATGAGAGCTGAGCACTGCTGCCAGCCTTTACTAGATTGAGATTTTTTTGAAGAACACAAGCGTGCGTCCTCCCCGGTTTCGGGGAAGTTCCAGTGAGACTATCCGACTGACCTCGAGACTTTCTGTCAAGGCGAGAGCCTCGAGTTCACTGTGTTCCTCTGTCGTGGTGGGCCCGAGCATGGCAACCAGCGTGGTGCTCGGCTCCAGAAGGGGAGAGACCAACTGGAGTAGTGGGGCCGGCCGTTGAAAAGCACGGGAGATGATGGTGCGAAAAGGTCTCCCTGGGTGCTCCATTTCCTCAATCCGACCATGGAGTACGGAGACCCCTTTGAGTCCCAAGGTGCGAATGAGGTGTTTGATAAAGGAGACCTTTTTTCTACTTGCCTCCACCAGTTGAACTTCAAGCTCAGGGCAACCAATCTTGAGTGGAATGGAGGGAAAGCCCGCGCCTGAACCGATATCCAGAAGTCTGCCAGAACTGTCTAGGTATGGAAGAGGAGTGAGAGAATCAATGAAGTTCTTAATAATGATATCTTCAAGATTCTTTATGCCGGTGAGGCTAAATGTCCTGTTCCACTCCAGAAGCTCCTGCAGGTAGAGCCAGAAGAGCTGAACGTGCTGCGCCCCCAGGGAGACGCTCACCTCCTGAGACGCCTGCAGAAACAAACGGGTGAATCTGTCTCTGTCCACCTTATTTCCCAATGCAAAATCGACTAAAAATCTGATCCAATAAATCTTCGGTTGTGGTCAACCCAACAATCTCTCCCAGGTGAGCTAAAGCCTCTTGCACTTCAAAGGCGATGAGTTCTGGGGAAGACTGATCATCAAGCAATTCCAGCCCTCGGTTCACTGCCTCCAAACTTCGCTCCAAGCACAATTTATGCCGCAGGTTGGGCGCTACTATTGAGGTCTCTGTATCGAGCCGCCCCCCGAGAATGGAGAGAAAAACGGCGTCCTTCAATTCTTCCATACCATCGCCATAAAGTGCAGAGGTTTCCACGATGGTCTCTTCAGGAAAATGGTCCCTGATTGCGACAAAATCAGGATGAGATTCAAGGTCTACCTTATTCAGGACAATAAGTCTCGGTTTGTTGCCAATATCTTTGTAGATCTGATGATCCTCAGGTGCCAGTGGGACACTTCGGTCCAACAGGAACAGTACCAGGTCAGCCTGAGCCAACCGTTCTCTGGTAAACTCCATGCCCAGTTTCTCCACAAGCTCCTCAGCCTGGCGCAGACCGGCGGTATCCATGAGCCTCAAAGGAATTCCTCGCAGGCTAAAGGATTCTTCAATAACGTCGCGGGTGGTACCAGGAACGGGAGTGACCAGGGCACGGTTTGAGCGCAGGAGCTTATTGAGCAAACTAGATTTTCCAACATTAGGCTTGCCGGCGATGATTACCGCTAGACCCTCCCGCAAGATACGACCATCCTCATAGTGCTCCAGTAATTGGGTTATGGGATCCTGTACCTGCTGACGCAAACGTGTGGCCAGATCTTCGCCCGCCAAAATTTCCACGTCCTCATCCGGAAAATCGATGGCTGCCTCAAGCATGGCAAGAATGTCCAAGAGGTGGCCACGCAGTTCTGTGATGATGCTTTGCAGCCCGCCTTTTAGGTGCTCGCTGGCAAGGTCTAGACTTCTTCTGGTCTTTGATTGAATCAAATCTAGAACCGCCTCAGCCTGGGTCAAGTCAATGCGCCCGTTTAGGAAGGCACGACGGGTGAACTCTCCAGGTTCTGCCAACCGGGCACCAGCCCGAATCACCAGGTCTAGAATGCGGTCTAGCACAGCGAAGCCGCTGTGACAATTGATTTCGACCACGTCTTCCCGGGTATAGGTAGAGGGTGCGCGCATGAAGCTGACAAGCACTTCATCCACGGTGTTTCCAGTGTTGGGGGCAACGATGTGGCCGTGATAAAGGTGGTGGGATTGTATGGTTTCCAGAGAACCGGATTGGTCAAACAGTAGGCGGCCAATAGCCCAGGCCTCAGGGCCACTGATTTTTATGATGCCGATACCGCCAGCGCCTATGGGGGTGGCGATGGCGGCAATGGTATCCTCGAAGGACTGGCAAAGTTTCATCGTCCCGGAACCACTGGGCCCGGATGGAGGTTGGGCCTATGAGTTACGTGATGTGGTCTGTTTTCCTCCAGAGTGTTCTTTTCTCACGGGAAAGACCACCACTTTACGCAAGGCCCCATCCCCCTTGCTTTTGGTCCGCACTTTGCGATCGTCCTTTAAGGCCAGGTGAATGATGCGACGGTCGTATGAGCTGAGGGGGCTGCTGGCTGCCGGTTTGCCAGATTTTTTAGCGCGGTTTCCCAAATTCAGAGCCACCTCGGTAAGGGCCTTGCGTCGCCTCTCCCGATAATTTTCTGTATCCACCACAATATGGGCCTTTTTGGATGCTCGCCGATTGTAAATCTTGTTGACAATAAACTGCAAAGATTGCAAGGTCTGGCCTCGTTTTCCTATGAGCAGGCCGGAGCCGTTGCTCGATATGTCCAATTTGATCCGGTCCTCGGCCCACGTAGCTTGCACAGTAGTTGGAACCTGGATGTAAGCGAGAATGGTTTCCAGAATTTCTCTCGCTTCTGCAAGCGGAGTATCATCGCCGGATTCTTTTGGAGACACCAGGATCTTTGCTTGTCTGGTACCAATGCCGAAGATGCCGGATGAACCTTGGGAAACAATTTCAATCTCCAGCTGGTCCGCGGTAAGGTCTAGACGTTGACACGCGGTTTCAATGGCCTCCTCAACTGATTTTCCTTCTATTTCCATGGTAGACATGGTTTCCTCCGAAATCCACAAACCAAGCAACACGAATATGCTCTCAGTAACAGTCAACAGCGGACGCAATCAGGCTGCGTGCTTGTTGATGTAATACTGTTGACCAACGGACAGAACGTTGTTGACGAGCCAGTAAAGCACCAGACCGCTCGGAAAGTTTATGAAAAAGAAGGTGAAGACCACAGGCATCATCATCATCATCTTCTCCATCTTGGGGTCACCGCCGGTGGGTGACATCTTCTGTTGGACATACATGGAAATGCCCATGAGAATGGTCAGTATAGGAAGTCCGTTACCAAGATAAGGGATTTGGACTCCTATCGGAAACCGATCCGGCGCCGACAGATCATTAATCCACCAGAAGAAGGGAGCATGACGCAGAGCTATGGAGCTATAGAGCAGCCGATATAAGGCAAAGAAAACCGGAATCTGCAAGACCATAGGCAAGCAGCCTCCCACTGGGTTTACCTTATGGGTCCGGTACATTTGCATGATCTCTTGGTTCAACTTTTCTTTGTCATCTTTATATTTTTCCCTTATTTTTTGCATTTTTGGCTGAAGTTTCTTCATTGCCCTCATGGACACATAGCTCTTATGGGTGAGGGGCCAGAAAAGAATCTTGATGAGCAGAGTTAGTAAGATGATAGCCACCCCGTAGTTGTGGAGATAACGGTAGAAGAACTTCAGACAGACAAGAAGTGGTTGAGCAATGACATCAAACCAACCAAAATTAACTGCTTTGGCAAGCTTGGGGTCAGCATCCTTCAGAGTGTTTACCACCTTGGGTCCAAAGTAAAGCTTGTAGCTAAATTTCTGTTGGACTCCAGGTTGAAGAGCTACTTTAGGGCCAATTAAGGTAACCTCCACCATCTGGGTAGCTGTATCCAGAGCCTCCAATTGAGCGTGATTGGGAGTTAGCTCAACAGGTAGCAGGGCCATAATGAAGTACTGGCCAGTGTAGGAAACCCAATCGATGGGACCAGGAAATTTCTCTTCCCCTTTGATCTTTTTAAATTTCACATTTTTCAGTTCATTGTTTATCAAAAAAGCGGGCCCTTGAAAGGTGTAGCGGCTTCCGGTCCCGGCGGAGATGGGCTGACTAATGAGGCTGAGCGTGGGGGCATTTTCCCAAGGCTGGTTGCCCAGGTTCTCAACGCTCACGGTGAGATCGATCAGGTAGGTGTCCGCGATGAAATGGTACTGACGAGTAATGCGCAACCAACCTGGGGCTTCATAGCTGAAGGTAAGGGTGTGGTTTTGGCCCTCGCCGACCGTCACAGTCGTTTTGCTGTCTGCCACATAAGGGGCCAAGTTCAGCGCTGCGACCGGGCGATCTACAAAATTGAATGCCAGAGGCAAATCCTCGATCTTGCTCGTCTTGACCAGTTCTTTCCCCGGCGAATCTTTCTCTATGGTTTCCCGATATTTTTTAAGAACAAAACTCCTAAGCCGCGCTCCGGTTTCCGTGAACACCGCACGGTAGAGCGGGGTTTCTACCGTCACGTCCCTCGCTGTGTGAGCAGCTGGAGTTGGGAGAGAAGGTGCTGAGGGTGCGGGAGCTTCACTTGGGGGGATTGCAGGAACCGGAGGTTTTGCCTGGTCAGGCTTAGTTGGAGCCGTGGGAGCCTGCTCAACCGGAGGTTTTGCCTGGTCAGGCTTAGTTGGGGCCGTGGGAGCCTGCTCAACCGGAGGTGAGGCACTAGGTGGTGCCGGCTGCCTTTTCGGGATGAAAAACTTCTCCCATAAAACCAGCACGATGATGCAGAGTACTATCGCCAACAAGACGCGTTTTTCCATACTCTAAAGCTCCTGCGACAGATGAGAAAGTTCGGCCCAGTCAATTCAAGTACATGTATGGACCAGCCCTTTGAATCCGGGCTGATTCAGAGCAGAAATAACCGCTAGCGCTCCACTGAGTGACGGGCATAGAAGTCTTCTGATCACCGGTGGTTATCAATCGGGTCGTAACCGCCAGCATGCAACGGATGGCAACGCAGAAGGCGTCGGGAGGCAAGTACCAGGCCTCGACCCACACCGAATGTGGTAATGGCCTGGTGAGCAAATTCAGAACACGTGGGGGTAAAACGGCAGGATGGGCCTAACCATGGCGAAATGAAGATCTGGTAAGCTCGAATACAGGCGAGCAAAAATGCTTTAATCATATGCAGTTGTTTCTAATGAGCACGGCTGCTAATTCCTCGCGCACGTCATGATAAGCAAGCGTTGCCGCGTCTTTTTTAGCTACTATCACCACGTCATGTGATGGTGGCAACTTGTGCTTATGTAAACGAAAAAACTCGCGAAGGCAGCGTTTAACTTGATTTCGCTTGACTGCGTTTCCTACCTTCTTGCCAACAGTGACCCCCAGACGCGAAAACTTTAGTCCATTTGGCCGCAGGATGATGGTGAAGTTTTGAGTATGGCGACGGCTTCCGTGGCGGAAGGCAAGCTCATAATCCTTCCGGCGTCGTAACCGTTCGTACCTCCTGAAGGAAAATCCTTTTTTTAACAACGGAGCCGACGCCACCATACGGATCCTGGGCAAAATCTTGTTTTCCTGACTCGTTCGATTCCGGCCAAATTCTTCAGACGGCGAGCCTTTTCCTCCCCTTTGCCCTTCTGCGGCTAATTACTTTCCGGCCCGACTTTGTGCGCATGCGGACCAGAAAACCATGGGTCCTTTTCCTCCGGGTGTTGCTTGGCTGATACGTCCGTTTCATTGTTTCACTATTCCGTTATGAGCCGCTTGTTCTGTCCCACTCTGAAAACGGCTGTTGGGTGTCTGCCTTTGCAATGGGAAATTCTCAGAGCGGGCTCAACTGTAACCATAAAGGCGTTTTTAATAAACACATAGAAGAGGTTTTGTCAAGTGCTAAGGGATATTAAGGAGATTTGGGATTATTGATTGGGGATTTAAAAGCAAGAAGTCAGGAGACAGTAGCCAGGAGTCAGTCGAGAAGAAGTACTCCTTTTTTGATTTTTTATTCTGGATTCTGAATTCTGGCTCCTGACTACTGGATTGGGGATGTGGGTTGTGAGAATTCAGGGATTCAGAAATTTGGGGATTTTACTTATCTCGATTCTCTATAAGGTAATCCACAAAGGCCTGGCCCAACGGTGATCTGGAGCGCTTTTTGTGAGTGACCAGATAGAAATGGCGAGTCAAAGAAAGCCCTTGAACGGGGATGTGGCATAGTCGCTCAAATTGCAGTTCGTCGGCAATGGCACGGCGCGACAGAATCGAGACTCCCACCTTGGCCTTAATGGCTTGGCGGATGGCGTCGGTGCTCCCCATCTCCGCCACTGCCTTGAATTCTCGGGCGTCGAGCCCCGCCTGTTCCAAAATCTCCAACATGGTCATCCTGGTTCCCGAGCCTTGCTCGCGCATAATGAAAGGGGCGTGTGAGAGCTCCTCCAACCTGATGGCTGACCGTTTTGCCCAATGGTGGTCAGGTGATACCGCCAGCACGAGTTCATCGTAAAAAAGCTTCTCGAACTGTAGTTTGTTGTTCTTTATTTTAGCTCCAACTACTCCGAGCTCCAATCCGCCATCGAGGACCATGTTGGCTATTTTCATAGTATCGGCGATGACGAGCTTGATGAAAATATTGGGGAATTTTTCCCGAAAGCGGCCGATGAGGGAGGGAAGAATATATTGGCCGGGTATGGTGCTACCGCCTAGCTCAAGATCACCAGACATTTTTCCCCGGTAACGTGCAAGCGTCTGACGTGCCTCTCGTTTGAGATTGAGCATGCGGCGAGCGTAATTATAAAGAATCTCACCTGCGCGGGTGGGCACCACCTCCCGGCCAAGGCGATCAAAAAGCCGCACGTCTAAATGAGTCTCCAGATGGCGAATGTGCTCGCTCACAGTGGGCTGAGAAAGCAGACAGGCCTTTCCCGCTCGTGAGAAACTTTTCAATTCGTATACTTTGCAAAAAACCTCGAGCCTACGCAAGTCCATAACATAATCCTTCGGTGGTTAATCCACGGGCATTGGAGTTTATGCAGTAATTAGTCAGCTCCAAGGCCATATGGCACAAGGTGCAAGGCACAGGGTATAAGGCAAAGGACTAAAATCCAGGAGTCTGAATTCAGCATTAAAAGGATAAAAACTGAAACGAGTCTATCTTGCTATTGATTACTATGAATTAGCCCATTATTTTTTTGATCGCAACCGATAGGTTGCTCCTACATGACGGGTATCAATTAACACCATTTCTGTAGGAGCAAGCTCCGCTTGCGAAAAAAATCTTCAACAATAGTATAGTTCATCCCAGAATAAGGAAATCCTTGCCCTGGTGTCAAGGCAGGTAAAAGTCTCAGTTTGGTGACCACCACGGGGCTGGCTCTTGCAAACCTTTTTCCTTGACAAAGAGGAGGTAAGCCGGTAGAAAAGTACAAACTTATCTTGTGAAAAAAAGCTTAATGCGGCGCGATCCTGGCTCCTTTCCTTCTGTGATAGACACAGATCGGGAAGTGTGATCTCGCCGCAGTGTCTCACCATTCATTCCTTAAACCAGCACTCCAACTTATTGAGGCGTTCCATGACCGGAGAAAACAAGCAACAGAATTCGGGTCTGCTCGGCTGGCTTCTCTTTGTAGTAGGCTTCACTGGTGCACTGTTTGTTGGTTGGGTTATATTCCCACAACTTCTTTTTTCTACTCAATACCAGCCCATCAATTATAACCACGTCATCCACCAGGAAGAAGCGGGCATGAGTTGCGAGGATTGTCACTATTTCCGAGACGATGGAACTTATGCCGGCAAGCCCAAATTGGCTGCTTGCGTTGAGTGCCATGAAGAACCTCAAGGAGAAACCGAGAGCGAGGCAATGCTGGTGTCAGAATATGTCGAGCCGGAGAAAGAGATTCCTTGGATTTCCTATTCGCGGCAGCCTGACAACGTCTTCTTCTCTCATGCTGCTCATGTGAAGATGGCAGAGATGGAATGCACACACTGCCATGGGGACGTGGGACAACAGACCGAGGCTCCGCCGCTCAAGATTAACCGATTCACTGGCTACACAAATAAAATAATGAAAATGTACGTGTGTGAAGATTGTCATGCCCGGGAGCATGTGTCTAACAGTTGTGACGTCTGTCATAAGTAAGAACAGGCGAGGCTAGTCATTGAAGGGGAAGGATCTTATGAAATTAGACAGAAGAGCCTTCGTTAAACTGATTGCAGGGGGGGTGGGCGGAACGCTGTTGTCGCCGCTGCCGTGGAAAATGGCGGATGATACAGCCATCTGGAGTCAGAACTGGTTCTGGCGGCCGTCACCCGAGAGGGGTGGGGCCACCACGGCGAGTACTGTTTGTCAGCTTTGCCCCGGTGGTTGCGGCGTCAGGGTTCGGCTCATTGAGGAAAAGAATGCGGTCAACATTGATGGCAACCCCACCCATCCGGTCAACCAGGGAGGGATTTGTCCCTTGGGCGCTGCTGGGCTCCAGTACTTGTATGGTCCCAGCCGGATTGAAACACCACTGCAGCAAACAGGTAAGCGGGGCGACCTCGAGACTATGAAGGCCATCGGTTGGGATGAGGCTTTAGAGATCCTCTCCATCAAGTTGCGCCGTATGAGGCAAAAGGCCAGAGGCCTTGTCTGTGTGAGCGGTAAACGTGAGGGCACTGTCCCCGAACTCTTCGCTCGTTTCCTCCACGCTTACGGTTCGCCGAACTACATGGTGATGCCGGCTGCGGCTGACGCAGAGTCTTTGGGATTGTTTGTTAGCCAGGGGAACAGCGGTGCTATCGGCTATGACCTGGAAAACGCCAAGATGGTCGTAAGTTTTGGCAGTGACTACATTGAAGGCTGGGGTTCTCCCAACCGCATGATGATGGCATTTGGTGATTGGCGGAGCAATTCAAAGCGAGATCGCACCAAGATCATCCAGGTGGCGACGAGAGGTTCGCTAAGTGCTTCCAAGGCCGATGAATGGGTGGCTGTTGCTCCAGGTACAGAGGCGGCACTCGCTTTGGGTCTCGCCCAAGTAATAGTGAGTGAGGGGCGTTACGATCGTACCTTTGTAAACAATCATACATACGGCTTCGATGAGTTCAAAAGGCTGCTGCGCCAGAACTATACTCCGGAAGAGGTGGCTGAAATCACGGGAGTAGACAAAGAGAAGATTGTTGGACTGGCGCGGGAGTTTGCGGGAACCAAACCGGCTGTAGCCCTGAGTGGCTGGGGACAGGGAAGAATGCAGGGTAGCATGTATGATTTCCTTGCGGTGCAGAGCCTCAACGCACTGGTGGGTAGCCTGCACAAGCCGGGTGGAGTAACCAGGAGGCCAAAACTACCTTTGGCTCCGTGGCCGAAAGTGGTGCTGGATGCTACCAGTCTGACAAGCGAAAATGAGCCCAGATTAGATGGTTCCAGGGGGAGCCAATTCCCCTTGCCAGGGCAGCTATTTTATAACTTTGTCAAAAACGTTAACGAGGGGAACCTTTATCCTGCAGAAATGCTCTGGGTGTACGAGGCCAATCCCGCCCATGACCTTGCCGATGTTCAGCCCTTCCTGGCGGCTCTGGATAAGATCGGCACCGTGGTCTCGTTCTCTTCCTTTATGGACGAAACCACCCAGTTGGCCGATCTGGTGCTTCCGGGTCCGACCTATCTGGAACGGTTGGAAGACATACCCACACCGCCAGGGCTGCAATACCCGGCCTTCGGCTTGAGCCAACCAATTTTGAGTCCGCGGTTTGAGACGAGACATCCAGGCGATGTGGTTATTGCATTGGCAAATTCCCTTGACGGAAGTGTCGGGGCAAGTTTTCCCTGGTCCGATTATGAAACAGCACTGAAGGAACGGGTGAAGGGACTGGCTGACGCTGGCCAGGGTCAAGTTGCAGATGAGCCAGGCCTGCAACCGTGGAAAGGCGGCCAGGGCCGACAATTAGCCCCTAACTATGATTCCTTTGACGACCTTTGGGAGAAGCTTATCGAACACGGTTGCTGGTTCGATACCTCTGAGGCCATGCCCTCGTGGGCGTCGGCTTTTACAACCCCTTCGGGCAAATTCGAGTTCTATAGCCAGAAAATGCGGCAGGTTGGCATCAGGGGGAATGATATCACTTACCTACCGCATTTCGAGCCGCTGGAGCCAGCCGGCGATCCGCGTGATTATCCATTACTTCTCATGCCCTACGAGACGATGGCCATCACCAACGGTCCGGTGGCAAATCCGCCATTTATGACCAAGACGCTCTTTGACTTCCAACTAAAAGGGAATGACTCTTTTGTTGAGGTCAACCCGAAGACTGCTGCTAACATGGGCCTCAAGGAGGGTGATAGGGTTGCACTTCAGACCGAACGGGGTACGCTCAAAGTCCGTGTCCATCTGACTGAAGCGGCGCGGCCTGATGTGGTCTTTATCCCTACCGGTTTGGGACACAGCGGTTTCGATTCTTACATCAAGGGCAAAGGAGTCAACGCCAATATGATTCTGGTGGCCCAGCAGGATCAGGTCACCGGCCTTGTCACTTGGTGGGTAACTCGGGTGAAAATCTCCAAAGTATGAGGTAGAAAATGAGTGGGAACAAGTCAAGCGGAGTTCGCTATGGCATGGTCATCGATATTGACAAGTGCACCGGTTGTATGGCGTGCTCGGTGGCCTGCCAGCAGGAGAACAATGTCCCTTTCAGAGAAGATGAGACCAACAAGCTGCGTTCCATTACCTGGATGGAGATATACCAACTCGACAATGGCATGCCCTATCCCGAGTATCGCCAGGCCTATTTGCCCCGACTGTGTCTCCACTGCGGTGCATCTCCCTACCCGCCATGTACCTTTGTCTGTCCAGTGAATGCTACGCACCGAGACGAAGACACCGGCCTGGTGAACCACATTCCTGTTCGCTGTATTGGTTGTCGGTACTGCATTTCCGCCTGCTCATACCATGCACGCTATTTTAATTGGTGGGATCCAAAGTGGCCCAAGCCCATGGAAGAGATGCTCACTCCGAATGTCTCTCCCAGAATGCGGGGGGTGGTGGAAAAATGCACCATGTGCGTCCACCGCTTGCAGCTGGCTAAAGACCGGGCCTTTATGGAGGGACGAAGTGAGCTTGAGGAGGGTGAATACGTACCAGCCTGCGTGGAGTCCTGTCCAGCCAAGGCCATGACTTTTGGCAACCTGTTGGATCCCGATAGCGAGGTGGCCAGACTGGCCAAGAGTAGTCTTGCTTTCCGACTTCTGGAAAAGCTCGGCACAGAACCCAAAGTTTACTACCTGAGCAGTCAGGATTGGATTCACAAACTGGCTGATAAAGTTATGTAGGCCAGATTAAAACCACCAGGGAGAAGAGAGGAATACCATGGATTCAGCATTAATCCCTGAAGGGGTAAAGCGGTGTTCATTCAAAAGTTTTAGCCTCTGGTTGTTGGTGATCTTCGGAGTCATCGGTTGGGGCGTATTGGGTGGGTTCATGGTCCTGTGGAAGGGACTGAATGTGACCGGCCTCAACGACTCTTTTGGTTTTGGTCTGTATATCACCGCGGACCTGGCGATCATTGCCCTTGGAGCAGGTGCCTTTTTCACCGGTTTTCTTACTTACGTGATCGGTAAAAAGGAACTCAAGGATATCATTAACCTGGCCGTGGTGGTCGGTTTCATCTGCTACACTGGGGCCCAGCTTGTTCTGCTGTTGGAGATTGGCCAACCCATCCTGGGCTGGTTTTCTTTCTGGCATCCCAATGTGCACTCCATGCTCACCGAAGTGATTTTCTGTATCACCTGCTACACCATTGTGCTAACCGTAGAATATATACCTTTAATTCTCGAAAACCGACAGTTGGACAAGGTGCCGGAATTCCACTATTTCAGCCACAATCTGCATGAGATAATGGTGGTGTTTGCGGCCACCGGAACCTTTTTGAGCTTCTTCCACCAGGGTTCCCTGGGTGGTCTCTACGGGGTGATGTTTGCCCGGCCATTCGCCTTCCGCACCGGATTTTTCATCTGGCCCTGGACCTTCTTTCTTTTTGTAGCCTCAGCGATAGCTTCTGGCCCGGCCTTGACCATTCTCGTCTGTAAGATGGTGCAGGGTGTATCGCGGAAACAGCTGGTGCGGCGGGAGGCCATTTTGCTGTTGGCCAAAGTTACCGGGTACCTACTCACTTTTTACCTGATTTTTAAGTTCCTGGATACCTGGTGGTGGGCAACTCAGACGTTGCCAAAAATGGGAGTGAGTTTCACTGAGGTATTCCAGGGGCCATACGGTATGTGGCTCCTTATTGCTGAACTGGGTGTGTGCGGTGTTATCCCGGCCATTATTCTGCTCATCCCGAAAGCCAGAGAGGATGATGTCTTGCTGATCGTTGCCTGCGTTTTGGACTGCGCCGGCATTGTCATCAATCGTTTCGTCTTTACCGTACAGAACCTGGCGCTGCCAGTATTGCCTTTCGAACAGGTGCAAATCTACGTACCGACCTGGACTGAGTGGGCACCCACTGTTGGCGTGCTGGCATATGGTGCTTTGCTGCTCTCACTTTCCTACCGTTACCTGCCCATGTTTCCAAGGGAGCGAGAACTCAATCCCATAGATTAATCCTCACCTGAAAGTGGAGAAAATAAAAAGCCCCGGTTTTCCCGGGGCATTTCATTTTGAAGGCCAGGCCTACAACATGTGCGATGTGAGATCAAACTCAGGAATTGGGGAATGAGGGAAACCGGGGCCCCGCCCTGGAAGGGTGGGGACTGAGCGGAGCGCAGCGAGCGCGAAAAATTCAGGAATTGTTGTAGACCAGGCACAATTCCTCACTCCCTTAATTCGCAATTCCTAAATTTTACATCTCATAT
>ENA-OVNL01000035-OVNL01000035.1-sediment-metagenome-genome-assembly--contig:-NODE-35-length-13392-cov-2.598573_pt1 | contig 13392 bp, 12 predicted proteins | sample MGYA00250099_ERZ650198 | MGnify/ENA primary metagenome ERZ650198 (study PRJEB26732, sample SAMN07278974) | sediment metagenome | biome: marsh; feature: saltmarsh; material: sediment | place: USA...
CAAAGCCGGGTCCTTTGGGTTCGGATTCTTTACTATCTCAAGGTGTGTAGACCCTCACAGCATCAGCCGCCCACTTTCAGGGTACGCTGCAGCCCCTCCGCGAGCGAGACTCGCGGCGTCCAGCCTATCTCGCGGGTCAGGGCATTATTGTCGCATACCCAGTTCACGTGGTTGAGCTCGCGGACCTTCCCGGGTGTAAGCATAGGCGCATATCCAAATATCTGCGCCGCCCCAAGGTTCAGACCGGCCAACAAGCGGAGTATTATCACAGGAATTTGTATGCGAAACACGTGCCTGTCAAAGAGCCGAGCCACAGTATCAACCACATCATGCCAAGCATAACCTTCTGGATGCCCATCGTGCAATTCAAAAGCGCGCCGCTTATTGGTTTCAGAATTTAGCCATTGTACCACGGCTTCTGCCAGATCTTCCACGTATAGTAAAGAGAACCGTGCACTACGGGGGCCGAGAATCGGAGCGATACCTCGGCCGATCCAACGAAAAAGGGGCAGCAATTCCTTGTCTCCTGGTCCGTAGACAGCTGACGGCCGCAGCACTGTCCAATTCATATCACCGGCAGCCGCGGCCAGAATTTCCTCACCTCGCCGTTTACTGGCAGCGTAAGGAGATATGTGCGGCTCCCGTGCCGCCAGAGAAGATATCAATAAAAAACGTGGCATCTGGTGCTGTTCTCTCGCGGCTTGCACCAGTCTTGCCACGCCATCTACATTCACGCCATCAAACTGCGCTTGAGAAGCACCCCGCACTGCACCCGCGCAGTGTACTACGGCATAAACATCATTTACCAGGCGGCGCAGGCTGTCAAGGTCCCCAAGGTCACCCTCTACCCACTGGGTGGTAGTGCCGGCGTAACGTGCACCGAGCGATGCGGGTCGAACCAGCGCTCGAATCTGCCAGCCAATGGTTTCCAGTCGCCGCGCTAGGGCGCCGCCGATGAATCCCGTCGCCCCCGTCAGGGCTATCGTGCGCGACATTGAGCTGTTCCAGCAGGCGCTAGCCTGAAAATGTCGATCTATACGGCTCGCTTACCAAGAGCCTGGGTGAAGTGTGGTGTTAGGGGTTGCTTCAGATGTTCCCTGTTAACCCGTTTCAAAAAATCCTGACGTGCCCCGGAGCGAGACAGCTTGCCGGAAGAAGTTCTGGGCAATGTGTGAGGAGGTACCAACTCGATAAAACAGTCGATGCCCAATTCCTGGCGAACCAGGCCATGCAACCGTTCAATGAGGTCGGCACGTTTCACTACATCTGAGACGCGGCACTGGATCACCAAAACGGTCCTTTCCTCGCCATCCGGCCCAGGAACTGAGAAGGCCGAGGCGTCTCCTGTCCTTACTTCGGTCTGTTGCTCAGCCAGGTACTCGAGATCCTGTGGCCAGATATTTCGGCCATTGATAATGATTAAATCCTTCTCGCGTCCAGTAATCACAAAGGAGTTCCCGATTCGGTAGCCGAGATCTCCGGTATCGAGCCAGCCATCTGGCGACAGAACCTGTTGCGTTGCTTCCGGGTCGCCAAAATAGCCGGACATCACGCTTGGTCCCCGGACGAAAAGAGTCCCGCAGTGCCGTTCTGCCAGAGTTCGTCCTCGTTTGTCTCGAACCTCAACTTCATAATCCGGCAAAGGCACGCCGCAATTGACAAAATAATTGGATCTAACAGCAGACGTGCCGTTCCCGCCGTTTACAGGTAACGCCTCTTGGTATTCGGCAAGATGCTCCCCATCCACGCAGTCCACCTCCAGCCCCTGGGCAAGAGGTGCAAAGCTCACTGCCAGGGAGCATTCCGCCATACCGTAGCAGGCGAGAAAAGCATTCTTGTTGAAATTGCTTGGTGCCAGCATTTCGGCGAACTGTATCAAAGGTTCGGGTCGGATGGTTTCCGCCCCGACACCGGCCACGCGCCAGGCGCTGAGGTCGAATTTATCTGACTCTTCTTGGCGCAAACGACGCACGCACAACTCATAACCGAAAGGCGGGCTAAAAGAGAGTGTAGCTCGATTTTCCGTCATCAGCTTCAGCCATACCCGGGGGCGCATGGCAAAATCCCGGGTGCTCAGGTAATCAACTGATAACTGGGACGCCAGCGGGGCCAACACCAGCCCGACAAGCCCCATATCATGATAGTAGGGAAGCCAGGAAAGGCAGCGGTCCCCAGGTCGAATCTTGACGCCGTGCGTGACGATGTCCGCCAGGTTGTTCAAAACGGTCTCTTGGGTGATGACCACTCCGCGGGGGAACCGGGTACTTCCCGAAGTATATTGCAGGTAAGCTATCTCCTTGGGCTGGAGCGGGTGGAGCTCAGTTGTTTGTTCCGGTAACTCGGCAAAGGCTTCTGGACCGCCAGCAAAGCGCAAGTTCAAGCCCTCCGCAGCTTCGGTGAGAAAGGGGAGAAAGTCCGCTGGGGCCATGGCCACTTCCGCCTGACAGATGGTCAGTAATCTTCGCAACTGCTCAACGTAGGCTTGATGACCGCCTAAATGGATTGAGGCCGTGAGCGGGACGGGTGTCAGTCCAGCGTATTGGCAGGCAAAGAAGAAGCGAGGGAAGTCCGGGGTTGTATCGGCAACGAGGGCGACCCGCGCGCCCCGTTCTAAGCCTAAACTGTGGAGGCGGCGCGCCAGTGTTTGCGCTTGTTCCCTCAATTTCGCATATGGCAGTACACTGTGTAGTTTACCCGTGCCGGTGTAGAAATTGAATCCGGTCTCACCCTGGGCCGCGTAGTCTAGTGCCTCTGCTAGCGTGGAGAAATCCGCAAGCCGTAACGGCACGTTGTTCCGGGTTGGCGTAGCCTTCATTTCCTCGATAGCCTCCATGTTCATATCAATTATCTCTCCGAAAAACGCTCAGTACAGTTTGCAGCGATGTATCGTCAACAGGATTCGGTGTCCAACTTCGAGCCCGGCCCTTCTACCACTGCGTTTCAGAGAGTTTATTGCCAAGAGCCAGTCACTTCTACCTGATTGATGGCGGTATGTCAAATCTTTACGGTTCTATAAGCGCGACACCCAGAAGCTGAGCAATGAATCCGTCACAACTCAGAACAAGCTAATTTTCGTCCAATACTCGCCATCATACAAACTAAACCCTCTGCAGTCATCTGCACTACCAAGACTCTGCTGATTTAGTTGTATTGAGAATCTTCTTGAAGATATGCTACCAAAGCAATAAGCGTGCCGATTGTTTTGAATCCGTAGATCAATACCATTCAGTTTTTGCTGGTTGCTGTATATATTTGTAATTAAAATAAAAAAACAATTGCAGCCAATGAAAATCCAGGCTAATTTCAATCGATGCCAAGGTACGGGATAAAGGGACTCGATAGACTGGTGTTGCGGAAAAGATACAGTTCGTCCGGAAAGTATGGGCTTTTTGTCACTATGGGAATGAGGCCGACCCACCACTCTCTTCTCGGTACGGCTTCCATTCCCTGTGTCGCTGCCGCGATCCGCTATCATGGCACAGATTGAGCAAGCTGTGTATTTCAAAAAGCAGGCAGTAGCATAACAAGGGAAGTGTTCTAGTTTCGCAGAAACAGAAAATCAGTTATATTGCTCGGACAGCTAACCCGGCTATTCATGAAACATCCGGGCCAGATTCCCTTTCTAACTGGCTAATTCTTGTCGCAGCTGATCGGATCTTTACGCCATGAAGTCGTTACTACAGCGTTTTTCGGGCCAACAACAAAGCTATGAGGGACCTTTGCGGGTTGTGCCAGTGGACGGGCGGCGCGGGTTGCGCCAGTTTATCCGGTTGCCCTGGTCGATTTACCGTGACGATCCAGCCTGGGTTCCGCCTCTCTTGCTGGAGCGAAAAGAGCACTTATCTAAACGCAATCCATTCTTCGAGCACGCAAAATGCAAGTTCTGGCTCGCTTACCGTGGTGCGACAGCGGTGGGTCGTATCAGTGCTCAGGTGGACCAGCTTCATCTAGAACGTTATGAAGACTCCACCGGCTTTTTCGGATTACTAGAAGCTGAGGATAAGGCAGAGACTTTCCGGGTACTGATGAATACTGCTGAGACCTGGCTGCGCGGTCAGGGCATGCGCCGCGTTCTTGGCCCATTTAATCTGTCCATAAACCAGGAATGCGGCTTGCTTGTGGAGGGCTTTGACACCCCTCCCATGGTGATGATGGGACATGCTCGTCCATACTACGGTGCCAGGGTAGAGGAAAACGGCTATAGGAAAGAGAAAGACCTTCTGGCTTATCGAGTCAATGCTGATTTCGAACTAACGAGAGCAATGAAGGCTGTAATCAAGCGTGTGGCGAGCAGGGTGAGCATCCGCTCGCTGCGGAGAGAACGTTTTGGTGAAGAGCTTGAAATCTTGCAGGATATTTTTGAGGACGCCTGGTCGGAAAACTGGGGTTTTGTCCCCTTTACCAAGGCAGAATTCGAACATCTGGGCCAGAATCTGAAACATCTCGTGCATGACGAGTACGTTCAAATTGCTGAAATTGACGGTTCACCAGAAGCCATGATCGTAGGGGTCCCAAATGTCAATGAGGTTATCAAAGATCTACACGGCAGACTTTTTCCTCTTGGCTGGCTCAAGCTGCTTTGGGGACTGAAAGTGGCTCGCCCCAAGACAGCCCGTGTCCCCCTCATGGGAGTGCGTAAGCGTCATCACAATAGTCTGCTGGGCGCTGCTCTTGCTGTCATGGTAGTAGAGAGAGTGCGTCGGCTTGGAATAAGATACGGTGCCAAGGAAGTTGAACTCTCCTGGATCTTGGACGACAACAAGGGGATGCGTACCATATTGGAATCACTAGGGGGAGTTGTATATAAACGCTACCGCATCTTCGCTAAAGACATAGGAGGTAGTTAAGAGGTTTCAGGTGTCGGGTTTCAGGTGTCAGGAAAAAACAATAAAACAAAACTGAAATCTGTCGAAGACCCCGTCTGAAGCGAAGCGGCGGCGGGAAACACTGAAACCTGAAACCTCAGTGTTTACAGTTCTCACCTGTACCAACAGAGCCATTGAACTCTGTCTCCCCAGGGCAGGATCTGCGAGTGGCCCTAAAGAGCAGGTTTTCGATGGTGAATAAAATTATTGGATGGTAAACAGATTCCTGTATCCAGCAGTGGCACAGCAGGAGTAGGCAACTTTATGAGCGGGCCGACAACACCTTTTACCGCGGTGGTTCTTGCCGGAGATCGCAGTTCTGTGGACCCGGTGGCCAGGGCTGCCGGTGTTCGTTCCAAGTCTTTGACCCCTGTGGGAGGCGCACCCATGGTGCTGCGCGTACTCGATGCTCTGGAGGCTGCCCGGGAGATAGAAGGAGTGGTACTGTGCGGGCCTGACAAGTCTGCCGTAGATCAGGAAAAAAGACTTCGTCTTCGTGTCGATTCAGGCAAGGTTAGATGGCTGGAGAGCGAGACTACTCCAAGCTCCAGCACGTATCATGCTATGCAATCTCTGTCAGATAGCACCCCTGTCTTGGTAACCACAGCAGACCACGCGCTCCTCACTGCGGAAATGGTGGATTATTTCAGCTCTAGGGCGCGCAAAAGCGATAAGGACGTAGTTGTAGGACTGGCTTTGCATGAATTGGTTACGGCCGAATATCCGGAGACAAGGAGAACTGCTATTCAATTGGCAGACGGTTCTTTCTGCTCATGTAATCTCTTCGCTTTCTTGACACCTGAGGCGCGGAGTGCAGCTCATTTTTGGCGTAAGGTTGAAAGCCAGCGCAAAAAAACATTGCGGGTTATCGCTGGTTTTGGTTGGCTCAACTTATTGCTCTATTTACTGAAGCGGCCTTCTCTTGAAGAGGGGTTGGGTCGGATTTCGCAACGCTTGGGACTCAGGGCAGGAGCTATCCTCATGCCTTTTCCCGAAGCTTCTATTGATGTGGATACCGTCAGCGACTGGAAGCTGGTTGAATCTATTGTGGCAAATCGAACTGGTTGAGTGCGCTACATACATACCATGATCATAGACCGCTATCTCATACGTGAAATAAGCAAGCCCCTGGTGGTCATATGCACCATCTTGGTGGTTATTTTTGCCAGCTATGAAGCGGCCCAGTACTTGGCTGCTGCCGCAGTTGGTCTGCTGTCAGGGAAGACAGTCATATATCTAATCTTGCTCAAGGTGGCCATCGGTTTGGAGGTGCTGCTGCCCACTACTCTGTATTTCTCTGTTGTGGTTGCTCTGGGCCGAATGTACACAGACTCCGAGATCACAGCCCTGTCCGCTTGCGGTGTGAGTATAGCCCGGGTGGTGCGCGCCGTCTTCTATATAGCCCTGCCCCTGGCGATTCTGGTTGGCAGTCTGTCTTTGTACGTCCGCCCATGGGCCTACGAGAAGGGCTACTGGCTCAAGGAACAAGCAAAGGCGGAATTGGATATAAGCCGATGGAAGGCAGGAAATTTCTACCGAGTTCGACGAATGAATCGCATCATTTTTGCGGAAGAAATCGACCATGAAAATAATCGAGCAGAGCGAATCTTTGTGCAGAGCGATCTAGGTGACAGAGTGCAGGTAATCTATGCCAAGCAGGTCTATCAACATGCGGACGAAAAGAGCGGCAAGCAAGTACTGGTCTTTTTGGACGGGTATCTGTACGAACTCTCTCGCCTTGGGGATCAAGGTTACATTATGAAATTCGAACAGTCCACAATGGCGTTAGAACCACCGGAGATAGGACCAGTGGAGTATAAGCGCAAAGCTGCTTCTACCATGCGGCTGCTCCGCTCTGAAAATGCCAGGGACGTGGCAGAATTGCAGTGGAGACTATCCACACCCCTGGCCACAATCCTTTTGGCACTGCTGGGCGTGCCCTTGAGTCGAACGGCCCCACGCCAGGGCAAATATGCCAGAATGGGGACAGCAGTGTTGATCTATGCCGTCTACTACAACACAAGTGCGATGGCCAAGAAATGGGTAGACCAAGGTGTGGTGGGATCAGTCCCGGGTATGTGGTGGGTAAATGTTTTGCTGGCCGGCCTGATCCTGATCTTGCTATTGCAGCCAAACTTTGCTTCTCGATGGCGCAGCGGCTAGGTGGTCGACTGGGACAGATATGAAGACACTTGATCGTTATATCGGTATTCGTTTTATCCAATGCTTTTTTCTGGTAATTTTCATACTCGTCTCCTTATTCAGCTTCCTGGAATTGGTGGCGCAGCTGGATGACATTGGCAAGGGGAATTACCAGCTGTTGGATGTTTTCGTCTACATAGGCTTAACGACTCCCAGACGGGTACTCGATATGGTGCCGATGGCTGCTCTGTTAGGCAGTATCATTGCCTTGGGGATGCTGGCTGATAAAGGTGAACTTATCGTGATGCGGGCCTCTGGGCTGTCAGTACAGCGGATTTGTTTTTCAGTGCTCGCCACTGGCGCACTGCTCATGGTGGCAACGGGCACCCTGGAGGAGTATGTCGCTCCGCCAATGGAGCAGCACGCTCGGCTGAGCCGCTCACTGGCGATTTCGGATACGGGAATCCTGCTTACAAAAGATGGGTTCTGGGCCCGCCAAGGCCATTCTTTTATCCATGTCGGTAAGACCCTTTCAGGGGGCATTGCAACCGGCCTTGATGTCTATGAGGGAGACAACAAGGGTGGTCTACACGCCTTCATTCACGCTCGCGAAGCGGACATCCATAGTAACAAGCGTTGGGTGCTCAAGGATATTCGCAAGACAGTCATTGAGGAACAGAGGATCACCACACAAAATCTTCCCACCATGGCTCTGGAATCGTTCTTGAGTACGGAGCAGGTTAATATCTTGGAGCTCCCACCAGACAGCCTGTCGCCGTCAGATCTTTATCAGTACATTCAGGCTTTGAGGCAGAGAGGGCAGAATGCCGATACCTATGTGCTGGCCTTATGGCAGAAGCTGGCTGTGCCGCTGACCACGGGTGCAATGGTCTTGCTTTCGCTCCCATTTGTATTTGGACCTCCCCGGGGGACAACCATAGGGTTGCGCATAACAGTGGGGGCCATGGTAGGAATCGGGTTCTATTTGGCCAATCAGATCATTGGCTATATGGGACTATTGCTCGAACTCCATCCGGCGATCACCACCCTAGCACCTGTGGCGGCAATCCTGTGGATTGCCCTCTGGCGGCTGCGACAAGCTCCTTGATCCTTATAACATCGAAAACTTGGTCCTCAGGGCCAAGTCAGACTTGAATGGCTTTGCCGGTAAATGAGGTTTCAGGTTTCAGTGTTCAGGTTTCAGCACTCAAGAGTTTTCAGTGCGCAGCGGCTAATTTTATTTTTCCTGACACCTGACACCTGACACCTGCATCCTCAATCGCAAGGGGGAAATTGAAGTCCCCTCGAGGGGGCAGTCTAGAGCAGTGTACTTTGGGTCCGGATTCTTTACTCTATGTTAGATGTTCAGTCTGTTCGATGTAGGTCAGGCCACCGGGCGGGGCAGCACCACGTGCTTTTCAAACTCTTCAGTAAATGCTTGCTGCGTTGGGGAATAGCACATTACGGTGAGGGCCATTTCCCAACCACCTGGATTTGCTTTGAAGCGATAGAGGTGGTATCGAGCTCGACGGGAAGACGTGCGGCCGAGTGCTGATGCAGAAGGCACGCCGATTGCCGGAACCGTGCCAACAGTTGTTTCAAGTTGCCTCGAAGAACTGCGGTGGGCGTGGCCGTGGAGAATAAGCTCCACCCCGTGTTGGTTCAGCACCGATCGCAAGGCCGCAGCATCGGTGAGACGTTTGCGCCAACTAACCGTGCCTTCTACCGGGGGATGGTGGATCAGCACGACCCGAAACAACCGCTGTTTTCCCGTCTCCACGAGAATCTTTTCCAATTTTTGCAGCTGTACCTGTCCGACACTGCCGACGGCTAGTAACGGTGCACTCGGACGAGCCGTGGAAACTCCGATGAGCGCTGCAATCCCGCGGACGCGTAAACTTGGAAAAGTAGTGTGCCTATCTATTCCTGCTTTGGCCCCAAGATGTGCTTCATCGGAGAGCATGTAGTCCGTCCAGAGTGCAAAGGTGGAATTCCAGTCGGTGCTTACGTAAGTGTCGTGGTTGCCGGGTATCACAGTTACCCGTGAGGGCGGGCCGAGGGATTGCAGCACATTTATGGCCTCTCTGAACTCTCTGGGCAGACCCAAGTGCGTAAGATCGCCGGTGACTGCGATGTGGTCAGGGGTGGTAGACTTCAGGTTATGGAGGAGAGCATCGAGCACCTCTCTCCGGTGTTCAGCACGTCTTCTCAATTGCCACTTGAGGTAGCCGTATATGCGCTTGTTGAGAAGCTCACCTACCTTGACATCATTCAGAGAGGATAGATGCAGGTCTGAAAGGTGGGCAAGTGTGAAAGTTTCATCCATGAGCGGGGTTTACCCTATTGTTGCAAACCTACTCCGTGAAAAAACGCGTCAGAGTGTGCCAGATGTGGCCACGCGCAGAATCGGAGAGGATGAAGCGTACTTGACCGTACGTGATATCCTGTCCGAGGCGACCACGGTCGTCCCGCCAAAGGCGGGACTATCACGCGAGCGCAGCGGTTTTTACAGGTGTGGGTTTGCAACAATAGGGTCCTCCACCTGTGCGGTCTATGGCTTCCGGTTCACACACTTTACAGAATTCGCAAGTCTAATATACAATACCATCCTGTTTTTTACCATGTACCCATGTAATTTGAGATTTTGAAGAGAGTCTTACTATCGTCAATTATCTATGAAGGACAACGGCTGGTAGGCAGCCATGAATGACCTGGGTCATGCCGCAACCACGGAAGAACGAGCGTTGCAGGAAAGCAAGCTCAGAAGTGACTCTCCCAACGTTTTTGCCGCTACTGAACCCCTACGCGTGGGAGTACTCAATAATCCACGCAGCGGCGGCAACCGCAGAGGTCTGGGAGCGGTCAGAAAGGTTCTGGCTGCCCACCCCCAGGTGTCCCATCGGGAAGTGCTGACCCCGTCCGATGTGGCCGCAGCCCTGGTTGACTTCGCCCGCAAAGAGGTGAACGTCGTTGTGGTAAACGGAGGCGATGGTACCATACAGGCGGCACTGACTGTCCTTTGCCATCACAAGCCTTTTGAGGCGATTCCACCTCTGGCGGTTTTGCGGGCCGGGACAACCAGTATGACCGCTGGGGATGTGGGCTTAAAGGGATCCCGGGAACAGGCACTACGGAGACTTCTATTGTGGGCAGAAGGTGGGGAAGGGGAGGTGGGCATCCTGCACCGCCCGGTCTTGCGTGTGCAAGTGGATCCCCGCCAGGATCCGGTCTATGGGATGTTCCTGGGGGCGGCTAGTATTTACCAAGGAATCCAGTTCTGCAACAATAGGCTGAACAGACGAGGTTTTCGTGGAGAGTGGGCTCCCGGGCTCACCATAGCTCTCTTTCTGCTGGCGGTTGCAAGTAGGGGTGGTGACTACGTGGCCCCGGTGTCGATCAAGGTAGGCTTGGATCAAAGGCCGCCGGAGCGGCGGGACTACCTTTTGCTCATGATTAGTGCGCTCGAACGGCTCTTTCTCGGGCTGCGTCCTTTCTGGGGTAGAGAAGAGAGAACCTTGCATTACACTGCGGTCGAGGCGCGGCCGCAACACCTGCTGCGGGCACTGCCCTCCCTGATGCGTGGTCGGAAAAACCGTTATGGGACGCCTGAAAATGGTTACTTCAGCCACAATGTTCAAAAAGTACAGCTGACTTTCAACGGCGGCTTTACTCTGGATGGTGAGCTTTACAAGACTGGGGCTCATCTGGAACCGGTGGTTGTCCAAAATGGCGGCAAGGTGTCATTTTTACGATTGTGATCGTGTCAATTCCACCATTACTCACTACTTTGATTGAGCGAAAGTCTTCGCGCCCGGCTCCACCAGGGGTGCGGGCCCTGGCTGGTGAACTCCTGAACCGCTACGGGGATGCTGCCCAAGCAATTCTCTTCTATGGCTCCTGCCTGCGCACGGGTGACGATAGTGATGGGATCGTGGACCTTTATTTACTGGTGGACAGCTATCGCGCCGCTTACCGCAGCCGCAGGCAGGCCTTCACCAATAAGCTGCTACCACCCAATGTCTTCTATCTAGAATTGCCGGTCCAGGATCGAGTGGTGCGCACCAAGTATGCAGTTCTTACCCTCAAAGACTTCCAGCGTGGCACCTCGGTGCAATGGTTTCATTCCTACTTGTGGGGACGATTTGCTCAGCCTGTTGGCTTGATCTACGCTCGCGACAGTCAAGTGGCAAGCCAGGTGAGAGCAGCGTTGGCACGAGCCGTCATTACCTTCATAACTCGCGTCTTACCTCAGATAACCGACCGTTTCACTGCTAGAGATTTGTGGCGCCAGGGCCTACTGCTCAGTTACCGGGCCGAACTCAGGTCAGAGCGACCACAGAACCTCGTCCATCTGTTTGACGATGCGGCGGGCTACTATGAGCACCTGACCCGAGCCGCCATGGATTCTGTACCCTTTGCTGTGGAGGTTGTAGACAAGGGGAATGGCTTTCATTATCAGGCCGACATTCCGGCAGGAGTACGTAACCGCAATCATTTGGCCTGGGGTTTGCGCAACATTCAAGGCAAAATGCTTTCAATCTTGAGGCTTGGCAAAGCCTTTTTCACCTTTGAGGGCGGTCTGGAATATATCCAGTGGAAAATAGAACGGCACTCAGGTGTCCAGGTTGAATGGACTCCAAGACTGAAAAAGCATCCATTGCTGGCAGTGGTAGTGCTAGGCTGGCGACTCTACCGGAGGGGAGGCTTTCGTTAACTCGCATAGAGCATGGGGCATAGGGCATGGAGCATGGGGTAAAAGATAGTAAACGGTGAAACTTAATTAGAAGTATAGCTTGCTCCCGTTGGTGTTCAATTTTTAGTACCGAATTAGTTTCCATCCGGAAACGCCTGCATGTCATTCTGAGCGGAGCGAAGAATCTCCGTGGATGCAGTACCTATGAGATTCTTCGTCGCTTTGCTCCTCAGAATGACATCCATAAACGCGGTTGACTGATTTTATGCTCTATGTGCTATTTGTTATGCTTGTTTTGTGTTCTTCGTTTTTTTCGTGGTGGTATGATGAGCTAACTCTGTTTGGCTGCCAGTAATTCGCTGATGGCCTGCTTCACCTTGTCTGGCTCCAGTGTTGTTATACAAGGGAAGTCATTACAATCTTTACGTTTGATCCTGCAATCATCACACGGCTCCTGACCTCTCAGCACTACAGAATTAGGAGAAAGTGGTCTCCATCTCCTTTCATCCACCGGCCCAAAAAGAGCAACAATAGGCGTTCCCATGGCGGCTGCGAGGTGCATGGGACCGCTGTCATTGCCTAAGAAGAGGGAACTCATTTCAAAGAGGGCCATCAATTCACCGATGGATAAACTGCCCCCAAGATTGTATGCTTTGTGACGTATTAAGGACATTGTGGCATCAATCTTGTCCAGGTCTCGGTGAGCTCCGACAAAGATGACCTGGCAGCCTTGAGCGGATAGCCAGTCTGCAACCTCCGCGAAACCCTCTGTGGTCCACTGCTTGTGAATGTTGCCGGCACCGGTGTGGATGGAAATTATTGGTTCTTCAGAGCTTACTCCATGTTTCCTCAGAACAGAGCTAAGTGAGCTTCTCCTGCTCTCGGAACCGTGCAACCGGTAGTATGGGTCGTCTATGTTCGCTCCAAGAGCAATGGCAATCTCCATGTAACTGTGCACCTTATGCTTACCAACTGGGAGGTCGATTTTTCTATTATAAACATACGATCTTTTGGCAGAGGAGTTACTAAGACGATGTGTTGCACCTGATAAAAAACTCACCGCAGAAGAGGCACTTCCACCCTGTAAGTCGATGACAGCATCTGGGGATATACTTCTGATTTCATTGATGAATTTTAGATAAAGTACTGTCCTTCTCAACACATTACTTCCGTAGATCTCTCTTCTTGGGAAGGAGAAAAGTCCATCGAAGCCATCAATACTTTCCACAGCCTCTCGGTAGGCACCGTCCACCGCAAAATATACATTTTTTCCCCTAAAATACTTCTGTACGGCGACGATTGAAGAGAGAGAGACCACAAGGTTTCCCAAGTGTCTGTCCATCATTATAATAAGCACTGTGCGTATTTTGTCGTAGCTAGCAAACATTTTGTTTAGAGTACCGGATGAATATACGCTACCTTTTTGAATGGGTCTTGATCCAAGAAACAAGCAGTTCAGCGCTTCGCTGTACAAGGAGAATGGGTTTGAACGGAGATTCTCGTGCGGTTTTGATCCAAAGAATAACTGCAAGTACCCCGAAGATAATATTCGGCAGCCACAGACCGATGGCGGGTGGGTAGGGCCCGTCTTTTCCCAAGGCTTTGGCCGCAGAAACCATTCGTAGTGAGCTCAATAACGCTCCCCTGTTGCTCGAACCCATTGAAGACCTCTCAATACTGGAAAAACACCGG
>ENA-OVNL01000036-OVNL01000036.1-sediment-metagenome-genome-assembly--contig:-NODE-36-length-13138-cov-2.996631_pt1 | contig 13138 bp, 10 predicted proteins | sample MGYA00250099_ERZ650198 | MGnify/ENA primary metagenome ERZ650198 (study PRJEB26732, sample SAMN07278974) | sediment metagenome | biome: marsh; feature: saltmarsh; material: sediment | place: USA...
CGTAAATTTTATGAATCCAAATTGCAGAAGATATAACTGAAGGGTAGGTAGAATAATGGATATAAATCAAAAAAAAACAGGTAAAAGAAACAAAACCAGGTAATTGTGGGCGGTTAATTAGGATTGTTGATCTTAATAAGAAACAGGGATTCTGGATAACTGAACTCCCAACAGGACGATACGCCCTATCGGGAGTAAAATTGGGGCATTTTAAGATGTTTTTTCATGGTGGACCTCCTGGTTGGAGGTTAAGGAATGAAACGCTTTAGCCATATTAAACGACTTAAATGGAGAAAAGTCAATACAAATCGATTTCCCATTGAGCTTTTTAAGACAACAGGCAACCCTTTACGAGCAGACGGATCTCATTCCGCTATGATGATGGCCTCTCCAGCGCATTCGGCAGCTGCCTGCCTTACCACATCTTCAAGATGAGTTGGGACTTCATCAATAAGAACGTGTGAAACCAGTTTTTCTTCGTCGTACTGAAAGACTTCCGGGCACAGATCGTTGCAATTCCTGTCTCCCATGCACAAATCGTAGTCAATGCTTACCTTCATGAATAGCCTCCTTGTCTGGGTTCGACTTCATCTGTTTGTGAGGTTCTTCCGGATTTGCCCTCTACTCTTAACAATAGCGGTAGTGTGTAGCTATATCAAGCCTAAACTGTACAGGGATTTTTTTTAAAAAAAGGTAGGAATTAAGATATCACACTCGTGTTCAGAAACTCCAATACTCGGGCGAATACTCGTTCGGACACATCGCCCCGAAGGATGCCATGACGATTGGAGTTAAACATAATCAGCTCTTTTTCTTGGGAACCGAGCCCCTCATATATGCGTTTGCTGCCTTCGGGGTGTACCACCGGATCATCAGCTGATTGTACCAGTAAGGCCGGCACGTTCACTCGATCCAAACGCTTTGAAAGCTCGTCGGTAAGCTCCATCAATTCCTTTACGCCGCTGATGGGATTGCGAAAATAATTGATATGCGGATTTTCAGGCTCGTTGGGCACAAAATGCCTGCGGCCGTCGTCTTTGACCAGCTTGTCTGCCAGCTTATTCCAGAGAACCACAGCAGGAGCCAGTCTGGCCGACCTTCTCCTGAGCCTCATGGCGCAGTTGATGGCGAAAACCGCCCGTACTTTGTATAGCATGTTTGTGGTCGCAAGCAGGGCTAGGGCAGCCCCCACACTAAATCCACCCAGCACAACATCCTCGCAGCTATTCGCTAGGACCAAGTAGCCACGCTCCACCGACTGCAGCCAATCCTCCCAGGTTCTGAGGGCCAGATCTTCGGGGCTGGTTCCGTGACCCCGAAGGCGAGGGGTAAAAACTGTGTAACCATGCTGATGCAGGTAGGTGGCCAGAGGCCTAACCTCCTCCGGAGCCGCCATATATCCGTGCACAAGCAATACTCCAACTTTGGAACGAAATCTACGGTAAAAGGTGGGAGCACCGATGTGCTTGGGTTTTGATTCGTCTTGGCGGTAATAAGCCTTATAATCGTCGGCGAATTCCTGCTTCGCTATGCGAAGAAACTTTCGTCGTAGCCGCCAGCGCAGCAACCACTGAGGTTGCTCCGCAACTACCCGCAGTTTTCTTGTGAGTGGGCGGAGAAATTCCACCTCATTGAGAATAACCTGGTACGGATTATCTCTGCGGATAGTGTGGAAGTCGAAGAGTGGCTTAGTCCTCAGCATCTTCTTGTGAATGGTATTACCTTCCAGATGAATCACACCGCTTTTTTCTGCGACCGCTAGGAAATCTGCCAGTATTTGATGATATTGGCGGCATAAGCGCAGACATTGATCATGAAGCAGCCCCGAATGAAAGCGGATAGACTTTAGTTTGGTGACCATTTCGGTAGCCAGATAGAGTCTCTCTGCCAAGTCGAAAAACCCTAGACTGTTTCGCGGATAGTATTCCAGGATATAGGCGGTCAGATGATCATAATTGACCATAGTATTGTTATAAATTGAGGCCATGACCTTCCTGGTCAGATTGCTGGCAATTCGCCGCATCAAAGGCCTGGAAGGCAGCACGTCGTCGGGCAGGATGGGCTGTTGACTGACTATATCTTGCTTAATCTTGCGCTTATTGAGTAATGGACTGATGGCCAGGGGTTTACCAAAAGTGATATCGATGTCCACCCCCGAAAGCAGCATGGTCCCTTCGGTTTGCAGTTCTTCCACTATCCGCTCAGGAAGGTCTCTCACAACATAAGATGCGATTTTCTCAATGGCGTTTTGCTGTGAACGAATAGGGTAATAGGTTACATTCACCGGCACCAGGAAGGTCTCTTTCTCGCTCACTTGCTCCGGGGATGAGAGATCAAATATTTCCAATTGCTGCTGGAGCAAAGCTGGGTCTTTCTGCCGTAAGTGGCACAGCCGCCTACGGTAAAATTCAGTTCGCAGGGCCAGGGCTGCAGCGCCGGTGTGTGGCGGCCGTCGAGTACCTGTGGCGCTGTAAATAAGGAATTTACCGCTCTCGACGATCTTCTTATCCTTGATCATCGACCCTTCCGGAAAGATCAACCACGGGTGCTCACCCATCAATAAAGAGCGAATGATAATCTTGTCACGGTTAGGATCCTTGGTGGAAACCGCGCCCATACCATCCAAAAAATTCCCGAGAGCTCCGCTGAACAGACTGTGGTGGGCGAGGGACATTACCGGTCTGCCCGTGAGCCTGTAAATCTCGTAAGGAAGAACCAGAGTTTCCAAGCGGGTGAAATGATTTACCGCAAGAATAGACACCCCATCTGGGATATTTTCACCGCCATGAACCCGCACCGAGGCTTTAGACAACCGCTCTAATGCTTGTATCCCCAGCTTGCTGAGCGAGAAAACCAGACGGCTGATATCTGCCATAGTATCTCTCGTTTGCGTTCAACGATCCCAATGGTTAAGACGGCACATTCCGAATATATGTTCCCACAGCCTTGAACCAGGTGTATAGTATTTTGCACTATAAGCTGACCCTTTGCACGTTGCGTGCCTCGGGTGCTCCGTTTTATCAGGTATCGCGGCTGATATGCAATGAGATGATATATCACAGCACTGGAGGGAACTGAAAGGGTAGGAAGGAGCTAGTCGGTTTTACGGCTTATTTTCATTCCATAGAGCTTTGCAATCATCCCGTGCAAAACTTCACGGTCATCAGCGGACATCCTCGTGAACTGGACGCCTATTCCATAATGGGGGTCGCCCTCGCTGGATTTCAAGACCGTCGACCACACTACTTTGCCATTGAGATTCATCGTTTTGTACTCTGGCGCCCTGATCACTATGAGAAGGCCCTCTTCTAGTGGCGGCATGTCTCTGCAGGAGACAAGCGCACCTTTAGAGCTCACGTTTTCTATTTTCCCCTCGACCTGAGCTAGCGGCGATAATATTGTTACAGGCCATTTGACCGGGACTCTGGGAACGAAGCGTTTTTCCTGCTTAACCATCTGTGCGCCTCCCCTTTGTGAGATTTTCTCCGCACGTCAAGTCAAAAATGCAGGAAATATGCCATCAGTCTTACATTAGGGGTCGGCAGTGGATTCGAGAAATGGTAGTTGCGCTTGTACTATTTTTACTATTAATACTATATAAGTGTCATAAAGGAAGAGAAGAGTGCCGGCTAGAAAATATCAACCGCAGAACCGCAGAATATCGAAGAGAAAAACACGGGAGGAGAAAAATAAAGTTAAAATGAATTTCAAGTTTATTTAAAAAATACTGATATTATAATGGCTTGAAGCCTAATAGATAGGATGCGTCTATCCGTACATTACGATTGCGGGCGCTATTGTTAGAGCAGGTCACTTACACCCGTTCCACGTACTCGCCTGTGCGGGTATCTATCTTCACCGTCTCGCCTTCATTAATAAAGAGAGGAACCTGGATGACAAATCCTGTCTCTAGGGTGGCTGGCTTGGTGGCACCCGTAGCTGTGTCCCCCCGGACGCCGGGGTCTGTCTGTGCGATCTTTAACTCAACGAAGATAGGAAGCTCTATGCCGATTGGCTTGTTATTGAAAAAGAGCATCTTGACGTCGATATTTTCCTTGAGAAAATCTCTACTGTCACTTAAATGCTCCTGGTCGATAAAAATCTGCTCATAATTTTTGTTATCCATAAAGCAATAGCCTGCAGTATCCTGATAGAGGTACTGCATCTCGCGTTCCATTAGGTCAGGGCGATCGACCTTTTCGCCTGAGCGAAATGTTTTTTCCAGAACCTGACCGGTTTCCATATTCTTGAGACGGGTTCTGACAAAAGCACCGCCCTTACCCGGTTTGACATGAAGAAAATCAACCATGAGAAAAGGCTTGCCTTCCAATTCGATTTTTAAACCTTTGCGAAAATCAGTTGTGGAATACATAATCCCCTCGTCATCTACTCCCTAATAAGTTTGGAGTAATGGGCAAAACTCCCCACATAGTCCGTGCCTGCTGCTCTTGAATCTTCCTTAAAAGTAGTTTGAAGTGCTAGAGCTAAAGAGGGCCTACATTTTGATATGTTTTTTGATAAAGGCGGAAAGCTTCTCGGGGTCAAGGCTTGACTCCGTTGACGGTGGTGGTATGGATTCTGGGGCAGCCTTCTCCCGCAGCTTGCTCTGCCACGCCTCAAGTACTGAAAGCAGAGTGCGACCTTGCGGGGGGTAACCGATTCGCTTCTCCAATTCTGCCAGCCTCGCTTCAACCTCCTCAGTTTCAGGTGATGTTTCGAGAATTTTACGATACACCTCTATGGCCTTGTCCACATGGCCTTGCTGTTCGTAGAGTTCGGCCAGGGTAATAGTGTCCATCATCTCAGCATCTTCCGGCAGAGCCTCTTCGGCCGCCGATTCAGCCCCTGCTTCGGCCACCTCAGTTTCCTTCCCGGCTCCCGCAGAAGGATGGATTGCCTCGAAAAGCTTCTGGTAATGGAAAGCTTGTTCAGAATCACCCTTCCTGTGATACAATTCAGCCAGGTTTTGGTAAATTACCGTGTTAATCTCCAGCATCTCTTTTGCCTTCAGGAGTTCCGTTTCAGCTCGGTCCAACGCTCCAGTGCGAAGGTAGGACAATCCGAGAATCACCCTGGCCCGAAGATCATGCGGGCGGAGACGAAGCCCGTTCGTACAGATTTCGATGGCCTCCTCATACATTTCTCGCTCCCAAAGTGCCTCGGCAAGATAAACAAAAACTTGAGAGGAGGGATCCTTGCTCAGCATCTGCTGGTATACTTCAAGCTCGTCCATGGTCTGTTTCCTAAAGAGTGGGTGCTGGGATCTGTTGTTCTGTGGGTTGGGTCGCCGCTACTATAGTTGCTTTGCCTGACAAAAGCAATACTCACCTCGTACGGATTCTTCATGAGATATCCCGGCGAGGGCCAGAATTACTCTGTTATTTGCTGCGTACTTTGAATCTCAGTCACCAGTACTCCCAGGCGGTTTTTAGCAGCAGCCTGCCATTTATCAGGGATGTTTTCCCGTTCCATCTGGTTAAAGGTCAGTGGAAGTTTAATGGTTTCACTGCTGTTTCCCTGACGGTCCCGTACCAGAACCTCCATTGTGAATGTGTCCTGGGTAAGGCTCACCTCAGGAGGGGTTCTCAGGGCAACGTAGCCCGCAAATTCTTTTCTTTCTTTCCCCGTAAGCCTTGTATAGTCGGTAGCATAATAGCCAAAACCTGTCTGGAATAACATGGTGGCGATATCAACCATATCCCCACCTTTGTCTTTGGCCTCCAGGTATATTTTCCAGGTGGTTCCTGGACGGATAACCGCAGCTGCATAATAGTCAAGGAGCACCGGAGGTTGCCCTTGTTTTTCGAAGACCTCATCGTAATCTTGTATTCGCAAACTAGAGCAACTGCCCACGAGAAAAGTCAAGACGAGAACAAAATAGATCCTGAGTTGCATAGCGATTATTTCCAATAGGCAGCGGAGCTCTTCGACCCAAGGTCGGAGCTTCTGAAATCCCCAATCCCAAGCACCAAAGCGGGGCCCCGCCCGGAAGGCGGGGACTCCGAAGGAGATACTGGGAACCTACCCGTAAGGGTGGGAGTCCGCAGGACAAATATCAGGATATCGGGTATCTTTCCGATACCAAGTATCAGATTTAGAGTCTCTGTTTCTTTTTCCTGACACCAGAAACCTGACACCTGACACCTATTTTTTATGAATAATACTACAAAAAATCTTGCTTTGCTTGCGGAAATCATCAAAGTGATGAGAAAGGTGTCGAGTTTCGGGTGTCAGGTGTCAGGGAAGAAAAACAAAAAACTGAAACCTGAAACCTCTTCTGCCGGCAGAGCCATGCAAGGCTGACCTGGCCCGAAGGACGTGGTTTTCGATATTGAATGAAAAAGCCCCCACCAGAAGGAAGGTGGGGGCCAGGGCATTGGGTAGGGTATAGGCTAAATGACAAGGAGAAGCAAAAATCCCTACCAGCACTGTATGCTAGAACAAGAACCGTGCCATTTTAGTAAATTCGAATATTCTCTTTTGGTCTCAAATGCTTAACTGATAATGCGCGAACAAACTATAGAGAAGATGTGGGTAATAAAGGTTATAGGTGTGGGAAGAAATTACCATAATGTAAACCCTGGCTACTCTTCATCCGCGGTCTGGGCAAGCACTCAATCGATTTATCGTTTACCGTTTACCGCACGCTTTGCGCTACCTGTCCTGAGCGACACGACTTGAGCGACACGACCTGAGCGACACGACCTGAGCTCGTCGACAGGTCTCGTCGACAGGTCTTGTTGAAGGATGCGCTTGGCGCTTTGCCTACTGCGGGCAGTCCAGAGCCGGGTCCTTTGGGCCCGGATTCTTTATTTCTGCATCTGAATTTAGTTTGTCTGCGAGAGGAAATCAAGCAAAGAACTGACACCGCTTTTTGGGCGGCGGTTGCCATTCATGCCTAATGGTAGTTGATTCGTGCTTGCTTTGTAGTTGCGACGTCGGGTTGGGACTTGGTAATGGGTATTTCAACGAGGATTTATGCGGAGGTGGTGGCTCTCAATTGGTTGATGAAATTAGCGAACGCTATTGATGAAAAGTAGACTATCTTGGTTTGTGGTCCAAAGCAGATTTCATCACAATCGGCTACCTTATAACGCTCAAAGGGTTTTAGAACCTCGCCATTTAATAAGGTGCCGTTTTTGGAATCACAATCCACAAGGTAACAGACTGCCCTCGATGGATGTATGTATAGATATGCATGCTCTTTCGATATTGTGCTGTTGTAGAGAACGATGTCATTGGTTGAGGCGCGTCCGATGGTGATGGTATTTTTTGCCTTATCAGATTTCCTTTTTTTCACTTCTATTACACTTGACTCTAGAACGCTGGCAACCGAGAAGTCGCGTGTGATGGGTTGCATTGCATAGTCGTCATCCAGTGAGACCGTACTGAACTGAAAAACTACCTTGTTGTTCAGCACATTCTGTGATTTCTCAAGCAGAAATCCATGTGGGTTGGCTCGAATAAAATCAGCGAACTCTGATACCGAAGCGGTTTGGAGGTAATAGGAGATTTTGTGGTACCGGGATGCTCCTGCTATTTCAAGCTGGTCTATTTTCTCGAATTCCTGAAAATATCTACTGAATTCTAAAGCGATCCCTTCGTTTTGCTGGTCGACCCTTCTGACCTCGGCCTCTCCCCGGAGGCCAATGGTTTTGCCTCTATCTGTGAAGTCGGGTGGGAGCAAAAAGGTGATGACTGCCTGGTCTCCGGTCTGGAAGGGGCGCCAGTCTTCGACTTTGATATAAGCCCCTCCCTGGCTGATATTCTCTGTTACGCCCTGGGTTTCATAGTCACTTCTGGGGGTAAATATCTGGGTGATAAATTGACGATTAATCCGAACGTGTCTTCTCCGTTCATCACTTCCGGTCATGAGGTTGCCGTCTTCCCATGGTGCGTTGAATGGGTAGTGAGTTGACTGTGCCGGTCGGGTGCGCCTTTAGGTTAATCAAAAAAGCTGCAAATTTTATGCCCACTTACGTGGCAATGAGGTTGGTTGACACTCGTGGATCTACGCTCAGATTGCTCAGGCCTTTTCCGACTCCATTGCACACATTCATGTTCACCCTGACCAGTTGATATGCAGTTGTATTGAAAGGTTTCAGCTGTCAGGAAAGAAAACAAAGAAACTGAAACCTGAACACTGAAACCTGAAACCTTGAGATTGGGAATTTATTGACTATCGCTGAACATCCGATACCCGTCCTTGCCGCCAGCTTTCCCAGCGAATCTTCAGTCCCATCAAGAGATCCCACTCGATGGGCACGATGAAAAGGGTCAGGAAGGTAGCGGTGCAGAGACCGGTCACAAAGGTGGAGGCCATGCTGCCCCAGACCACTGAATAGCTGGGAAAACCGAGAGCCATGGGGGCAAGACCCAGAGAGGTGGTGAGTGTGGTGAGCAAGATAGGTCGAAGCCGGATGCGGATGCCCCGAGTAATGGCTTCCCGGCGTGACATGCCGCTGCGGTAGCTTCTGTTGATGAAATCTATGAGTACCAGTGCGTCGTTGACCACAACGCCGGTGACGCCCACAACAGCTATAAAACTGTTCACGGTGAAGAGGCCCTGGGTGACGAATTTACCGAAGACGACGCCGATCAGTGAGAACACCACAGCAGATATGATAATGAGGGGTTGAAGGTATGAGCGGAATTGGGTAGCCAGGATCAGATACATGATGAGCAAGGCAATGGAGAAAGCATAGGCCAGGGAAGTGTAGGAGCGTCGGGTGGATTCGAACTCACCCGAGAAACTTATCTCAGCTCCTGGATATTTCTCTTTTACCGCCTGATAGTAGAGCCGGATATCATTAATAACTGCGGGTGTTGATGTTGGTGCACCGGGTCTGATATTGGCGGTCAGAGTAATGGCACGTTTGGTCTGATAGCGGTCGAGTTTGTTTGGCTCAATATATGATTCTGTCGCGGTTAAGTCTCCCAATCGCAACGGTCCTGAAGGGTGTTGAAGTATGGGGATTGATAAAGCTGCTTCAGGGGCATCGAGGTATTTTTTATCTATCTTGAGTTTGAGGTCAATGTCATCGTCATGGGTGCGGAATTCGCCAACGAAACGGCCGTCGAGTACTGAAGCAGCAAGTCGAGAGACAGCAAGGGGTGTGAGCCCGTATTCAGCGGCGCGCTCCTTATTTACCCGGAACCTATAGACCCGGTTCGGCCTCCCGAGATTGTCACTCAAGTCAATCAGGTGGGGCGCGATCGTTTCGTTGCTTCTCAAAAAACCATAGACGTCCGTTGCCAGGTTGCTCACCATTTCAGGATCAGGGCCGACCACGCGTACGTTAATGTCCTTGCCCGTAGGCGGTCCGGCTTTTTCTGGCCGCACACGAATGGTCCAACCGTCTTGTGCAAAGCGAGCAAGTTGCTTTCGTACATAGTCCAGATGGACAATGGGATCGTTCTTGTGATTTTCAGGGAAGTTCCGCTCCCCTTTTCTGGGCATTTCCACATAGATATAACCGAGATTACTACCAAAGACTGGTTGGTAGTCTTCATTGACATAGAACCCTGCCATACCGGTGGCGGATCTTAGCTGGTCGGGCCTGCCGGGCAAAATAAACTCTGCGATTTCTTTGAGTTTTCGGTTTGTTGTCTCGATGGACGTTGCCACCGGGCCTTCCACTTCAATGTAGTAATAGGTGTACTCATCCGGGAAAAATTTGATTTTGATCAGAGGAATCTTCCCAGATATTGAAACAGCCATGATGAATATCGATGCCACAAAGGCCACTGCTACCAAGCCAAGACTCTTAAAGCGGTGGCGGAAACTGAAGTCGACGAGCTTGTTGGTTCCATTTAAAAGCAAGGACATGACCCAGCGTTCCTTGCTCGCTGCCTTGGGGTGAACGGCTTCTTCCTCCGCGGACCGCCACCCCGGCCAATCCACGAAATGCGACGGCAGAATGATGAGGCATTCGAACAGCGAGGCGACAATGGCGGCGGCAACCGCGATAGGGATTTGAGCAAAGAATTCTCCTGTGGACCCGGACATGATAAGCATGGGCAGGAAGGCTGCCACAGTGGTGGACGTTGCAGCGATGACAGGAGCTGCAACCTCTGATACCCCTTTGATTACAGCCTCCTCGAGTGGTTCGCCTTTTTGAAGGTGGCGATAAACATTTTCAACTACCACAATTGCATCGTCAACGATGATACCGCTTACCAAAACAAACGAAAACAGGGTAATTTCGTTCAAAGAACTGTCTAAGAGCCACATAATGATCATGGTTACCAAAAAGGAGAACGGGATGCCAACCATGGTGAGAATGGCGTTGCGCAGCCCCATGAAGAAGAAGATGAGGACACTAACCAGACAGATGCCAACGAGCAGATTCATGCCCAGCGTGGTAATCGAATCGTCTATATAGACACGTTGGTCCTGGGTCAGTACCAAGTGCACTTCTTCCTTTTCCAGTAGTGGTTCGAATCGAGCCGAAATCTCCTCAACCATCGGCATGATGTCAAGGGCATTTCCGTCCTCAGTTTTAATAATTCTCAAGGTGACGCAATCTTTGCCATTGACCGAGGTAATGACATACGGATCGCGATAAGACATGCGAGCGTATGACATTACATCTCCAACAGTTAAGAAGGAACCGTCGCTGTCTCGTCGAATGATAGTTTCCGCGATTTGTTGACGAGATCGGTAGCGTTCGTCCACAACGATGACGAACTCGCCACCATCGTTGGTGTAGTCGCCGGCCGGCAGGGAGATATTCGCCTCGCTGAGTGCCGTCGCCACCTCGTCGAACGTGATCCCGTACTTGTCCAGGAGCCCTGGATTCAAATAGACGTGGAACTCCCTGATATATTCTCCGTTTAACTGCACTTCTTTGACGCCGGGTATCTGGCGCAGATGCAGCTTCATCTCTTCTGCCATCAGCGAAAGGGCGCGGTTGGTACGATCTCCGATAAGATTGACCGATGCTACGGGGAGCCATTCACTGACTCTGATCTCGGTAAAACGTGGCGGATCAATACCTGGGGGCAACTCGTTCATGATGCTGAGGACTTTGAGGCGCAGTTCCTCATACAGTTTGTCATAGTCTGTGTCGTCGATGAATTTCACCATTATCACCGATCGTTCCCGGTAGGAGGTGGACCGAATGAACTCCACAGACTCCAGGTCATCCAGGGCATCTTCGATTTCATCGGTGATAAGGGATTCCACATCTTCTGGAGAAGCGCCCGGCAGTACGGTATTTATCTGCACTTTGCCCATCTGGACATCTGGATAGCGTTCAACAGGCAGATCAAAAAGGGAGAACAGGCCGACGGCCATGGCCAGCAGGAAGAGCAAGTTGACCAGGACTGTCTGTCGCAGGAGGTAACGAAAGAAAGGTTTCATGATGTGCTATTAGGGCTTGACCCTGAATTTGTCTCCGGGATTCAATTTCGCAGCGCGGACTCGGTAGGTGTTATCCGGCCCATCACCGAGAAACAGCACTCGGATTTTCTCACCATTGGCCCGAGTGAGCCAGAATTCCTCATAGCGTTCTACGACTGCCTCAGCAGGAATGAGAACCGCTCCCGACGGATCGGGCATTTCGAGAGTGAGCTCTGCCCTCAACCCACCTCGGTTTTCGGCAAGGGTTTGGGTTACAGCAAGCTCTACGTTTATTTTGCGCGTTTCAGGATCGAAGGCCGGAGAAATGCGGGCCACAGAGGCTTTGGCGGAGTTAGTGTGTTGGCCCTCGCCAGGCAAAAACAATTCGACTGGTTCTTTGAGTGTTTTGAGCGTACGGTATTCCTCGGGCGACAGGGCGAACGGGACGAGCAGAGTGCGAAAATCACCTGCTTTGCCAAGATTCTTGCCCACTGATACCCATTCGCCCGGCTCCACGTCACGCTGGATAATGGACCAGCCCTGAGGAATTGTAATGTGGTGACGACTGCGCCGCTCTCTGAGTTCGCTTTCCTGAACTTTAAGCGTCTTGATTTGAAATTCAGCCTGGTCCAGTTTATTCTGAATCTCGTCTAGTCTTGACTGGGCAGCGGTCTCACGCTCTACCAGCTTCTCAAAGCGACCGACTTCCTTGGCGTGAAAAGCGATCATGTTTGCTAATCTCTCTTGATCCACCTGGTTCTTTTTCAGGGCGAGATCAATGAAGGTTGTGTCCAAAACAGCAAACAATCCGTCTTTTCCTATCTGATCACCCACGTCAGCGGTGACTTTAACGCAACGTCCGGCCTCCTCACTGACGATGTCCATTACGTATCTCGCCCTGGTGTAACCGGTAAGTGTGACCGCCCGCGTGGCGGGTTCGGCGACAACAAGGTCTCCTTGTGCCGATGGCGGCACAAGTTCGCTGCCCAACGGTTCAACCGACTGGAGGAAAATGATGACAGCAACTGAAAATACAATTATCTTGCTTAGAGCAGTGGTCCTCATCACCAGTCCTTTTAGGAAGACTTACCTCATTCGCCCCTCTTCCGCAGACTAAAAGCAAACGCTTGGTCAATAACCTTATTCAAGCTCTCTTCAGGAAGAAAGCGAAGCCGCCCCTTAATCAGTAGTGAGGCAAGCCCATGCAGCGTGGCCCAAAGAGCAATTGCTGTGGTTTCCGCTTCAGCAGGCGAAAAGATGCCGGCATCTAAACAGGCTTTGACGTTTTTGGCGAATCCTCGGAACGCTTTCAAGGGCGCAGCCTCTTCATCAGGACCAGAGTCCATGAGAACTTCTGTGGTAGCGAACATCAGTTCGTAGACCTCGGGATTCTCCAGGGCGAAGGCAAGGTAATAGCGGCCTCCAGCTGACAATCTTTCCAGGGGGTCGGCTATTTTCTCCAAGGCATCTTGGTGCGCCAGGAGGCGTTCGAAGCCCTGGTAGCAAAGCTGCAGCATGATGTCATTTTTGTTTTGGAAATAAAGGTAGATAGTGCCAGGGCTGTATTCGATTTTCGCCGCTATGCTACGCATGGTGACATTATCGTAGCCGCCCGTGACAAACAACTGCATTGCAGCCTCGAGGATGCGACTTCGCATCTTGGCTGCATCGCGTTTTTTGCGTTCACTGATACCCATACCTTTATAATTTACTGAACATTGATCATTTTGTCAACAATGTTCAGTAAAATACTGAAAATGCTCCAGCTCGCCCTGTAGAATTCCGCTACGCGGA
>ENA-OVNL01000037-OVNL01000037.1-sediment-metagenome-genome-assembly--contig:-NODE-37-length-13111-cov-2.590839_pt1 | contig 13111 bp, 11 predicted proteins | sample MGYA00250099_ERZ650198 | MGnify/ENA primary metagenome ERZ650198 (study PRJEB26732, sample SAMN07278974) | sediment metagenome | biome: marsh; feature: saltmarsh; material: sediment | place: USA...
GTGCTTGGGATTTAGGATTGCGGGTTGCGGATTGATTGGCGCAGAGCGCAGAGCGAAAAGGCATATTTGAATTCACCCTATGCCCTATGCTCTATGCTAATCTCCTGACTCCTGGATTCTTTGGTTTTTTACTGCTCACTGCGCAAAGCGCCCTGAGCCTGTCGAAGGGCTTACCGCTCACCAAAATGGAAACAAAATGGACGAAGCGAAGAGTAAATACCTCATACTGGTTGGCGATGGAATGGCCGATGAGCCTCTGGAGGAACTTGACGGTAAGACACCCCTGGAGGCGGCTCATACTCCCCACATGGACCAACTGGCAGCCAGGGGTCTTTTGGGACTTACGGAGACTATTGGCTTGCATCAGGAACCCGGGAGTGACGTGGCGAACATGGCAATCTTGGGTTATGATCCTGATCGTTTCCATTCAGGGCGTGCTCCATTGGAAGCAGCCAGTATGGGGGTAAAACTTGCCCCTGGCGAGGTGGCCTTCAGGTGCAATCTGGTCAGCGTGGAAACCGGTGCTGACGGTGAACTCGTACTGGCAGATTACTCAGCGGGCCATATTTCAAGTGAGCATGGCCGGGTACTCATCACTGCCCTGCAGGAAAACCTTGGCAACGAGTCATTTCATTTCTACCCGGGGGTAAGCTATCGTCACCTCCTGGTCTGGCGAGGCGGGAGGTCTGATCTAAACATTACTCCACCCCATGATGTTACGGGTCAGCCGGTGGCTGAGTACTGGCAAGCATATGATGAGGTGTCTGAGCTGAGATCCTTGATGGAAGCAGCGAGACGGGTCCTTTTAGAGCACGAGCTGAACCGGCAGTTGGCCGCAGAGGGAAAGCGGACCGGCAATGCAATCTGGCTGTGGGGTCAGGGGGTTGCTCCCAGGATGCCTAGCCTCAATGATCAGTTTGACATTAACGGAGTAGTGATTTCCGCAGTTGACCTCCTCAAGGGATTAGGTATTTGTGCCGGTCTGGAAGCGGTGGATGTGCCCGGAGCCACCGGATATCTGGATACCAATTACGATGGCAAGGTCGCTGCCGCTCTGGGGTCTTTACGGGATAAAGATTTCGTCTATCTCCATGTAGAGGCCCCCGACGAGGCATCTCATGAGGGGAACCTGGAACTCAAGATCGAGGCAATCGAGGCTTTTGATTCCAGGGTAGTTGGGCCGATAGTGGACAGGTGCAGTGATAGAGGCAGAGTGCGGGTGATGATTATTACCGACCATCTTACCCCCATACGAACGCGCACCCACGCGAGAGGATTTGTCCCCTTTGCGGTCTGTGATCTGCCAGCGAGTGGTAGCGAATCACAAAGAGGGTTTTCAGAGCGCAATGCAGCAAGGACTGGTGTGGTTGTCCGGCCCGGTTACAAACTCATGGAAAAGTTCGTTAAGGGTCGGTTGGCGCAATAAGCAATATCCGGCGAGGAAGGCGAGAAAGGACTCTTAGGTTATTGGTGATGGGTAATGGGTTATGGGCAACAACCTATCACCTATAACCCATGACCTATAACCTGGAAAAAAGGATTTCAACGACTTCAACGGTTTTTACAAATGAACAAAATGACTGAACCGTTTCGTGCAGAGCAGCGGGTTCTTTACGGCGACACGGACTCCATGGGGGTAGCCTATTACGCCAATTATTTGAGGTGGTTTGAAATCGGTCGTACAGAGCTCTTCCGGCGGGTGGGAAGTACATATCGATCGTTGGAAGAGCAGGGTTGTTACCTGCCTGTTTATGAGGCCTACTGTCGTTACCACACTCCTGCCCGCTACGACGATATCATTCTCATCGAAACCACCTTTTCTTTTGCTGGAAAAGCACGACTGCGTTTCGACTATGTGCTCCTGCACAAGGACAACGGGATCGTTCTGGCTGAAGGATATACTGTGCATGTCTGTACTGATAAGGATGGAAAAGTACTCAAACCCCCAGTTGAGTTAAAGCAACTTCTTAAGGAAATGGAAGAAATGTAGGGAATACAAGTAATAGGTTATAGGTGATGGGTGATAGGTTATGGGATTTAAGCATTCCTCTGGCTCCTCACCGATAACCTCTTACCTCTTACCTGGAAAAACGGAGTATGCCAGAGCGATGTTAATCATTCCAGCCATTGATTTGAAGGAAGGGAAATGTGTGCGGTTGGAGCGGGGAGAAATGTCAACCGCAACCATTTATTCGGAAGACCCTGCAGCTACAGCCAAACGGTGGGAGGCTGAAGGGGCTCAATTGCTGCACGTGGTGGACCTGGACGGTGCATTTGCCAAGGAACCCAAGAACCTTGAGGCTGTCGCTGCCATCGTTCAAGCGGTGGACATTCCAGTTCAATTGGGAGGAGGGGTACGCACGGTGGAGACTCTCTCCGCCTATTTTAATCTTGGGGTTGAGCGCGTGGTGCTCGGAAGTGCCGCTCACAGTAATCCTGAATTGTTAGAGCAGGCTTGTGAGAGATTTCCAAGGAAGGTGGTCCTCGGGATAGACAGCCGAAAGGGCAGGGTTGCCGTTGAGGGCTGGAGTAAGACCACTGAGATGAGTGCAGGGGAGCTGGCGGCCAGATCTGAAAATCTGGCTTTGGCCGCTATTGTCTACACTGATATCTCGAGGGACGGCATGCAGACCGGTCCAAACATTGAAGCAACCCGGCAGTTGGCCCGGTCAGTGAGTATTCCTATCATTGCCTCAGGAGGTGTAGGCAGTCTTGATCACATCAGGGCACTGCTGCCGCTTGAACGAGATGGGGTGGTGGGGGTGATCGCCGGTCGGGCTTTGTATGCCGGGAGCGTGGATTTAAGCGAAGCAATCGCGTTGGCACAAGGCAAAGCGCAAGAAGCATAGCACAAAGAGCAAAGCGCATAGCGTGAATGGTAATAGGTTGACCATAGCAGATGTGACGCTTTGCGCCATGCGCTCTGCACTTAGCGATACTCTGACTTATACGTTGACAATTTCTGAAGAAAAGGTAAAATAATAAGTTTAAGTACGTAGTTTCACAGCCATGGATGGCTAGATTTTTTAAAGGGGGGATGGCTTGATGCCATTTTGGTCTGTCTGCAGAAGATTTCCAGCCGATAGAACGCCCACCCATACCCAGGTGAAGGGGGGGTCGGGCAATGCCGAATGTGGTGGTCAAATCGAGAGAATCGTTTGAAGCTGCTCTCAGACGTTTTAAAAAAGAATGTCAAAAAGAGGGCATCCTTGCCGAGGTCCGCAAGAGAAAACATTACGAGAAACCCAGTGTTAGGAAGAAAAGAAAGGCACTGGCTGCTAAGAAGCGGGCGATGAAGAGGATGCGTAAGTTGGGACAAAGACGATGAGCCTGCAGGAGCAAATTAGTGCGGCTTTAAAGGATGCCATGCGGGCGAGGGATGAGGCCAAAATGATCACCCTGCGCCTTGTGCTTGCTGCCATCAAGAAGCGGGAAAAAGAGGCTCGCAGCCTCCTTGAGGATCAAGAGGTGATCTCGGTTATTACCACCCAGATCAAACAGAGGCGAGAATCCATAGAGCAGTATCGCAAAGCCGGCAGGGAGGATTTAGCCCAAAGGGAAGAGAACGAATTACAGATATTGCAAGGTTATATGCCGGAGCAGGTCTCCGAAGAAGAAATATCAAACACACTTGACGAGATTATCGCCGAGGTAGGCGCTGCCAGCATGAAGGACATGGGGAAAGTAATGAAGGCAGCCATGGCCAAGCTGGCGGGCAGGGCTGAGGGCGGGGCGATAAATGCAATGGTCAAGGCAAAACTTTCGGGCTGACTCAGGTTTTTTGGGCAAACATTGGAGAGCAGCGGCTTCCGGGGGCACATTTTCACACATTACCGATGGTGTGAGGGTAGGAGTCGTTGGAGTGCCAGCAGCGGTGGTGAATAGCACCTTCGGTCGCCAAAGTCCTCATTTTTAACTGCACCTCCTTTCCAGGAGGCAGGCTTGCGAGTATTCTTCGATTTCTCAGCAAAAAGCAATTCTCAGTTTGCTTCTCCTTCAAAGGTGAGAGAACCCTGCCTTCGGTCTCTCCCCGGCATGGAGTGATATGGATCACCAGTCTCTTCGTGTCCTTGAATTTCCGCATGTTCAGAGCTTTCTGTACTCACTCGCTTTCACTGACCCGGGACGGCAAGCAACGACACAGGTCCGTCCCAACGCTGACCGAGAGCAAATCCAGCTTTGGCTTGATCAGGTTAGCGAACTCAAGGAATACCTGCAGATAGGCAATTCACTCCCTCTTGGTGGTATCCATGAACTTGAGCCGACTATCGCTAGACTCAGGAGCACCGGGGAAGTTTTGTCACCGGCCGGGCTTCTTGATGTAGCAGAGACCGCAAAAGCGGTTCGAACCCTCCAGCAGTTGGTGAGCAGTTGCCAACCACGATACAGCAAACTGGCGGAATTGTTGGACAATCTTCAGCCACTGTCGAAGTTAGAAAAGAAGATTGGCCGCGCCATTGACCAGCGGGGCCATATAAAAGATGGAGCAAGTCCAGAGCTTTCGCGGGTGAGAAAAGAAATTGGTGAGCTGCGCCAAAGGCTCCACGCGGAACTCACTGAAGTTCTTGAGAGACAGGCTTCCCAGAAAACGCTCCGGGAAAAACTGATCACCGTCCGTAACGATAGGTTGGTAATCCCTCTTCGAAGTGACGCCAAAGGGGCACTGGAAGGTATAGTTCACGATACCTCCCACAGTGGTGCCACCTGCTTCGTGGAACCATTGTCTGCTGTTCCTCTGAACAATCGGCTGAGACAGGGCCGTAGCCGAGAAAGAGAGGAAGAGGCTCGCATTCTCCGAGAATTAACCGATGAGGTGCTAACTGCAGCGGAGGTGCTTGTTCATAACGAGCACTGGCTGGGGGTTATTGACTGTGTGCACGCCAAGGTCCGATTGAGTTCTCTTCTCCTTGCCCGGGCACCTCAGCTGAATGACGGCACAAGGATGCGGCTACAACAGGCCCGCCATCCTATTCTAGCATTACAGGAGCAGGCACAGAAGACGTCTACTCTACCGCCCGAACTGGCTGAGATGGTGTTGGGGGCTGAACTTACAGAAAATCGAAAATCTGATCACATCGAAGTTGTGCCCATTGATCTGTATCTCGATGAAGAGAAGAAGACCTTGATCATCAGCGGTGCCAACACCGGTGGCAAGACGGTGTCTCTCAAGACTTTGGGTCTTCTGGGAGCCATGGTCCAGGCAGGACTGCACGTCCCGGTTGCTGATGGCAGCGAATGGCCGGTGCTGACGGGCATATTTGCCGAGATAGGTGACGAACAGGATGTGAGGGCTCACCTGAGCACATTCTCGGCTCGAGTCCAGAGATTGGTGCACATGCTGAAGCAGGTGGACAACCGATCCCTTGTCTTGCTGGACGAAATCGGCACCGGCACCGATCCAGCAGAGGGCGTTGCTATGGCCCTGGCTGTACTGGACCAATTCCGTAGCCGCGGCGCTTTTATGGCTGTAACCACGCACTACCACCTGATCAAGGCTTACGGCATGCTGCATCAGGGGGTGGAGAATGTGTCGGTAACTTTTGATGAAGAGAACAGCCGACCTACGTATCAGTTGCGTTATGGTCGACCCGGCACCAGCAACGCCTTTGAAATCGCCGCCGACCTTGGCATGCCACCGGAGATTATCGAAGAGGCAAGGGGCCATCTGGATCCTGCCGAAGGCCAGACCATAGACCTTATTAAGCAACTGACTGAAGCCTGGGACAGAGCCAAGTATGAAGAAGAAAAGCTTTTACTCCAGCAACAGCGGTTGGAATTGGCTAAAGCGAGTTTGGCCCGGCAACGTGAAGGCTTTGTCCAATCTCGAGAAGAGATTCTCAGCAAACTGAGACAGCAAAGCGAGAACATGCTCACTGAGGCTGAAAAAGAGCTGAAATCGGCAATAGCCAGCTTACAGCAGGGCGGAATGCGTAGGGCGATGGCAGTCCGAAAAAAGGTCAGAGAGATAAGGCAGGAGCTTAGCTCTGCACTGGAGTCGCAAGACAAGCGCGAGGACCAAGGAGTGATGCCCTCTGCGGAAGGGCAGTCAGTGCGTTTGCGAACCGTGGGTGGCAGGGGTACCTTGCTCAAGATCAAAGACCAGGGCCGCCGTGCAGAGGTGCAAATGGGTCCAAAGCGGGTGGAAGTTGACATGGAATCCCTGGAACTCCTTCCAGACGAAAAGAGTACGAGCGCTCAAACGCATCGATCCAACACCATTCGGGTTTTTCGCGAGGAGCCTGAAACTTGCGAGCAGCGGCTGCATTTAGTCGGTCTTAGGGTTGAGGAGGCAATCCCGTTACTGGACAAAACACTTGATCGGGCGATTCTGGATGGGTACAACCAGATCCATGTTGTGCATGGACACGGCACCGGGAGACTTCGCCAGGCAGTGCAGGAATTCCTTACTGGGCATGCTATCGTCAAGGGATTTCGCGCCGAGAAACAGGGTGCAGGTGGCACCGGAGTTACGGTTGTGGAACTGAAAGACTGAGCCCAGTTCGCTCCGCGCCCTGCGCAGCTGGCAGCTAGCAGCAGGCAGGTAAAAGCGGGATTTTGAGAGTTCGAAAAGAAGAGTTAAAATACCAAAAATAAACAGAAAATTTACTATTACCTATAAATTACTTCAAATTAAGAACTTTATGTGGGAAGCTGGAACTTTGAACTCCTTAGAACTGTCTTCTTTAGTGGGTAGTGCTTACTGCTCACTGCGCGGAGCGCCCTAAGCCTGTCGAAGGGCTCATTGCATACCGCTTACTCTAGTCGCCATGGAGGGCGATGAATGGGTCGGATCAACCGCGAGATAATCGAAGAAGTTCGAGCCGCAGCAAATATAGTTGATGTCGTAGGCTCCTATGTCTCCCTCCGGAAGCGAGGGAAGAATTATCTGGGACTCTGTCCTTTTCATGGCGAAAAAGAGCCCTCATTTACGGTTAGTGATGAAAAACAGATTTTTCACTGCTTTGGCTGTGGGGCCAGTGGTAGCGTTTTCGATTTCCTCATGCGATCGCGCAACCTCTCTTTTGCTGAAGCGGTAAAAGAATTGGCCAATCGCTACTCAATTCCTCTGCCGCAGCGACGGGAGACAGGGCGAGAAAAAAAGATGCGTGAGCTGGCCGAGCGCTTACGTCATATTAATGAGCTCGCTGCTACTTATTTCAACCAGGTCTTGCTTGACGAGAATACTGGGGGGATGGCGTTGGCATATCTCCAGAATCGAGGCATGGGTCCGGAGGTTATCCAGGATTTCCAGCTAGGCTATGCGCCACAGAGTTGGGATGGGTTGAAACGTCATCTGCTCAGCAGGAAAGTGGAACTGAAAACAGCGGTTCAGGCCGGGTTACTGGTGAAAAAGTCCGAGAGTGACTGTTACGACCGATTTCGGCATCGATTGATGTTTCCCATCAAAGACATGCGCGGGCGTACCATTGCTTTTGGCGGCCGAGCTTTAGATGAAGAAAACCCACCCAAGTACCTCAACAGCCCTGAAACGCCCATATTTCACAAAGGACGAACTCTCTACGGTCTGGCCACGGCGAGGGAGGCGTGCCGGCGACAGAAAGAGGCTTTGGTGGTCGAGGGCTACTTTGATCTTCTGGCCCTCTACAATCAGGGATTCCAACAGGTGGTCGCGCCTTTGGGTACGGCACTTACCCTGCATCATGTCCGGCTGTTGAGCCGGCTGGCACCGCAGGCGGTGTTGGTTTTTGATGGAGATCAGCCGGGTATGAGGGCGGCCATGCGCAGTCTGGAGCTGTTTCTGAGAGAAAAATTGCCTGCTCGCCTTCTGGCCTTGCCTGAGGGGATGGATCCCGACGATTTTTTGGTCCAGAAGGGGAGGGAGCCCTTTGCCTCACTGCTGAAAGGGGCTCGGCCCCTCATGGAAATTTTTATTGAACAGTCCCTTGCCGAATATGACGGCTCGGTGGAGGGCAGGCTCAAGGTTGTCCGCCAGGTGATTCCCATGCTGAAGTTACTGGACTCGCGTGTAACCCAGGAGGGCTACTTGCGACTGCTGGACCAAAGGCTTGGGGTGAGTGAAGAAGTGCTGTGGGCTGAATTAGACATGGACCGAACATCCAGGGTGGTGAGCGCACGGAGACCGAAGCCGGACCGGAGCACACGGATTCCCGCCTGGGAGGAAGAAATCGTCCGTATTTTAGTTCATTATCCCAACTGGATCCCGCTGCTTGAACAAAGCTCCGCTTTGGATGATTTTCAAGTAAATCCCTGGGTTGAGATTGCAGGACTTCTTACAAAACACTATCAGGAGGGTGGAAACCTGGCCCTAAGTGGGTTATTAATGGACCTGGAAGACGAGGATCTCAGAAATGTGATAAGCGGATGGTCACTGGAGTCGAGCCCCTGGCGAGAGGAAGAGGCCCATGCTCGTCTGCGGGACTATCTTGAAGGTATCGGTTCCAAAAGACGGCAATTGCAGCATGAGCTGAAACGGCTCAGGGAGGAAATCCGAGCTGCCGAGCGTAGCCAGGACCAGACTCGCGTTGCGGAACTTCTGGCGGAGTTGCAGGCTAAAAAGGCAGCCTTGTTGGCTAAAGAGTCCAATGATAAAGCGAACCTTTCCAAGGGGGAGATGGTTTGATGGCTAAGAAAAGAAGGATGGAAGATTTAAGGCGGCTTATCTCGATCGGCAAGGAGAAGGGATACCTTACCTATGACGAGGTGAATAATGCCCTGCCTGACGAGATCGTATCCTCGGAGAAGATCGACGACATGATGATGATCTTCGATGAGATGGACATTGATGTCGTCGATTCCTCTCAAGAGGCGAAGATCCTCAAGGATAAGATCGACAAAGATGGCGAGGACGCCGACAAGGGAGATCAAGCCCTGGCATTGGAGGAGGATACCGGGGGCAGGGTGACTGACCCGGTCAAAATGTATCTTCGGGAGATGGGCATGGTCTGTCTCTTGACCAGAGAGGGAGAGGTAGAGATAGCCAAGCGGATCGAAAGGGGCGAGGAGGAAGTGATTGACGCCATTATTGCCACTCCGATTGGTGTTCGCAAGATTCTTGAGTTGCGTGAGAAGATCGCTCTGGACAAACTGAGGGTCCGTGATGTCCTAAAAAATCTGGATGAGGATTTTGAAGAATATACCAGCGAGGAGGAAGACAAGGAGAAGGAAAAGTTGCTTGAGTTACTGGACGAAGTTCAGCAACTGTATGAAGAAAATCTCAAGATGGAGGAATTCATCCTGACAAGCAGAGCCGAAAGCAAATCACAGGAAGCAGATGAGGAAGCCCTGCGGGTCAGCAAGGAACGCATCGCCGAGTTGCTCAAGAACCTGCGTTTGGAGAAGCGGCAGGTGGACAGGATAGTGAGGAAGCTACGGAGTTGTGTGGAAAGAGTGGAGAAAAGCGAGCGGGAGATCGAACACTGCATGATCCGCACCGGTAAGCCAGTTCAAGAACTTCGACGGTTGTTCCGACATGTAAAGAGCAATCCTGATTCATTGGATCAAATCGCCAAGGATCTTGGCCATAAGCCAGATGAATTCTTAGAGATGGAAAAAACCATCAAGAACGGCCGGCGGCGGATCAGGCGGATTGGTCAGGAAGCCAAGATGGATGTCCCCAGTTTGAAAGAGATTGTGGGTCAAGTGAACGCGGGTGAGTTAAAAGCCAAAGAGGCTAAAAGGGAGCTGGTGGAGGCCAACCTGCGTTTGGTGGTAAGCATAGCAAAAAAATATACCAACAGAGGGCTACAGTTCCTTGACCTGATTCAGGAGGGAAACATCGGCCTGATGAAAGCAGTGGACAAGTTTGAGTATCAGAGGGGCTACAAGTTCAGTACTTACGCCACCTGGTGGATCCGCCAGGCGATTACCAGAGCCATTGCCGACCAGGCCAGAACCATTCGCATTCCTGTGCATATGATTGAGACCATTAATAAGCTCATTCGGACATCGCGATACCTTGTTCAGGAATTGGGAAGGGAGCCAACACCTGAAGAGATAGCTGATAAGATGGAATTTCCCCTGGAGAAAGTGAGGAAGGTTCTAAAGATCGCCAAAGAGCCCATCTCGCTGGAAACTCCCATCGGGGAGGAGGAAGACAGTCATCTAGGTGATTTCATAGAAGATAAAAAAGTGACATCTCCGGTGGATGCGGTAATCAATCTGAACCTCTCTGAGCAGACGCGCAAAGTGCTTTCCACCCTGACCCCCCGAGAGGAAAAGGTGCTGCGCATGAGGTTCGGCATCGGGGAGAAGGCGGATCATACTCTTGAGGAGGTGGGCCAAGATTTTCTGGTAACCAGGGAGCGCATCCGGCAGATCGAAGCCAAGGCCCTGAGAAAGCTTCGACACCCCAGTCGGCGCAAGAAACTCAAGAGTTTTATTGATAGCTGATGACCATATTGGAGCAGGAAGAAAGGGAGCAAAGCCGGGCGGCGGAGAGACAACAAGCGCAGGGATATTTCCCTTGACAAAGAAGATTGCGGCCAATATATAAACAAAATTCCCGGCGATAAACAGTGTTGAACAGTGTTGTAATCATTATCCCGGCGGAGGAGGCAAAGGGCCCATAGCTCAGTTGGCAGAGCCACCGGCTCATAACCGGTCGGTCCCTGGTTCGAATCCAGGTGGGCCCACCAATTACTGCGTATGAAGATTGGAGTCAAACCAGAACATGAATGTTTTCGACCCGTTGAGAGGAAGATATGGCTTCTCGGCGGGGAACAGGGATCGGTCCCGCAAGCTGAGGCCGAAATTCCGAGAGACCTCGGAACAAAGGGTGCGCCACACAGGCTGCACCCTTTTTTTGTGCCAAAGGTGGGCCACGTTCTATAGTTTTGTCAAGATCAAGGTTGCTTGATCTAAAAAAATCATAGAGTACCGGAGGAATTTGGTTTCGGATTTCGGATTTAAAATAACAACGTGCAAATGAAAAAATCTTTTGTAATTCCGTAGTCCTAAATCCGAAATGTAAAGGGAGGAATACCTTGCAAGAACCGTTACAATTACTCATTGAGCTTCAGGAAATCGAAAGAAAAATCAAAATTCTTGCCGAGGACAAAGCTCGCGCTCCCAAGGAGATCGCCGCGCTGGAAGAGAAAAAAAGGGAGGCTGAGACCAGGCTGGATGAGAAGAAGGTGGTACTGGAATCTGCGAAGAAATCGCGGCGGGATCTGGAACGAGAGGTGGAGGACCTAGAGGGGCGAAAAGCCAAAAGCAAGCAGAAGCTTTTGGAGGTCAAGAGCAACAAGGAGTATCAAGCCACCTTGAAAGAGATCGACGACATTGGAGAGCTTGTTCGAGGGCGTGAAGACAAGATCATCGAGCAAATGGAGAGCGCCGATGCTCTGGATAGTCAGATCCGGGAGCACAAGCTGTTGGTGGCCGAGGCCATAAAGAAGCTGGAAGAGGAGGGCGCCCAGCTTGAAAAGGAGGCGAAGAAGGCAGATTCGCTGATGCTGATTCTTGAAGAACAGAAGGAGCAACTCAAACCGAAGATTCCTTCAGATTTGCTGAAAAAGTACCAATTTCTGAGAGATAAGAGAGCTGGTGTGGCGTTAGCCCCGGTGCAAAGTGGCACCTGCGGGGTTTGCCACATGAGCTTGCCTCCGCAGCTTTTTATCGATTTACAAAGAAATGAAACGATGATGAACTGCCCCAATTGCCTGCGGATAATTTATTGGACAGGTCACGAGGCATATAAGCAGTCGTCTCAGCCGGAGTAGCGAATGGGTTCAAAAAACGCACTCGATCGCCAGCGGTTCATTCGAGTTCTGGAGCTGCTGGGTGAGCGTTTACCCACTGAGTTCCTGCGAGTGGAATTTCCCGATCTTACCAGGAAAGATGTGCGGCGCTTCTTCCAGGCTGTCGCTGAACACATACGTTGCTGTGATGAATGGGCTGACTCTGGGGCCGATGGCCAGGAAGTGGAGCCTAGCAGGCGAATGATGAGAGTTTCTCTTTATTGCGATGGAGCGTCAAGGGGCAATCCGGGTCCCTCAGGGGCAGGAGTGGTCCTTCTGGATGAGAAGGGTGAACAGATTTTTGAATTAAGTCGTTATCTCGACAAGGGCACGAATAACGAAGCTGAATACCGGGCCCTTGTAAGAGGATTGGAGGCTGCGGCAGACCTGGATGTCAAGCGGATTGAGATATTTTTGGACTCTGAACTAGTGGTGAGACAATTAAGCGGAAAGTATAAGGTACGCAATGCTCGACTGCGGTCATTGTTTGACCAAGCCGTGTCAATATTGCAGCAGTTTGACGATTATGCTATTTTTCATGTGGGCCGTGAACTGAATCAGCAGGCTGATCGGTTGGCCAATGAGGCCATAGATCGTGGTCTGCAGGGGGGAGATAGAGAGACATATCGCTTGGCGCGATGAGAATAGAGTAGGTCAAATGATCGCTGCTTCGTGCTTGCCGTTTTTCGGCGGCCGGGGGAGAGGAAAGTCCGAGCTCCATAGGGCAAGGTGCTGGGTAACTCCCAGTCCCAGTGATGGGAAGGAAAGTGCCACAGAAAACAGACCGCCTCGGGGAACGTTTGTTTTCCGGGGTAAGGGTGAAACGGTGAGGTAAGAGCTCACCAGCTCCGGTGGTGACATCGGAGGCTTGGCAAACCCCACTTGGAGCAAGACCAAATAGGAGAGCGTTGAGGGTGGCCCGCCCAAGCTCTCGGGTAGGTCGCTTGAGGCTGCGAGTAATCGTGGTCCTAGATGAATGATCATTGTCCATTGGGGAGTGATCCTCGAAGGAAACAGAACTCGGCTTATGACCTGCTCTACTCTCTTTTTTTGTCTACGGAATCCCCATTCCTCTTAACCCAAATTCATCCTAAAGGTTTCCTAAGCTAGCCCGGATGTTTTATGAATTGCTGTCGCGAGACCATGAAACTGGGAACCCGCTTGCGGGACTGAGCGGAGCGCAGCGAGCGCGAAGAAACTGGGAACCCGCTTGTCGCAGATGCCGCTTGCGGTGCGGGACTGAGCGGAGCGCAGCGAGCGCGAAGAGGATGGGCGTGCCACCTGGCAACCGTCCCGCGTTACCGCGGGATTCCGAGGCGTACCTGAACGGTACATCGCAGGGGCCGACACCCGAGGACGCCAGGAAGGACGGCCATATCCCTGGTCGCAGC
>ENA-OVNL01000038-OVNL01000038.1-sediment-metagenome-genome-assembly--contig:-NODE-38-length-13038-cov-3.155158_pt1 | contig 13038 bp, 8 predicted proteins | sample MGYA00250099_ERZ650198 | MGnify/ENA primary metagenome ERZ650198 (study PRJEB26732, sample SAMN07278974) | sediment metagenome | biome: marsh; feature: saltmarsh; material: sediment | place: USA...
AGTATGCTCAATTCCGGAACATTGGTGACTAAAGACCACAATCTACTTTTACGTTTATGTCTTCTTCTTTTCTTCTCAATCTTCTTTTCTTTGACAAGGGGAGCCGGTTGTGTGGAAATTTCAGAACGGGCTGTTGCTGATGAGCTACGATTCATCTTTTATTCCTCTTTAGAAAACGTATTTATATGTTATTGTAAGGTTTGAACAAAAATAGAAAATAATTCTGCCACCGGCCGTAAAATATCATGAGGATCTATCGGTATCTAGTTGGTGTTCTTAAATTGCCCGTGGTATGGATGAATCTGACTGAATTCTTTTAAGGGAAACAAACCGCGTTGAACGATCCATCATAGAAATCAAATACAGAACAATACCAATAGAGATTGTCGCCGGATAGCACACCTGCCACATATTTTCAATGTGGTTTAAATTCTCAAGCGTGACACTTCTTGCGGGAAATTGAAGACATTGAGTGCTGTAGATCGTACTATTGAAACTGCTGTTTCTATTAGGACCGATGATGTTAAAGACTCAACACGGTCATTCATTTCGAACCCTTCAGCTGGATCAGCTGTATCGATGTCGATATCCAATCTAATATCCTCTAACCCAGCATCATTGGAAATATTCGGGTGGAGGATACAATATGAATCACAATTCGTGAAGAAAAAGACACGATCTGCCATATTGCATTCAACTGATGCGGACGCACCCTGTAGGTAGCATTTTAAATTCGTATGATGACTGCCAAATGCAGGCATTGCCGTAAAAACGCCAGCTATCGCATGAGGAATCCAAAGAAAACTTAAGATAACAATAAAAAGCTGAAGTTTTTTCATAGGCATTTCTGCACAAAGGCCAACATAGACAGATTCTGATTCGTCATCGACATTTTCGCTTCAATAAAGCACATGATAAGGATTTAACATTAATGCAATTGTCTCAAATTGTCAAGTTTAAGATATCCTGAAATTTATATTGACTTGGAGCTTACACCTTTTAGAGTATGTTATGAAAATCGCTGATCCAGAGTGCATAAGACCTTAAATTATAAGATGATTTTGGAAAAGCCATCCAGCGGTACCATGGTGTATCTAAATTCCTACACATAAAAAGACTATGATTATTGGCAGTTAAATATAATACTTAAGTTTTCCTCAATAAAGCCTGTAGGGATTCCCCTTCACAACCCCTCATGCATTCATCCAATCGTAGGAATTATTCCATATAATATTAGATGGTTAAAATATCTTTCTTGCTTGGCATATCTATTGCTATACTTTGCTTTTTTCTTCGTATCATAACCACAGGAGAAACTATTTTTAATATGAAGCTTCATCGCTGTGCCTCATTTTTCGCTAAAGACCTTTTTTAGAGGTAAGCAGCGTTGAAACTCTTAATACTGAAAAGCTCATTAATTTTCGGAGAAGTTACGTAATCAGAGGGGAATATATGTTAAACACAAATGGTTCATACAACTTTAAAGCGGATGTGTTTTTTCCGTGGCTATTGTTTTTCACTTTAACGTCAGCAATAACAGTGACCTGGTGTCAGATAGGTGTCCTGAAATCCATAGAATCCTGGAAATTTTTGCAATCCTGGTCGATGATCAATTATCTGGCCGCCGGGTTGACCTTTTGGACCATTTTAACGTTATTATGGCGGATTTGGTTTGCCTGTCGTTACCGATCCCATGCTCCTTTACCCGACAGCACGTTGCCAACGATCACCGTCGTTATTCCCGCCTACAACGAAGGCCGACAGGTCTTGGACACCGTTCGATCGGTGATGAACAGTCAGTATCCCATTAAAAAAATGCAGGTGATTTGTGTTGATGACGGTTCACAGGATGACACATGGAGATGGATGCAAACTGCAAGGCAAGAATTCCCCCTACGGGTTATGCTGATTCGTCAGCCTTATAACCAAGGCAAACGCCGAGCGTTGATGGCCGGTTTTGCCAAGGCTAAAGGACAGGTATATGTGACCATTGATTCTGATTCAGAAGTGCTGCCCGATACCCTCCGCCATTTGGTCAGTCCTCTGGTCAGTGACCCGCGTGTGGGTGCAGTCGCAGGCAATGTGCGTGTTTTGAATCTTGCCGAAGGCGCCATCCCTAAAATGATGGAAGTTTCGTTTACCAGCGGGTTTGATTTCATTCGATCCGGCCAGAGCGTTTATGGTGGTGTATTTTGTACACCCGGTGCTCTTTCAGCCTATCGTGCGGATGTGATCACCCCTCATCTGCCTGCCTGGATCGAACAAACCTTTATGGGGCGCCATGCGACCATCGGTGAAGACCGCGCGCTAACCAACCTGGTCCTGGGATGCGGATTTCGCGTGGTTTATCAACGCAAGGCCGTGGTATTGACCAAGGTACCCGTCACCTACACAGGTCTGCGCAAGATGTTGCTAAGATGGGCAAGAAGTAACGTCCGCGAAAATTTGGTGATGCTCTCCTTCATATCCCGTCGTTTTCGACCCTTTGATGACGGTAGCGGTTGGGTTCGGCTTTTCAGCATCACACAGCTTGTTCGAATGACCATGGGCGAAGCCTTCAAGTTCGTTGTGATCGCTCAATTACTGCTGGCTCCAGTGCATACGCTATTCTTGCTAACAGTGTCATGTTTCATCAGCGCTTGTTTACCTGCCTTGGTACATCAAAAGCGCTACGGCGGGTGGTTCGGTTGGCGGTGGGCGGTTCCCTATGCTTTTTACTGGTTGTTCAGCTTGTGTTGGATATCGCTCTGGGGACTGCTAACGGCTTCACACTCCGGCTGGCTAACCCGGGAACTGCCAAGCATTGCGCCGACGTCCAAATTACCGACACCCCTTCCAACAACAGGTACGTCAAGAGTATTGTCCAAGGCTGCCTGAACGGTCTGATTTTTTTGATCATGCCCCGGAATACAGTTGTGAAGTGTGCGCTAGGGTAGCAGCTTTAGGAGTTTCGCGGCATTTAGACCGGATATGGCATCAAGCTGCGCCTTAGTCAAATCGGCATTTCCGAACTCACTAAAATACCTTGCAGGATTTAACAAAGGAAAATCGCTGCCAAAAAGAACCTTGTCCGGACCGGCAATTTCAAGTGCATATCTGTATATTTTAGGATCATACAAAAAGGGTGATGCAGCTGTATCGAAATAAACGTTCTCAAGACGCTCTTTGACTTCTTTTTTTAAAAGATTAAAAAAGAAAATTCCGCCGCCCCAGTGCGCCAGAACGATTTTGTTTTCCGGGAATCTGGTGACCAATGTATAAATCTGTTTCAGGGTATTGGCTGTCTTACCTGGATACAGATGCCCCACAGGTTCATTGGTGTGCATCAAAAAGAGAAGGTCTTTGTCAAGGCAAATTTCCATCAGCGGCGTCAACTTATCCAAAGCCGTATCATCGATGCCGGATTGATAAAAAGCAATTTCACCGATACCTGAAAGACCGCCTTCAAGACACCGCCTGGCCTCTAAAACAGCTTCCCTGTTAAACGGATCAAAACAACTTAGCCCCACAAGGCGATCAGGATATCGGGCGACCACCTCCATGACATAATCATTTTGCATTTTAAAAGTTGCCGAATCTTTCCACGGAAAACCAAATACCACAGATCTGTCAACATCCTGCTCATCCATTGCAGCAATGATCTCTTTTGCCCCGACGAGTTTTGATTTTGGTGAATCATATAAAAGTTTGAAGGCAGGTTCTGAAGGAAAATACGTTTCCCTATTCTCTCGGATGGTTTTAGGGAAGATATGTGTGTGAAAATCGATAATCATAATAGAAGTCAACTCAAAAATGATTTTTGTCTCAATCTCTGTGTTGGGTCCTCATTTCAACTCCTCGGAATACTTCAGTATGCCTGCGGGTTGAACATCGGACCCGCCTTGACCTTGAACCAAAATGCTATTTTTGAGATGACTTCTAGTAGCAGGTTCAGGGGTCGGGGGTCAGGAGCCAGGGATCAAAAAGAGCGGAATGGATAATTTTTTTTTGAAAAGCGTGTACTGTTTGAGTGGTTTAGGGATCGTTAGAAAAAACAGACGCATACCTAAATATTTCACGAACAGATATTGTTTGTTCCAAGGTGAATCTATTGTTTTTATACTACATTCTGTTTTTTCTTTGCGATCCTTTAACCATGAGTTTACACGGTTTGAAAAAAATATTATCCATGAAGCGATTTAACAAATAAAAAAATCTGGTCCCTGACATCTGTATTTATTTAAAAGCTTAGTGCTCCTTTAATCTGAGCATAAAGCTGATTGTTATCAAACCCCATGAGTGCAGGAGCCTCAGATGGGCAAACAGCCGCACAGGCACCGCATCCTTTGCACAGGGCTGGATTGACTTCAGCCACAAATTTCTGGTTGTCAAACGTAATGGCCCCAAACGGACAGACATTAATACATCCCAGACATCCCGAACACAGCTCCGGCCGAATTTGAGTGATAATTCCACCAAGCTTGATGTTGTTCATGGCCAGAACGGTCACCGCTCTGGCTGCCGCGGCCTGTGCCTGGGTAATGGATTCATCGATGGGCTTGGGTGCATGGGCCAGCCCGCACACGAACACACCGTCTGTGGCAAAATCCACCGGACGTAGCTTCACATGGGCTTCAGCAAAAAATCCATCGGCATTCACCGGCACCTTATACAGCTGCGCCAATGGATTCTCCGACTCCGGAACCACCGCCGATGCCAGAACCAACAGGTCCGGACGGATCTCCATCATCCTGCCCAAAACCCGGTCCGAAAAACTCACCTTAAGGTCCTGGTCTTCATTGACAACATTGAGGTCTTTATCGCTATCGTAACGGATGAAACTGACCCCTGCCGTACGCGCTTCTCGGAAAAGATCCTCCCGCAATCCATACGGCCGCATATCCCGGTACAAAACAAACACCTTCATCCCCGGGTTGATCTCTTTTAGCTTCAATGCGCTCTTGATGGATTGGGTGCAGCACACCTTGGAACAGTATGGACGCTCAGGTATACGGGACCCCACGCACTGGATAAACACCGCCGTGTCCGCTTGACCCAGCGACGGGTCCTTGTCCACAAACCGCTGCTGAAGCTCAAGACCCGTCATCACCCGCGAATCTTCGCCGTATAAATACCCGTCCGGTTTAAGCTCCGATGCCCCGCACGCAATGATGGTCACCCCGTGCTCCAGAACCCGATGGTCGCCGTTTTGATTGATGGTGGTCTTGAAATTCCCCACAAACCCGTCCACCTGGGCGATTTTGGCATTTAAATACACCTCGATGTTGTCGTCCGACGCCACCGCTTCCGTGAGCTGGCTCAAATATCCCTGGACGTCTTCACCACGCCAGGTCTCGTGAAGATGACGCGCCTGTCCCCCCAAAGCATCCGCTTTTTCGATCACATAGGTGTGATACCCCTGTTCCGACATGTTTCGCGCTGCTGCCATTCCCGCGACGCCTCCGCCGATCACCAAAACCGACTGGGTAATCCCCATGGTCGATTCCGTCAGCGGTTCCAACAGGCCTGCCTTGGCCACTGCCATTCTCACAATATCTTTTGATTTCTTTGTGGCACGGTCGGGATCGTCCTTGTGTACCCAGGAACACTGGTTCCGGATATTGCCCATCTCGAACAGGTATTTATTGATCCCTGCGTTGATCAGTGTCTCCTGAAACAACGGCTCGTGGGTCTTGGGCGTACATGCCGCCACCACCACCCGGTTCAGACGCTGTTCCTTGATCACCTCCGTCATCTTGTCCTGGGTGTCCTGGGAGCAGCTGAACATGTTCTCTTCCGCATAGACCACCCCGGGAAGTTTCTTTGAAAACTCCACCACCTCCGGAACATCTACAGTCCCGGCGATATTCGTCCCGCAACGGCACACAAATACCCCGATACGCGGCGGCTCGCCCCGCACATCGATCTCATCGGGAATCTCACGGGTCTTGGTCAGCGTCCACCGAACGTCTGACAACCGGCTACCCGCCACACCAGCCGCTGCACTCGAATCGATCACAGATGACGGGATATCCTTGGGGCCCTGGAATATACCGCATACATATATCCCCGGTCGGGATGTCTTTACCGGATCAAAACTGGTGGTGCTCGCAAAATTGTAATGATCCAGATCGATCCCCCACTTTTTGGCCTGCTCCGCTGTCTGCAAAGACGCGCTCAACCCTACGGACAGCACCACCATGTCGAATTCCTCTTCCAGACGGCGGCCTGCCTCGTCCACGTAACGGATCACTTGCATGTCCGTCTCTTGGTTGGTTTCCACTTTGGTGATCTTCGACTTGATGAACCGGACACCGGATTCTTCCCTGGCTCGGTTGTAATACTGCTCAAAGTCTTTGCCGAACGTCCGCATGTCGATGTAAAATACTGCCGCGTCCAGTCCGTTGCTGCTGTGATCCTTGGCCAGCATTGCCTCCTTGATGGCGTAGGTGCAGCATACCCCCGAACAGTAACCATGGGCACCCAGGTGCACATCTCTGGAACCCACACACTGCAGCCAGGCGATCTTTTTAGGCTCCACGTGATCCGACGGACGTATCAAATGGCCCCCGTATGGACCCGACGCCGATAAGATCCGCTCGAACTCCATGGACGTCACCACATTGGGATGCCGCGTGTAATTGAACGTGTCGTGCAACCCGGGATCGTACACATCCGCTCCTGGCGCCAATATAACGGAACCCACTTCTACCTCTATGCTCTCGTCCTGCTGGGTATGATCAATGGCATTCACCCCGCAGAACTCGGTACATATCTGGCAGCCACCGGTCTTAAAATGCACGCATTTGGTGCGATCGATCACCGGTGTATTGGGAACCGCCTGTGCGTAAGGCACATAAACCGGTTTGCGACCCGCAAGTCCCATTTCGTACTCAGAAGGAATCGGCTTAAGGGTATGTTTGGTGATAAGTTCTTTAATTTTATCGGTATTGATATGTCCTGTGGGGCAGACAGATGCACATGCACCACAGGCCATACAAACATCCGTCTGAACATGAAACGGTGTGTCCACTTTAAATTCCACACCCCGGCCCGTAAGGCTGATGGCGCCGCTACCCATCCTGTCGCACATTCGTGTGCAAAGACCGCAGAGAATACAATCGTCGTCCTCTGTCTTGAAACGCGGCTCTTTTATACCGTATTGATCCGCCAACGCTTTGATCACAGGCACATTCGGACAGCGGGCAAGCAACATCTCCACGATGAGCTTGCGTATCTGGTGGATCCCTTCCGTGTCGGTTTTGATCTCCATGCCTTCCCAGATCGGATAATTACAGGCAGTGACATGTCTCACCCGTCCGCCGTAGTGCATCTCCACGGTACACAACCGGCACATCCCCGCTGGTTCGAGGGCTTTGTGATGGCAAAGGGTCGGAATCTCTATCCCATGTTCTTCAGCAACTTTAAGGAGATATTCCCCTTCTTTTCCCTGGACTGTTTTTCCGTTGAGCGTGAAACTGATCATTGGGTTAACCTTCTTGTGTCCTGTTATATTTTGCAAACATGGTTACTTAATAACGATCGCATCGAACTTGCACCCATCATAACAAATGCCGCACTTGATACATTTATCCTGGTCCAGGTGATGAACCTTTTTCTTTTCACCGGTGATGGCGACTTCAGGGCATTTTTTCGCACATAAGGTGCAGCCCGTACATTTTTCTTCATCGATTTCATAATAAAAAAGCGGCTTGCAAACACCGGCAGCACATTTTTTGTCCCTGATATGGGCTTCATATTCATCACGAAAATAACGGATGGTGGTGAGTACCGGATTGGGTGCCGAAGTCCCCAGGCCGCAAAGGGAAGCTTTGGCCACCATATCACCGATTTCCTGCAAAAGCTCGATGTCCCCTTCTTTTCCGTTCCCGGCACAGATGTCCGTTAATATCTCCAGCATATGTTTGATCCCTTCTCGACAGGGATTGCACTGACCACACGATTCTTCCTTGAGAAAATCGAGAAAATACCGGGCCACATCCACCATGCAGGTATCCTGATCCATGACGATCATTCCGCCGGACCCCATCATGGAACCCACTTTGGTCAGCTCATCGAAATCAACCCCCAAATCCAGATATTCTTCAGGAATACATCCGCCCGAAGGACCGCCCGTTTGAACCGCTTTAAACTTCTTGTTTTTGGGTATCCCGCCGCCGATGTCATAAATAATGGTTCTTAAGCTCGTTCCCATGGGAACTTCCACCAAACCGGTGTTAACCACTTTTCCCACAAGTGAAAAGATCTTGGTCCCCTTGCTGTTCTCCGTACCGATGGAAGCAAACCAATCGGCACCTTTATTGATAATCACCGGAACATTGGCCCAGGTTTCCACGTTGTTTAACAACGAGGGATTTTCTCGAAAACCCCTTTCCACGGTATGAATATATTTTGCACGGGGCCGGCCGGGATTGCCTTCGAGCGACGCCATTAAAGCCGTGGATTCACCGCATACAAAGGCGCCGCCCCCCCGGCTGATATGAACGTCGTAGTTAAAACCCGATCCTAGAATATTTTCCCCTAAAAGTCCCAGCCTCCTGGCATTTTCCAATGCAAATGAAAAGTTTTTGACGGCCAGTGGATACTCGTGACGCACGTAAACGTATCCTTCATGAGACCCCACGGCAATGGCCCCGATAATCATACCTTCCAAAACACTGTGAGGATTTCCTTCCAACAGGCTCCGGTCCATGTAAGCACCCGGATCCCCTTCATCCGCATTGCAAATCACGTATCGATCACCGTCATGCCTGGCGCAGGTCGCCCACTTAATGCCGGTGGAAAATCCGCCGCCGCCGCGACCCCTTAGACCCGATTTTTTGATCTGATCGATAATCTCTGCGGGTGCCATATCGAAAAGCGCTTTTTCAAGGGCCTTATATCCGTCCACCGATATATAGTCTTCGATGCTGGTCGGATCGATCAGGCCGTTGTTTCCGAAAATAATCCGTTGCTGGAGTTTATAAAACGGCACATCATGCTCTATGGAAATCTTTTTTTTGCTGGCCGGATCCTTAAAAATAAGTGATTTGACCAAATTACCGTTTTTAAGGGTTTCTTCTACGATTTTAGCAACGTGGTCTTCTTTGACCTGCGGATAAAATATGCCTTCGGGATGAATCACAAGAATCGGGCCTTTTTCACAAAAACCGTGACAGCCTGAAAGTTTTACTTCCACCTCATCCTGCATGCCTTGTTGCGTCAGTTCCGACATCAGCGCCTCATAAACTTTGGCCGTTCCATAAGCGCCGCAACCGGAACCCGCACAAAGGGAAATCAATCGCTTGCCATCTTCCTTTTGTGTTTCTTTCAGTGAATGTCGAAGGTCTTCAATGGCCTCTCTATTTTCTAATTTTGTCGTAATCTGGTTTAGCATCCATTACTCCATAACGTTTAAGAGACATTCTGATTGTATCCGTCAATGGTTTTAACCGCAGTAGCCCGGTCAAGACCCCCGTGGGTCTCCTGATTCACCGTAATCACAGGCCCTGATGCGCAGCACCCGATACATCGCACGCCCTCTAAGGTAAACAGAAGATCCTCGGTGGTTTCACCTTCTCTGATATGAAGATGATCCTCCAATGCATCCATAATTTTATCGGCTCCCCGAACGTGACAGGCCGTCCCCGTACATACATTAACAATGTATTTACCTCTGGGCTCTAAACTGATGGTCTTATAAAAGGTGGCGACACTGTAAATCAGGCTCTTTCGTACTCCCAATTTGTCAACCAAAAAAGGAATCACTTCCGGTGGAACATAATTGTACATATCGCTGATATCCTGCATGATCATCAACAACGCTTCCCGGCTACCGTGATAGCGCTCCACGATCTCATCAATCCTCGGCCAATCGATCTCTATTGAATTTTCCATTGTCATGTATCTCTATTTGATCCTTTCCTTCTCTTTTGGGGTATAAAGTTGGTACTTTACCGGACAGGCTTTGGTACATTCTCCACAGCCCGTACATTTGTTGACATCGACATAACGAGGCTTTTTCCGGATCTTGACCTTGTAGTTACCAATGAAACCTGAGATATCAACAACCTCACAGTATGTCATGAGCGTGATGTTCGGATTTTGTCCTACTTCTACCATTTTAGGAGTACCTATACAGGCAGCACAATCGAGGGTGGGAAAGGTCTTATCAAACTGAAGCATATGTCCGCCGATGGTCGGATCCTTTTCCACCAGATAGACCTTATTTCCGGCTTTGGCGATATCGAGGGCTGCTTGCATGCCGGCAATACCACCTCCCACGACCAAAACATCCGGATGAACCCTGGTTTTACGGGATATAAGGCTTTGATGAAAGTTGACCCGGTTGACAGCGGCAGCGGCAAGGGTCTTTGCCTTGCCAGTGGCTTCATCAGGATCTTCAGTGACCCAGGAAACTTGTTCGCGCACAGAAGCCATCTGGAAAAAATAAGGATTGAGCCCGGCCCGTTGGCAAGCACTTTGAAACGTTTTCTCATGTAGCCTCGGTGAGCATGAGGCGACGACAACCCTGTTAAGAGCAAATTCTTTGATGTCCTTTTCAATCATCTCCTGGCCGGGGTCCGAACACATGAACTTGTAGTCCCTTGCGATCACAACATTTTTAAGTTCTCCGGCAAAAGCTGCCACTTCTTCTACACGGACTTTGCCGGCGATATTGATCCCACAGTGGCAGACATAAAAACCTATCCTGGTGGACATATATGCGCTCCCCTTCATTGGTTAAAATCATTCAAGCGCTTCCATCAGCCCCTTTTAGCGCCCTGCTTTCAAAAAAGTCTTCACCAGCTGATCCCATTCGAGTTCCGGAAAACTGCCGAATACATCACTAATCGGCTGAGCACCCGTTGCCGCCAATCGACCATATTCCGGTCCCATGAGGTTCAACAATTTTTGGCTCTCCCGGTCTATCCACTGTATGCTTTCTTGGCCGTAATAGAGTCCTTTTAGATTTTTTTTCGGCATGTCAGGTTCCAGAACATAGAGCCATCCCTCATGGTAAGGGTCCTCATGGGGCATCCCCGGATATTCCTGGACGATGTGATTTACGGCAAGCACCATACCGGTTACAGGAGAAAGCACGGCAGTTCTATAGTCGTCCCGACCAAATGTCACATAGGCATGATTTTTCTTAAGGGCTGCTCCTATCGGCGGAAGGGCAAGAAATTGGGATGCACCGAACAGCTTGACCATAAAATCATCAAATCCAACCCGAGCCCGTCCTCCATGATCAAAACGAACCCAGCAATGTCCCGGATGATAATAATAGCCTCTGGCCATTTTATAACCGGATGCTGATGCATAGTTGGGCGGTTCACCGAGTTCTGCGATGTCAATTTCATCCATCATCTGGTCAAAGGCACAATGATAGCATTCGTAGTTCATTGTGCAAATCTTTGGGGCATCAACACGTCCGGATAAGGCATGGCGACATGGCCGCTCCGCACCATGATAGCGCGTCTTTAAATACTTGACCCATCCAGGCTCCTTTAATTCGATTTCTGAATGACTCCCGGAACCCATGGCCCGCTGCATTCCTGCATCAAAGGGACAATGGTGGCAGTCAAAAGCATTATCGCACAATCGAAAATTGACAACACCGGCCTTCATCCAAATACATTTATCCTCTTCGACTCGAAACCCAACAAGTCGTTTCTTTTCTTTTTCTCTATGCTCGTCTTTAGCTATCATTTTGAAAGTCTCCTTCTTTTTTATCCAGCCGATTTTTATTGAAGCCACTTTCCAGGGTTCTAATCAGAAAGTTCTTTGAACTTCTTCTCTCAGCTATGGAAGATAAGGTTTCGATCCTATATATTTATTTTCCATACGTTCATCTTTGTACATTTTAATTGCAATCTAAATGCCAATGATCATCAAAAAGTTTTGTCGATTTATCTACCTGATATTTTTATATTATTATTCGAACTCTTCGTTGAAACAAAAAAAATTGATTTGATCTAAGAAATAAAAATGATTAAATCGGCTACGATTGGGAGCAGTATAAGGAAGGATATTATATAAAATTGTGTAAAATCAATTTGTTAAAATACTGTAGCTTTTAATGCGTCTGCTGTAGCAAATGATTACACTATAATGATCGCCATTGTGAGGCTTTTCACAAACTCCGTGTTTTTGTGTGAAACTGTGGGGGAGAACCAATCAAAACAACATGTTGAAATAGACATTCAGTAATCAAGTCGGTACGGGGGCTTTTCACTATCACTATCAAATATCGTTGGAAATTTAGTCGGTTATATGAAAAATAATTGTTGACAAAAAAATTAGGCTATGGTTTCCAAATGAACAAAATGTCATAATATAATGACGTAATATTTTTACAGCACTTAAGTCGCTCCTCAGACAAAAAAACCAATAACAACCATCGGAAATTTAAAATGACAAGTCAACCTTGTTTGGTGAAGAACTTATATGAAAAACTATCGGAAATTTCGCCGGGACAAATCACCCGATCTCAATGCAGACAGCAAATCGAAAAGCTGTTAGAGTTATTGGACGATATTTGCAAAGGAAGGGGACAGACAAACCACTTGGCGGTCATGAACGATCTGGCCGGGATACTTGTGAAAGATGCTGCTGATAAGGTCTGTGTTGATTTGGGTCATATGGTTTCATTTGTCTTGGAAAAATTCAGAGATGTTTTTTTAACCCACATAGAAGCGCATTATTGTCCCACAGGGGAATGCGTTGCCCTTTCCGCCGCACCATGCCAGCTGGCATGCCCTGCCGGTGTCGACGTGCCGAGTTATGTGGCGCTTGTGGGCATCGGACGATATAAAGAAGCCTTGGAAGTATTGCGGGAAGATCTTCCGCTTCCCGGTGCGCTCAGCCGAGTCTGCGTCCATCCTTGCGAAAAGGTTTGTCGGCGAGGAACCATGGATGAACCCATCGCCATCTGCCAGCTCAAACGCGTGGCCTTTGACAAGGCCTATGAAGAGGGAATACCCCCGCTCAAAGAAACGTGTCATCGATACAACGAAAAAATCGCCATCATCGGCAGTGGTCCTGCAGGCCTTTCCG